>Ga0134128_10000681_pt1 | contig 46423 bp, 45 predicted proteins | sample KB31754_FD_96462 | JGI IMG/M metagenome (GOLD analysis project Ga0134128, IMG submission 96462) | Terrestrial soil microbial communities with excess Nitrogen fertilizer from Kellogg Biological Station, Michigan, USA - KB3-175-4 | ecosystem: Environmental > Terrestrial > Soil > Unclassified ...
CCAAGGCCGAGGGCGCCCGCGCGGTGGTGATCTCGGCCCGCATTGAGGAAGAAGTGGCGCAATTGCCGGATGCGGAACGGGCGGATTTCCTGGCCGCAATGGGGCTGAAGGAACCGGGGCTTAACCGCCTGATCGGCGCCGGCTACGACCTGTTGGGGCTGCTCACCTTCTTCACCGCCGGCCCCAAGGAAGCCCGCGCCTGGACCGTGACCAAAGGCTCACGCGCGCCCCAGGCCGCCGGAGTGATCCATACTGATTTCGAACAGGGCTTCATCCGCGCCGAGACCATCGCCTATGCCGATTATGTGGCGGGCAAAGGTGAAGCAGGCGCGCGCGATGCCGGCAAATTCCGCCTGGAAGGCAAGGACTACATCGTCGCCGACGGCGACGTGATGCATTTTAGGTTCAATACTTGATGTCATTCCCGGCGAGCGAGACGCGCTAGCGTCGAGCGAGGGAAGGGGACCCAGGTATCACCATCACGCCCGATTTCCCCACCTGGATTCCCTTCCCTTCGCAATGCCGCCGGTGGCGTCACTGCTCTGCCGGGAAAGGATCGCATCGTCGCCGACGGCGACGTGATGCATTTTCGATTCAACAACTGATCATTCCACGATGGCCGGCCTCCGAGCCGGCCATCCAGATGGATGGGCGGATCAAATCCGCCCATGGAGAGTCAGCGGAGTGATGCTTCGATATTCCCACCATCCACCGTGACGACCGCCGCGGTGGTCTTGGTGGCGGTGGCGAGATAGACGAAGGCCTTAGCCACATCGTCGGCGGTGACTTCGCGCTTGAGAAGATTGCCCGACATATAGTCGGACTCGCTCAAGCCCCGCGCCTTGGAGCGGGCGGCCACCATCTCGTCGGTCAAAAGTCCGGTGCGGATGCGGTCGGCATTCACGGCATTGCTGCGGATGCCGTCCGGCCCATGATCCAGCGCATATTGCTTGACCAGGAACAGGGTCGCCGCCTTGGGGAGGCCATAGGGCCCGAAATCCTTGCCCGGGTTGACCGCCTGCTTGGAGGTGTTGAACAGCAGGCAGCCATAGGTGCCCTGCGCCCGCATGATCTTCACCGCCTGCTGCGCCACGCTCTGGTGGGCCCAGAAATTGAGCTCGAAGCTTTTGCGCAAGGTCTCGTCATCGACCGTGCCGATGGTGCCTTGCCAGGCCGCGCCCGCATTCGAGACCACGATATCCACGCCGCCGAACGCCGTGACCACGTCATCGAAGGCTTTGACGACGCTGGCGTGATCGGTGACGTCGCAGGCAAGCGCCAGCGCCTTGCCGCCGATCTTTTTCGCCACGGCTTTGGCCGCGTCCAGGTCGCGGTCCAGGATCGCCACTTCCGCGCCCTCGGCGGCCATCGCCCGCGCCGTGGCCCCGCCGATGCCGGAACCGCCGCCGGTGATCACGGCCACCTGCCGCGCCAGGGCCTTTTCATTCGACTTGCCCAGCTTGGCCTGTTCCAGGGACCAATATTCCACTTCGAACATGTCGTATTCGGAAATGCAGCGATATTCGCCGATCGCCTCGGCGTCGCCGATCACGGCGATGGCGTTCTCGGTGATGTCGGCGGCGATGGCCGCGTCCTTGGCCGACCCGCCCACCCCGAACATGCCCACGCCCGGCACCAGGATCACGCGCGGCAGCGGGTCCAGTTCCTTTTTCTTGACCGGGCTCTTGTCATTGTTGCGGGCGAAATACTCGTGATAGCGCGTCACAAAGGCGTCCACCGCGGCGCGCACTTCGCCCGCCCACTCGCCAAGCTTTCCGGCTTCCGGCGCGGGCACGATCATGGGCCAGTTCTTGGTGCGGATGGTGTGATCGGGCGTCACCACGCCCTGCTGGCTGTAGCGCGACAGCGCCGCGCCATTCACATAATCCAGAATCTGCGGATTGGTGCGGAAGGCCAGAATCTGGCGCTTGGCGTTACCGGCGAGCGCGTTCTTCTCGAGCGCGACCGCTCCGCGCAGAATGGGCGCGATTTCCGGCACCGACGCAAGCTTCGACGGCACCGTGGCCTTGGCCAGCATCTTGCGCTGCCGTCCCAGCCGCGCTTCCGCCATGCTGACGAATTCGATCATGCGGCCATAGGCCTGCTCCGCCGTCTCGCCCACGGTGAAGATACCGTGCTGGAGCAGCACCAGACCTTCCACCTTGGGATTCCTGTCGAAGACATCGGCTACCGACTTGGCCAGCGCAAAGCCGGGGATGGTGTAGGGCACATAGGCGACACGGTCGCCATAGACTTCGCGCACCACCGCCTCGCCGTCCGGCTGGTCGGTCAGCGCCAGCACCGCGGTCGAATGGGTATGGTCGATGAATTTGTGGGGCAGGAAGGCGTGCAGCAAGGTCTCGACCGATGGATTGGGCGCGGTCGAATCGAGCAGATTGACACGCTGGAAATTCACCATGTCCTCGTCCGACAATTTGTCCAGCGCGCGCAAACGACGCAACGGTGCTAGCCGCACGGCGGGAAGCCCCTGTGGCTCGATCGCGCCCATGTCCCAGCCCGAGCCTTTGACGCAAAGCACTTCCACGTCATCGCCCAGCGCGTCCTTCATCACTGTCTTGACCGAGGTATTGCCGCCGCCATGCAGCACCAACCTGGGGTCGGAACCTAGAAGCCGCGTGGTGTAGGTACGCACCGCCAGATCCGCGTTTACGCCTTTGGGGGCGTAGCGGGTGACGAATTCCCGGGCCTCGACGTCATTCCAGCGGGATTGCATCTCTTGGTTCTCTTGAATCAGGCGGCCTTATAGGACCGGTCGAACATTTTTGCATCCAGTTTCGGATTGTACGCCATGCTGTTCACCACGATCACCTGGTTGATCTTGCCGCTCGCCAAATCCACCTGGTGCTGAAGATAAGCCGACATCACGCCGCCCACGGGACGGAAATCGGTGAACTGGGTTTCCAGACGCTGCTTGGCCGGATTCATGTCGGGATGGTTGGGGCGGAAATCGCGCCGCCGCGCAATCATCCAGGTCTGAGGATCGATGTAGAGAAAGGTGGGATAGCCGCCCTTCAGGTCCACCCGCACCACGTAGTAATTGACACCGCTCAGCGTCTCGCGGCCGTCGGATGACAATTTGTGACCCAGGCCGCTGAAGGCGTGAAGGCCATAGAGATTGAACTGGATGCCGGTGAGGCCGGAGACTTTGCCTTCCGGCACACCCTGTTTGGCTTTGGGCGCGTCACCTGGCCAGATCCATGGACCGTTACGGTCAAGGCCCTCGCAGAACACATGCTTGCCGTGATCGAAAATATCGATGCGGTATGCGGGCGATTTGTTGCAGCGATACTGGGCGTTGACCACCGCGCCCTTTTCCACGATTTCAAGGTCGACCGCCTGGGTTTGCAGCGCGTCCAATGCGGCAGCGCCGCCGCGCGCCCTGGTGTGGCGGGCGATGATTTCTTCGAGGGGAAGATCGCTGTCCGCCGCCAAGGCAGGCAGTGCCATACTCGTCGCCAGGCCGGCGAGAAAGGCGCGGCGTTTGAGATGCATCATCGCTCGAACAACGCGCGAAGCCCCTCCCTGCTGGCGTCTGAGACACCGCGTTCCGTGATCAGGCCCGTCACCAGCCGGGCCGGCGTGACATCGAAGCCGGGATTGGCGGCGGGGCTTCCGGGCGCGGCGATTTCCACCGTGACGACTTTGCCGTCGGCCGTGCGGCCGGTCATCTTCAGCACTTCGTCCTCTGAACGTTCCTCGATGGGTATGTCGCGGCCGCTCTCAAGGGCCCAATCGATGGTGGAACTGGGCAGCGCCACATAGAAAGGGACATTGTTGTCTTTGGCCGCCAGCGCCTTCAGGTAGGTGCCGATCTTGTTGGCGACATCGCCATTGGCGGTGACGCGGTCGGTGCCTACGATCACCAGGTCCACTTGCCCCGCTTGCATGTAGTGGCCGCCGGCATTGTCGGTCAGGATGGTGTGCTTGACGCCGTGGCCGCCCAATTCGAAGGCCGTGAGCGAAGCGCCCTGGCCGCGCGGACGCGTCTCATCCACCCAAACATGCAGGGACACGCCCGCATCATGGGCCAGATAGATGGGTGCGAGTGCGGTGCCGTAATCCACCGTGGCCAGCCAGCCGGCATTGCAATGGGTGAGAATATTGACGGTCTTTCCGGGCTTCTTGGCCGCGATCTGTTTGATTACGTCAAGGCCATGCTCGCCGATGGCCTTGGACATGGCGGCGTCTTCGTCCGCGATGGCGGCGGCTTCTTTCCATGCCAATTGGGCGCGTTCGGCGCGAGGCCGGTTGAGCAGCGCGTCGCGCATACGTCCCAGGGCCCAGCGCAGATTGATGGCGGTGGGACGGGTCTCCGCCAGCGCGTCGTGAACTTTGGCGAGATTCTCGTCCGAAGCGTCCTCGCGCATCGCCAGCGCCAGGCCATAGGCGCCCACCGCGCCGATCAAAGGCGCGCCCCGCGTCTGCATGGAGGAAATCGCGTGCGCCGCATCGTGCCAGTTTTTCAGCGTGAGAGTGACGAACTCATGCGGCAGCTTCGTCTGATCGATAATGCCGAAAGCATCCTCGCCGATGGGCCAGACCGAACGGTAAGGTGTGCCGTTGATCTTCAATTCAATGCCCCTCGAACGACACCAGCGTGTTCACCGGCTTGCCCAGCGCGCGCAGCTTGGCGGCGCCGCCCAACTCGGGCAGGTCTATCACGAAGGAACAGCCGATCACCTGAGCCCCGGCGCGCTCCATCAGGCGGATGCCGGCCGAGGCCGTGCCGCCGGTGGCGATCAGATCATCTACCAGAAGCACAGTCTCGCCAGGCTTGAGCGCATCGATATGAATCTCCACCCGATCCTGGCCGTATTCCAGGGCATAGCTTTCGCCGATCACGGTGTAGGGCAGCTTGCCTTTTTTCCGGATGGGGACAAAGCCGATCGAGAGCTGATGCGCCACCGCGCCGCCCAGAATAAATCCGCGCGCTTCCAGCCCCGCCACTTTGTCCACGCGCGCGCCGGCATAAGGCTGCACCATTTCGTCGATGGCGCGGCGAAAGGCGCGCGCGTTGCCCAAAAGCGTGGTGACGTCGCGGAACATGATGCCCGGCTGGGGATAGTCGGGAATGGTGCGGATCACTTCCTTGAAGTCCATACTTCGCCTCTCATCTGGCTCACCCTTCGATCCTTCGACAGGCTCAGGACCGGGGTGAGGGGTCTTATTGCTTCTTCAAGATGCGGCCCGCCACGGCGTCCAGCTTGGCAATCAGTTGCGGGTCACGCTTGTCCGGGGCGGTGACCACGGCGGCGTCCAACGTGGTTTCGACACCCAGAGGACATGGCTGGCGCTCCGGTCCCAGCTTGGGCGCGACCTTCATAATCAGGCGGCGGGCATTGTCGGCATTCGTGTGCATCACCTTGATCACCGCGTCCACGGTCACATGCTCGTGGGTTTCGTGCCAGCAATCATAATCGGTTACCATCGCCACGATGGCGTAAGGAAGCTCGGCCTCGCGGGCCAGCTTGGCCTCCGGCATCGCCGTCATGCCGATCACGCTGCAATCCCAGGAACGGTAGAGGAAACTCTCGGCACGGGTGGAGAATTGCGGACCCTCCATGCAGATATAGGTACCGCCTTCGGAATGATCGATCTTCTCCTCCCGCGCCGCCAGCGCCAGCGCGCCGGAAAGACGGGGACAGACCGGGTGGGCCATCGGCACATGGGCGACAAAGCCCGCGCCGAAGAAACTTTTCTCCCGCGCGAAAGTGAGGTCGATAAATTGGTCGGCGATCACGAACGTCCCGGGCGGCAATTCCTCGCGCAGCGAGCCGCAGGCCGAGACCGAGATCACGTCGGTGACGCCGATACGCTTCAGGGCGTCGATATTGGCGCGGTAATTGATGCTGGTGGGAGTCTGGACATGGCCCCGTCCGTGGCGCGGCAGGAACACCATGTCCACGCCATGAAAGCGTCCGGCGAGAAACTGGTCCGAGGGTTCGCCCCAGGGGCTTTTCACGCTTTGCCAGCGCGCATTCTCCAGCCCGGGGATCTCGTAAATTCCCGATCCGCCGATCACTCCGAGCACGGTCTTGGGCATGAAAAAAGGCGCTCTCCTTACGGGAAGCGCCCTTTTAACACGCGATGGTCATCGGGCAATGCCCGGTTCCACGATGGCTAATGCAAGTCTGCCCAGACCCTGCGATAGCTGAAGAAAAGAAGGCCGGCGAGAACGAGCAGGAACACCAGGGCGCCGAAACCGGCCCGCTTGCGCTCTTCCATCTTGGGGTCCGAGGCCCAGGCCAGGAAGGTCGCCACGTCATGGGCTTCCTGGTCCACCGTGGCCTTGGTGCCGTCCGAATAGGTCACCGCATTGTCGGTTAGCGGCGGCGGCATGCCGATGTTCCAGCCCTCGAAATAGGGATTGTAATACTTGCCCGCGGTCACCGTGAAACCCTTGGGCGGGGTCATGTGAAAGCCGGTGACGATGGAATAGACATAGTGGGCGCCACCATCTCGCGCCTTGACGACCATGGAAAGGTCGGGCGGCAGATTGCCGTCATTGTTGGCGCGGGCCGCCTGCTCGTTGGGGAAGGGCGGCGGGAATTTGTCAGCCAGGATGCCCGGGCGCATCAGCCGGTTGCCCTTGTCGTCGGTGATCTCACCTTTGTCGTTGGGGTCGGCGGGGATCTTGTAGCCGGCGGCGATGGCCTTGGCCTGGGCCTCGGTGAAGCCCAATCCGCCCGGCTCATCCAGGTCATGGAAGGCGATATGGTCAAGGCTATGGCAGGCCGAACAGACCTCCTTGTAGACCTGGAAGCCGCGCTGCAGCGCCGCCTGGTCATAGGTGCCGAACGGGCCGTCAAAAGAGAACTGCACGTCCTTGACCGGCAGCTTGGTGGTGTCGAGTGCCAGAGCGGGTGCCGAGGCCAGAAGGCCCAAGGCCAGGCCGCCAAGAACCAGGCCATAAGGGAAAGCGATGCGCATCATGGGTCTCACTCGGCAGGGGCCGCGGCGGGTTCGCCGAGCACGGATTGAGCAATGGAGGCGGGAAGCTTCTTGGGCGTCTCGATCAGGCCGATGATCGGCATCAGCACCCAGAAAAAGCCGAAATAGTAGAGCGTGCCGAGGCGCGCCACCCAGACCAGAGGCACGCCGATCACCGCGGCATCCACACTCTGCGACCCGCAATAGCCCAGGATCACGCAGTCCACCGCGAAGGCCCAGAAGAATTGCTTCATCAGGGGACGGAAGCGGCAGGAGCGCACCCGCGAGGTATCAAGCCAGGGCACGAACACCAGGGTGACCAGCGAACCGACCAGGACGAGCACGCCGATCAGCTTCTGCGGGATCGACCGCAGCATGGCGTAGAACGGCAGGAGGTACCATTCGGGCACGATGTCCGGCGGCGTCACCAGCGGATTGGCCTGCTGGTAATTGTCCGGATTGCCGAAGAAGTTTGGCGCATAGAACACGAAGATCGCGAACACGATCACGAAGCAGCAGAGATAGAAGGCGTCCTTCACCGTGTAATAGGGATGGAACGGCACCGTGTCCTGCGGCGACTTCACGTCGATGCCGAGCGGATTGTTGTTGCCAGGAACATGCAGCGCCCAGATGTGCAGCCCCACCACGCCCGCGATGATGAAGGGGAGCAGGTAATGCAGTGAGAAGAAGCGGTTCAGGGTGGCGTCGCCCACCGCGAAATCGCCCCACAGCCAGGTGGTGATGGCGGTGCCCAGATGCGGAATGATCTGGTCGATGGACGAGAACAGGTTGGTGATGAGGGTGGCGCCCCAGAAGGACATCTGGCCCCAGGGCAGCACATAACCGAAGAAGGCCGTGGCCATCATCAGCACATAGATCAGGACGCCGATGATCCAGATCAGTTCGCGTGGCGCTTTATATGACCCGTAATAGAGCCCGCGAAACATGTGGATATAGACGGCCAGGAAGAACATCGAGGCGCCGGTGGAATGGATGTAGCGCACCAGCCAGCCATAATTCACGTCGCGCATGATGCTTTCGACGGAATCGAACGCCAGATTGGCATTCGGCACATAATGCATCGCCAGCACGATGCCGGTGACGATCTGCACACCCAGGCAGAAAGTGAGGATGCCGCCGAAGGTGTACCAGATGTTCAGGTTCCGCGGCGTGGGGAAGGTGCTCATCGTGTCGTGCATCAGCCTTGGCAACGGCAGACGCTGATCGATCCACTTCTCCAGACCGCTCTTCGGCGTATAGGTCGATTGACCGGACATTCTTATTCTCCTCAACCGACCTTGACGCGGGTGTCAGACAAAAACGAATAGGGCGGCACGGCCAGATTCTGCGGCGCAGGACCTTTGCGGATGCGCCCGGCGGTGTCGTATTGCGAGCCATGGCAGTGGCAGAGCCAGCCGCCATAATCGCCTTCGAAACCGGTGGGGGTGCAACCCAGATGGGTGCAGACACCGACCAGAATCAGCCATTCCGCCTTGAATTCGCGGTTGGCGTCGGTGGCCGGAGCACTGTCCGGCAGATTGGCGTTGCGCGCCAGAGGATCGGGCAGATCGCTCACCGCCACGGCCTTGGCCTCGGCGATTTCCTTCGTTGTGCGGCGGCGTACGAACAAGGGATGGCCGCGCCACTTCACCACCACCTGCTGGCCCACCGCCACCGGCGAAAGATCGACTTCGGTGGAGGACAGCGCCAGCACGGCGGCGGACGGATTCATCTGGTCGATAAAGGGCCAGGCCACAGCGGCAACCCCGACCGCGCCCATCGCTCCCGTCGCCACGTAAAGAAAATCGCGGCGTGTTACATCTGCTGTCGTTGCTGTCACCGGGATCACCTTCTTTGAAACGGTTTTTGGCTTTGAACCGGCCTAGGACCGAAACTGGGATATGAAACTGCCATGGCGGAATTCTCGAGGCCCAAGCGGAATAGCCCGAAAATTGCCCATGCGCGCGGTAAAATAGAGAGTCGAATTTCGAGGGTCTTGCGGCACGATGCCGCAGAAAATGCCTTGTGCTGCCGCAGCTTGGCTGAAATTGGAGCTAGCAGGCGAGCGCGTTCAGGTGCCCGCGAACAGCATAGTTCAGTAGAGCGCTGTCCCGGGTGACCAAGACAAAGTCGTGCTCCCTGGCCGTCGCGGCGAGCATGCGGTCTGCGGGGTCTCCGTGAAGTTCGCCGGGCAGAAACGACGATGCGAGTAATACTTCCGGGGCCAGCGCGCAGACGGCAACCCCCGGAAGCGTGCGGAGGCGGTCGAACCATCTTTGGGGAGACAAAGAGGAACGAAATCGACCTTTGCGCGCCATTAGGCCGATTTCCCATGCCGTCACGGGCGATATCTGTAGGTCAATATCGGCCACGGCGGCATCTGCTATCGCCGCCATGGCTTTTTCGGCCATGGGAACTCCGGCCGCGAACCACAAAGCCGCGCAAGTATCGAGCAGAAGTGGCTGCACTATTTGCTTCCCTCCAAGCCTTGATCGATCAGATCGGCGGTCCGATCTATATCCAGTACCTCCTCATCCAACATGGGTTTTGCCGGATCCCATCCGGATTCAATAGTGAAAGTCCCTTTCAGAAGACCCCAACCCGGGTGGCCATCACTAGTAGCCTTAGGCTGATAAGCGCGGGGACTTTCGCGCACATCGGATTGCCCCATACGCCGGAATACCAGCCTCTCATGGGCGACATCGACTTGTTCGGTGCGATAGCCCGCATCTAACCAAACCTTGGTCATGACATTGTTCCAGGTATTGTTGCTCCACCATGCCGGATACTGTTTGGAGTTGGGCAACTTCGTGCCCGTCACCCTTTCGATTTCCCGGAAGGTCATCGGCACAGAAACCGCGGTTTGCTTGCTCAGAAACGTTCCCAAAGCATCATATTTGGACACGGCAGACTCGCATAATTTTACATGTGGAGAGTAACATACATTACTTTTCTTTTCTAGAGGAATTATGCGCATAGCCCTATATCAGCCGGACATCCCGCAAAACGCCGGAAGCCTGATGCGATTGGGCGCCTGCCTGGGCGTGGCCATGGATGTGATCGAACCTTGCGGATTTCTCTTAAGTGACCGCAACTTCCGCCGCGCCGGGATGGATTATCTGGCCCAGCTCGACCTCACCCGACATGCCTCCTGGGACGAGTTCCGGAGCCGGACAAGGGGCCGGCTTTTGCTGCTCACCACCAAGGCAAGCACACCTTATTTCGGCTTCGCCTTCGCTCCCGGCGATACCCTGCTGGTGGGCCGGGAAAGCGCGGGGGTGCCGGACGAAGTGCATGAGGCCGCCGACGCCCGCCTTGCCATACCCATGCGGCCGGGCCTGCGCTCTCTTAACGTCGCCCAGGCGGCCGCCATGGTCTTGGGCGAGGCCCTGCGCCAGACCGCGCTTTTCCCGGAGCCTTCTTTTCCGAGGTCTGGGCCATGAGTTGGCAACTCACGCTCTTCACCCAAAGTGGACTGGCCGCATTGGGGCAGGTGCTGATGATCGACATCGTGCTGGCGGGCGACAATGCCGTGGTGATCGGCCTGGCGGCGGCGCGGGTGCCCCCCGCCATGCGCACCAAGGTGATTTTCGCCGGCCTGGCCGCGGCGGTCCTGCTTCGCCTGGGCCTGGCCGTGATCGCGGTCAAGTTGCTGGGGATCATCGGGCTCACCTTGGCCGGCGGGATCCTGCTCTTGTGGGTGGCCTGGCGTTTCTGGCGCGATATTTCGCGGCATGAGCCGCATCAGGCCGAGATGGATCCCAAAAGCTCGCTCACCCAGGCGATCTTCCAGATCGTGCTGGCCGACATTTCCATGTCGCTGGACAATGTGTTGGGAGTCGCGGGCGCGGCGCGCGGCCATCTGGATGTGCTGGTGATCGGGCTGCTTTTGTCGGTGGCGCTGATGGGCGCGGCGGCGGAAGTGATCGCGCGATTGCTGGAGCGCTTCCGCTGGATCAGCTACCTGGGTCTCGGCGTGGTGATCTATGTAGCCCTATCCATGATCTGGTCAGGAAGCCACGACGTGACCCAGGCATTGATTGGGCGAGGATGATGTCGCTGGAGCCGCTCTTGAACTTAACGCAGCGACGTCGCCACGGAGTTGAAGTCGGTATTCAGGTTGCTGCCCACCGTGGTCAGCACACCGATAATGACGACAGAGATCAGGGCGGCAATCAGGCCATCCTCGACCGCGGTGGCGCCGTCTGATCGGCGGTGAATTTCTTGATCATAGCAACCATGGTTGGACCCCAAGCTGAGTAACAATGGGGTGACGCTACCAACCAGACAAAAAATCCACGCATCCCGCGCTCTTTAAACAAAAGCTGCCCAAGCGGGATCAAATCACCTGCAACAACAACGCGGTAGCGTCATCGCTGGATTTGAAGCGGAAAAACTGTGTCCCCGCTTCGTCACTTTTTTCAATGGCGCGCAATTCTTCGCCAAGGGCGGCCAGGCCCTTGTCCGAAACCGCACGCATCAGGCGCGGCGCATCATAGGCCTGGTAATCGCTGACCAGCGCCAGGAAGCCATCGCTGGCCAGAAGCAGACGCGCTCCCGGTTTTGCAGTAGCGGTCCGGCGCGCGACATGCACCGCGGCGCGCGCATCCGGCGAGAACAGCCAATTCGTGCCGCTGTTAATGCGATTGCGGGCGGCCCTGAGCGCGGGGAGAATCACGGGTCGGTGGACGCCCAGCGCGGACGGCAAATTCTTTCCTTGGGCGGTGCGCCGGGCCCGCTCCGCCTCCGCTCTGCGTTTGGCGATCGCCTCGCCCATGATTTCAACTTTACCGTCCTGCTCGATCAATGCGGTGCAATCGCCGAACCACAGGAATTCTATTGTCGAACCAAGCTCGACCGCCATCATGAGGGAGGCACACGGCAGCTGCCATTTCTCGCGCACGGGCGCGCGTTGCAGTCCCGCGAAGCTTTTCGCCGTATCCTGCAGCGTATGCTTCAACGCCTCTTCGGGCGCGTCGCCATCCGCGAGATGCGCGGCAAGCCTTCTCGCGCCGAATTGCGCAATCCAGGCCGCATCGCTCGGCCCCGGCAACAGCGAAGGGCCGAGCGGCGTGGCGCCGTCCAGCACCAGCGCGGCGTGATCGAGAAATGCGAAGCTGTCCTCATTGGGCTTGGCGGGATCCCCCGGCAGCGACAATTGCTCCAGCAGTTTGAAACTCACGAAGCCGTCCCGATCAGGCTTCTCAGTTTTTCCATCAACTGGCCGTGGTCGGGTGCGAAATCCTGTTCCAGCCACCAGGCTTCCACCAGACCGAGCAGGCGCCCCACGTCCGGGCCCTCGGCCACGCCGGCTTCCATCGCTTCATAGCCGGTGAGGGGAAAGCGGGGCCGCTCCCAGCCATCGGCGATCGAGAGCAGCATCCGCCAATGGATCATGGAGCCGGTCCGCGAGGCTGCCGCCCAGCTCAACAACACCAGATCGCGGAAGCGGGGCGCGCCGATGCGATAGAGCAGACGGCGCACCTCCCCTGCCGACAGATGCGGCGGGACCTTGTCGCCAGGCACAGCCAACGCTTCCAGCCGGGCCCGCTCGGCATTGGAGAGCTTCAACCGTTCCCCCACTTTGTCGGCGGCGCCAATCTCGTCGGGCAACAGCGCGGAGAGCCTGAGCAGGGCATCGGGCCGGAACTGGTTTTCCGATTCGATCGCCACCAGATGCTCCAGGCGCGGCAATCTCAGCGCATAAGGCAGAAGCTCCGAGAGGATGCCTGACGCCGCCATCATGCGCAGCGCCGGCACCGGGCCGGGGCATTCCAGCAGACGCAGCAATTCCTTGGCGACGCGCTCGCCCGACAAACGCTGCAGGCCTTCTTTGGCCGCCGCCGCGGCATGCAAGGCCTCGGCGTCCATGTCAGCTTTGCCGTACCAGGCATGGAAGCGGAACAGCCTGAGGATGCGCAGATAATCCTCGCGGATGCGCGTGGCCGCATCGCCCACGAAGCGCACCCTTCCTGCGATCAGATCCTGGACGCCGTCGTGATAGTCGAAGATTTCGCCGTCCGCGCCGGCATAAAGCGCGTTCATGGTGAAATCGCGGCGGGCAGAATCCTCTTCCCAATCGTCGGTGAAGATGACGGTGGCATGGCGGCCATCGGTTTCCACGTCGCGCCTCAGGCTGGTCACTTCGAACGGTTGGCCCGCGAGAATGGCGGTTACCGTGCCATGCTCCCAGCCGGTGGGAACGAATTTGATCTCGGCCTTCTCAAGCCGCTTGACGGTCTCGTCGGGCGGCATCGGCACGGCAATGTCGATGTCGGTGACGGGAAGGCCCAGAAGCGCATTCCTCACCGCGCCACCGACGAACCGTCCTTCGCCCAAGGCCGCCAGAAGCCTGCGCGTTTCGGGCGCCGCCATCCAAGGATGTTTTGACGGCTCAATCCGCATCGTGGCGGCCGCTTTTTTTCGTTTGGTCGCGCGATATGGCGCCGCGTAAATGGCGCAGTTTGGCCATATCGCGCGCCCGGGGCATCCACGGATGTTTCGCGGAATCGATCTTCATCGCGCTTCTATAACATCGCGCGCCGTCAGCCGGGCGGTGAAATCCACCAGGATGGCCGCGGTCGCACCCCAGATGGCACGGTCATTGTGGGTGAAGACATAGAAGCTTCGCTCGCGCGCGCCCCATACCCGGGTCTCCACCCGCCGGTTTGCCGGATCGAGGAAGAATGCCAGCGGCGCCTCGAAGGTGTCGGCGACCTCATGGGGATTGGGCACTAAGGTGAAATCCGGTGCGAGCACGCCCACCACCGGCGCGATGTCATAGCCGGTCCCGGTGCGGTAGCGCGGCAGATAGCCCGCGACGCTGATCAAAGCGGGTTCGATGCCGGTCTCTTCCTGGGTTTCGCGCAGTGCCGTCTCCAGAGGCGAAAGATCGGCTTGATCTCGACGCCCGCCGGGAAAACTCACCTGCCCGCTGTGACGGGCCAAGGTCGTGGTGCGCTGAGTGAAGAGGATAGTGGGCTCTGGCCTTGCGATGATGGGAATGAGCACGGCGGCCTCGACCGCCTGCGCCTGGGCGGGCGGACGCAGTTCGGGGTGAAGGTCATAATCGTCATGGCCGATATCCTGGGCCGGCTGGTCCAGCAACACGCCGCGCAGCGTCGCCAGGGGATCGGCCTTGAAGCGGGCGAGGATACCGTTCACGGGTGCCCCACTCATGGTGTCTGGCTCATCACGAAATAGACGCCGTCGCTCCATACCCCGAAATCACGATCTCGCGTCACCGCCAATTCCACCATCGCGTAATAAACCGGCCGGGCCAGTTTGGCTTCGAGCCCCTTGCGCACATGAAGATAAGGGATGGGGGCGCCGGTCTTCGCATCGGGTGTGAAACGCAAGACATGGTCGGGACCCGCCACCACTTTGTCTCCCACATTGGTGGTGAAGATAAGGCGCATGTCCGCGCCCATGCCGTTCGCTTCCATCAGCACCGCGATAAACGGCGCGTCTTCGACAACGATGGAGAGCTTTTCCACCGGCGTCACCAGCATGAATCCCTCGTCATCTTTTCGCAGGATGGTGGAGAACAGCCGCACCAGAGACGGACGCGTCACAAGCGCGCCCTGGTGGAACCAGGTGCCGTCGCCGGCGATCCGCATGAAGCTGTCGCCGCAATAAGGAGGATTCCAAAGCTCGACAGGGGGCAATCCAGGATTCCCCTCGATCGCCGCCTCCAGCCCGGCAAGCCCCGCGGGCATAGGAAGATCGCGAGCCATGGAGCGATTTATGCCGCTTCTGTATTATAAGTGAAGTCCAGGCGGGGCTTTTCGCTGTTGCCAGGGCTTATCGAGGGTGCAGAATGACCCTTCCTAGGGCTCAGACCCTAATCCATGGTGGCGAGAACCCTATGAGAACCCGCACGATCCAGGACGCGGACATCCTAAACGAGCATGACGCGCCGGCCAGGCTGGACGCCGCTGCCGAAACCTTCGCCACCGTGAAGAAGCGCCTGGGCCAAGTGATTTTCGGTCAGGACGATGTGATCGAACAAAGCTTGGTAACGCTCTTGGCGGGCGGTCACGGACTTTTGATCGGCGTGCCGGGCCTGGCCAAGACCAAGCTGGTCGAGACCCTGGCGATCGTGCTGGGACTGGACACCAACCGCATCCAGTTCACCCCCGACCTGATGCCCACCGACATCACCGGGTCCGAAGTGATGGAAGAAAGTGCGGCGGGCACGCGCGCCTTCCGCTTCATCCAGGGACCGGTCTTCACCCAATTGCTGATGGCCGACGAGATCAATCGCGCTTCGCCACGCACCCAATCGGCGCTCTTGCAGGCGATGCAAGAGAAGCACGTCACCGTGGCGGGCGCCCGTTACGACCTTCCCCGCCTCTTTCATGTGCTGGCGACACAGAATCCGCTGGAGCAGGAAGGCACCTATGCGCTTCCCGAAGCGCAGCTCGACCGTTTCCTGCTGCAGATCGATGTCGGCTATCCCGATCTGGAATCCGAGCGCCGCATGTTGCTCGCCACTACCATGGGCGAAGAGGTGGGGGCCTCGCGGGTCTGCACGCCGGACGATTTGATTTCAGCCCAGGCCCTGGTGCGGCGCATGCCGGTGGGCGAGAAAGTGATGGAATCCATCCTCAAACTGGTGCGCGCCGCGCGTCCGGATTCCGATCATGACGAGACCAGGGGCCTGATCGCCTGGGGACCGGGTCCCCGCGCCAGCCAGGCCTTCATGCTGGCAGCGCGTGCGCGCGCGCTGCTAGATGGGCGGTTGGCGCCTTCGACCGACGATATCGTGGCGCTGGCGGGACCAGTTTTGCGTCATCGCATGGCGCTGAGTTTCTCGGCGCGCGCCGAAGGTGCCACCACCGTGCAGGTGATCGAAAAGCTTTGCCGCGCATTGCTTTGAGGGCTCTTAAATGTCCTACCGCTGCGCTATTTGAGGACTCTGAGTGACGGGATTTTCGCCGCTCCAGCATGAAGCGGACGCGCTGGGCGCAGGTCTGCCGCCCCTGATGGTGGCGGCGGAGAGATTGGCTGCCTCGGTCAGCCTGGGCGCGCATGGACGGCGCAAGGCGGGCATCGGCGAGAATTTCTGGCAATTCCGCCGCTATGCCAGCGCCGACTCTGTCGGCCGGATCGACTGGCGGCAATCGGCCAAGTCGCAACATCTCTTCGTGCGCGAGCGCGAATGGGAAGCGGCGCAGACTGTCTGGTTCTGGCGCGACGGCGACCCCGGCATGCACTTCAGCTCGGGCGGCGTCACCAAGCTGGAACGGGCCAATCTGCTGCTCCTGGCGCTGGCCTCGCTCTTGGTGCGCGGCGGCGAGCGTGTAGGTCTTCTGGGCGCGCATTACCTTCCGGGCGCCTCGCGTTTCACGCTGTCGCGCATCGGTCATTCCCTGCTCGATTCCACTTTGCAGGAAAAAGAGCGCGCCGCGGCCTCGCGCCGCGAAGGGCCGCCGCCCGCCATCATCGCCCGGGGCGCGCGCCTGATCTGGCTGAGTGATTTCTTGAGTCCAAGTGTCGAAGAACGCATGGCTGGCTTTGCCCGCTCCGGCGCGGTGGGCCATCTGGTGCGCATTGTCGATCCGGCGGAAGAGGATTTCCCCTACCGCGGCCGGGCCCGCTTCGAGAGTCCCAAGGGACGCGACAGCGCCCTGTTTGGCCGGGTCGAAAGCGTGAGCAGCGAATATCGCGCCCGCTTCGCCGCCCATGGTGAAAGGATCGCGCGCGCCGCCACCAAACTGGGCTGGACCATCACCGGGCATCGCACCGATCATTCGCCTCAGGCGGCTTTGATCGCGCTCCATGCCGCCATCGGCCCCCATTGAGGCGATGAATTTGTTCGCAGCATTGAATTTCGGCGCCCCCTGGATCTTGGCGGCGCTGGTCGGACTTCCCGCGCTGTGGTGGCTGCTCAAGGTCACCCCGCCCCAGCCCAGGCGCATCCTGTTTCCGCCGCTGCGCCTTCTTTTGGGCCTCAAGGACGAGGAGCAGACGCCGGCCCATACACCTTGGTGGTTGATGTTGCTGCGTGTGTTGGCGGCGGGCCTTTTGATCCTGGCCTTGGCAGATCCCTTGCTGGGCCGCGTGACCAAGATCGTCGGCGGCGGGCCCATGGTGATCGTGGTGGACAATGGCTGGACGGCCGCCAGGAATTGGGATCAGCGCCAGACCCTGATCGCCGATCTCTTGCGCGCAGCCGGCAATCGTCCGGTCGCGATCGTGCCCACCGCCACGCCCGGCCAGGTGACTTTGCTGGATGCGGGCGCGGCGGAAAAAACCGCGCGCGAGTTGAAGCCCATGTCCTGGCCGGGGGACCGCCAAGCCGCTGCGGCGGAAATTCAGCGGGCGCATCTTGCCGGGCGGCCGGAATTCTTCTGGCTCAGCGACGGCATCGAGGATGGCCATGGCCGGGCCCTGCGCGCCGCACTGGAAAGCATGGGGTCGCTGCGCAGCTTCTCGCCGGATCAAACCGCGCATGGTTTGCTGCCGCCGCGCCGTGACGCCACCGGCTTCGCCGTCACCGCGATCCGCGCCAATGCCACCGCTCCCGCCGGCATCAAGGTGACGGCAATCGGCCCCAAGGGCGAGACGCTGAGCGATGCCACGCTCGCCTTCAAGGCGGGCCAGGACCGTGGCGATGCCCACATCACGGTTCCTTTGGAAGTGCGCAACCAGACAGCCCGGCTGCAGATTCAAAGCGAAGACAGCGCCGGGGCGGTGCAACTTTTGGATTCTGGCGGGATAGAGCGCCGCGTCGGTTTGGTATCGGCGGCGCCCACCGAGAATGAGCAGCCCCTCTTGTCCGATGTTTATTATCTGGAGCGCGCGCTCCAGCCTTTCGCCGATGTCGAAAAAGGCACCATCAGCGGATTGATTGCGCGTCATGTCTCGATCCTGTTCCTGGCCGATATCGGCAGGATCAGCGGCAGCGACGCCGACGCCGTGGAGCAGTTCCTCAAACGCGGCGGCGTCCTGATCCGCTTCGCCGGCCCTCGCATGGCGGGCGGCACCGACACCCTGGTGCCGGTGGGTTTGCGGGTCGGGGGACGCTATCTGGGTAGCGCGATGGCATGGAACCAACCCCAGCATCTGGCCAGCTTTCCGCTGGCGTCGCCGTTCAACGGTCTTGGTGCACCCAATGAGGTGACGGTGTCGCGGCAGATCCTGGCCGAGCCCAGCGCCGAACTGTCCAGCCGCACCTGGGCACGCCTGACGGACGGCACGCCGCTGGTCACCGCCAGGCAGGAAGGCAAGGGCTGGCTGGTCCTGTTTCACATCACCGCAAGCCCGGCCTGGTCCACTCTTCCCTTGTCCGGATTGTATGTCGATATGCTGAAGCGGCTTCTGGCGCTCTCGGCCGGCACGCCAGCCGCGTCGCTGGCGCGGCTTTCGAGCTTGGCGCCCATCAGCATCCTGGACGGCTTCGGGCGCACGGAGCCGCCTTCGCCCGATATTCTGCCCGTCGCCGCCCGCGATTTCGAGCATGCGCGGGTTTCGGCCAAGCATCCGCCAGGCCTTTATGGCGCGCAAGGCGTGGCCAGCGCGCTCAACGAATTGGACGCGAATGCCAGCCTTGCGCCCCTCAATCTTTCCGGCATGCAGACTTATGGCGCGGCACGCACGCTGGCGCTCCAGCCTTATGTGCTTGCCATCGCCGCGTTTCTGCTCTGCCTCGATGCGCTGACGGCATTGTGGCTCCGGGGCTATTTCCCGCACCGCCTTCTCAGCACCGCATCCCTGGCGCTGATCCTGATGACGGGACAGACGCCCCATGCGCGGGCCGATGACGCCAAGGATCTCAAAGCCGCGCTCGACACGCGGCTGGCCTATGTGGTCACCGGCCTCTCCGATGTGGACGAGATGAGCAAGGCGGGCCTGACTGGCCTGGGCCAGGCGCTGCGAGCGCGCACCTCCTACGAGCCGCAGGAGCCCATGGGCGTCGATCTGGCCCAGGACGATCTTTCCTTTTATCCCCTGCTCTACTGGCCGATGGATCCGCGCGAGAAAAATCTCTCGCCTGCCGCGATCTCCAAGCTCAACGATTATATGCGGCTGGGCGGCACCATCCTGTTCGACACGCGCGATCTTACCTTGGGTGCGGTGCGCGGCCCGGCCTCGCCGGGCGAACAAACCTTGCGCCGCCTCACCCAGGGTCTGGATTTGCCGCCGCTGGAGCCGGTGCCGTCCGATCATGTTCTCACCAAGGCGTTTTACCTGTTGAAGGACTTCCCGGGCCGCTGGACGGGCGGCGAACTCTGGGTGGAAAAATTGCCGCCCGCCGAAAAAGACCATGACCGGACGCCGGCTCGGGGCGGCGATGGCGTTTCGCCGGTGATCATCGGCGGCAATGATTGGGCGGCCGCCTGGGCGGTGGACGCCAATGGGCGGCCTCTCACCGAACCTGTTCCTGGTGGAGAGATGCAGCGCGAGATGGCGCTGCGATTCGGCATCAATCTGGTGATGTATGCGCTGACCGGCAACTACAAGACCGATCAGGTGCATGCGCCGGCCCTGCTGGAAAGGCTGGGCCGATGACAAGGCTGGCGTTCGATCCGCATATCCCGCTGTCGCTGCTCATGGCTCTGATCGCGCTTGCGGTGGCGATCACGATCTTCGGCCTGTGGCGTCGCGCCCGGGGCGCGCTGATGCGCGGGCTGGCCTTCGCGATTCTCCTGTTCGCGCTGGCGGGTCCGATTCTGGTGAAGGAGACGCGCGCGCCGCTTCCGGACGTGGTGGCCGTGGTGATGGACCGCTCGCAAAGCATGGGGGTGGGCAACCGCCAGGTGCAGGCGGATGCGGCCCTGGTCAGGCTGCGGCAGGAATTGCGCAAAGAGCCCAATCTCACGGTGCGCGAAACCAGTGTCACCACCACCACCACGGGCGAAAATAACGGCACCCAGGCCTTCGCCGCGCTGAACAGCGCGCTCTCGGATGTGCCGCCCAGCCGGATCGCCGGCGCCATCATGATCACGGACGGGGAAGTTCACGACGCCCCCGAGAAGCTCGCCATGCGCGCGCCCCTCCAGGTCCTGATCGCCGGCAAGCATGGCGAACGCGACCGCAAGCTCACCGTCACCAATGCCGAGCGCTTTGCCATTGTTGGGCAGAGCGCGCAGATGGTGCTGAGAGTGGACGATTTTGGCGGAGGCGATGAAGAGAGCGGCACCGCCGAAGTCAGCATCGCGGTGGATGGCAAGCCCATGGGCACAAGGGTGGTGCAGGTGGGCAAGGACACCAGCCTGAAGATCCCCGTCACGCACGAAGGCGAAAATATCGTCGAGTTGTCGGCGGCACCGGGGCCGGCGGAATTGACCTTGCAGAACAACCGCGCGGTGGTGGGCATCTCCGGCGTGCGCGATCATTTGCGCGTGCTTCTGATTTCCGGCGAGCCGCATGCCGGCGAACGGGTGTGGCGCAACCTGCTTAAATCCGATCCGTCGGTCGATCTGGTGCATTTCACCATCCTGCGCCCGCCGGACAAGCAGGACGCCACGCCGATCGAGGAGCTTTCGCTGATTGTCTTCCCGACCCGTGAATTGTTCCTGGAGAAACTCAAATCCTTCGATCTGGTGATCTTCGACCGCTATGGCGAGGCGGGCATCCTGCCCATGGCCTATTTCGAGAACATCGCCAATTATGTGGAGAATGGCGGCGCGCTGCTGGTTTCGTCGGGGCCGGAATTCGCCAGCGACCAGAGCCTCTACCACACGCCGCTCGCCAGCGTGTTGCCGGCACAGCCCTCGGGCGAAATCCTTACCCAGGGTTTCAAGCCCATCGTCACGCCCACGGGTCTCGCCCATCCTGTCACCCGCGATCTTCCCGGCAGCAACACCGAAACCAACCGGGACCCTAGCTGGGGACGCTGGTTCCGGCTGATCGGCGCCAGCAACATCAGCGGCCAGACGGTGATGAGCGGCCCCGGCAACCGGCCCCTTCTGGTGCTGGACCAGGTGAAGAAAGGCCGGGTGGCGGAATTGATGTCCGACCAGATCTGGCTCTGGGCGCGGGGCTTCGAGGGCGGCGGTCCCCAAGCGGAATTGCTGCGCCGTCTGGCCCACTGGCTGATGAAGGAGCCGGAACTGGAATCGGAGAATCTTTCCGCCAGCGTGGTGGACGGCCAGATGGTGGTGACGCGCCGGACCATGGGCGCTACCGCCGAGCCGGTTCAAATGACGATGCCGTCAGGACGAGCGCTCGCGATTCCGCTCAGCAGGGTGGAACCGGGGCTTTGGCGCGGCAGTGTGAAAGTCAATGAATTGGGTCTCTATCGCCTCACCGACGGCACGCTTTCGGCCGTGACGGCGGCAGGCCCCCTCAATCCCAAGGAAGTGGCGGACATGCGCGCCACCTCCGACATCCTGGAGCCTTTGACCAAAGCAAGCGGCGGCTCGGTGCACTGGCTGAGCGACGGCGCGGTGAGCGTGCGCCGCGTCGCACCGGCCCAGACCGCGCATGGCGGAGATTGGATCGGGCTTCGGCGCAATGGCGCCTATCGCGTCACCTCGCTGGAACAACAGCCCTTGCTGCCTGCCTGGGCGGCGCTGCTTCTGGTGGTGGGTTCGCTTGTTCTCGCCTGGAGAATCGAAGGGCGGTAGCTAACCCAATGGCGCGCCGTCGGCGCAAACCGCGTCATCGATGCGGGCCCGGCGCACGGCTCCGGACAGATTGCCCAGGCCGCCATCCATCAGCGCCAATCCCAGAAGGCGGCTGGAATCCACCGGACCGGGAAAGCGCAACCGGCCCGCCGGAAGTTTGGCGAAACCCACACGGCTATAATACGGCTCGTCGCCCACCAGAAGAATGGCGCGCCAATTGCCTTCCCTGGCACGCGCGATGCCGGCTTGCATCAGGGAAATGCCGATGCCACGGCCGCGCTGGGCGCTTTCCACCGCCAATGGGCCCAGCAGAAGGGCGTCGTCTCCGCCGACCTTGATGGGCCAGAAGCGCACCGATCCGCGCAAGACCCCATTTTCCACCGCGACAAAGTTCAGCCCCGTCATGGCCGCCACGCCTTCGCGCAAACGATAGGCGGACTTGGCATACCGGCCTGGTCCGAAGCCCGCTTCCGTGAGCGCGCCGATGCGCGCCTCGTCTTCAGCGCGCTCTGGCCTGATTTCCCAATCGTGGCTGTTCTGCGACATCGCTTTCGATATTTTCGATTGTCGCGGTTCCTTACGGTAAACCGCTCACACTTTTCCTGGAACCGCTCTAGGCGGCGCCCGCCGCAAAGGCAAGCCTCACCATCGCTCATCCTGCTGTGCGCCCGCCGCAAGCTCGGCCAGGCGGCGCAACACCGGCGGAACGGTGCCTGGTGGTGGCGCATCGAGCGCCTCCCAAGAGATGGCGCTGACTTCCAGATTGGGACTGAAATGCACGTCACCGCCTTCGATGACATAGAGCGCCACCACATGGGTAAGCCACCACAGCCTGCGGGTGTAGATGCCGAACAGGCGCATTTGACCGCCGCTAAGACCTACCTCCTCGTGCAGTTCGCGGCGTACCGCCATCTCCGGCGCTTCGCCCAGCCCGATGGCGCCGCCGGGAAACCACCAGCCCTTCACATAGGTCTGGCGCACCAGGAGCACGCGGCCACGCGAGTCGAAGATCGCCCCCGCCACGCCGAAGGCGACCGGCCGGAACAGGGACCGCACCATGATGAAAAGATTGACGAACAAGCGCCCCAAGCTCTGCTCCGGCAAAATTCATAAAGAGATTGATAACCAGCTTTCCGTAGCGTGCGGTAGCAATTTCGGCGCGGGCATGGGCTTAGGGAATGCCGGGGACGGGTCTGGAAGCGCTGAAGGCGCTGATTGTCGAGGACAATCAGCATATGCGCGCGCTGCTGCGTTCGCTCCTGGGTTCGGCGGGCATGCACGCCGTCCATGAGGCGGCAGACGGCAGCGCCGCCCTGAATGTCATGGCCACCAGGAGATGCGATCTCATCCTCTGCGACCTGGCGATGAAGCCGATGGACGGGCTGGAATTCACCCGGGAAGTGCGGCACTCGAAAACCAGCACCAATCCCTTCGTCCCCATCATCATGATCAGCGGCCATACCGAGAAACGGCGCGTGGAAGCGGCGCGGGATGCGGGCGTCACCGAGTTCCTGGCCAAACCCGTCACCGCCCAAAGCCTCTATTCGCGCATCGCCGAAATCATGGAACGGCCGCGCGCTTTCATCCGCTCAGGCTCCTATTTCGGCCCCGATCGCCGGCGCAAGGCGGCCGAGAATTATTCCGGCCCCTGGCGCCGGCAGGACGACATGCACGATCTCGAGGTGCGATGATGGCAAAAACGCAGATCATTCCCCCAGATTCCTATCCCCAGATGGTGAGCAGAAGCGAAGCGGCACGAATCTCGCGCGCCTTGCGTTCGCAAGAGGCGATCCAGCATGGCGATCACGTGATCGAAGAGACCAGCCAAAGTTTGCGCGAAGGCGTGCGGGGTTATGTCCGCGCGCTGGAGACCGTGATCGGCGACCATCGCCAGACCTATGAAAAAGCCCACGAGATTCGTGGTTTCGCCGAGAATGCCGGCCTGGCCGCCACCGGCCGGATCGCCGACGGACTGTGCGGCTATTTCGACGAGATCGAAAAGCTGGCGTCCGAGCCGGATATCGAAGTGATCGCATTGCATGTTTCGGCCATTGCGCGGGCGGCTTACGCCGAAGACGAGGCCATCCGGATGGGTAACATGGTGGCCAAAGAACTGGCTTCTTTGGTCCGGCACAAGCTGGATGAAGCCAAGGCGGCTGCCGGGGATTGAAGAAGCGTTAACGCTTTCCACGCCCACCGGCCGGGAACAATTCATCCCTCCTTAAGTCCTGCCGTTAATAATGAAGGCGATTGGCGCCAGCAGGGTTGCCCAATCGGAATCGTATCTGGGCGTCGTTCTCCATGCTTCAAATCGGCGGCATTGTCGTTCTGTTCGCCTGTGTGTTCGGCGGCTTTCTGATGTCGGGCGGCTCGCTGACTTCGGTGATCGAGGCCGCTCCGCACGAACTACTCACCATTCTTGGCGCGGCGCTGGCGGCGATGCTGATCGCCGGGTCGATGTACAAGCTCAAGCAGATCGGCGGCTCGCTGGGCCAGGTGATCTCGGGGCCCAAATGGAAACCCACCGATTATCGCGACCTGTTATGCCTGCTTTTTCTTCTCACCAAGACGATGAAATCCAAGGGCATGATCGCGCTGGAAGCCCATATCGAAAAGCCCGCCGAATCCGGCATTTTCAAGCGTTATCCCAAGATCACCAAGGACCATTTCGCGCTCGACTTCATCTGCGACACACTGCGCATGATGACCATGAGCCTGGAAGACCCGCACCAGGTCGAGACCGCGATGGAGAAGCAACTGGAGAAGCACCATCACGAGGCGCTCATTCCCGCCAACGCGCTGCAGAGCATGGCCGACGGCTTGCCGGCGCTGGGCATCGTGGCGGCCGTGCTGGGCGTGATCAAGACCATGGGCGCGATCAGCGAGCCGCCGGAAGTCTTGGGCAAGATGATCGGCTCGGCCCTGGTCGGCACCTTCATGGGCGTGTTCCTGGCCTATGGCCTGGTCGGCCCGATGGGCCAGCGCCTCAAATCCATCGTCGATGAAGACGCACTCTTCTATCATGTGATCCGCGACATTCTGGTGGCGCACTTGCACGGCAATGCGGCCCAGGTCTCGGTCGAGATCGGGCGCGGAAGCGTGCCCAGCGAATATCAGCCCAGCTTCCAGGAGTTGGAAGAATCCATCAACACCATTCCGCCGGATGGCAGTTAGGCCTAATTCCTGACAAGCCCCTTGGCGTCCGCCACGGCGACAAAGAACATCGCCAGCGCGCCGGCGCAGATGCCCAGCGGTATCGCATACGTGACGTCCAGATCGGCGCCGAACGTGACGATGGCGCAGACGATAATGCCGGTCAGGTGCGCGACATTCTTCGGCATGGGCGGCTCGCTTTAACTATTCGCTAACCATGCTAGAGCGCTCCCTTCTGCTGTTGAAGCGCGCTCTGTGAAATTGGTTAACGCGCGCCGTTTGCTGCCTCCCTCCGCCACGGCCAAGCTTCAATGATGATGGCTGCTTGTGGGAACCACCGGAAAGCCGCCTGCTTCCAGTCCCGCCCGGATCTGGGCCGCATGTTCCGGATCGCGGGCTTCGATCACCATGCCCAGCGTGGCGGATTTGGCGGAATGACCGCTCATCATGCGGTTGTGGGAGACTTCCAGGATATTGCCGCCCGCGCTTCCCACTAAAGCCGCCACCTGCGCCAGCGCGCCCGGCTGATCGGCAATCGCCACGTCCAAGGTGAGAATGCGGCCTTCGCGCGCCAGTTCGCGCAAGATCACATTGGACAACATGCGCATGTCGATATTGCCGCCGGAAAGGACGATGCCGACCTTTCGGCCTTTGAACAGCTCCCGGTTGTTCAAGACTGCGGCGAGCCCCGCGGCAGCGGCGCCTTCGACCATGGTTTTTTCGATTTCCAGCATCATGGCCAGCGCCTGTTCCATCTCTTCCTCATCCACCAACAGGATGTCGGCGACCAGGGCCTTGACGATGGCCTTGGTGAGCGTGCCCGGCTGCTTGACGGCGATGCCTTCCGCAATGGTCTGCGCCGGCGGTTCGTTGGTCAGGGGATCGCCATGCATGGCCTGGCGCATCACCGGATAGAGCGAAGCCTGGGCGCCATAAATCGCGATGTCGGGCTTGATCGTCTTTGCCGCCACCGCCACGCCGGAGATCAAGCCTCCGCCGCCCACCGGCACCATCAGCGTGTCCAGCGCCGGCATGTCCTCCAGCATCTCCAGTCCTAGCGTGCCCTGCCCGGCAATGACTTTGATGTCGTCATAGGGATGAATGAATGTAAGACCTTGCGCGTCGGCGATCACGCGGGCGGCGTCATTGGCTTCCCTGAGATCCTGGCCGTCCTGGATCACGCGGGCGCCGAAATCGCGCGTATGCTTGACCTTCACGAAGGGCGCGCTCACCGGCATCACGATGGTGGCGGGGATTCCCAGACGGCCCGCGTGATAGGCCACGCCTTGCGCGTGATTGCCCGCGCTCATGGCCACCACCCCCTTCATTTTTTCCTCCGGCTTAAGCGCAAGAAGCCGGTTGAGCGCGCCGCGCTCCTTGAACGAGGCGGTGAACTGCAAATTCTCGAACTTCAGGTAAATCTCGCAGCCTGCGATCTGAGAGAGCGTTCGCGAATGGCGGATGGGCGTGCGCAGCACCTGGCCGGCGATTGCCTTGGCTGCGGCGCGAACATCGTCGAGGGTGACGGGAAGAGATGACGTCATAGGGTGGAACCGGATCTGCCCACGCAAATTAGGCAACCCTCCGCCTTCGCGCCAGAGCGGAAGCCATGCGTGGGATGTAGGGCCGGTGTTAGGGCAGGAATGGTAGCACCGGACGGATTTGAACCGCCGACCAAGGGATTATGATTCCCCTGCTCTACCGCTGAGCTACGGTGCCAAAGGGCCGCTTGGGCCGCGAGGAAAGCGGGGGATGTAGGAGGGCCTGCCCTTCGCTGTCAAGCAGCGAAGGGCCTTAGTTTTGCCCCATCTGCCTTCCTTCGGGCAAGCCTTCGGAAGGCATCTCTCCCGCCAATCGCTTCGCGAGGTCGACCGGCAAAAGCTCCACTGGAGCTTTTGCTAATCGGCCTCCGGGGAAGAAATTTCACCGCCAAGACGAGCCAGCGACTATTCAGCCGCGACCGAAACGGTCGCCGCGGCTTTAATCCAGCCCCCGCCCAGGACGCGGTTGCCGTCATAGAACACGCAAGCCTGGCCGGGCGCGATGGCTTCTTCCGCCGTGTTGAGTTCCACTTCGGCGCTTCTACTGTCCAAAGGTGTCACGCAGGCTTCGACCGGCGGGCGCATGGAGCGCACTTTGACGGCGCAGTCGAACGCGGCGGTTTTTTGCGCCAGCCAGTTCACCTGATGGAGATGGATGCGGCGCGACGCCAAAGCCGCGCGCGGTCCTACCGTCACTTGCGCCTTGGCCGCATCCAGCTTGAGCACGAACAAAGGTTCGGAAAAACCGGAAAGCCCCAGATGCTTCCGCTGGCCCACGGTAAAATGGATGATTCCCTCATGGCGGCCCAGGACCGTGCCGGCCTGGTCCACAATATCGCCGGGACGCGCCGCGTCAGGGCGTAATTTCTGCACGATGGCGCCGTAGCGGCCTTCCGGCACAAAGCAGATATCCTGGCTGTCGGGCTTGGCGGCGGTGGCAAGGCCGAGTTCGGCCGCCAGCGCACGTACGTCGCTCTTTTCCATGTCGCCCAAGGGAAAGCGCAAATAATCGAGCTGCGATCTGGTGGTGGCGAAAAGAAAATAGCTCTGGTCGCGGCCAAGATCACGGGCGGCGTGAAGCTCCGGCCCGCTTGCACCCTCGACGCGGCGGACATAGTGGCCGGTGGCGAGCGCCTCGGCTCCCAATTCGCGCGCCGTCTGCATCAAATCGGCGAATTTCACTTTCTCATTGCAGCGCACGCAGGGGATGGGCGTCTCGCCCCGCGCATAGGTGTCGGCGAAGTCGGCAACCACTTCGCGCGCGAACCGGCTTTGATAGTCCAGGACATAATGAGGGATGGCCAGCGCCTCGGCCACGCGCTTGGCGTCGTAGATATCCTGGCCGGCGCAGCAGGCGCCTTTTTTCTTCTGGACCGTGTCGGGGTAGAGTTGCAGCGTGATGCCCACCACGTCGAATCCTTGCCGCTTGAGCAATGCCGCGGTGACGGACGAATCCACGCCGCCCGACATCGCCACGACAATACGCGCGCCCTTTTCCATGGCCGGGCTTATAAGCGCCCGGCCTTGGAACTGCAACGAAAGGGCTAGCCGTTGGGCAGATAGTTCAAAAGCGTCAATTGATTGAGCTTGGAAGTAACTTGCAAGGCGGCCTGCAACTGGGTCTGGTCGAGCGAAAGTTGAGTGGCGGCCTGCGCCATGTTGGTGTCCTGGATATTCGAGATGAAGCCGGTATAGAGCGTGGCCATGGTGGATTGCTGGGTCTGGGCATTCTGCAACGCACTGTAATTGTCGCCATTCTGGGCAGTGGCGTTGTTAAGATTGCTGGCCGTCGACGAGAGCGACGTCAATTCTCCGGTGAGGAAATTATTCTGCACATCGTTGAGGTTGGAACTGCCGCTGAAATTCCCGCTCCCCCCCTGGTCGAATTGCGCGATATTCTGCAATTCCTGCATCAAGCCGCTGGCCACGCTCGAAGCGGTGACGCCATAGGTGATGGTCTGGCCGTCGGCCACCTGCACGGTTTTGAGATCATTGCCGTTGGTGAAGGCGTTCGACACCGATCCCAACGACGCCAGTTGCGACAGCGAACCCACTGTCACCGGGGGCGTGGAATCGTTGCCGCCGCCATAGATGTACGCGCCATTGGCGTCTTGCGAATTGAGGATCGACACCGCCTGGCTGAAGATGCTCTCCACCTGGCTCATCAGGGTGGACGGATCGTTGCTGGAGATCGCGGTCGAGATCGCGCTGTGGAGTTGGGTCGTCAGGCTCGACAGGGCGGTCAATTGGGTGTCCTGCATGTCGGCCTGGGTGACCGCCAACGAAGTTGCGGTCTGATAGGCGCTGTTGCGCGCATTGGCTGACATGGTCGCCTGCAGCACCTGGGTCTGGGTGCCGAAGCCGGCATAAGTCGTCGCGTTGTCGCCGCTGGCGATCTTCTGCTGGGTGGTGTTGAGAGCGCCGGAAGCCGCCTCAATCTGCTGGAGGAAATATTGCGACTGCTGGGCGGTGGCGATGCGATCGATGTTCATGATGTCTCCGCTAGATCTGCATCAGGGTCTGAAAGAGCTGGTCGACAATGTTCAACACGCGGGCGCTGGCGCTGTAAGCCTGTTGATAGGTGGTGAGGTTGGTCAGTTCCTCGTCCAAATTGACGCCGGAATTCGAAGCCAATTGCTGCTGCGCCTGCTGCAAGCGGTCGGACTGGGTGGTCTGATTGGTGGTGACGGTATTCGAGAGCGTGGAGAGGTTCTGGTAGAACGCCGCCGCATAATTGCTCAACGAGGCCGCTTGCGCCGCCATCCCGCCTGCGGCCGGAAATTTGACCGTCTTGTTGGCCACGTTTTCGAGAGCGATGGCGCCCGCGGAATCGCCGCTCTCGATGATGGTGTCGCCCGCCACCGAGCCGGACGTGATCGCGGGACTGGTGAGGGGGATATCGTCGGGCGTCTCGGCAACCAGCGGCGTCACCGAGAAATTCGCCGCCTGGTTCGCGGCCGCCTGCGCGCCCAGACCGAACATCGCGGTGAAGCTCAAGCCGGTGGTGCCGCGCTGGGTGGTGTCGCCGGTCACGTAAAGCTGATACTTCGAATAGGTAGCCGATTTTGCCACGCTGATCGCGCCGTAGCCGTTCAGCGTGAAGGTGACGGCGCCGCCCATGGCCGTATTCAACGCCGCCACCACGTCGCCGACGGTCTGGCCGGCAGAGGTCGCGATGTTGACGGGTTTGACGACGGTGCCGTCCGGACCTTCCAGCTGCATGGAGATCACGCCACCCGTCGCCAGGCCGCTGTCGTCGGACGCGGAAAGGCCGGTTGTCGTAATCGAAGGGACGCCGGACTGGAAAAGATCGTTCAAGCCGAAAAATTGCGAAAAGCCGGAACCGCCGCGGCTGGAGGGATCCGAAGCATCATCCTGCACCACGATGCCGTTGCCGCTGCCCGGCGCCGCCGAAATCGTCAACTGACCGTTATTGAAGCTCGCGGTGCCGTTCGTTCCCAGCACCGTATTGAGAGCGGTGACGAAACCGCTCACGGTGGTGCCGGTGCTTTGGGGCGCCCCGCCATCCACCGACAAGGTGCCGGCGTCGAAATCCATATCAATGCGCGAGACAAGATTGCCGTTGGCATCGGCCACGGCGATGGTGGTCTCACCGGTGAAATTCATCCCATCGGTGCTGAGCAGGCCGGTATCGCGGCCCGCCAGGGTGGCCGCGGGCGGATAGGCCGTGTTCGCATTGCTTTGCGCATTGAACGCGACCGCGGTCTGCTGAGCGAAATTGCCCAGGGTCTGGGTCAGGCCACCCAGCACGTTATCGCGCATCTCCACCAATCCCTGCAGCGAGCCGCTGCCCAGGTCGGGATCGAGCGCCTGGGGCTGGCCGATCGATTGGCCGGTCTGTGGATTGGTGTCCTGAATTTGGATGCTGCCATAAGTCCCGTTCAGGGCGCCGCCCGAATAGGACAGGGTCGCATAGGTGTTGCTGACCAGGTTGACGCCGTCCGTGGTCGAGACAAAAACGCTGCCATTGGATTGCTGCGAGACATTGATGCCGATCATCTGGCCCAGGCTCTGCAAAACGGAATCGCGCTCGTCGAACAGGCTGGAGGAATTGTCGTTGCCCGACGCCGTCGAGGTCACGATCTGCTGGTTAAGATTGTAAACCTGTTGGATCAGATTGTTGACCGACGGAACGGCGCTCACCACTTGCTGGTCGATTTGGCCTTGCAGCGAGGTGAGGGTATTCGACGCATTGGCGATGGTGGTGGCGAGTCCCGACAGGGCATTGGCCACGCCCGTCTGGCTGGCGCTGGCGGTAGGGGCCTGGGACGCCGTTGCCAGCGCGGCGGTCAAATTGGTGAGGCCGGTCGCCAGGGATTGATTGTCGCCCGGACCGCCCAGAAGACCGTTCAGCTGCGAGAATAGCTGCGCCTCGGTGTTGTACTGCGATGAGGTGCCGGAGGCGGTGAGATTTTCCTGGGTGAGGAACTGGTTGATCACGCGCTGGACGCTGGCGATGTCCACCCCCGTCAACTGCCCGTTCGAGGACAGGGGCTGCTCGTTCACCACCCGGCGGGCATAGCCGGGCGTGTTGAGATTGGCGATATTGTTCGACACCACGCCGAGCGCGGATTGATTGGTCTGCAGCGCACTGAGCGCACTGCCGATAATCCCATTCAGACTCACGGCATCGTTCCGGATGCTTTGTTGCCGAAGTGGGGGTCGCAAGTCCTATGCCAGGAAATGGCCGGCTTTTACCCCCGTTTTCAGGCGATTTCCGCGAAACAGCGGGGCGGCAGAGTTTGCCCGCTGGGCACTTCATGCCCGCTCTTTTCCTTCGGGCAGACTGTTCGTCGGATGCAAAAACACCAGCAATAGCGGGCTCAATTTCTGGTCCAAGCTTTGCTTTGGGTGAGGCCTGAGGCGACAAGGGTTCATTCGTGGCGGCGATTGCTTCATCCAGAATTGCGTCCGGCGGGAGCGTGTTTCACAAGCCGCAGTCCCATGACGCGGGCACGGCCAACGGCGCCGGCGCGTCTTCGCCGTTCGACCAACTGCTGGCCACGGCCCCGCCCTGTCCCGCCCCAGCAGACCGGAACAGCCAAGACAAGCCGGACCCCGGCAAGAAGGCAGCCAAGGATTCCAAATCCGCCGGCAAGTCCTCTCAACCCCAGCAGGATGCCAAAAATCAGGTCGCCACCGTCCCCGCCGGCAGCAAAACCCCGATCCAGGTGGCTGCCGCCCATGACGACAGCCAGGATGACGCTGCTGAAATAAATTCTAGCGATACCGCCGCCACAGCCAGCCGGCAGAGCGCCCCGTCAGGCCAGCAGGCGGCGCCCGACGCGAACCAGACCTTGGCTGCCGCGCAGAGTCCGCTTCCGATCCCCGACGAGGCCGCGTCCGGCAGCGCCCAGGATGTGAACAACAATAGCAATCCGGTTGCGACGCTTCCTGTGTCCGATCAAAGCGCTCTCGCGGCGCCCGCTCAGGCCGTGCCGGCCGGCAACGATGACATCACCGAGGCAGCTTTGGGTTCGACCACCGATGTGGCAGCCACAGGCAGCGCGATCGAAGTTTCAAAGTCCGGCAAGACCAAGCCCGATGGCAAATCCGCAGCCGACGACCAACTCCAGGCGGCGCAAGCCGGCATACCGGCGGATACAGCCTCGCAATCCGCGGCTTCCGTCTCGAAAAAGGACCACAGGTCCGACAAGCCGCGGAAGCAAGACGAAACCAATGCCGCCAACACGCAACCCGCAGCAACACCCGATCCCACGGTTGCGGCGGCAATCGTGGCTGCCACGCCTGCACCGGCGCCGACAACGGCCAATTCCGATCCCAGTCCCGATGACGCGATTGCGGCGGCGGCCCAAGCCGGACCGGCTAAAGCTGCTCCGCGCAACAGCCAGGCCGGTTCCAATCCACCGGCTAATGTGAAACCACCGGCGCTGAACGATGCGGTTTCGGGCAACACATCCAATTCCGGACCGCAGGCTACACCGACCGGCTCGCCCCCGGGGTCGCAAGACGGTTCTGCCATGCAAGGCAACAATGCCCCGCGAAACGCTGACAACAAGCCGGCCGGTGGCGGCGACAAAACCGACCGACAGGCTGCCGCGGCGGTTCAACCCCAGCCTCAAACCCAGCCTGCGCAACAGCCGGCCCAGACCGCCATTCCGGCAGTTCAGCCGGCCATGCCGGCCCCGGGACACATGGCCGCCACCGCTCCCGTCACGCAGAATATCCAGATCACGCAGTCCGACTCGGGCGCCAACGCCAATACCGTGAGTGCCCTGGCGGTGGCGATCGCCGCCAAGTCGCAAAGCGGCAACAAGCAATTCGACATCCGGCTCGATCCCCCCGAACTCGGCCGCGTCGAAGTGAGACTTTCCATCGACTCGACCGGTAAGGCACAGGCCAGCCTTTCCGCCGATCAGCCCCGCACGCTGGATCTGCTCAAGACCGACGCGCCCATGCTGACGCGCGCGCTCCGCGATGCCGGCCTGAATGTGTCGCAGGACGGGCTCAACTTCTCGCTCCGCGGCCAGGACCGCCACAATGGCGGCAACAGCTTCATGCCCCGCCCGGGCCGCGCGTCGCCGCTTTCATTGACCGCCACCAGCGCCATCGGCGCCGTCCATGGCGGCGCCCATTATCAGGGTCCGGCCGACGGCCGCCTGGATATCCGCGTATAGGAGACGCCCACATGACCACCGCCATCCCCAGCACCACAGCGGCAACGTCCGGCACCTCGTCCAACGGCGCGATGAACCAATTGTCGGGCAATTTCGACATGTTCCTGAAGCTGCTCACCACCCAATTGAAGCAACAGGATCCGCTCGATCCGATGAACACCAGCCAGTTCACCCAGCAGTTGGTGGAATACAGCCAGGTCGAGCAGCAGATCGATACCAACAGCAATCTTCAATCCTTGCTTTCGCAAGGCACCAGCCAGAGCGCGGCCTATGCCACCGGCTATCTGGGCAAGACCGTCACCGTCAGCGGCGGTGAAGGCTCGCTCGCCAATGGCGAAGCGCAATGGACTTACAATCTGGGTTCGACCGCCAGCAGCACCAGCCTCACCGTGACCGACGCGAACGGCAATGTAGTCTATAGCGGCGCCGGAAAAACGACGGCCGGCGACAACGCTTTCGACTGGAACGGCAAGGACAATAACGGCAACCGGCTGCCCGACGGCTCCTATACGCTTTCAGTCAACGCCCAGGTGAACGGGCAACCCGTCACCAGCACCATCTTCTCGAGCGGCCAGGTGAGCGAAGTGGACATGAGCAACGGCGGCACGCCGCAATTGCTGGTCGGATCCATGGAAGTACCTCTCTCCTCGATCTCGAGCGTCAGGAACTGAATTCACGAACCAGCGCGGCACAACGCGGCGCGCAACATCTCAGGCGGCGGCAGGCGAAGCCCAAAGCCCCAAAAGGAGCAGTAAAATGAGTTTGTATGGAGCATTGAGCATCGGCGTGGCCGGATTGGATGCGGCCAGCGCGGCCTTGAGCGTCAGCTCTTCCAACATCGCCAATGTCAACACTATCGGCTACAAGCGGGCCACCGCCAGCTTTGCCACCTATCTCGACGCCTCTCTGGGCTCCCAGAGCAATGGCGCGGCCGGCGTCACCAGCGTGATCGGGCAGGACGTCACCGCCAACGGCCTGGCGGAATCCACCTCTTCACCCACCGACCTTTCGATCTCCGGCAATGGCTTCTTCATCACCACCCCGAGCGGAAGCGCCACCGGCGCGCAGGAATACACCCAGGTCGGCAATTTCACCGCGGACGCCAAAGGCAATCTGGTCAACGCTAACGGGCAATATCTTCTGGGCTGGAAGCTGGATACCAACGGCAAGCCTCCGTCGAACAACACCGATCTCAGCCTGATCAACGTATCGGGCATCACGGGCTCGGCCCAGGCCACCAGCAATATCGCGTTACAAGCCAACCTTCAGGCCAACTCGACCATCGACGCCGGCTATGCCGCCGGCGACATGACTGCCGGCAATGTGGCCCCGGATTTCCAGACCACGCTCAATGCCTATGACAGCCTGGGCGGCATTCAGCCCATCACTTTCTCGTTCGTCCAGACCGGCACCAATAGTTGGGCCTATGAGGCGTCCTATGCGGGGGATCCCAACAATCTTTCGGCGCCCAATCCCATCTCGCAAGGGACATTGGACTTCAACTCGGACGGCTCGCTGGCAAACGTGAACGGCGCCAGCCCCGCCAGCGGCAGTGTCTCAATGACCATCCCCTGGTCGGCCACAAGCGGGCTGTCGGCCCAAACCATCAGCGTCAATTTGGGGACCGTGGGCAGCACCAACGGCGTGACCCAATTCGCCGCCAATTCGGCGGTGAGCGGCTCGTCGGTCAATGGCTCGCCATTCGGTAGCGTGACCGGCGTTTCGGTCAATGCCAACGGCATCGTCACGGCGCGATTCTCGAACGGCATTTCGGAGAATGTCTATCAAATCCCCATCGCCACTTTCGCAAATCCTGATGGCCTGCTTCAGCTTTCCGGCAACGCCTACAGCCAGAGCAACGCCTCGGGCGGCGCCAACATCAACCAGGCCGGCAGCGGCGGCGCCGGCACGATATCGTCCAATTCGCTGGAAGAATCGACGGTCGATCTTTCCAGCGAATTCACCCATCTGATCACGGCGCAGAACGCCTATAGCGCGGCGGCGCGCGTCGTCTCCACCGCCAATCAGATGCTGCAGGCACTGGAGCAGATTCCGGCGTGATGAGAAACCGTAGGAAACCCGCGAAAAGCCCAAAGATTAAGGCTTTTCGCGGGGCATTCTAGGGATGGGTTTATGGGTTCGTTTACCACAGCTCTTGGCCTTTTCTTAAAGGCGCAGAGGCTATTTTTGCCATGGGGCTTGTGGGTTTTGGAGCAGCGTTATGATGGATGAGCGCAAAGGACGCGTGAGCTATGTCATCGGTCCCGATGGGAGCCCGTTGACGCTCGCCGATCTGCCGCCCGCCTCGACGCGCCGCTGGGTGATCCGGCGCAAGGCGGAAGTGGTCGCCGCGGTGCGGGGCGGTTTGCTCAGCCTGGACGAGGCCTGCCGCCGCTATACGCTGACGGTGGAGGAATTCCTCGGCTGGCAGCATTCGATCGACCGCTTCGGCCTGGCGGGCCTGCGGGTGACAAGAGTTCAGCAGTATAGAAATTGAGAGGCATCAGAGCGGCGAATACCTTGGCCGCCGGAATGATGTTTTATCAGGCGCCGCGAAAACGGTCCGCTTCTTAACAAAGGCTTTCCGAATACGAAAAAATCTCGGCAATTCGGCTTAAGTCTAATTTTACCACGGGCACGGCAATCTTTGCCTAGCAGGACGGTTCCTGGCTGGGAGGATTTCACTCGTGCCCGAATTTTTCAAAGCAGTCGGTGCTGCGCGTTTCGGCGTGATGGCCGGTGTCGCAGCGGTGCTGACGGCTTTCTTCCTCTACATCGCCGGCGCGATCACCGAACCGCCCAAGACCATCCTGTATGGCGGCCTGGAGCCCCGCGACGCCGCCGCCGTCACTGCCAAGCTCGACGGCATGAATGTGAAATACGAGGCCAAGGAAGATGGCACCATCCTGGTTCCCGCCGATCAGGTGACCAAACTCAGGATGGCGCTGGCCCAGGACAATCTGCCGGCCGCCGGCGTGGGCTATGAGATTTTCGACAAGTCGGACGCCTTCGGCACCACCGCCTTCGTCCAGAACATCAACCGGCTCAGGGCGCTGGAAGGCGAATTGGCCCGCTCGATCCAGACCATCGATGGCGTGGAAAGCGCGCGCGTCCATCTGGTGATCCCGGAACGGCAGATTTTCTCCCGCGACGACCAGACGCCTTCGGCCTCGGTCGTACTCAAGACCCGCACGGTGATGGGCCGGGGACGGGTCGAAGCGATCCAGCATCTGGTCGCCGCCGCCGTGGCGTCGCTCACCCCCGATCGCGTCGCCATTGTGGACGACCGCGGCAATCTGCTGGCCGGCGGCGACGACAAAAGCGGTCCCGACGCCAGCACCGCCAACGAAGAGTCGAACACTACCGATTACGAAGACAAGCTGCGCCAGCGCCTGGAATCCATCGTCGCCAGCGTGGTGGGCGCCGGCCATGTCCGCGTCCAGGTCGCCGCCGACATCGATTACAATCACACCTCCACCACGTCGGAGAGCTACGATCCGGATTCCAAAGTGATCCGTTCGACCCAGACGGTGGAGCAGAACGCTTCCGATTCCACTGGCAGCAGCCAGTCCGCGGTTTCCGTCGCCAATGCCCTTCCCGGCGGCAACGCCAACACCAGCACCGGCGACAACGGCAAATCCGTATCCGGCCGCACCGAAGAAACCACAAATTACGAAATCTCCAAGAAGGTCACCACCTCGCACCAAGACGGCGGCGATGTGAAACGCCTGTCGGTGGCGGTGGTGGTGGATGGTACGCTCACCGGGGACGGCGCCACGCCAACTTACAAACCTCGCTCCGCCGCGGAGATGGCGCAGATCACCAATCTGGTGAAATCGGCCATGGGCTTCCAACAGGCGCGCGGCGATCAGGTGCAGGTCACCAACATGCAATTCGCCCGCGTCGATGCCGGCGAAGGGACGCCCGCGCCGAAGCCGCTCCTGGGACTGGATGCCGCCTATTGGTTCAAGATCATCGAAGCGGCCATCATGTGCGTGACTGCGCTCCTGATCGGCCTGTTCGTGGCGCGGCCCCTGATCAACCGCATGTTCGCGCCCAATGCCCCGATGCAACCCTTGGCGCTGCCGGGCGCGAGCCCGGTTGCGGGGGCGCTGGCAGCGCCCGCGGCACAATCCGGCGCTACGGTCGCGACCGACGCCTCCGGACAGCAGATCGTCCTGCCCGCGCCCCAGCCCGGGATCGATCTCTCCCGCATCGAGGGACAGGTGCGCGAATCCTCGGTCAAGAAGATCGGTGAAGTGGTGAACGCCCATCCTGAAGAGGCGCTGGCGATCATCCGCACCTGGCTGCATCAACCGGTATAATCAGCATGGCAAAAAGCGCAAAATCCGCCGTCAAGGACGATGTCAGAGCGCTCTCGGGAGCCGAGCGCGCTGCCGTCATCATGTTGTCCCTTGGCGAAGAACATTCCGCCAAGATCTGGTCCTTGATGGACGAAGAAGAGGTCAAGGAAGTCTCCCAGGTGATGTCGAATCTGGGCTCGATTTCCTCGAACGTGATCGAGAAGCTTCTGGTCGATTTCGTCTCCCAGATGTCCGGCACCGGCTCCTTGATGGGCTCCTATGAATCCACCGAACGGCTGATCGCCCGCTTCATGCCCGGGGAAAAAGTGGCGCAGATCATGGAGGAAATCCGTGGTCCCGCCGGCCGCACCATGTGGGACAAGCTGGCCAATGTGAACGAAAGCGTGCTGGCCAATTATCTCAAGAATGAATATCCCCAGACCGTCTCGGTGGTCCTGTCCAAGATCAAGCCCGAGCATGCCGCGCGCGTGCTGGGAGCCTTGCCCGAGGAATTCGCGCTGGAAGTGGTGCAGCGCATGCTGCGCATGGAAAGCGTGCAAAAGGACATTCTCGACAAGGTCGAGCAGACCTTGCGGGTGGAGTTCATGTCCAATCTGGCGCGCACCGCCAAGCGCGATTCCCACGAGCATATGGCGGAAATTTTCAACAATTTCGACCGCCAGACCGAAAGCCGCTTCATCACTGCCCTGGAAGAACGTTCGCGCGATTCCGCCGAGCGCATCAAGGCCCTGATGTTCACTTTCGAAGATCTGGGCAAGCTCGATCCGGGCTCGATCCAGACGCTGCTCCGCCATATCGAGAAAGACAAGCTGGGCCTGGCACTGAAGGGCGCCACCGACGGGTTGCGCGACGTCTTCTTCTCCAACATGAGCGAGCGCGCTGGCAAGATCCTCCGCGAGGACATGGAAGCGATGGGGCCAGTGAGGCTCAAGGATGTGGACGAAGCGCAAATGCGCATGGTGAACGTGGCAAAGGACCTGGCCAACAAGGGCGAGATCATGATCGCCAGCGGCTCGGCCGAAGATGAGTTGATCTACTGATGACCAAGGAAGCCCGCAAATTCACGTTCGACACCGAATTCCGCGAGAAGGTGGATGTGGTGTCCGAGGCCGCGCGCGCGCGCCAAAAAAAGACCATGACCACTGAGGAACTCGAGGCCCTGTGCGCCAAGGCGGAAGCCCAGGGCACGCAAACCGCTTCAGTCCGCGCGGCGGAAAGCATCGAGCGCACCATCTCGGCGATGGTGATTGCTCTGCGCGCCGCGCTCGACCAGAGCAAAACCGAGATCGAAAGCGTGCGTGCCGACGCCGCCCTGTTGGCGCTGGCCGCCGCCAAGAAGATCGCCGCTGCCGCACTGGCGGCGGTGCCGGCCGAGGAAGTCGAGCGCGCCTTGCGCGAAGCCATGCATCAGGCGGTGGGAGAACCGCGCGTCATCCTGCGCGCCGCGCCCGACGTGGTGGCCGCCCTGGAGAGCCGCGTCTCTGATATCGCCCATGAGGAGGGTTATGACGGCCGCGTGATGCTGGCTGCTGATCCCGCGCTCAGAGGCGCCGACTGCCGCATCGAATGGCGCGGCGGCGGCAGTGAGCGCAGCGAGGCCGTCATCGAAGCCGCCATCGGCGGCCTGATTGCCCGCTATTTTTCCAATTCGCCCGACGTCTTGAAAGGATAAGCCATGTCCGGCAACGACAATGTCGACCTGCCCGATCTCAGCCACAACCCCGCAGAGGGGTCGGCTGCGCTGTTGAACAGCGACGGCACCACGGAAGCCGCGCCCAAGCGTTCGGCGCAGGACCTGGAAGCCGTGTTCGACGTGCCGGTGACGGTCTCTGCCATCCTGGGCAAAAGCTCGATGGAAGTGAGCCACCTGCTCAAGCTGGGCAAGGGCACGGTGGTCGAGCTCGACCGCAAGGTGGGCGAAGCCATCGACATCTATGTGAACGACCGGCTGGTGGCGCGCGGCGAAGTGGTGCTGGTCGAAGACCGGCTGGGCGTGACTATGACCGAAATCATCAAAGTCGGCCAATCCTAAGGCATAAAGGAATATCCCATGCGTCTTCTCATTGTCGGCAGCCTGAACGGCCAAATCGGCCATGCCACCAAGATCGCCATGGAGCGGGGAGCCAAAGTCTCCCATGCCGGGTCGATCGAACAGGCGCTGGAAACGCTGCGCGGAGGCGCGGGCGCGGACCTGGTGTTCTGCGACGTCACACTCGAGATCGGAACCTTGGTGCGGGGCCTGGCGGCCGAGCGCATCTGCACGCCAGTCGTGGCCTGTGGCGTCGGCTCGGACACACGCCGCGCCGTGGATGCGATCCGCGCCGGCGCCAAGGAATATCTGCCGCTCCCTGCCGATCCCGAACTGATCGCCGCGGTCCTTGCCGCGGTTGCCGACGAATCCCATCAATTGATCTATGAAGACGAAGCGATGGGCGCGGTCCTGGCCCTGGCCGATCAGATCGCCGGCAGCGAAGCCTCGATCCTGGTGACCGGCGAAAGCGGCACCGGTAAGGAAGTTCTCGCCCGTTATGTCCATCGCAAATCGGCCCGCAATGAAAAGCCTTTCATCTCGGTCAACTGCGCGGCGATTCCGGAAAACCTGCTCGAATCCGAATTGTTCGGCCATGAGAAAGGCGCCTTCACCGGCGCCATCGCCCGGCGCATCGGCAAGTTCGAGGAGGCCAATGGCGGTACGCTGCTGCTCGACGAAATCAGCGAAATGGATGCGCGCCTTCAGGCCAAGCTGCTGCGCGCGATTCAGGAACGCGAGATCGACCGGGTGGGCGGCACCAAGCCGGTCAAGGTCGATATCCGTATCATCGCCACCTCCAACCGCGACCTGGCCGAAGCGGTCAAGCACGGCACCTTCCGCGAGGACCTGCTCTATCGCCTGAATGTGGTCAATCTCAGGCTACCCGCCTTGCGCGAGCGGACCAAAGACATCCGCGCGTTGTCGCAGCACTTCGCCCGCAAATATGCCGAAGCCAATGGCGTGCCGTTCCGGCCGCTGGCGGGAGCGACCGAGCGTTTGCTGCTGTCGCATCCCTGGCGCGGCAATGTGCGCGAATTGGAAAACACCATCCATCGCGCCGTGCTCCTGGCCACGGGCGTGGAAATCTCGCCGGAAGCCATCCGCCTGCCCGACGGCACGCAGGTGGGCTCGCAGCCCGCGCTCCCCGCCAACAGTCCGGTTCAGACCGCGGTCGCCCAGGCCGCGGTGGCGACGCGCAATCTCGTCGGCCGCACCGTAGCGGATGTCGAGCGCGACCTGATCCTCGACACGCTGGATCATTGTCTGGGCAACCGCACCCACGCCGCCAACATATTGGGCATTTCCATCCGCACCTTGCGCAACAAGCTGCGCGAATATTCCGATGCGGGGCTTTCCATTCCCGGTCACGGCGAACAGCGGGCGGCGGGCTAGATTAAATGGCTGACGTCACCAGCGCGGCGGTTCCCGGCGGGCTCGAATTCTCGCCCAGGAAAATCGCTGAATTCATCCGCAAGTCCGACCTGGGCCTCGCCATCGGCATCATGGCGATCCTGGTGGTGCTCATCCTGCCGCTGCCCACCTGGCTCTTGGACATCGCGCTGGCCTTTTCGCTGTCCTTTTCCATCCTGATCCTGATGACCGCGGTGTTCATCCGAAAGCCCCTGGAATTCAGCTCCTTCCCCGCCATCCTGCTGATCACCACCATGATGCGGCTGGCGCTCAATCTGGCTTCGACTCGGCTGATCCTGGGCCACGGCAATGAAGGCACGGCCGCCTCCGGCTATGTGATCCAAGCCTTCGGCAAGCTGATCATGCAAGGCAATTTCGTCATCGGCCTGATCGTCTTCGCCATCCTGATCATCGTCAATTTCGTGGTGATCACCAAAGGTTCGGGCCGCATTGCCGAAGTGGCGGCGCGCTTCAGCTTGGACGCCATGCCCGGCAAGCAGATGGCGATCGATGCCGATCTGTCCGCCGGCTTGATCGACGAGAAGGAAGCCAAGCAGCGGCGCAAGAATATCGAAGCGGAATCCAACTTCTTCGGCGCCATGGACGGCGCCAGCAAGTTCGTCCGCGGTGACGCCATCGCCGGCCTTCTGATCGTGGGCATCAACATAATCGGCGGCGTCATCATCGCGGTGGCGCAAAAAGGCATGAGTTTCGGCGACGCCACCCAGACCTTCACTTTGCTGACAGTGGGTGACGGCCTGGTATCGCAGATGCCCGCCCTGATCATCTCGACCGCCGCGGGCTTGATGGTGTCCAAGGCCGGTGTGGAAGGCGCCACCGACAAGGCCCTGATGGGTCAACTCTCCTTCTATCCCCAGGCGCTGGGCATGGCCGCGGCGGTGATGGGCGTGGTCTCGGTCCTGCCCGGCATGCCCACAATGGTATTTGCCGGCCTTTCCGGCGCCACCGGCGCGCTCGCCTATTACGCATTCAGGCGCAAGGATGTGCGCATCGCCACCGAACAGGCCCAGGAAGCCAAGGCCAAGGCCGACGCCGAGCCCAAGGAAGAGCCGATCTCGACCGCCCTGGCGCTGGACCTGCTGCGCATCGAATTGGGCTACGGCCTCCTGCCCTTGATCAACGACACCCAGGGCCACCGCATCACCGACCAGATCAAGGCGCTGCGCCGTCAATTGGCGCAGGAAATGGGCTTTGTGATGCCGGCGGTGCGCATCCTGGACAATATGCAGTTGGGCGCCAACGAGTACCGCATCCGCATCAAGGAATTCGATTCCGGCAAGGGCGAACTTTTCCCCGGCTCTTTCCTGGTGATGGACCCCAAGGGCCTGCCCATCGATCTGCCCGGCACGCACACCACCGAACCCGCGTTCGGGCTGCCCGCCACCTGGATATCGGCGCCGCTCCGGGAGGAAGCCTCGTTCCGCGGCTTCACTGTGGTGGATCCGGGCACTGTGCTCACCACACATCTGACCGAAGTGCTCAAGAGCCATATGGCCGAGCTTCTCTCCTATGCGGAGACCAAGAAGCTGCTGGACGACCTGCCGCCGGAGAACAAGAAGCTGGTGGAAGAACTGGTGCCGTCGCAGATTTCCGTCACCGGAGTGCAGCGCGTCCTGCAGACCTTGCTGTCGGAACGGGTTTCGATCCGCGACATGGCCGCCATTCTGGAGGGGATCGCCGAAGCGGTGGGTCACACCAAGAATCCGCTCTACATAACCGAGCATGTGCGCACCCGGCTGGCGCGCCAATTGTGCCATGCCAATCTGGCGCTCGGCGGGTATCTGCCGCTGCTCGCGCTATCGCCGGCCTGGGAACAGGCCTTCGCCGAAGCCATCGTCGGCCAGGGCGAGGAACGGCAATTGGCGATGGCGCCGTCCCAGCTTCAGCAATTCATCCAGGCGGTGCGCGAGCGCTATGAGGAAACCACCGCCAAGAATGAAGTGCCGGTGCTGCTTTGCAGTCCGCATGTGCGGCCCTTCCTGCGCTCGATCGTCGAGCGTTTCAGGTCGCAGACGGTGGTGATGAGCCAGAACGAGATTCACGCCTCGGTGCGGCTGCGCACCCTGGGTCAGATCTGACGCGTCATGCCGGCACTTGCTTCCTCCACCGCCCAGCTTCTGGCCTTTCCAGGCCCTGGCATCGCGCTTCGAGCGGCCTTGCTGGCGCAGCTCAGGCAGCATCGGCTGCCCGAATATCTGATCGAAGCCTTCATCCGCGAAGTCATGGCGCTTCCCGCGCGTGGCATAGATGAAGCGTTGAGCGACGTGCTGGCGGCCCGGATGAAGCTCGCCAAGCTTGGCCCGGCCACCCGCATATTCCTTATCGGGCCGTCGGGCGCAGGCGTGCGCAGCGTGGCGGAAAAACTTCGCCATCAAGCCGCGTCCCATAACCAGACCATTCAAATCGAAAGCCAGAGCTTTCATCCCCGCAATATGCGGGCGCGCACCGCGTTCGGGTGCGTGAGCGAGCGCGCCCACGTGCAAACCATCGGTGTGGTATCCGCCCTGGCCGACGCGGAAGAGATCAGCGAGATCATTTCGGCTTTTCGGCTGGGGCGCATCATCGTGACCGGGCTGGATATGGCGCGCCGCTTTGGCGCCCTTGCGGCTGCGGTGACCCAAGGCGCGCGGCAGGTCGCTGTGACGCGTTCGCCCGCGGCCGAAGCGCCGCTGGAAACGCTGTCGGCCAGCGCATTGGCCGCGATGCTGCTCCGGTAACGCACCCATACCGGCGGTATCGCCGTGACGTTGGCGCAATCGTGCGCCGGTTTTAACCTTGCCGTGCGAGAAAATTGGGAACCATAGCGACCGCCCGGTTCCGGCAAGTTTCCCCGCTTGCAATTGCTCGTAAAAATCGTCCGGGTTCCCCATCGCTGCGTTTTTTTTACCACAGGCGTGGCATGCGTGACCGGGAACTGGAACCGCGGAATTTGACCCCGCGTTTAACCCGGCGAAGGGACCGAAGCTTTTAGGGTCTGCACACATGTCTGCGATTGGCTTGCCAAAAGGTAAGGGTTTCAGCATCTCGGCATACGCTGATTATCGTCACGACACGCTGGTGTTCGCGCGCATGCAGTCCCAGCAGCTGCGCGACATGGAATGGGAAGGGCGGTTGAAGCCGCTTCTGTCCTGGAGCGCCCTGCTCGGGCGTAGTGCTGTCTTGGTGGCGCTGGCCGGCGCAATCATGGCGTTCTTCATCTGACGGTTGACCGGCCTCGCGTCTCCGCGAGCCGGCACGCGCAACAGCAATCCCGGTCAGTTAGGCGGAGCGCAGCGTGTGTTTGCGCAGATGGCGGGCCAGCGCCAGTTCGTCCAGCCGCGATTGCGCACGGCGCGCTTCTATTTCCGCCAGGCGCTTGGCTTGGCTCTCGGTGGCGAATTCCAGCGCTTTCAGGTCCTGGAAGGCATTGTTGAGATCGATCTGGGCGCTTTCATATTCGCGCTCGATCTCCTTCAACGTATTGCGCAGATTCTCGCGCCGGATGTCGATCGAGCGCAGGAAAGATGGAAAGGCCAGCCGGCCGATGTCCGAATCGGCGGCACGCTGCTTTTCGCGCGCCACGTCTTCGTCCAGGTCGGCGAGCTTGCGGTCGAGATTGGCGCGCATGGCGTCGATTGTGGAAATGCGGCGCTTCATTTCATCGACGCGGAAGCGCTTCAAGCGCAGAAGCGTGTCAGTCCTGTTCATCACGCCCTCCCTGCACCCTCGAGAATATCGCTCAGCGCCGCATAACATTCGCTTAATCCGGCCTGCTCATTTTTCGTCTGTGCCAAAAAGCCTTCCAGCCGGGGATGCAGCATGACCGCATGGTCCACTTCAGGATTCGTGCCAGCCTTGTAGGCCCCGACGCGCACGAGTTCCGCCATGTCTTCGTAAAGCGTCATGGGGGCGCGGGCCCGCAAAACCAGGCTTTGCTCGCTGTCGCGGTTGCACTGAGGCATGGCGCGGCTGACCGACTTCAGGACATTGACGGCGGGAAAGCGCCCCCGTTCCGCAATGGCACGGTCGAGCACGATATGGCCGTCCAGGATGCCCCGCACCGCGTCAGAAATGGGTTCGTTGTGATCGTCGCCCTCCACCAGAACCGTAAACAGGCCGGTGATGGAGCCCCCGCGGGTGCCATTCGGGCCGGCGGCGCCCGGTCCGGCGCGCTCCAACAAGCGGGGCAGTTCGGCAAAGACGGTGGGCGTGTAACCTTTGGAGGTGGGCGGCTCGCCGGCCGAAAGGCCGATCTCGCGCTGGGCCATGGCGAAGCGCGTCACCGAATCCATCAACAGCAAGACATTCAAGCCTTGGTCGCGCAATTGCTCGGCCACCGTCATCGCCACATAGGCGGCCTGGCGGCGCACCAGCGGCGCTTCGTCGGAGGTGGCGGCAATGATCACACTGCGCGCCAAGCCTTCAGGCCCGAGATCGTCTTCGATGAATTCCTTCACTTCGCGGCCGCGCTCACCGATCAGGCCGATCACGATGGCGTCGGCGTTGGAATTGCGCGCCAGCATGGCGAGCAACGTGGATTTGCCCACGCCGGAGCCGGCGAAAATGCCCATGCGCTGGCCCTGGCAGCAGGTGGTGAAGGCATTGAGCGCGCGAACGCCCAGATCCAGCTTGGCGCCGATGCGCGCGCGTGTGGTGGCGGGCGGCGGGGCGGCCTTGAGCGGATAAGGCGCGGCCCCCTGCGTCAAAGCGCCCTGGCCATCCAGTGGCTCGCCAAAGCCGTTGAGGACGCGTCCCAACCAGGCTTTGCAGGGATAGATGAAGGCGGGATGATTTTCGAAATCCGCGCGGGCACCCAAGGCAATCCCGTCCAGCGGACCCAACGGCATCACCAACGCGCGGCCATCACGAAAACCCACCACCTCGCAGGAGATTTTCTTGCCGCTGCCGAGGCTTAGGCGGACCTGGCCACCCAGGCTCACCGCTCCCACAGCGCCCGTCACCTCGACGCCCAGGCCTTCGATCCGGGCCACCCGGCCGAAGCGGGTGAGAGTGGGCAGCGTCTCAATTTCTTTGAGCAGAGCGAGCATTTTTTCCTTGGCCGGCACACGAATTTTTCGCGTGGGTCGCGCCATTGTGAGGCCAAGGATTTAAATGGCGGTAAACTTAACAAATCGAATCAAGGCATTACGGAACCTGTGGGAAATACGGTCGGGTTAATCCCGGATTGCTCCGAACTGAAGGGCAGGCGACAGGTTAAAGGTGGCGTTAACCATTACCGCTTACCGTCTGGAAACCGATTAATCGCGGCCTGGGCAGAAGCCGGGACGAAGGGACGAAGAGGGGCTCATATGCGCGTACTTCTGATTGAAGACGACACCGCCATGGCACGCAGCATCGAGCTGATGCTGCGCAGCGAGGGGTTGAATGTCTACACCACCGATCTCGGCGAAGAAGGGATCGATCTGGGTAAGCTTTATGACTACGACATTATCGTGCTCGACCTGCAGTTGCCCGACATGTCGGGCTTCGAAGTGCTGAAGGCGCTCAGGGTCGCCAAGGTCCAGACGCCCGTCCTGATCCTTTCCGGCAACGCCATCGTCGAAGCCAAGGTCAAGGCGCTGGGCTTCGGCGCCGACGATTACATGACCAAGCCGTTCCACAAGGACGAGCTGGTCGCCCGTATCCAGGCCGTGGTGCGCCGTTCCAAGGGCCACAGCCAGTCGGTGATCATCACCGGCAAGCTCACCGTCAATCTCGACGCCAAGACCGTGGAAGTGGACGGCCAGCGCGTGCACCTGACGGGCAAGGAATATCA
>Ga0134128_10000682_pt1 | contig 46403 bp, 54 predicted proteins | sample KB31754_FD_96462 | JGI IMG/M metagenome (GOLD analysis project Ga0134128, IMG submission 96462) | Terrestrial soil microbial communities with excess Nitrogen fertilizer from Kellogg Biological Station, Michigan, USA - KB3-175-4 | ecosystem: Environmental > Terrestrial > Soil > Unclassified ...
AAAACATGAACTCCGTCTTTCTCAACAGTCAGAACCCATGAAAATATTCAGAAAATTTCAGCCAGGCCCCTCTGAAAACCAAAAAGTTACCCAAACATCGGCTTTTTCAGCAGACTGCTAGAGTTTAAGACACCGTGCCTAATGAATATGTCAATCGCATCCTCATAGTTCTGAAGCCCACCATCGATGTCTTTCTCGTCCTTGATACCAATATTCTTAGCGTGCGTAGTCAGTCCACTACTACAGCCAGTCAGCAAATAACAAACGAGAGCGGCAAGTAGTGCTTTCTGATTCATCATGAGGATCGGCCTCCTTCGCTCCATCCTTATCTGACCGTACATTTTACTCTCCATCAATAGGGCTCAAGAACCAAGTAACAAACAATCTGGAATTCGTTGTCTAGTTTTACCAGCAGGTCGCTGAATTATGAATGTCGTTAGGAAAAGCGTAGCAGATTACGGAAAAAGTGCCACACTCTACAGCCTCGTTCTAGACCGAAATATTCTTCCATGACGATCTTTGCCACGTCGGCATAGAATCACATTATTTAATAGGCAAATCGTCTACGTAGTGACTGGTAGAGAGGGGTGGTGGGAAAACCTGTTGACGGAATTGGAGCGCTATTGTGCTTGCTTGAAGTCCAGAAGATCGGGACAAAGCAAATGGCTGGGGGACTAGGAATCGAACCTAGGTAGCCGGCTCCAAAGGCCGGCGTCCTACCGCTAGACGATCCCCCAGCGCGGTACGGAAGCAAATTGTGGAAGTGGCACGAGTGAGAAATTTGGCTGGGGGACTAGGAATCGAACCTAGGTAGTCAGATCCAGAGACTGACGTCCTACCGCTAGACGATCCCCCAACCGGGATTCACAGTAATATATCAATCGCAATTCCGTCAAGATCGACGCGGCTTTGGCAAGAGGGTCCTTCATCCCGTGGAGGCGCGCTCGAGCCCTTTTTGAAGGCGAAACAGGGTCCGGTCACGGCCCAGCACTTCCATCACCTCAAAGAGTCCAGGGCTTGCCGTTCGCCCGGTCAAGGCGACGCGAACCGGCTGGGCAAGCTGACCCATTTTCATGCCTTCTTCTTCGACCAATTGTTTAAAGCTGTTTTCCCATTCCGACTTGGAATACGCTGGTAAGGCTTCGAACCGTACGATTAACTTATTCAGAGCCGCAATGATGGTCGGAGTGAGAAACTTCCTTGCCGCCTCCTCATCGACTGTAACGATCTGCCCAAAATAGGGCCTGACCCACTCCACCATATCGACCAATGTCTTGGCTCGCTCCTTCACCAAGACGACCAGCTGTGCAAGCCACTCATCCGAAACGGCTTCGACTTCCTTTCTCAACCCCGCTTGTTCCAACAACGGCACGAGCGCTTGGGCTACTTGGCGTGGGGGACTGGCTTTGATGTACTCGGCATTCGTCCAGAGCAACTTGTCCGGGTTGAAGACTGCCGCCGATTTTTGTACGTGATCCCACGAGAACTTTTCAATCAGCTCCTGTCGGGAAAAGAGTTCTTGATCTCCGTGAGACCAGCCAAGTCGGACCAGATAGCTGACCATGGCATTGGGAAGATAGCCCATATCTTTGTAGGCCATGATCGAGGTGGCGCCGTGGCGTTTGGAGAGCCGGGTTTTATCTGCGCCTAAAATCATCGGTAGGTGTCCAAAACGTGGCACGGCAAACCCCAAGGCTTCGAAAATTGGAATCTGGCGCGGCATGTTTGTCAGATGGTCGTCTCCCCGCACCACGTGCGTGATGCCCATCAACGCATCGTCGATCACGACCGAAAAATTGTAGGTGGGATAGCCGTTGGACCTGAGAATGATCAAATCGTCTAGGACGGTGTTATCGAAAACGACCGTTCCTTTAATGAGGTCATCGATCATCGTCTGGCCCGTTTGCGGAGCCTTGAATCGAAGGGCGGCGTCCCCTGGCGGGCTTGCGATTCTCAGATTGCGACAACGGCCGTCGTAGCGAGGCGACAGCCCTTTGGCTTCCGCTTCTTTTCGCCGAGCCTCCAATTCTTCCGCTTTACACACACACCAGTAGGCATGCCCAGTCTCAAACAACTTCATGGCATAGCTACGATAGAGATCCATCCGTTCCGTTTGGCGGAATGGTCCCTCATCCCAATCAAGGCCGACCCATTTCATTCCCGCAAGGATGGCCTGAATCGATTCATCCGTCGAGCGACTTTGATCGGTATCCTCGATGCGGAGAATAAACACACCCTGTCGTTGGCGCGCGAACAGCCAATTGAACAGAGCTGTGCGCACTCCTCCGATATGGAGAAATCCCGTCGGACTGGGTGCAAACCGGACGCGAACGTCACTCATGATGGGCGGTCCCTTTTCACGCGCAACAGACCGCACATCTATACCATGCGGTGAAAATCCTTGTACATCATCCTGCCGCTTCCATCTCCTGACGGCTTCTGCTAAGACGATGTCGGGAGGCGAGGATGGCCGAACTTTCGCAGCCTGCCACGGTACTTTCTGTCACCGATCTCACACCCCACGTCCGCCAACTCGTGGTCAACCCCAAGACCAGCAGGATTTCCTTTCAACCTGGACAGTGGGTCTCCCTCAAACTACCGGTGGGACCAAAGCCGCCGCTCAACCGCGCATATTCCATGGCCGATCCTTCGTCGCCCTATGGGGAGTTAACGCTGGTATTTGATCGCGTGTCCGGCGGACTGGGTTCCAATTATCTCTACGAGCTGAGGTCAGGAGATGAAGTTATCTTGTCAGGCCCTTACGGAAATTTCATCCTACCTCAGCCACTCGACCGAGAGCTGCTGCTGATAGGACGCTACACCGGTCTTGTCCCAATGCGATGCCTCCTCAAGCAGATGTTGTTTTCGAAAATCCAGACTCCCGTCTTACTGATTGCCCTAGCACCCAACGAAAACGAGGTCTTATTCCACCAAGAATGGCTCACGATGGCCCTGCAATATCCCTCTTTCCGCTATCTTCCGCTGGTCGCTCAGAATGGAGAGTCGGAAGCCGTTGAAAAAACCTTGGCCATGCTCGCGCCGCTGGTCAAAGGACAGCCAAAAGTCGCCCCCATGCTGTGTGGAACCAAAGCTTTCGTTCGTCCCCTGCGCACCTTTTTTACGGAGAAAGGGTACGACCGCAAGGAGGTCAAGATAGAGACGTACAATTAGTAGAAGGGTCGACAGGCGATGCTCATTCAGAATGAGTCGACGCGATGACAAGTACCGTTCGAGGAATCACGCCGATCAGTGCCCCTCCCGCACAAGATTTTTATTGACGGCTGGAATTTCGACGACGATATCTTTGTTTCCGTTCGGTACACACTGGCACCCGAGACGAGACTGTAATGTCGTCATGGGAGCTTCGTCCAATTGATCATACTCATCATCCGTACCTTCATTACAGGTCTCCAATCCCTGCTTCACCATGACATGACAGGTCGAACAGGCGCAGACCCCCCCACAGACATGCTCCAAATCCACTCCGTGACCCATCGCAATATCCAAAATGCTGCCGGGAAGTCCGGTGGGGCCATAGGGAATCTTTTCGGGATCAACTGCGACTGTGGTCGAACTCCCATTCGGTTGGATAAATGTCACGGTGTAAGAGGTTTTTGGAAGCTCATAATCGGTCTTTTCAATATACGGGTTTGTCCCGCCCATGTGCCTGTTCCTTTCTGAGACAGTGCTGAACGCTGACTTGTATTGACATCAAAGAAACCTGCGTGCTACTCTTTACCCGACCATCTTGATCGGAGATCATTATAGTCTCCGATCTAACAGATCGGCAATAGCAATGTTAAAGATTTCAAAAAAGGCTGATTACGCGCTCATGGCGCTGCAACACATTGCTTCGGTCCAGTTCGGCGATGTGACGCCTGGCCGTGTGGTCAATACGAAAGAGATCGCCGAGGAGTACAACATTCCGCTGGAATTGTTGGCGAAGGTCCTTCAGGTTCTCTCGAAGAATGGCCTTATTGAAAGCCACAATGGTCCCAAGGGAGGATATCTCTTGGCACGAAGCGCCAGACAGATCACGATTGCGCAAATCATTGAAAGCATCGAAGGCCCGCTTGCCATCACCGACTGCTCGCACGAAAAAGATGGCGAATTCTGTATGCAGCTCGAACACTGCAATATCCGCACACCTTTACTGAAAATCCAAGACAGCATCTATCAGTTACTGAACAACATGACGCTGGGAGACATGATGGGCGGCACGCCCCTTATCACGATTCAATCTCCCTCGGCACAAGGAGTCGAACGATGAAACTTCCTATTTTCCTCGATAACCATTCCACCACTCCCATGGACCCGCGAGTGCTGGAGGCCATGCTGCCCTATTTCGTGGAAAAGTTCGGTAACGCCGCCAGTCGTAATCATGCCTTCGGCTGGGCCGCGGAAGAAGCCGTGGAACAAGCCCGAAAACAGATTGCGAAGCTTATCAAGGCCGACTCAAAAGAAATCGTCTTCACCAGCGGCGCCACTGAATCGGACAACCTGGCCTTAAAAGGCGTCTTGGAGATGTACAAGGAAAAGGGCACGCACATCATCACGTCGTCCACGGAACATCGGGCCGTGCTCGATACGGCCAAGTCTCTTGAAGCCAAAGGGCTGGCGACCGTGACCTATCTGCCGGTCGACAAACACGGCATGGTGAATCCACAGGACGTGCAAAATGCCATCACCGACAAGACAATCTTGATCTCGATCATGCTGGCCAATAACGAAATCGGCACGATCAATCCCGTCCAGGAAATCGGTAAGATTGCGAAAGCAAAAGGGGTGCTGTTCCATTGCGATGCCACCCAGGGTGTCGGGAAAATACCGGTCGATGTCCAGGCCATGGGCATCGATCTCATGTCGTTCTCGGCCCACAAGCTTTACGGTCCTAAGGGAGTCGGTGCGCTCTACGTCAGAAAGCGGAACCCCCGTGTACGAATCGCGGCCCAGATGGACGGAGGGGGACATGAACGCGGTATGCGGTCCGGCACCTTGCCTGTACCGCTGATCGCGGGATTCGGAAAGGCCTGTGAAATCTGTGAACAGGAGATGACGGCGGAAGCGGCGTGGCTGACCAAGATGCGCGATCGCCTCCAAACCGACATCATGGCGGCGCTTGAGGAAAGCTACCTCAACGGCCACCCGACCAGCCGCTTGCCGGGCAATCTCAATATCTCGTTCGCCTATGTCGAGGGAGAGTCGCTGCTCATGGGCATGAAGGACATTGCGCTCTCGTCCGGTTCAGCCTGCACGTCAGCCACGCTGGAACCCTCGTACGTGTTGCGCGCACTCGGCGTCGGGACAGAGCTCGCTCACTCCTCGATACGCTTCGGCTTAGGCCGTTTCAACAGCGATGAGGAGATTGACTATACGATCAAAAAGGTTATTGAGGTCGTCACCAAGTTGCGGGAAATGTCCCCGCTCTATGAAATGGCGAAAGAGGGCGTGGACCTGAAATCCGTTCAGTGGGCAGCACACTAATTGAGATCTAACGTATCCTTCGGAGGACACCATGGCATACAGCGATAAAGTCGTCGATCATTTCAACAACCCCCGCAACATGGGGAGCTTCAAGAAGGACGAAGAAGGGGTGGGCACCGGCATGGTGGGAGCCCCGGAATGCGGCGACGTGATGAAGCTGCAGATTAAAGTGCAGAACGATACGATCGTCGACGCCAAGTTCAAGACCTTCGGCTGCGGGTCGGCGATCGCCAGTTCCAGCCTGGCTACCGAATGGCTCAAGGGGAAGAAGATCGGGGAAGCCCAGAAGATCAAGAATACGGACATTGTGCAGGAATTAAATCTTCCACCGGTGAAAATTCATTGCTCAGTCCTCGCGGAAGATGCCATTAAAGCCGCATTGGCCGATTATCAGAAGAAGGCTGACGAGCAGCCGGTCGACGTTAAGTAACGGTCAAGAAGGGAGTATTACATGGACACAACGAATGTAGAGGCTCAGGCTCCGAGCATCTCGCTTACTGACGCAGCCTTAAAAGAAGTCAAGCGGCTGATCAATGTACAAGGAATCGAGGAAGGCGGACTCCGCCTCGGGGTGAAGGGAGGAGGCTGTTCGGGTCTGAGTTATACGATCAACTTCGATGACAAGATCGGACAGTACGATCAAGTCTATGAGATCGACGGTGTCAAAGTGATCGTCGATGCGAAGAGCGCCATCTACCTCCAGGGTACCCAACTGGATTACCAAAAGGATCTCATGGGCGGGAACTTCAAGTTCCTCAACCCGAACGCCAACAAGACCTGTGGCTGCGGAGAATCGTTCTCAGCCTGATTCGAGTAGGAGCAGGAGAAACCGACCGGGCATGGCGCAGACGTCATGCCCGTTTTTGCTCATGGATCACGATCAGCCATCAACCCATTCAGATCCCCGTCGTCAGCTGCAGATGGCGCGGAGCATGTGCTGGCATTGTCAGTCAGAAGTGACCGGGGAATACTTCTGTGAACGGTGCGTGAAAGTCCAGCCGGTTTCAAAAGAAACCGACTATTTCACCTGCCTTGGGTCTCCACGGCGCCTCACGCTCGACCCAAAGAAACTAGAGGCCAAGTTCTACGAACTGAGCTGGACATTCCATCCAGACTTTTATCAGACCAAGAGCACGGAGGAACAGACCATCAGCCTCAGCAATGCCGCTGTCCTTAATACTGCCTATCGCACGCTCCGTGACCCCATTCAACGAGCGGAATACCTATTGGCCCTAGAAACCGGCTCGGTCAAAGACATTAGAACTTCCCCGCCGGCTGATCTCTTTGAAGAGATTCTGGAACTACAAGATACCTTGGAAGAGTATCGAGCATCGGATCGTGGATCGGATCAGAGCCACCGGATCCGTGTCACTCTCCAGACTGAACAGGAGGCATTGGAGCGACGCAAGGAAGAGATGGAATCTCAACTTCGCCGGTTGTTTGCCGACTGGGACAAGCTACAAGACGCCGGAGAAGTCACGAGCGCGGCGAGGGCGGAACGGGACAGAATCCTGAAGCAGATGCGCGATCTACTGTCGCATCGGACATATATCAACAATATCATCAACGACCTGGCGGCGACGATCAATTGAAAGAATGTTTTCTCATGGAATTCTCTGCTGTCGGCATCCTTCAAAGATGCTCAAAAGAGTTTCCAACGAGGCCGCAGGGAGTGACGGCCCCGAGGCGTACTGTTTCTGTACGTTGAGGGGAGCAAAACGACCGAGAACGAAGTTCGAAACCCTTTTCAGCATCTTTGATATGGCAAGGATAGTCGGCATAGACCTCGGTACAACCAATTCGCTGATTGCGTACATGAAGGAGGGGCAGCTCTGCATTGTGCCTGACCGCAACGGTCGGACGATGGTGCCTTCGGTTGTCGCTGTAACGGACAATGGCTTGATCGTTGGAGACTCCGCGAAGGAGCACCTGACCAGAAATCCAGAGCGTACGGTCTATTCCGTAAAGCGGTTCATGGGGAAAGGACTGGCCGATGTCCAGGATGAGCTCGGCTATTTTCCGTACCACCTCACTGAAACCGGCGGCGTCATCCGGATCCGACTGGGCCAAAAAAGTTACTCGCCGCCGCAGATCTCCGCCATGATCCTCAAGGAATTGAAGTTGCGCGCGGAAGCCTATCTCAGCGAAAGCATCACAAAAGCCGTCATTACTGTTCCAGCCTACTTCAACGACAGCCAGCGACAAGCCACCAAAGACGCCGGCCTCATTGCCGGGTTGGAAGTCTTGAGAATCATCAATGAACCAACCGCCGCCTCTCTGGCATACGGACTTCAGAAGAACACGCAAGGCACGATCGCCGTGTATGATTTCGGCGGCGGCACGTTTGATATATCGATACTGAAATTGAAAGACGGCATCTTTGAGGTGCTCGCGACCAACGGAGATACACACCTGGGCGGAGACGATGTCGATCGCGTATTAGTTGATCTCTTTGTTGCAGAAATACGAGTGCGCGAAGGAATCGACATAAGCGGCTATCCTGATCACATACAGGCTGTCCGGCTGGAAGCTGAGCGAGCCAAGATACGTCTTTCTGATGATCTCAAGACCGAGATCACAATCGAGCTACCGGAGGACAAACGCTTTACCAGAGAGCTGACGCGTGATCAGCTCGAATCCCTGTCGATGAGTGTGATTGAACGTACGTTAATTCCCTGTCGTATGGCATTAAAAGACGCCGGGCTCACCCCGAAAGACATCGATGAAGTGGTCTTGGTGGGCGGGTCCACCCGCATGCCGTTGGTTCGACAGCGTGTGGAAGCATTGTTCGGGAAACCTCCGCATTGCCACTTGAATCCTGACGAAGTCGTCGCACTGGGCGCGGCCGTGCAAGCCGATATTCTCAGCGGCGGAACAACAGGCATGTTGTTGTTGGATGTGACGCCCCTGTCTCTCGGCATCGAAACGATGGGCGGCGTCATGAGCAGCCTGATCCGCCGGAACACGACCATTCCAGCGAGCGCCAAGGAAATGTTCACGACCTATGTCGACGGTCAGACCGGAGTAGACATTCATATCCTGCAAGGTGAGCGCGAACTCGTCAAAGACAACCGGAGCTTGGCACGATTCCGCCTCAAGATGCCGCCCCTCCCAGCCGGCGTACCGCGCATCGAGGTGACCTTTCTGATCGATGCCAACGGAATCTTGAATGTCACGGCGACGGACATGCGGACGGGCCAAAGCCAGTCGATCGAGGTCAAACCTTCCTACGGATTGTCCGACACGGAAGTGGAGCGGATGATCGAGGACTCGTTCAAATTTGCAGCAGAGGACATCGGCGCCCGCAAGCTGATTGAAGCTCGTTTAGACGCCGAATCCTTGATCAAGGCGACCGATAAATCATTGACGGAAGCAGGACATCTGGTGGTGCGCGAGGAAACCGATGCGATCCGCACCGCATTGTCGCAGTTGTCCACCGCAAAGGACGGGACAGATCCCCGTGCCATCCGTGCGCGTATGGTTGAACTCGAACAGGCCGCGATGCATTTGAACGTCGTGATGCTGGACGATTCTCTTAAGAAAGGGCTGCAAGGGAAAAAAGTGTCGGAGGTGTCGTGACCGTGGAGGGACAATGATGGACCTGAAGTGGCAAGATGCCGATGAGATCGCCATCCGACTGGTAGAAAAACACCCTGAAACAGATCCGCTCACGGTACGCTTCACCGACATGCATGCCTGGGTCGTTGCGCTGTCGGAATTTCGGGACGATCCCAAGAAGTCGAACGAAAAGATTCTGGAAACGATTCAGATGGCTTGGCACGAGGAATATCAAGATTCGAAGTCATAGTCCCGGCGGTTGCAAGTTGTCGTCTCCGATCGGCTGACCTTCGGGGATCTGATCAAGCTTATAGAAATCCGTTGGATCCAACCGCCGCTGCGCCGCCTGAGTCGGCTCACTCCCCTTCGCAAAGAGCTCAACCGTTCCCTTCTGCTCTTCTCCTTCTTGCTCTGACTCCAGGAGTCCGGTAGCGGCATCGACTTTCACAAAAGCCACCCCGTCGGGAATCTCAAACGGGACGACGGGAAGCTGCTTAAGCGCCTCTTTCATGAACACGTTCCAGATCGGTAAGGCTGAACGGGCTCCCGTCTCGCTCTCTCCGAGTGAGCGGCGGTCATCAAAGCCGACATAGACGCCGGTGACCAGATTCGGTGTTCCACCGATAAACCAGGCATTGATATAGTCGTTCGTTGTGCCGGTTTTCCCGGCGATCGGACGCCCCAGAACCTTTGCCGCCTGCCCGGTTCCCCGCTGCACGACATCTTCCATCATGTTGGTAATCAAATAAGCGGTTTCTTTGGAGATGACTTCATGAGGCTCAGACTCGGTCACTTCAAGGGTCTTGCCCATGTTATCTTTGACCGATTTGACGGCAAAGGGTTCCACTCGACTCCCTTGATTCAAAAATACGCCATATACCGAAGTTAACTCCAGCAAGCCGACCGAAGATGTGCCGAGTCCCAGGGACAGATCGGCGGGGAGCGAGCTCGTGACCCCGACGGTACGCGAGAACTCGATCACGTTTTTCACGCCGACCTTGTCCAACAACCGAACCGTTGCAAGATTGTGTGACTGAGCCAGCGCATCCCTGAGACTCACCATGCCGTGAAACTTCCGACCGTAGTTTTCCGGCTTCCAAATCTTGTCGTCCTCTTCCTGCTCATAGACGACCGGGGCATCGAGGATCTGGGTGGCAGGGCTCAACCCTTGACTCATCGCGGTCGCATAAATGAGGGGTTTGAACGCGGACCCCGGTTGCCGGTGAGCCTGAACCGCACGGTTGTATTCACTGCGGGAGAAATCATAGCCGCCCACCATCGCACGAATCGTACCCTCTTTGGGATCGATCGCAATCAGTCCTCCCTCGACGATCGGCGTCTGCTCCAATGTGAGTTGCACTCCATCCTTGGTAAGTTTTTTCACGCCGATTTCGATGACATCCCCAGGCTTCAGGAGTTGCTTGAGATTCGGATTCACGACAAAATCCACTGTGGGATCCGGCCCCTTGAGCATCCGCTTGGCCCACGTCATGTCGTCAAACGCCAACTTCGCGGTAAAGGCGCCGACTTGAACCACATAATGATCCTTCGCAACCTTTAAGACGACCCCTTCACCCAGATACCCGGGTTTGAGCAGCTGATCCGTCTGGGCCAGGTCCGAGGGCTGAAAGGTCGCCAAATCGACGGTTCGCCGAGGCCCCCGCCACCCTTCCCGTTTGTCGAGCTCGCGAACCCCGTTCAAGAGCGCCGACTCCGCCGCTTTTTGCATCTCCAAATTCAAAGTCGTGTAGATTTGGAGACCGCCCTTGTACACCATCGACTCCCCGTACTTCGCCATGAGCAGTTGACGGACGTATTCGACGAAGTACGGCGCAAGATGTTCGCTCCCGGGTCGATGGAAATTCAGTTTTTCACGAGCGGCCGCTTCCCGTTCCGCTGCTGTAATAAACCCGACTTCCTCCATTCTGGCGAGAACATGCTCTTGGCGCTTCTTCGCCAATTCATAGGCGGTGAAAGGAGAAAACCGGCTGGGCGACTTCGGCAGGCCGCCTAAAAAGGCGGATTCGGCCAGAGTCAGGGCTCTGATGTCTTTGTCGAAATAGGAATGAGCCGCCGAGCCGACCCCATAGGCCCCCTGCCCGAAGTAGATTTGGTTCAAGTAGGTTTCAAGGATCTGCTCCTTCCCGGAGACTACTTCCATTTTGTACGCGAGAATGAGCTCACGAATTTTCCGTTCATACGACCGCTCGGACGAGAGAAAGAGCGAACGAGCCAGTTGTTGCGTGATCGTGCTGGCGCCTTCGACCTTCTTTCCTCCATGCCGAATGTTCGTCCAGGCCGCCCGCAGCATCCCGATAAAGTCCAACCCCGGATGCTCGAAAAACCGCGCGTCTTCCGTCGCGATAACGGCATGCGTCAACGTCTTGGGAATTTCAGGAAGCGGAGTCAGAATGCGGCGCTCGATGAAGAATTGGCCGATGGGTTGTCGATCATCTGAATAGACGGTGGTAACCAAACTCGGTTGATAGTTTTGGAGCAGGTCGAGCGATGGAAGATCTTGGGAAAAGTGCCAGATGATTCCTGCGACCGTCGTGGCCCCGACGATGGTGATGCTTACGAGACCGATCAAGGCGGCCTGCCACCGGCGCAGACGACGGCGTGGCCGTGCCTGAATTTCGACGAACCGTTCATCGCGTGGCATTACAATTCACTCCTGAGGAAGTCCATCACTGGGGCTGGGAAACCTTACAATGCGTCCTTTCAAAACTCAAGTTTCCACCGCGAATGTCATCCGAATGACCGCTTGTGAGACGGCAGGCGCTCATGTATACTTTTGCCGACGCCTCGGTAGCGGGGCGTCTTTTTTTTGTCATTAAAAGGAAGTACCGTCATCATGTCCACAGTACGCGCGCCTCATGACCGTCGCAGCGATATTCGGAATATCGCCATTATCGCCCACGTCGATCACGGCAAAACGACCTTAGTCGATGCGGTGCTCCGCCAAACTCACGTCCATCGCAAGATCGACGATATGGGCGAACGCATCATGGACTCGATGGACCAGGAACGAGAGCGTGGGATCACGATCCGGGCTAAAAACGCCAGCGTCATCTACGACGGGGTGAAAATCAACATTGTCGATACTCCAGGCCATGCCGATTTCGGCGGTGAAGTGGAGCGCACGCTCCGGATGGTGGACGGTGTATTGATTTTGGTCGATGCGAAAGAGGGCCCCATGCCGCAAACGACCTTCGTGTTGCGGAAAGCCTTGGCGCTTGGGCACAAAGCCATTGTCGTCATCAACAAGATCGACCGGCCGGACGCCGTCATCGACGACGTGGTCAACCGAACATTCGATCTCTTTGTCCATCTGGGAGCCACCGACGAACAACTCGATTTTCCGATCGTCTACACGTCGGCGATTAAAGGGATCGCCACGCTCGATGTCAACAAGCCGGGTACCGACATCATACCGTTGCTCGATACCGTGCTGGAGAAGATTCCGGCCCCGGCCATTACCGTCGAGGCCCCGCTCCAAATTCTTGTGCTGGCCCTCGTGCAAGATTCCTACAAAGGCAAGATGGGGATCGGCAAGATCCAGTCCGGTTCAATTGCCCGGCGGCAGAATGTCATGGTCCTCGGCAAGAACGGCGCACAGATTCCCGGAAAAGTGTCCGACCTCGCGGTCTATTCGGGCCTTGAACGAGCCGACACCGAACAGGCAGCCGCCGGAGAGATCGTCGCGGTGGCAGGGCTTGATGAGGTGAGCATCGGGGACACCATCGCCGACGCCGAGCGTCCGGTCGCCCTCCCGCGCGTCTCGATCGACGAGCCGACGGTTCAGATGACCTTCTCAGTGAATAACAGTCCCTTCGCCGGACGTGAAGGTAAGTTCCTGACGTCACGCCATTTGCGTGAGCGTCTGTTCAAAGAACTGGAAACCAATGTGTCGCTCCGCGTCAATGAGACGGACAGCGCCGACCGTTTCCTCGTGGCCGGCCGAGGCGAACTCCATCTCGGCGTGTTGATTGAACAGATGCGACGGGAAGGCTACGAGCTTCAAGTCTCGCAACCGGAGGTCATTCTCCATCGTGAAGGCGGTGCCGTCATGGAGCCGTACGAGGAGTTGACCATCCAGGTGCCGGAAAACTATCAGGGCACGGTCATCGAAGAGATCGGCAAACGTCGAGGCGAGATGCGGCACATGCGGCTCATTCACTCTGACGTCGGCACCAGTGAGATGCACTTGGAATACCACATTCCGACCAGAGGCATCATGGGGCTGAAGAACGTGCTGCTGGCGAAGACCCGCGGGACCGTCATTATGCACCATGTCTTCTCGGCCTATGAACCGGCGGAAGAACGAGACCTGATCGTCGCACCGCATGGCTCACTCGTGGCCTATGAGGACGGCCTCAGTACGGGCTACGCCATCTTCATGACCCAGGAACGCGGCGCCATGTTCATCGGCCCCGGCGTCGAGGTCTACCGCGGAATGGTCGTCGGCCAAAACAGTCGAGACGAAGATCTCGACGTGAATGTGTGCAAGGAAAAGCATCTCTCCAATATGCGGGCCTCCGGATCAGACGAAGCCTTGGTGCTCACGCCTCCGCGAGAAATGACGCTGGAATTCGCGTTGGAATATATCGGGGCCGATGAGTTGGTCGAGGTCACCCCTCAAAACCTTCGCCTCCGGAAGCGGCTGCTGAATCCAGAAGACCGCCGCAAGGCGCGGAAAGCCGGGAAATGAAGCTCCCCGCAGCAAGCTGCGGGGTATCACAGAACTCAATTCCGAAGACTTCTCGGAAGGAGAGGCCAACCCCGTAGCGAGCTACGGGGAATGTCAAGTTCAACTAGCATTAGAATGAGAATTCGGAAAAAATCCCCAAAACCTTCCGCGAAACGCCCCCCCCTCTATTTCGTCGGCTATCGTGGCACTGCCCCGACCACCGAGGAACTGAAGCTTCTGTATGAGCGGGAGTATGGCGCTCCATTGGCCATCCGACATGAAGAAGGTTCGGCAGAATCCTGGCAAGCGACGCATGGCCCCTGGTCCGCCCACGTCGTGATGCCGTTACCGATGAGCCATGTTGCCGAGGTGATGAAGCAGTTGACCTGGGAACATGACCACATGGGTGCCGTCGCACCGTCCATCGCCTCTCCTCGCGACATGCCCGATACCGTCCTACTCGCCGCACGCCTGGCTCGTTGCCTGACTCTTCTGACACAGGGCACTGCCCACGACGTGATCACACAAGCCTACGTCAATCCCTCGGACTGGCAGCAACGTACCCTCACGAGTTTTCATCTGGATGACCACGTGTCCATCGTCCATGACGACACCTCGCAACCGGACCAGGTGTGGTCTTACTCACTGGGCTTGAGCAAGTTCGGGCTGGACGAGGTTGAAGTGTTTATGTCGAAAGGACTGTCCGACAACACGGCGAAGGAAGTGCTGATTGAGTCGGCCGGCGAATTGCTGCGGGTGGGACATTCTCCGAAAGTCGGAACAGCCCTCGACCTTCCCCAGCTTCGTCGCACGATTCGCATCAGGAATTATCGGACCGCCGCGCCAGCCGGTCGGATGTTGGGATTCCGAGAACTTCAAACCTCATAAGTCCGTCGATAACTCAATACGTTACCCACTCAGATCTCATGCGAGGCATGTTGAGACCGTTGACATCCCGTTAAAGCACAGGTTACAAAGTTTATCGTGCATGGTGGGGTCCTGCCAATCTGAGACCTCAGTACAGCAATCACCCGTACAGATGTTTTAATGAAGGAGGTTTGCGATGAGCGACGTGGCACCGGAAATTAAGGTGGGCGATACAGCACCGGACTTCAATCTCAAGGATCAAGACCAGAAGGACGTGAAGTTGAGCGACTACAAAGGCAAGAAGAACGTCGTGCTCTGCTTCTATCCGCTGGATTGGAGCCCGGTCTGCCAGGGCGAAAACAAGTGCTTGAGCGATGATTTCCCCAAGTTCCAGTCCGCCAACGCGGAGTTGTTCGGCGTCAGCTGCGACAGCTTCTTTTCCCACAAGGCCTGGGCGGACTCCATGGACCTCAAGCACCGCCTGTTGTCCGACGTGCATCGGACGACGGCCAAGTCGTATGGCCTCTACTTTGAACCGCTGAACTGCTCCAAGCGCGCGACCGTGATCGTCGATAAGAACGGCAAGGTCGCCTACGCGAAGGTGCAGGAGATTAAGACGGCGCGAGAGGACAAGGAAATCCTGGATGCGCTGTCGAAGTTAAACTAGCGATACAGGACTGAGCAACGAGGACTGAGGACTGGGTAGCTCCGAAGCTCAGTCCTCAGCACTCAGTCCACAGCACTCGTTATGAGCGGAATCGTCAAAGACGTCAGCGACGCCAACTACAAAGAATTCACCGACAGCGTCGGTGCTGTCGTCGCGTATGGCCTTGCCACCTGTGAGCCCTGCAAGGCCTACGATCATATTCTTGAAGCGACCGCTGCAAAATTCCCCGAGATCAAAATCGGTAAGGCCAAGATGCATGTGCCGGGGCGCTGCCGTGAGATTAAGAAAACCCACACATTCGAAACCTACCCCACCACTCATTTCTTCGCTCATGGTACATTACTGCTGACGCGTGAAGGAGTCGTCGAGCCGGCCGAACTCGCCGCACTCATTTCAGATTACCTGCTCAAGTAGCTCCCATGCACCGTGGGTAGTTGAATCGAGAGAAACCGTTCCACCGCAGCCGGATCACCGGAAGCGTTGAAGAGTCGGCGAGTTAGGAGGCAACCTGAGCATGAACAATACGATTGCGGCTCTCGTATTCGGTGTAACTCTGGCCCTTTCATTCCCGGCTCAAGCCCATACCGATGAATTTTTCGAATCCGTTGAGGCTCCGCACGGCGGGCAATTGCGCATGACCGGTCCGTTTCATATGGAACTGGTCACCAAGGGTGGTGACCTCACTGTGTACGTCACGGATCACGCGGACAACGTCATCAGCGTGGACGGCGGCTTAGCCAAGGCAAACATCGAGAACGGGTCAACAAGAACGCAGGTGAACCTGTACCCGGTAGGGAGCAATATCCTTAGAGGTTCCGGCGCCTTTTCGCTGACCCCAAATACCGTTGTCGTCGTTTTCATGAAGCTACCGAATCAAGACGGCTATGCCGCCCGCTTCATGCCGTTGAAACCCAAGGGCAAACAGGGAGAGAACGCTTCATCTCATGCGGATGATGCCGGCCCTCACCACCATCACCATCCGCCGAAACATTGATGGGGAGAACCGATCATGAAACAGCTGCTGGGGAACTTAAGTCTGTGCGCAACACTACTCGCGGCGGTTCCGGTTGGAGCCCACACGGCGAAACAGTCCGACCCTGTGAAGGCCCTCCACGGTGGGCAATCGCTTGCCGCAGGACCGTATCACCTGGAGCTGGTCGCCAAGGATGGAGAACTGGTGCTGTATGTCACGGATCATTCAGACAAGGCTATTCCCACTGATGGAGCGAAAGCCAAGGCCACCATCCAGCATGGGTACGAGAAGGCTACCATCCAGGTGGAGTTGGAACCGTCCGGTGACAACAGGCTGAAGGGTACCGGGGAATTTACGATTAATCCGGATACCGGAATTATTGTCTTCCTCAGGTTACCGGAACAGAAAGCTTACGCAGCCCGCTTCACTCCGCGTGAGACCAAAGGAGGAGCCGCGCAAACCGGCGAGCACCACCATCCCCCAAAGCATTGATCAATGCGCGCTGACCTCGATAGAAGATCAAGAGAGGTGGGAAGGAAAGGCAGAAAGATACTGGCCTGTCGGTCAATGTTCGCTCGCCGCACATTGGGGCTTCAGTGATTCGTCTGAAAAGAGATGCTGCGCGTCCAGTTCTTTCATGATGACATTGGCCGCTCGGTAGAGCGCGTCTTGCTCGTCCTTCTCGATCCAAAACTTCGTCTTGATCTCGGTCACTCGCTCGGCCAATTGTATAGTCTCTTCCGAATCGTCGCCGTAGAGCAGATGCCGAAGAGAGAGATGAAGCACTTCACAGTTGCATTGATGCAAATCGTTTACCGGCAATCGGCCACGCAGCTGCTTATCCTGACGCTCAGTCGGAATTCCCATGCGCATGAGGAGGGAGCGGCGCGCTTCCATCAGCATGGCATCCGTCGCATCGAGGGCATTCGTGTCGATGAAATAGTCCGCGAACCGCCGACTGGAAGGCCTGGTATTGAGATCCGGATGCTCGCTTGCCGGGGTCGCGTCGATCGCGATGATCAGACAGCCTTTGGGAAAGAGACGATCGAGCGTCGTCCCCAGGATGTTGCGGTTCACGTACTCGACGAGGGCCTGAATACCCAGATTGTCGATGGGGCCGCCGTCATAGAGATGCACGTACTGCGGCCTGTCCATGTACCACTGGAGCGTCACATCCTGAAAGGCGCCGGGAAAGCGGAGGACGCGTTGACCGCATTCGCAACCCGGTATTGCGCGAGGACGGAACGCAACAACGCGAAGCGATCGTCGGTAAAGGTGAAGCGAGTATGATTATTGTGAACGGTCGCGTTGAGCAGGATCTTCGGGTGCAGCCTCAGGTCGGCGAAGGTCGCCTCGTGGTGCAGTTCATTGTTGAACACCTGAACCATGATATCGGAACGGGTAAAGTCGGACAGCCAATAGCGGAAGATGTTCTGCGGCAGAAATCAGCGGCGGATCCAACTGCTTTGAAAGTCATAGCCGAGCGCCTCGCGCAAGGCTGAGGCGGTGAAGGGACCGGCCTTGGCACCCAATCCATAATAGACCGCGGGCAATGTGCCGCCTGAGACACCGCTGATGACATCCACTTGTTCCAGCAGACCCCGCTGTTGGAGCTCCAGCATCACTGCCGCGCCGAAATTGATTGCCCGGCTGCCGCCCCTCGACACCGCAAGGGCAAGGAAGCGACCATCTTGCGTTTCAGCTTCGGTCAGCTTCCAAGATCCGGCCGTCTCCATGACCGGCTTTCCGTCGTCTCAAGGCTCGTTCCATCCCGGTCGCCAGTGACCCGGCACCATCTGACAACCTGCGATGGCCATAGATCGTGGCAGAGAACATTCGATTGAACCGCATATCAGGTCCGGTGGCTGAACAGAAACATCGTGAGCATGAGTGATTCTCGAATATCGTGTGATTGTAGGACGCCTCAGAAAGACATGCAAGGTCTGGACAAGGCGGAAGAAAGTTTACACAGATGCGTGTGACTGGTATAAGGAAACCCTTGAATAGGTGGAGTCATCGCATGCCTGGCATCGCTCTCGTAACCGGCGCAAATAGAGGCATCGGCCTTGAGATAGTCGGGCAACTGGCGGCGAAACAGTGGCGGGTGTTTCTAAGCGGGCGATCCCTCGATTCCATCGAACGAGCCGCTGTCTCCCTCTCCGCCCCATCCGTCACCCCCCTCGTCCTCGATGTCACTGATCAAGAAAGTATCGACCGAGCGGTGAAGACCATCGCCCAGACTGTCGATCATCTCGACGTTCTCGTGAACAATGCCGGGATCTTGGACGACCATGATGATTCGGTCCTCAATCTACCTGTCAATCGGCTCCGACGGATGTTTGAGACCAACACCATCGGTCCCTTGCTCGTCACCCAGGCTTTCGTCCCTCTGCTCCGCAAGAGTGCCGCCGCTCGAATCATCAACGTCTCGAGTGGAGTCGGACGGTTGACCGACATGGGTCCAGCAGTTCCAGCCTATGGCATTTCCAAAACGGCGCTCAACGGCGTGACCGGCAAATTTGCGGCGGCGCTGAAGAGCGCCGGCATAGCGGTGAATGCCGTAGACCCCGGCTGGGTACGAACTGAGATGGGCGGGAGCGAAGCGCCGCGTTCGGTCGAACAGGGGGCGGATACCATCGTCTGGCTGGCTACCGAGGCGTCTCAGTCGATGACCGGCCTGTTTTTTCGAGATCGTAAACCGATTCCGTGGTGAGGATATCTGACTCATCTAACTCAGAACATCACAGAACAATCGGATCTGAGCCTCAGGCCCAGAGCAAGTAGGGCGGCTAGTCGGCTTGCTGGCAGCAATTCATGTTACCGCAATAAATTCGCAGACGGCTTGTCCATGTAGGTCAAGAGTGCGATGAGCCCCGCCCCGATCACCAACCACGATAGGCCGCCTTTCCAATTTCTCTGACTGAACGCAAACACGCTGATCAGGAACATCAGCGCTCCCACAATACCGATGAACATCGAACCCGTCGAACTCATCAGTCCCTCCCGAGCAGAGATTCCTGTTTAGCATGTCGAGAGGAACGAATTCCAGGGCATGCGCGTGATTTACAAGGTTGAGGATCAGCGCATCCTGGTGATAGTCATGGATGTGACCAAGCAATCTGCTGCCTAACTTCTGCTCAACACTGTTCGGACTCTTTGTCTTCGAGCAGCAAGCGCACAGCTCTACTGCTAGCCAAACAGCCGTTCAAGAAGCGACTCGCGGCTTATCTCACAATGCGCGGCCACATCGGCGAGAATGGCCGACAGAGTGCCGATGCGAAGCGGGGTATGCTGGGGGATCGTGAGATGATGCTCGCCATGCTCGTAGGTGGTGAGTCGAAGGTGACTGCCTGTTTGGCGGGTAATCGAGTAGCCGAGTTTGCGAAGGGCCTGAGCGAGATCGCTCCCGGACAGATCGCGGGGAAGCCTCATACGGCGATAACTTCCTCGCGGACATGGTGAAGGCGGACGATCTTTGGGGCCATGCCTTCTTCAAAGTGACAACGAACTGCCTCACGGACTTTCCCCGGCAATTCAGCCGGCGTGTCCGCTTCTGTGAAGATCGACTGCCCAAGTGCGCGCGCAATGTACCCGCCCTCAGGAGCCTCTTCGACGACAAAGATCAATTCACTCATGGCTATCTTTCATCAAAGGTGTCTTCGGCACATGGTAGTCTCGCACCCACCTAATGTCCAGCCTGCAACGGCTTACCGCACAAGTATCCAAAGGCGTGGTTTTTTGATCATCTGAATTTCCTGGATCAGACCACCGGGGCCAGCGCTTCGTGCAGGACGGCTTCGAGGAGGCGGCGGCTTTCGGTCTGGGTGGTGGTGAGCTGCGCTTTGAGCTTGTCGCAGAGGGCCATTAGTTCATCAACCTTGGCGACGATGCGCTGTTGTTCTGCGAGGGGTGGAAGCGGAATTGTGAGGATACCCAGCTCCGTTGTATTCACGTTCTTTAACCCAACGGTCGTACGAATAGGAATTTCAATTTGGTCTCGGACGTATGCGGCATTGAGCATATGTAATAAATATCGAGGATTAACGTGATTTACACTGGGTCTGACTCGGACAAGATATCCGGCATAGCAGAAGCCCACGGCATGCGCTTCGACCAGAGCAGGCCGCCCCACAATACTGAGGCTGCCATTTGAGCGGACCATCAGGATATCGCCGAGCTGCAGGCGTAAGTCCTCTACTTCTCGCGCGGGTAACGACCCAAATTTCAAGTCCTCAATGTTTACTCGACCATTGCTGACATTGGGAATACGTAGAACTGGTACTCCTATTGGCTCATAGGAGCATTTCATCGAGGTGCCATATCTAAACCCCAATGTGACATCAGCAAGGGTTGCCCAAATCCAATTGCCTGGCACATCGTATGGTTCCTCGAGCCCTGGCTTCAGAAAATTCTGTTCCACGTCTTCCTCTTGTCGGGGTTTTATAATTCGTACCTTCTCCGCACGAAGTCGTTTGAGAAGTTCGAAGGCCGGTTCCTCGGTGGGATCTTGAGGCACAAGTTTCCCTCGGACGGCGAGGTTGAGGATGGTTTGGCGGAGTTGCTGGATGTGTTCGCGTTTCGTGGTGAGGCGCGGGAGGTGGTTGAAGTAGAAGCGGGCATGATCGCGGAAAGCATCAGCGTCCTCGCCATTGTTCAAGCGATTCAGAGATGACGCCACCAGCCGATCTCGTCGGCTTTCCCGTTCCGCCTGCGCCGCCTCCAAGCGATCACAGAGCGCCATCAGTTCATCGACCTTAGCGACAATGCGGTGCTGTTCAGCGAGGGGCGGCAATGGGACTGGAAATGATACTAACTGCTTCTTCGTGATTGCCACGAAGGTAGTGCCGTAACCCATGTCGGCGATTGCTGACTCAAAACCTTTCAGCGAATAGAGAAGGAATTCCAAGTAGACACCATGACGAGGACGCAATGCAGCCAGTCCACGGCCAATGCAACACTCCTCCGAGGCAACATTAGTCGGACCCACTGGAGCGCGCACAGATATGAGGATATCGTTCTTCTGTGCAAGTTTTGAGGGGAGGTTGCACCAATATCTTGTCGCAGGATGCCGCTCCCCAAAGTCAGTCTTCCCTTGATAGAATGGGATTCCATTTCCCGATTGGTTCTAGTTCTCGGAAGGGGGCGACTGACCCATTTCAACATGAGCAGCAGCTCCTATCCGAATCCACGCCCACGATTGCGGGATTCTGAACGGCTGCTCGTTTTCCACCAAGGGATTGATGGCATTTCCCAAATGACGGTTTTGCTCCTCAATCCTCTTGAGCAGTTCCGATGCCGGTTCGTCTCCGGGGTCTTGCTCAACCAGCTTTCCCCTCACTGCGAGGTCGAGGATGAAGCGGCGAAGGCGCGGAATGGCATCCGGCGCGTCGCTGATGCGGTCGAAGTGAGCGAGGAGTTGCGCGGGATTCATCGCAACAGGGCCTTCTCCAGAATGGCCTTGAGCTGATCGCGGAGGTTGGTTGTCTCTCTCTCGGCCTCGCTCAGTTTGGCCAGCAGTTCTTCCGGATCGCCATGGTCATCGGCGACGGTATGCGGATTCTTGATGTCGAGGTTGTAGCCGCGAGCTTTCACTTCATCGGCGGTCACCTTCCAGGCGACGTCCGTTTCCTTCCGCCCTTTACGCTTCGTTCCTCCCCACCAGTCGATGCAGGGCTTCAGATGCTCGAAGCGGATGGGCTTCGTCATCGAGTAGGCCTTCTGGCCATCAGGGATGCGATGTTCGTAGAACCAGATCTCTTTCGTCGGCTCACCCTTCTCGAAGAACAGCAAATTCGTTCCGATGCTGGCGTAGGGTTTGAAGACGCTGTTGGGCAGACGGACGATTGTATGGAGGTTGCACTCCTCCATGAGATGTTCCTTGAGCCTGGTCTTCACCCCTTCGCCGAACAATGAGCCGTCCGGCAGCACGACAGCAGCGCGGCCACCGGTCTTGAGCAGGCGCACGATGAGAGCGAGAAAGAGGTCCGCTGTCTCGCGCGTTTGAAAGTGTTTGGGAAAGTTGCTTTCGATGCCGTCTTCTTCCTTGCCGCCGAACGGTGGGTTGGTGAGGACGATGTCCACGCGATCGGCTTGGCCATAGCTGATGTAGGGCCGGGCCAGGGTGTTGTCGTGGCGGACGAATGACGGATCTTCAATATTATGTAGCAGCATGTTCGTGACACAGAGCATGTGCGGGAGCTGCTTCTTCTCGCAGGCCCGCAAACCCTGCTGCACCTTCTGTTCGTCCGCCGGTTTCTTCACATAGCGCTCGCGCATGTGCCGGATGGCGCAGGTGAGAAAGCCGCCGGTCCCACAGGCCGGGTCGAAGAGCATCTCACCGGGGTGCGGGTCGATCCGGTCCGCCATGAAGGCGGTAACGGCGCGGGGCGTGTAGTACTCACCCGCGTTGCCCGCGCTCTGAAGGTCGTTCAGGATCTGCTCGTAGATGTCGCCGAAATGCTGACGCTCGGTCAGGTTGTTGAAGTCGATGCTGTTGATCTTGTTGATCACCTGTCGCATGAGCTGACCGGACTTCATGTAGTTGTAGGCGTCCTCGAAGACCTCCCGCACGACGCGGCGGCGCCCGTCTTTGGTCGAACCCGACAACTCTTTGAGCGAGGGGAAGAGTTCACCATTGACGAAGGCCATGAGCGGTTCGCCGGTGATGCCTTCGAGGTCCGCCGCCCAGGTGCGCCACTGGAATTTCTTCGGGATGGGCGACCGGTAGTCCTTCTGCATTGCTTCCAGTTCCAGGTCCTGGTCGTCGATGATCTTCAGAAAGAACATCCAGCAGAGCTGAGAGATGCGCTGCGCGTCGCCATCGACGCCGCTGTCCTGGCGCATGATGTCTTGAATGGATTTGACGGTGTTCCGAACGGACATGATTAGGCGGCTCCCTGATAGAGGGCTGATTGCAGTTCATGGACGGCCTGTTCAAAGCCGGAGCGTCCGCCGAACGTCTTGAGCAGTTCGATCGGCGTGCCCATGGCATCGAACTGCGCGATCTTGAGGATCTGCGGATCATCCAGGCTGGTGACACCTTCATCCTGGTATTTCTGGAGCAAGGCTTCCAGCACGGCGCGGGCTTGCTTGCCGTACTTGGTGAAGACATCCCGCTTGCGGACGTTTTCTGCCCGTTCTCGCCTCGTCAGCGGCGGCTGATCGAACGCCACATGGCAAATGAGATCGAAGAGATCGAGATCTTTTCCCACTTCGTCGGCCAGCGGTTCGAGCAACAGCCCTTCCTGCTCCAGTTCTTCGATGATGGCCTGCTTGCGCTCGGCGCTGTTCCACTGTTTCAGAAAGGCCGTGAGGCCGGCATAGCGCTTCCGGAGCGTCTTCTTGGTATAGTCGCGCAGGGTTTCGGTCACGAGCTTGCCATATTCGTCGAGGTACTCCACTCGCTCCGCAATCACGCTGACTTCCTCGCCATGGATGTGGTACTTGCGGGGTTGCGTGCTGCTGGGCTGGATGGTGATGTCCGGTGTGACGGGATCGACGACGACCCGCTCATCTTCGGCCGGTTTTGGTGGAATCGGATCGTCCATATCGGCCGAAGGAGGCAGATCGTCGGGTGGCGCAACCGGATCGTGTTCCCCCGGCTCGTAGATCTGCACAGGCTCACCGTCGAAGTCGGGATCGGCGAAATGATTGGTGGCCTTCCGAAAGTCGATGAGCGTGAAGTAGTACTTCTTGGTGTCTTCATGCACGCGAGTCCCACGTCCGACGATCTGCTTGAACTCGGTCACGGAGCCGACTTCGCGGTCGAGCACGATCACCCGGCAGGTCTGGGCATCCACGCCGGTGGAGAGCAGCCGCGAGGTCGTAACGATCACCGGGTACTTGGCCTCCGGATCGATGAAGTTCCCGAGCTGGGCGGTGCCTTCGGCGTCATCGCCGGTGATCCGCATGATGTAGCGGTCGTTCTGTCGCACCAGGTCGGCGTTCTCGTTAATCAGGGCCTGGCGCATCCGGGCGGCATGTTCAACGTCCACGCAGAAGACGATGGTTTTTTGAAAGCGGTCGCCGCTCTCTTTCAAGAACTCGGTCACTTTGCGGGCCACCCGCTTCGTCCGCTCGTCGATGACCAAATTTCGGTCATAATCCTTCTGGTTATAGATGCGGTCTTCGATCTCGTAGCCGTATTTATCGACCTCTCCCTTCGTCGGGCGATAGCCCGCTATGTCCAGATCGAGATGGACTTTCACCACCTTATAAGGAGCGAGGAAGCCGTCACGGATGCCTTCCTTCAACGAGTAGGTGAACAGGGGCTTGCCGAAGTAATGGATGTTGGACACGTAGGCGGTCTCTTTCGGCGTGGCGGTGAGGCCGATCTGGGTGGCGCTGGAGAAATGGTCGAGGATCTCCCGCCAGGCGGAGTCCGCCGCCGCGCTGCCGCGATGGCATTCGTCGATGACGATGAGGTCGAAGAAGTCCCGGGAAAGCTCTCGATAGAGCTTGTCGCTCTCTTCCGGGCCTGTAATGGCTTGATAGAGCCCGAGATAGATTTCGTAGGACGTGTCGATCCGCCGATGCTTCTTATCCATGGCAAGGGACAGATCGACCACGGTGCCGTCCGCTCGCTCGATGGTTTTTGAACCGGTGCTGAGTTTGGCCATCGTCTTCCCGAAGGGGCGGAAGTCGTTGACCATCGTTTGATCGATTAGGACGTTGCGGTCGGCGAGATAAAGAATGCGTTTTTTGAGACCGGCTTTCCAGAGACGCCAAATGATTTGAAAGGCGGTGTAGGTCTTTCCGGTGCCGGTCGCCATAACGAGGAGCAGGCGATTCTGCCCTTTGGCAATCGCCTCAATGGTCTTGTTGATGGCAATGCGCTGATAGTAGCGGGCTCCTTGCCGCTCGCATCCTCGTGGTAATTCTGGAGCACGATCTCTCTCTTCCTGTGACGGCGCTAAGCCCTTCCACGCGCGATACTGCTGCCAGAGGGTTTCGGGAGAAGGAAACGAGTTCAGCGCGAGTTCGACTTCCCGCTGCTCGCTCCGGCCCGTTCGATCGTGAAAGACAAAGCCGTCGCCGTTCGACGAAAAGACGAAAGGAATGTCCAGCGTCTCGGCGTACTCCAACCCTTGCTGTATGCCGCCGCCGACGGGATGGCTGTTGTCTTTCGCCTCGATGAGAGCCATAGGGAGGTTCGGCTTGTAGTAAAGGATATAGTCGGCGCGTTTGGCCTTGCCTCGGGTGACGAGCTTGCCCCGGACGATAATGCGCCCTTTGGTAAACCCGACCTCTTCGCGAATCTGCGACAGCTCATCCCAGCCCGCCCGCTTCACCGCCGGCGTGATGAACTTAGTACAGATGTCGCGTTCGCTCAGTGATTTCTTGTCGAGGTCCGTCACAAAGAAAACCTCGCCGATGTGGAATTTTTCCGGCGAAGCTTACCTGTTTTCCATGGAAGAAACCATGCCCCGAAGGTAGAAGAAGTGCCGCCCTTCGGCAGGCTCAGGACGTGGCATGAGGTGCTGAGCGGTGGTTGACTTGCCTGATCCGGATCTTTAATCCGGTTTATCCCGTTTGGTTGGTTTGTTTCGTAGAATTGCTATCCAACTTTTGAGTATCGCCTCACTTCACCGGATTGCCCTTTGAGCCCATTCAGAACATCGATGTCAGTTTGCTTGTGCCAGTATTGCCGTTGAGGACGCCCCTGTCGGAGCAGCTCCGGAACGGTCATGAAACTGAGGCGTCCACTCAGTTCATGTAGAAGCATGTCCACCGCCTTCAACATCGGTTCTCGGTCGATATATCGATCCTCTCCATGCCGAAAGAGCGAATCATGAAACAGGATGATGCTGCCGTTTTGAATCCGACTCATAATCCTACTTTGTATCCAATCTGCATCGTGGTCGAGCCAGTCCATAGCCGTCGCATTATAGGTGATGACCTGATATCCGAGCCACAAAGCATCGAGACGCGACAATAGGTTTTGGTCCGCATAGGGAGGACGGAAAATGTGTTGCGCATAAGGAGCAATGGCTTTTGCGCATGCCCGGATCTGGGCCCGCCGCTCTCGGCCGGTGAGCAACGGGAAAGAGGGATGATCCCAGGAGTGATTGCCGATTGCATGTCCGGCGGCAGCCACTTTCTTCACAAGATCGGGATGACGCTCTGCAGCCTGACCCACCATGAAAAACGTCGCCTTTGCATGATGCTGTTGCAAGATATCAAGAAGGCGAGGTGTGAACACCGGGTCCGGACCATCGTCGAACGTAAGAGCTACGGCCGGCTTCAATGTGGAGACATGCGTGATGGTCCCAACAACAATGAGGGGAATCGATTTTAATCGTTTATATGTTTGTTTTAGGAAATCTATCATCGATGAGGACACATACGATTTCGGATTGACCCGTTGGTTTGGCCGGACGAATCAAATCGCTAACACTCTGTATTTGATACTCCCTTTCAAACGGCCCATCCTCACCCCACATCGCCGAGCCCAAACGGCACGATCGCTTTTATCTCGAAGTTTCGGAATGCTTTTCACAAACCATATAATAAAACTCTTCCATGAAGCGATTCCCTGTTGCCAAGTCCATTTCGGCATCCCGAAGGGAAGATGTTTCTTATAAAGAAGCACACGATGTTCGCCCCATCCAACAGCCTGCCGATAGTTACCCGTAATTGTATCTCTTACGCGAACATGCATCACGGCATCCGGCACAAAATGAAGCGTCACCCCTTTCAGCTGAACGTTCCAGCAATAATCCGTATCTTCACACAACGCAAGAGACTCATCAAAACCGCCGATTGTTTCATGGATCCACCGTTTCACTCCAAGGGTACCTCCCCCAGCGTGCGGAAGATAGGAGAGATCCCCTTTCGGTTGAAGCCCCGATGCTTGGGAATGTCTTACCTGCTTCGTCACCCAAGAGGGGCTGAGCTTATTCGCATCGATACGGCAGGCAACAAAATCGTGCTTGGACAACGCCTCTCCCATCGCAGAAAGCCAACCTGGAGCGACCTCATCATCGGCATCACAAAAAATAAGCGATTCCCCCAGCGCAAACTTTGCGCCGATATTCCTGGCATGCGCTTGCCCACGCTTGTCAGATGCGTCAACGATACGAAGATCAGGAAGACGACTCACGTATCGCTCCACGACTTTCACTAAATCATCCGTCGATCCGTTGTCTGAAACAATCACTTCCCAAGGCTCGGAATAATTCTGATTCGCAAGGGCTTCGAATTGAGTGGCGATGGTACCCGCTGCATTCAAACAGGGGATGATGACGCTCAATTTCATCTGGCTTACCCCCACATATTATGATGGATCCGGTATAACCGTAGCAAGCATACTAGCGCATTAAACGCCACATGATCGGCAGGCTGGCCTGATATTGATAAGCGACCTTAGGAGTTGGATCCGAACGCTTACGCAGACGTGCGCACAAGCCCACTGCAAACCGCATCACCTTCGGAGGGACCCTCTCCCTCTGAGAGGCGAACCGGCATCACTAGAATCTTTACGCTATCCACTTCAGCCGTCAATATGACTTTACTCGCGGACGAATATTGAGGTTAGTCACCTCGGCTGTTAATGGCATCATCAGAGCATTAATGACAGTCTCCGCGATATCTTCAGGTTGGAGAAGCAGTTCCGGTCTGTACTCCTTTCCCTCCATCTGAAAAATGGCCTCCATGCGTGGCGTGGCTGTTCGCCCGGGATAGACGCTCAGCACTCGAACCCCATCCGAGTTGACTTCCTCTCTGAGACTGTCCGCTATAGCTTTCAAGGCATGCTGGGTAGCGGCAAACTGACCAGCGTACGCAGGTGCCTGAAGTCCCTTACTAGAATTGACGAAAACAATCTGACCTTGCCTTCGTTTGAGCATTGGGAGCAGTGACTGGGTTAACAGGTACGGCATACGCACATTGGTTCGATACAATCTATCGAATTCATCAATCGAAGCGGTTTGAAGGTCCCCGTGCGAATAGGCTCCGGCACAGTGGATGAGCACATCAATATCGCCCAATTGCTGACGAATCTTCTCCGCTATAACTGCGATTGCCCCATCAGCGACCAGGTCGGTAGCATGGTCCACGACACGAGGCGACGATTTGCGGGCAAGTTCTGCCGCTTCGTGTAGGGCAGCGGTGTTTCGCCCAACTAGAAACAGCATGGCCTCCTTAGCGGCAAGACCGAGAGCAATCGCTCGTCCGATCCCATGACTAGCCCCCGTCACAACGGCAATCTGATTTTCGAGAACGATCATAGAGTTAATTCTCTTTTTATTTGAAACCACACGGCACCCCAGGCGTGAGGATTTTGGCCATATATCGGTAGATTGGATCGGTTCATGGGCCGAATTCGGTTTCGCATTACATGGGATTCCCGCGGACACAGGGTTCCTCTGACCTCCAGTCTGAAAACCGACCCCCGTACGGCTCCACGTACCTACCTCGCTCAACGACTGTGCGATTTCGCAACGAACCATCACGAATAATGCGCACTAGAGCCATCGATTACGCAGAGCAGGCCTCAATTGATCCGCAGCCCACGCTCCACTACGATCCGCAAGAATTCTGCACAGATCTCTGTGTTTTTCGTGGCGTCTGGTCAACCTCAGCTGCTTCTTTTTGCCAACACCTAACGCGAGCCTCATGCTTCCTGAGAAAACCTAAGCAACAATTTTGCCATTGAGAACGAACACGACCAGGTCGTTCTACTCCACCCGGCGCTCGGGGTTCGCTCAAAGCCTGATAGATGCGCAATGGAGGGGCACCCCCAAGCTCCGAAGCCGGCTCTGGACGCGGGTGTAGGTGATGGGCAACTTGATCCAGCAAATAGATCGAACCGCGCTGTCGACATCAACGTATGTAGTCCGGCAGGCCGCCCGTCCAGCTATATCGTTCGCCAGCTGGCTCGATCACTTCCTTACAATGCCTCACCGACCGCTTGCCGCCCAGCGAGATCAACGTCTGGATCAGGATTACCAGGCTCACGTGTTCGTCCACCACTGGGAGTCTTCCTAGGGATCGCCGGCTGACCGGTCGAGCAATGCCTTCGTTGTGGATTCGGATTACGGCTTTATGAAGCAGCTTCGTTCGTCGGTCTGGGCGCCGAGCGGAAAGGCGGAAGGTTTTGGGTTCGATCGTCATCTGCCATTCGGTAATCCGAATGGCAGGTTTGGATTATGCTCGTTCATCGGCTTCAGCAGATCGGCCGAATGCTATCGGTTCACGAGATGGAGGAGAATATTAAGATACTTGGCGAGATGGAAGGTCGGTGTAGTCGAACGAGAGATCGCGGGTTTGGACGAGGCGGATATTGTGGAGCGTACCGCCTGAAAGATGTCCAGCGAGACGGTCCCAGATGGTCTTAGCGAGCCCTTCTCCTCTCACCGTTTCAGATCCAAGCACCTCCCGAAGGTCCTGCTGGTCGAATGGTTTGATGATCCGGTCCTGCACCAGTCGGTCCAAGGCACCGATGTCGGTCGCCATGCCTGTCATGGGATCGATCGTCCCGTGAACCGTCACATAAAAATCCCAGTCCCGCCCCTGATGGCTGTCTTGGATGGCATTGAACGAATATCGCTTGGCGACAGCGGCGACATCCGGACGGTCGGCTGCGGTGATCTCGGCATACAGATCTTCATCCTCACAGAGCCGAAGGGTATGCAGCGTGCCGATATCCCGCTGGGAGGCCAATTTGTTCCAGAGCACATGTGCGAAGTTCTCCGACGTGGGGATGCGGTCCTTGAAATAGGCCATGTCGAGGTTCAGGTTCTTGTGATCGAACTCTTCGAGCACGGCGAGCAGTAGCCGTTTGAGGTCGAACAGATTGACGACCATGCCGGTCTTTGGATCGATCTCGCCGGAGACCGTCACCTCCAGCAGATAGTTATGTCCGTGAGCGGGAGGATTATAGCAGCGTCCGAACACTGCGCGATTCTTCGCCTCATCCCATTCAGTCCTGATATAGCGATGCGCGGCGGCGAACTCGATACGCTTATTCAACAAAACAGGGGGCATAGTTCTCACGTGCTGAATCCAAAGTGCTGAGTTAACAGCCTAGATCAGCAAGCCACTCTTCCCTCATGCTTCCAGGGACAGGAACCGTCTGATGATAGCCACCGTGGTTCACTCGAATCGCTACCGGTCGAGTGAGGTCTGCAATGGTTCCTTTCATAGAGACAGTCGGTCGAAACCTGACGAAATGGACGGCACTGATCTTCGTCTCATGGCTTCGGCCACCTTCGAACTCGCCGAAGGCTTCTTCCCCGCCGGCGGTGATCGCCACTTTCTCCCCGTGATCCAGTCCCATAAACTGATCGAGCTTTTCCTTTACCTTCGCCTCATCGGTGATCTCGATCAAGAGAGTGGCGCTCAGCTCGTTCTGCTGCGGCAGCAGAGCATTGTACACGTCCAGTTCATCCTGCACCTTGACCGGATCGATGATCCGCTCGGCTCTGATCATTTCCTGAATCTGAAACTGCAACGTCTCACGGTTTTCAAAGACGACGGTGATCAATGGGCCGATAGAAATTCGGCGCCGCTGCTTCAGCGCAATAATCTTCGCGCGAAAGGCTTCTCGCTGCCGTTCATACTCTTCGTACGGGATGACATCGCCGGAAGTGATCGCGTTCACAGTTGCTCCATTTTTACTTCCGATCCATCACTTTTGTAGGGACAGCCCATACGCATCACGGACAATCTGAATCGGATGCAGGACGGTCTTTCCTCTTGCATGGGCCGACGCCCCGGCTTGTTCCAACTGTAAGCCGGCCAACGGACAGTCCGAGGCGACGAGGTCAGCCGGTGTTTGCTCAATCGCGCGCACAGCCTTGTGCGCGATTTTCATAGACAATGGGAAAAACTCCGTTTTAGCCGACCATGCGCCGTCGTGCCCCGAACATTGTTCGATCACCTCAACCTGGGCGCCGGCGCACTCCATCAGCTCCCTGGATTTGAACCCGATATTCTGGTCTCTGAGATGACAGGGAATGTGATAGGCGACACGTCCCGGCTTCTTGGTGAAATTCGCCGCCAATTGGCCGGCCTTTTTCATCGCCATCAGATATTCGCAGACATCGAAGGTTCGCTCGGCCACCTGTTTCGTTTGCTCATCACGATGAAGCTCCGGATATTCGCGCTTCAGCATCAAACTGCAACTGGCGGTCGGGACTACGACATCGTATCCCTTGAGGACCCATGGGTACAATGATGCGACATTGCTTCGAACAGCCTGTTGAATGGCCTGGGTATCCCCGATATCGAAACTGGGCATGCCACAGCAGCGTTGTTCCGGCACCACCACCTGGACCCCGTTCTTCTCCAGTACCTGCACCGTCGCCTTGCCGACGTCGGTCGCCTGAAAATTCACGAGGCAGCTGGAAAACAGCGCGACCTTGCGGATGGATGGATCGACTGTGGCCGTCTTGGTTCGACGGTCGAACCAGCGGGGAAATGTCTCGTGAGAGAAGTGCAGCAAACGGCGATCCTGATGAATCCCCATGACCCGTTCAAGGACGCGGCGCACCAATCGGTTCCCCAATAAACTGTTTGTGATCGAGGCGGTTGCGCTCCCCAACTTTCCGATTGCATCCGTCATGATCAAGACGCGATCCCGCCAGCGGACACCACGCTCCACAGCGAGACGCTTCTTCCAGGCGACCATTAAATGTGGAAAGTCGATCTCGTAGTGATGCGGCGGAGTATAGGGACAATGGTTGAAACAGAGCTTGCAGTAGTAGCATTCGTCGACGATTTGATGATGATCGGCCGGAGTCAGTCCGGCCACATCACCCTCGTACACATCGATTCGGCCCAGCAACGTGTTGAACGATGGACAGAGATTGAAGCAGCGCCGGCATCCGTCACAGACCTCGTAGATCCGTAGCGTTTCTTTCTCCAATTGTTTGGAGTCGACCGGTGCGATGAGACTAAGACCTTTCATGATTCGCTTTCCTGAAAACGATCAGCGGCCAGCCTTCGCCGACGAACTCGCGCCACGCCGCCGAAAACTGACCGCTGAAGGTGAGCTGACATGCCGGCTATTAGACCTTCAGAGTATCCAGTCCTTTCTGAAACCGATTGGCGTGGGACCGTTCAGCTTTCGCCAAGGTTTCAAACCATTCGGCCAACTCAGGAAACCCTTCATCTCGCGCGGTCTTAGCCATCCCTGGATACATCTGCGTATATTCGTACGTTTCACCTTCGATGGCGGATTTGAGATTGGTGTCGGTGTTCCCCATCGGCACACCCGTTGCCGGATCTCCCACCTCTTTCAAAAAATCCAGATGACCGAATGCATGGCCCGTTTCAGCCTCCGAGGTGTCCCGGAAGAGCCCGCCGACGTCCGGATAGCCTTCAATATCGGCCCGCCGCGCAAAATACAGATACCGGCGATTGGCCTGTGATTCGCCTGCAAACGCATGTTTCAGATTATCGTGACTTTTGGTCCCTTTTAAGCTCTTTCCCATATCATTCTCCTCCTTATTCGAAGCCGACTAAATTCTAGTCCGTGGAAACCCGCAACTAAGATAGCTCAGCCATTGCGAGAGGTTCAAGAGGCTTCGTCGGCTCACTCGGACTCCACCAAGGTCGCTTCGAGAATTCCCACCGATTGGTTAGTGTTCGCATGGATAGGTGTATGTTAGACTCCATGAGGTGAACCGCAGAACTTCCATTCACGAGGACCCATGAAGAATTCCGGTCATTACTTCCAGCATCCAACGGTCGGTCTCATCGTTGTGTTCTTCCTCATTGTGTCTGGTTGTGCGCAAGACTCGTATCAGCGGCGAGCGGATGTCATGAAGAACCACGTCGAGACCTTCTATCAGCACCTCAAAGCCAATAGAGTGGGAGCGGCGGTTCACGAAAACGAACAGATCGAAGCGATGGCCGACCAGATGGCGGATACCGTCAGGAAGCAGGGTCAATTACAGGGGACATCGCAAGTCGGACGGGAGTTCGCGCTGATGAAGACGACCCGAGAAACGGCAGCTCAGAACTGGATTGCGTTGGGGCAATATCTCGCGATCAAGCAGCAGCCGGAGAGAGCCCGTGCAACGTATCAACGTGTGATCGATACCTACACGGACCCGACAGAATACGCCTACCGAGAGCAGGCTGCTCGAGCGTTGAAAGACTTGGAGATCGTGTCAGAGCCCTCTCCCGACTCGACTCGATAATCGCGCAGATCAGAACACTGCGGCGAGAGTTCGTACGCCCAGCCTGTGATTGTCTATGACCCGCACCACGACGTTCAACATGCTTCTGCTGAGCCTCTGTGTTATAGGGGTGGGGTGTGTTCATCGGATTCAGGTAGCGCCTCTCTCCGGGAGCGCATCGTCCATCACTATCCCTCGAACCCTTCAGGCGGTTATCAGCCCGATTTCAATGGAAGGCCCGGACCATCGGCCAGGCATCGTCTTGCTGGAATGGTCGCATCTCGACCTGAAGCAGGCGGTCTTGCAATACCTGCAACAACGAGACAGCTTCGCTTCAGTCTCGCTTGACCCAGCCGACCTGACGCTTCGTGTGGTCACCAAACTGACGCTGACCTCTCGCAGCGGTCTCTATCATTACCGAATCGGGTTGCAAGCAGAAATGAGCGAAGGCGTCCGGCTTATTAAGACGTATCGCGCCGAACACACCGCTGTGGGATCACCGGTACGGTGGGTCACTGCTTCCGACCGCGACCCTATCGAGACCGCGTTGCAGGCGGCTTTGGAAGACTTAATGATGCAGGTTGAGGCGGACCGCCGAATTTACATCAGCCGAACAGAACAACCGTCACAGGAGCTGACCTATAAATAAGCCGTCAGCCCGCGGTGAGGCCTTGGGTTTGGACCACGCTCGCAGTTTTGGGAGAGTCAGCATTATTGCTCGGACCTTCCGCTGGGGCTTCCACGTACTCGGGGCAGTCAAGACGAAACGCCTGATCTCCGAACGCAGTATTGTAGAAGTTGCAGTGATGTGGTTGGTCCGATCCCGCATAGACATGCGGACGAAAATGCTCGCAGGAGACGCACATGCGCGCAACAGGTATTTCTCCCTGCAATTGAAGCGCGCGAATCAGTTTCACGAGCGAGGTCAGAAGAGCGACCTGCTCTTGTACCGATAAATTCTCTGTAGCAGACGCGAGAAGCTCCGGCCATCGGTTTTCCACGTGGCCTGCCTTTGCTCCAAGCGAAGTGAGATGGACGGTCACGACGCGGTTGTCGATTTCCCGGCGGCGCCGGCGGACCAAACGCTTCTGCTCAAGCGTTCGGATGACTTCAGAAGCGGTGGGTAGCTTAATAGAGAGTTCTCGGGCAATCGTCGAGACGGTAGCCGAATGATTCGGTCGAGAGCGAAGGAACGTCAGCACTTGGATTTGCAAGGGACCGATACCTTGCCGTCCCTTCCGTCTCCATGCGCGGCTCTTCATCGCCAAACCGATTTTTGAAAGCCCCGTCACTAAACGATCAGGAAGCGAGTCTTGATCCATTTTCATTAATGCTGTCATAGAGCCTCTCCCTTGGTATATCCGAGAGGGCGTAAGTCTATTGCCCCTTCCTCCTTGCCGTCAAGCCTGTTTAGACGGTCATGAGTCATCCCCTACTTAAGATGATCAGCGGACCACGAGCACTCCACAGTGGGCATGTTGCACCACCCGGGTTGAGACGCTGCCGAGTAGGACACGGCGGATCGCGCCCAACCCCTTCGCTCCGGTCACGATCAGGTCCGCCTTATCCTGTTTGGCCACCGTCAGAATCTCGTCAGCCGGCTTGCCCAGCCTCAAGGTTTCACGTATCTGGAAGCCTGATTTCGCAAGTTTAGCACCATAACGCTGTACCAGTGTTTCCCCGGCCTCTTTGACTTTTGGATGCTTAAAAGAAGGCATCGCATGCGCCACTGTCACCATGACTGGTTCGTGATCCAGACCGTCTGGAATGGGATTGACATAACGCATCAAGAACGTAACCGCTTTATCCGACGCTGCCGACCCGTCGATCCCCAACACTACATGCCTGACGGGCCGAGGGCCCTCTTTCACGACCAATACGGAGCAAGGGGCATGGTGGATGGCATGGTTCGAGATGCTGCCCAGCATGAATCGATCCAAGGCATCCAAGCCTCGGCACCCGATCGACAGGAGTCCTACACCACGCTGCGCATGCTTCATGACCATGGCTGCCACACCGCCTTGGGCGATCGTCACGGTGCCGCTCAAACCGAGTGTGGACAACAAACTCTCCGATTCTTTCTTTGTGGACTTCGCCGCCGCTTCCATCCGCTTCACTTCGGACTGAATGTACCGTTCGGTACCGACGATTACCGGTTGGATCATGAAGGGAGCCCGAACGCTCGCTACATCGACGACATGGAGAACACGGACGACCGGCTGCACAGCGAACGGCATCTTCGCCAACCATTCGATCGCCCACCTACCATGTTTCGATCCATCAGTGGCCGCAAGAATCTTCATGTTGGATACCCTTTGCCGACGAGATGCATCCATGTTGTTCAGAGGGCTGTGTTGAACCGCTCTCGAAAGGCCTCTGGAGACAGGCTGGCCAAGGCGGCATAGCGGCCCAACACATCCCGATTGTTCACGTCGGCCTCTGTGAGCCGAATCATGTATTGTCGGGCGATCTGATAGGACTGGGAATCGATATCCACCATCCTCACCTTAGTCCGTCCGGTGGAGAAATCCACCATCTGCTTGAACGGAATCGGGCTGAACCGTCCGTTTTGAATGGAGACCATGGCCGAGGTCCCACCGTCGAGTAAATATTGAGCGGCGCAATAGCCGAGGTCTCGCGTGTATTCGATATCGTATGGGATCGGATCGGCACAACGGAGCTCATACCCCACGTTCTTCGCCACCAGGTTAGTGGAAAGTCCTAACTGGTGAAGCTGCTTCGTCAGTTCGCGCCGCAACACAGCGCCGACCTCCACCTCATTCATCCGCAAATTGCCGTGTTCGTCCCGCTCAACATGCTCCAACCCACCAAGATCACGTGGGTCGAGAACTTCAATCAGTCCTTCGGACAGCACCGCAACCCCATCGGCCCGACCATGTTCCAACCGTTTAATGATGGCCCCGATTAAAAGATCGATGACCCGTTGCAGTTTGACCGGCCGCTCGCGAAACTCCTCTGGAATGATCGTCAGCGTCGCACCGGCTGCCTTTCCGATACCCAAGGCAAGATGGCCGGCCTTGCGCCCCATGGTCACGACCAAGTACCAGTGTGTGGTGGTGCGGGCGTCTACCATAAGATTCTTCACAATCTCCGCCCCGACGTGACGAGCCGTTTGAAATCCGAACGTCGGAATACCATGAGGTAAATCAAGATCATTGTCGATGGTCTTGGGAACGTGGATGACTTGAAGACGTCCACCGGCTCGTTCCTCCAGCTTCATTGCCGAAAACGCCGTATCGTCCCCGCCGATCGTCACCAAGCGCGTGACACCCAGCCGCGACAGAGCGAACAGTACGTTATCGAGTTGCTCGGCAGTTTTTGTCGGATTCGCGCGAGACGTGCCCAGGTAGGACCCGCCCCGAAAATGGATCCGGCTGACATCCTCGATCGAGAGCGGCCGTACTTGTCCCGTGCCCCCTTCCATGAGCCATTTGAACCCATCGATGATCCCCAACACGTCCGAACCCCCTAGAATACTGGGGATCGTGGCCGCGCTGATCACACTATTGATTCCAGGAGCCGGCCCACCACCGACAAGAATGCCGACTGTCGGACGCTCTATTGCCATCGGCTTTCTCCCACGGCTATCTTCCATCGGTCCTTCTTCATCATTTTCGGCATGGTTGTATACTCCATCTCGTGAAGAGGCAAGCGGTGACGCACGAATTACTCTGGGAGTTCTTCCAAGCCGACATGGGCGCGAAGCCGATTATAACTGAAGGCCGGCTTCCCAAACCGCCGTCGTCCCGGATCGTGCTGCTCCATGTCGTCGATCAGCTCACCGATCTTGCCTCGTAACGTCGCAGTCGCCGCCGCATGCCGAGGCGTTTGTCCGCTGAGCGCGAGATGAGGCTGATCCGACCACTCCAAGTACGCTTTCTCCAGGAACTGGTTGAGCAGCATACGGTCTTCTTCCGGTGTCACGACCAACGTCGGAGGTTCATCGGACATGAGTTCGGCCACCGATAGTTGCCGAGTCGGCGGCACCAACGTCTCGCCTCGGAAATGCAATGAAAATCCCAACGAGGCCGCGAGCCGATGCTTGATGTGGTCCAGCCGCTGCGGGCTGTCGCATTCCACGATGAGTTGAAATGCGGTGAGCGTGAGTCGGGCGACGAGCCTGTCGTCTTCCTGTTGTACCCATTGTCGGACCAAGGGCCGATCTCCCTCGACTCTCTGCGTGGCCTCCGAAGCCGGATTTTCTGCATGCAATTCGCTCATCTCAGACAAGACGTCGGTGAAGAATCGATGTTCATGGTGGTCGTACAGAGCGACCGCGTACAGATAGGGCTGGCCATTGGGATTGCGATATCCGATATGGACGACGGCATCCACCAAGGCAGCCATGCGTCGTTGCGCGAGTGCCCAGAGAATCATGTAGCCGAATCGCTTGGCAAACTCCTTCCATTCTCCCAGCGCAAAGGAGCCGGTGGTCACCTCCATCTCTCGACGCCATTCCGACGTGATGTCGAGCAAGGCCTCCGCATCGACTTGTGACACGGCGATTCCACAACCGGCCCATACGGCCCTGTCGAGCTCCTGGGTGTGTGGATCATGAATGACTCGGGTCAGTAACGGACGGTCCGCCGCAAACTCCTTGACGAAGTCTCCGCCTGGTAGGACCAGCCTCGTCCCATCAGCAAGTGATTGCAACACAAGATCTTGGTCGGGCTTCGGCGGCGAGACCGGTTTCAGTACATCGAGATAGGAATGTTTCAAGGGATCGAGCCACTGCCGCTCCTCCTCGGGAATGTATTCGGTGATGACGTCTCGCAGCTGTTCGATCAGCGTCAGCTGTCCGTCATCCGGATAATAGTCGCAGAACAGATAGAGGCTCGCCAGCTCGACTTCTTGCTCAAGTGGCGCGACAAGCCGTCCCGCGCCACCTTCCAAATACGGCTTGAGTGCTCGCGCGTATGCCAGTTCACGTTGCAACATGAGTTCCGGCTTACGCGAAAGGTTGTCCAGGCGTGAGAGCACTCCGTCCAAAGACGCAGGCCGCGGAGTCCAGAATCCCGCCGCTTGTTCACTCGCGTGCTTCATGAATTTCTTCCATGACGATTTCTTCCGCGTCGAGCCAATTTCGAAGCGCGCTGCCTTCTTGACGGCCGCGCTGTTCCCAGAGCTCGTAGGCTTTCAGCGAGATCCGTTCCCACATGTCATCCGGCAATTCGATGGGCTTGCCCGGTGCAGAAGAGGGCTTGGCTTTCACTTTGCCGGTTTTCTTCGCGATCCTTCGCATGGTTCGCTCCTCAGTTAATGGCTTGCTGGAATGAGTTGACTTGAAAGCACACGACGATGGCCTGGGCGAAACTTTGGACTGCGGACCGTCAGAACGGGGCATGAGGATCTTCGCAGGACGGATTCCGCGACACTGCCGAATAATGTATGCGACAAGCCGCGGCGGCCATGCGTCCCCATTATAATCAAATCAACCAACTGAGATCGAGCCGTATCGAGGAGAGAATCGGCCGGCAGCCCACCGGAAATGGCGAACTCGGACGGGACGCCGGCCGAGGCGAGCGCCGATGCAAGCTTGGACAACCGCCCGGTCAGTTCTGTCCGAACCTGTTCCCGCTTCATCACCCGAGGGAGCGTGAAATCTAATCCGTACGACACAGACTCCAGTACATGAAGAAGTGTGATGGAAGCCTGTGATCGTTGGGCAACCAATGCCCCATACTCCAGTGCGTCCAGTGAACAATCTGAAAAATCGACCGGCACGAGTATTCGATTGAGCGTGGCGCTCGTCTTTTCCATACTCGAGCTTCCCTCCGCACGATGTCTCTCCGTCGGGATAGTCAACACGGGGCAGGGCACCATCCGAATGATTCGCTCGGCCGTACTTCCCAGCAAGATGTGTCGAGACCGGTCTTCCCTCTCGTGCCGACCATAATCAATTCGGCCTCTTGGGTTCGCGCGATGGCCGACACTTCCTCACTCGGGATTCCTGTTGCAACATACGATTGTACGGAAATACCAAGCGCGACCGCCCGCGCCTTGAGATCCGTTAATTTCGTCGTGACGTCCTTCATCAATCCATCCAGGTACAATCGATTCACCTCGTAGTCCGGGTCCATTCCAGGAGGGAATTCCAGCACGCTCATCACAGTCAAAGAGGCCCCCCATGACCGGGCCAACCCACAGGCATAGGCTTCCGCAGTCGACGAGCCATGCGACCCGTCAGTCGCAAGGAGAATTCTCAGTCCCTCCCCGGGCACGCTCACACCGCCTCCGCGCTCAGCAGAAGTAACTCTCCGCTCATCGTCGGGTGAATAGAGCAGCGAAAGACCTGCTGACCTGGTCGCGTCATGTCAAATCGAATCATCGCGTCGTGTTTCGGATCGAGAAACACACCCCCCAGCCCTCGGCCGTACACAATCACGCACGCCGTCCTGTTCAATCTGTGTCGGAATTCCCTCAAACATGGTCGAGCTGAAATCGTGTCGCTCCGCATCTTCATTCCGTACCTTGATGACAGTGGGATATCCCAAGCGCAACGGGCTTTGCTTCGTCACAAAACGAAAATCCTTGATCGTCACCTCGACCACTTGTTCGGATTGTGCCTGCAGGACTGCGCCATACATCCAAGCCAGATACGTCATGACTACAACCATCCCCAACCACCGCCACCGCACCCGATTTCCTCCAATGGTCATGATCACCTTCATCTGTTCGTTAGCGCGTCGATTTGTGTTGTGAGGCGGACAGGGCAAGCGGCACGGTCAGTACGGGGCAGCCCGCCGTGCGAACGACTTTTTCCGCCGTGCTGCCGAAAAAAATCTTGTCCACACTGCCGGACTGACCTCCGTAGCTTCCCATCACGACCAGATCGATATTCCCCGTGCGCGCGACTTTGGCAATCTCGGTGAAGGGCGTCCCTTCCACGATCAGGCGTGTGCTCTTCACATCCGCGGCTGTTTTCGACTCCAACAACTGTCTTACTTTTAGACGGGCATGATGCCATAAGCGGCGGCGCTGTGGCGCGGCATCGGAGGGAACGGCCAGCAGACCCAATCGATTGAACGCGGCAAGGGCGCTGGTGTCGATCACATGCAGGACAAGCAGCGTCGCCCCACACAGCCGCGCGACCTGACAGGCAACCCGAAATGCTTCATCTGAGCAGGGGGAGAAATCCACCGGTACCAGGATGGCCTTGAAGAGGTCAGTGTCACGCTCCATGAACGATCCTCCCAACCTGGAATTTGAGCAAGGGCAATGCCACGCATCATGATGAGCTTCCAGCAATAGCAAGAGTTTGGAGAAACCACAGATTTGCAATTGTTCCTTTCGTGCTCGACCACTGACCCTGGGTCCATCTCCGAATGCAGGGGCTCTCTGCTACAACGGTCATTCGCTCTCTGTAGCAGAAGGCACCATACGTGATGAGAGGGAAGAAGCGAGCTGTGAGGCGTAACACAGGTTCTGCTCACAACTGCTTCCAATTCCTTTCACATTTCACGTTTCGCCTATTACACCACGGCGGCACTGGACTTGCTCAGCATCCTCTTTAGAAAAGTTCAGATCGCATGACGTGCCCCTGCCATGGCTGATGACCGACGGCTTCATTGCCTGAATGACTCATGTGAAACGAAGCAGCAGACTCACAGTTTGAAGGTGACGCCATGAACATTTTGCTCACTGTCGACGGTTCTGATCATTCGTATGAGGCAGTCCGGTCCCTTAAGTACCTGTCTCGCGCCGAGGAACTGCATATCGTGCATGTGCTCGATATCCATAGCCCGGCCTATCCCATGATGATGCCGGAAGTGGCGCAAGAACTGTACGAGACAGTCGAGCGAAACATGCGCGACGACGGGACTCGTTTGTTGGATCGCATTGTGTCATTGCTTCCATTGGATGTCGGGCGGGTTACCAAGCATCTGGTCGTCGGATCTCCAGCGGATCAGATCGTGGCCTTGGCTGAGCAATTCAAGGTCGGGCTGATTCTCTTGGGCACCCGAGGGCTTGGACCGATCAAGGAACGGCTCATTGGAAGCGTCTCCCATCGAGTGTTGACCTTTGGGTCTGGTGCGAAACTGATCCTTCCCGGTCCCTTGAAAACGCTTCATGACATATTGCTTCCCTTACAAGGAACCTATGATGCGGACCATGCCCTCGCCTTCCTTCAACAGAAACCCTTTCGGGATTCCCTCACGATTACTCTATTCACCGTTCTTCCCCATACCAGACCTCCCTGGCCGGTGGACGCGGTCTCAGTCGAGCAGATGGAAACTCATGCCCTCGGCAAAGCGAAGGACTTCCTCGAGGAAATAGCCGCCAAGCTCAAATCCTCTGGCTACCACACCCGCATCGCGACCATGTTGGGTACGCCGGTTGATGGAATTCTTCAGCAAGCCAAGGTCCTGAATCCAGACCTTATTCTCGTGGGATCCCGGGGGCGCCGCGGCCTCACCCGCATGGTACTCGGCAGTGTTTCACATGCTCTGTTGCACCAGGCGACCTATCCGCTCATGATTTTTGGCTGATTGTCGAAAGGGGTGCACTATGCCGATGTACGACTATAAGTGCTTTGATTGCGGGAAGAGTTAGCTCATACTCGCAGCTCCGTGGCAGTTTATGCCATCTCGACTCCTTGCCGCAGGACCCTCACGACGTCTTGATCTGGAGACCAAGGTCGCACTCGATTGCCCACTTCTCCCATGATCTCCTTCGCGCCCCATGACTCAGTTGGGACAACTTCCCGGCTCGCTGCGAGTCTTTGAGACGATGGCGACCTGTGACGCACGGATTTCCTTGACTTTGCAAAGCTCCATCTAGACAGTCATCGCAGATTTTACTATCGAAGGAGAATATGTGATGAACCGTCTCTTCATACCGACCCTCTCTGCGGGAATCATCATCCTCATCGGGCTCGCCGCTACGTCGGCCGGTGCGGCTGGTCCATCAGCTTCCCATGCGACATCGCCCGAGTTTTCTATGTGCAAGAGTCCTTATAAGAAAAAGCCTGTCCCGGCCAAAATACTTCAAGCTCTTGTCCGTTCACATGAACAATGGATGGAATATCGGGGCAACCCGGATGCCAAGCGAATAGAGCTCTGCCAAGCGGATCTGAGCCGGGCAGCACTGGCGGGGGCGAACCTCGAACGGGCCGATCTGGAAGGCGCAGTTCTACGTCAGGCGAAGCTGCCCCAGGCCATCCTGGCTCAGGCCAGCCTCGCTGGAGCAGACCTCACCAAATCCGTCCTCATAGACAGCAATCTCTCTGGAGCCGATCTGCGCTACGCCCGGCTCACCGACACGAATCTCTCACGCGCGATCGGTGATGAAGCTGCTCTCTTTGGCGCCGTCCTGATCGACGCCAAGTTGAAGGGGGCCTCGTTCGAGCGGGCACAGTTGCAGGGCGCCGATCTCACCTCTGCCGATTTGACCGACAGCAACTTCGCTGAGGCGTATTTTTACGGAGCCACCCTGAAAGATACGGTCCTCGTGAATGCCGACCTCACAGGCGCCGATCTGCGTCGCACCATCCTGACCAACGCGAATCTCTATCGCGCCAACCTTCAGGGCACACTACTGGACCGCACGCACCTGGAAACAGCCCGTCTGATCGAAGCCGACTTGGAAGGGGCTTATCTGGACGAAACGAATTTACGCGGCGCCAATCTCAAGAGGGCGATTCTTCGCGGCACAGATCTCCGGTACGCCGACCTACAGGGTGCAGACTTGCATGACGCTGACCTGGAAGGAGCCAACCTAGAAGAGGCCGCTCTGGTCAAGGTGGATGTGCACTCGGCGAACCTCCGGATGGCTATTCTTTATCACGCCGTCCTCGATGAAGCCGATTTCCTGGACGCCAATCTCACTCGCGCGGTCCTCATCGGGGCCAAGGGATTGCACATCAACTTCATGAATGCTGATCTGAACGAAATGTACGCTCCGAAATCTTCTTTCACTCACGCACGATTCAACAGAGCCAATCTGGAATCGTCGAATTTCGTCGGCGCAGATCTTCGCGGGTCGAACTTCAGCCATGCCGACATGACCCATGCCAATCTTCAGGAAACCGATCTTCAAGAAACAAATCTCCAGAATGCTACCCTAGTCCATGCCGATTTGAGCGGTGCTCGGCTGGATTCAGCGGACTTGCGTCTCACGAACTTCAAGGGCGCCATACTCTCGTCGGTCATCGGCCTCACGCAGACACAACTCAATGCCGCCTGCGTCGACGACAAGACCAAATTGCCGCCTGAGCTCAGCCGTCCGGCTCCCTGCAGTCCTCCCGCAAAGAAGCGGGCTAAGCCATGACCGCCCTACAGGAACACAGCGTACAAATCACGAAAGGGAAACTTGTCCTGGAGGGTATTCTCAGCCTTCCGACTAGCATCCATGGAATCATCGTCTTTGCGCATGGCAGTGGGAGCGGGCGATTGAGCCCTCGCAATAATTTCGTCGCGTGCCATTTACAGCAAGACGGACTTGCCACACTGCTTCTGGATCTCTTAACCGAAGAAGAAACTGACGATCGGCGCAAAGTGTTCGATATCAACCTGCTGGCGGATCGACTATTGTTGGCCAAAGCTTGGGTGGAAGCTGACCCACTGATTCGGAATCTGGGAATCGGTTACTTCGGCGCCAGCACCGGCGCGGGAGCAGCATTGCAAGCTGCGGCGCGAGAGCCATCGAACATCAAGGCCGTGGTATCTCGAGGAGGACGACCGGACCTGGCTGAACCGTATCTACCGTCGGTCACTGCCCCGACCTTGTTGATCGTCGGTGGCCACGATGAACCGGTGATTGAGATGAACCAGACGGCGTACGAGCTACTCACTTGCGAGAAGAAACTGGTCATCGTCCCCGGAGCAACACACCTCTTCGAAGAAGCAGGGACTCTGGAACAGGTGGCGGAGCAGGCGGGCAGGTGGTTTCGGAGGTATCTGGGGTAAGTCGGATGACGACGAGAGGGGCTAACGTGCTTTTGGCCAGGGATGGGAAGATCCGTTAGGCAGATACCCGTGCCCATTCGCTGGCGCGTGCGGCGAAGACGTCTTTGTGCGCGGGCCAATCGTGCAGTGTGGCTGGGTCAAAATCGGCACCGTTCGGCCACACCAGCGTTTTCACCTCCGGATCAATGGCCACTTGGTTGAACAACTCAAAATCGAGCAGCGGACCATAAAGCTCACCGGCTAAAACTGGCTTCAGGTAAATAATCTGTTCCGTGTCGTCAGTAAACTGCACTCGCAGGGTGTATGGTTCGACGACCTCGACGGTCTGCACTTGATATATAGGATGGTTCATGATCGTTCTACGCCAACGGTGCAATCGTCAAAGGTTTGTGGCCTGTTTGCAGGCGATCCCAGTCGGCCATCAGTTCTAGCTGTGTATTCAGCCCATGCTTCGACTAACCGCTGTTAGCGCTTCGGCAACGCTCCAGTCAGCATTTCTACCGGCTCGATCCCATACACCGTCACATGTTCTTGGTAATAGGCGTGGAAGCGAGGGCATGATGAGGAGCCTAAACGTTGATTACTATTTATGCACCCTTGTCTTTTAAGACCTGTGCAACTAATCTTGCCCTCCAATGGGAGATAGGAGCAAGTTCTAAAGAGTTCTGGAATGACCATCAAGGAGATCAGAGAGCTGGTTCGGGCAAGTCGTTATGAAGTCAGTATCCATGCCCAATAGGAACGGCTGGAAGATGATTTGGATATCGATGAGATTGAGGCTGCGTTGCTACATGGGGAACTCATCGAAGAATATCCCAAAGACCCGCGGGCCCAAGTTGTCTCGTTGGCGGTCTGGCTGGACCCAAACCGATACATGTTGTGATAGGATGGGCCACAAGAAAACAGCAGGTTGAGAGAACTCTGAGGGTGATTACGGTATACATCCCAAGGCTACCAAAATGGACAGATCTCCGCACCAGAGGAACAAAGCCATGACCACCTATGCGGATTGTACCTTCTGTGGCGGCGAGGTAGAAGAACGACACATCAACTATGACTATCGTCGCCGTGATCACTTGCTCGTCCTGCGAAACGTTCCGGCAGGTGTTTGCAAACAGTGCGGAGAAAAATATTTCACCCCTGATGTACTCAGGCGCATGGATCAGAGCTTCCATAATATCTTCGAACGAGCCCAGCAGCCGGATCAAGTGTTAGATGTACCCGCCGTCAACTTCTGACGTACCCACCTACTTTTCTTTTACTCAGGAGTGGTGAACATGATCGATGCTGAGCTACTTGAAGAGTTAGGTCGTCGAGTTGACGCTGGAGCAATCGTACCATTCTCTGCAGAGGATGGCGCTCTGGTAGAGGGCCTGTCGTTCGCATCACGGCCGCTTACAAGGGAAACGTACAAAGATGCCTGGAAGAGTTTTGCGGAAGAAGAATTGGGTGTCGAGCATCTCGGATGGCCGGTGCATTTCGGCGTTGCAGTTTGGTATTGGGGCCACGAGATGCTTCTTCACGCAGCCGCCGTCTTTGAGCATATCCATCGTGACGTGCGAAGAGGATATGATCGGATTGAGGAAGTCGCGGGCTATCAGGCCGATTATTTGCCAGAAATGCTGAAGCTCCATGCAGAAATGTCCGACCGTGAGAAGGTCAGTCAACTATTCGGTCGGCTTGAGGAATTATATGAGGATGGTCACCTCGCCCTTTCCGAATACTCCGACGGATTACTAGCAGCCATTGGAACAACGGAGGAAAGTCGAATCACAGCTGAGCATTCACTGCTCCATAGTGCAACAAGAACTATATGTGACCTGCGCGAACTTCTAGATTCCGAGCGTCGAGCGAAAGAAGTCTTAAAGGCTGAAGTTGATGCCGGAGTTCCCTTCAAGGATGCATGCACGAATGCAGAGGAAGATCTAAGGACAAGATATGCGATATCGTTTCCCACGTTCTGCACGCAGACACAACAGTTTCTTGTTGGCGCTTCCGGGTTCAGCATGGGTACAGATCGAGCCCTCCGCAGTGGAAGTAGATGGCTGTCTTGAAGTGCTCGATGTTGCGGAAACCGCAGGCCATGCTCTTGATCTTCTGAATCTGGCTC
>Ga0134128_10000683_pt1 | contig 46368 bp, 33 predicted proteins | sample KB31754_FD_96462 | JGI IMG/M metagenome (GOLD analysis project Ga0134128, IMG submission 96462) | Terrestrial soil microbial communities with excess Nitrogen fertilizer from Kellogg Biological Station, Michigan, USA - KB3-175-4 | ecosystem: Environmental > Terrestrial > Soil > Unclassified ...
CAATTGGAGTTTTCATTACATTATTATTAAAGATAAAGACAATAAAGTAATACTGGCTACTTTTTTTACTGAGTTGATTTGCAAAGACGATATGGTTTCTCCCGCAAGTATTTCTAAGCAAATAGAAGAAGTACGAAAAAATGATACATATTATCTAAGCTCAAAGGTGGTGATGATGGGTTCTTTACTTACTGAAGGAGCTCATTTGTATTTAGACAGAACTTCTTCAAAATGGCAGCATGCAATGCTTCAGTTAATTCAGGTTATGAATGAAGTAAAACAAAAATGCGGGGCAAGTATGATCCAATTGCGTGATTTAGATACCAATGACTCTGAAATGCGGGATTTTCTTATCAAGGAAGGTTTTGTTCGGGTTGAAATGCCTGACACCTATATTATAGAAGATATAACCTGGGATACGACAGAAAGCTATCTAAATAAACTTTCGGTGAATGCAAGAAGGAATTTACGGAAATCTGTGCTGTCAAACATAGATGAATATGAGGTCAACTTGCGTAAAAATGTTTCTCAGGAACAAGTTAATTATTGGTATAACCTGTATCTGAACGTAAAAAAAAGTAGTTTTAATCTAAATACATTTGATTTGCCAAAAAAGGTTTTTGAAAAAATGAACACAGATTTGAATTGGGAAATAATAGAGTTAAAAATCAAAGCTGAAAGCCCTGCCAAGCCGGTTGCTGTTGTTTTTTGTTACAAGTCTGTTAAAAAAAATTATTCACCAATGGTAATAGGCTTAGACTATACGTATGTTTTAAGTCACGGATGTTATCGCCAGGGAGTTTTTCAATCCATACTCAGAGCAAGAGATTTAAACTGCAACAAAATATATTTAGGCATGGATGCAGCGGTGGAAAAACAAAAATTCGGCGCAAAAGCTTTCAATAAAAGTAATTACATTCAATCCAATCAAAATTATAACATGGAATTAATAAATTTGATTCAAAATAAAAACTATGAAAAGGGAAGAGTATAAATATGCGACGCTGTGGACAGAGGAGGATGAGAAAATCATATTTGCTCATTACGCTCCACAATTAGAAATCGACATCAATATAGCGCATGAGCTGGTAAAAAACAGACTGGAATTTTGCAAAAACAAGCCTCATTATATTTTAATAGATTTTTCAAATACAAAATCAGTAACAAAGGAAGCACGGGAATATATGAATTCTCCTGAAGGAGGGCTAAAGTACATTTTAGGGGGCGCTTTTTTATCAGACAATATCGTTTCAAACGTATTTATAAATCTTTATTTAAAAATTAACAGGCCTTCCGTTCCTGCTAAATTCTTCACAAAAAAAGAAGATGCTTTAGCCTGGCTAAAAGGACTAAAACAACCGTATTAGTTTTATTATTTTACATGAAAGAATCTAAATCAGATATATTAGATAAGTTATTGGAATTAAGCGAAGCACTTAAAAATGCGGATTATTCCAAGCGTATATCTGTTGAATGTGATGATAAAATAATTAATCAGATAATAGACAACTTAACTATACATGCCGATAAATTATTGGTTAATTCCTTAAGTAATAAAGAAACTGAAAAGTTTGATGTAACCTCCTTTATTAATACCATCAGCTCGTTTGCCAATCACGATTTTACGCATAAACTACCTGTCTCCGAAAATCATAATGCTTTAGATGCGGTTGCCATCGGTATCAATATGCTTGGCGATGAGTTGGAAAACAGCGTAGCTTCGAAGACAGAATTAGAAAGAGAACGGAACAGGCTAAACCAGGCGCAATCAATTGCTAAAATAGGCAGTTGGGAATATCATCTGGCAAATAAAGAATTATCAGGTTCAGATGAGCTGTACCGAATTTATGAATTAGAGCCTACTTCCACCGAGATACTTACTATAGCTTTTGAGACAAAATATCATCCGGAAGACTTAGGTAATTTAAAAACTGAAATTGAGCTGGCTGTGGCTAACGATTGTGGTTTTAATTATGAGCATAGAATAATTAATAATGATAAGAGCATTAAATATCTTTCCGGGATTTGTGAACCTATAAAAAATGAGCACGGCAAAGTAACCGGAGTAAAAGGGACTGTTCAGGATATAACAGACAGAAAAATCGTTGAAATAGAATTAGAAAATTCATTTAAGTTAGTTACAGATCAAAACCAGCGCCTGCTAAATTTTTCTTATATCGTATCACATAACCTGCAATCCCATACCGGCAATATTCATTCTTTATTAAAGATGTTTGATGCAGCGAAAAGCAAGACCGAAAAAGACATCATTATAAAACACTTAAATACAGCTTCTTCCCGTTTAAATGAAACCATAGAGCATTTACAGGAAGTTGTTTCCATTCACAACAATGTAAATCTTTTAATAGAACCCTTGGAGGTAAATCATTTTATAGATAACGCCATAAATATTTTAAAAGAAAAAATTGAAGAAAAAAAAGCAATCATAAAAAACAATGTTCCTGCAAATACAATCATTCATTATAATCCCGCTTATTTGGAAAGCATTGTTTACAATTTTATTTCAAATGCTATTAAGTACAGTTCACCAAAAAGGCAGCTGGTCATTTCTATTGATTATTCGGAAAGCAAAGGCAACAAAATTTTAAAAATTACGGATAATGGCCTGGGTATCGACCTGGAAAGAAATGGCGCTAAATTATTTGGTATGTATAAGGTATTTAATGAGAACAAAGATGCAAGAGGCATTGGCTTATTTATTACAAAAAATCAGATTGAGGCTATGGGAGGCAAAGTTGAAGTAGTGAGCAAACTCAACAAGGGAACTTCTTTCAGTATTTATATAAAATAATTTTCTGTACCTGTTCTTTCTAATTTTTCGGTTAGCAGTTTCGAAATTTCTTCGTGCTTATCATATACCATAAAAAAGAACTATTAAAACAGATCATACAAGTAAATGGCTGAGGTATCCATTTGTGCAATAAGCCGTTTTGAATAATCGGGCAACAATTCATTTTTACGTTCGGCACCCAATCGATATGCTTTACTTTAAAGTGGCTTGGAAGAGCTATTTTTTTGAATGCGCATTTGTCTGCTCCTAATCCGCTTATAAAATAAACCGTCATTCGTTGCAGAAACCTACGACATATTATTAAAAACTTCCATAATCTCTTCGCGGTATTGATGCCCGAATGTAGATAAGCACCATACCTTTAAAAGTGTTTTTTCGTTAGGCTTTATCCAGCTGATTGCCTTTTTTAATTCTTTACGAAAAAGTTTTTTGTCAAAACTTACCTTATCCAGAATTTTTTTGCTCAACTCAAACATGGTGTAAATTTTTATGGTTTATATTACGCTACAATGTGAAATTAATGAATTTATTGTGTGGCTTATTTTCAATTAAGAACTATTAACGTTAGAACTCCTGTTTTTAACATGCACTGTTAAATTTTTATTTTTTTACTTGCTATCCAAAGGAAGTTCAAGTTTAAAAACATGTTTGTCATTTTGATACACGTATGCTATATTTATTTTATAACTTTTTGCAATACTTCTTACAATTGCTAAGCCAATGCCTAAAGATTCCTGTACCTGCGTATCTTTTTTAAAACGTTCAAATATTTCATCTTCTTTTAATTTAACAGCACTTCCTGTATTGGAAATTATAAGGTTTTTATTGTTAACTTCTATGTTAATGATACCGTTTTTAATATTGTGCCTGATAGCGTTTTGCAAAAGATTTGTAAGCAGTATATCCAACAACTGTGGGTTAGCTTTTATGACCAGGTCACTTTCAAATTTTCTTTCCACCTGTATATTTTTATCTGCTATAATATCCTGGTAATATGATAGTATTTTTTCCAGTGTAGGTTGTACATGTATGTCTTCTGATTCTGTAAATTGATGGTTTTCTATTTTAACCAGCAATAATAAAGCGCGGTTTATGGCAGATAGTTTATTAACGGCCGTTTCTATTATCTGGATTTGCTGCATTTCTTCTTCCTTCAAATTATCCGATTGGATAAGCAGCTCTAATTTCGATTTAATGACAGCCAGCGGCGTTTGTATCTCATGCGAGGCATTTTCGGTAAATTCTTTCTGGCTCATAAAATCTGCATAGACTTTATCTGTCATTTTTAAAAGCGCCTTATTTAGCTCTTTAAACTCTTTAGTATTGGATGGCGCAAGATTAAACTGCGCATCTTTTTTTAGCTCGTATTTGTTCAAGCTTGATATGGTATGATAAAAAGGCCGCCATAACCATTTGGATAATATCCAGTTGACGATTAAAAAAGAGAATAGTAAAAAACCGATCACTACAAAAAGAGAAGAAACCAAGCCTTCCATCAATTCGTGTTCTTCCAGGGCAGGCCTTAAAATGCTTATCAGATAGGTAGACTGGTTTTTGTTATAATAACTTTTCAAGGCTCTGTAGGCAACAGGCTCTTTTTCTGCTTTATTGTATATAACTGTGTCCGAATAAAAAGTTTGATTCTTATGAAAAGGTACTTTTTCAATTTTAAAAAGACTGTCGGGAAACAAAACCGTGGTATCTGAAACCTGGAAAGAATTGATCAGGTGCTTTGCATTTCTTTTTTCATGTTTCAGTATCTTATCTGTGCCTTCGCTCAGCTCATCTTTAAGCAGGTAATATGAGACCAGGCACGCAACCACCAATAAGGGCAGGCTTATCAGCAGGTAATATATAATGCTTTTGCTGATCAGTTTCATTCGTTTGCTTTAAAACGATAGCCTATTCCGTAAACTGTTTGCACATGGTCTTCAGCGCCTTTTTCCATGAGTTTTTTTCGCAGGTTCTTTAAATGGCTGTACACAAAATTATGGTTATCTATCTGCTCAAAATCATTATCGTCTAACAAGTGCTGCGAAATGGAATTTTTAGATACCACGCGATTTTTGTTTGAAACCAAATATAAAAGCAGTCGGAATTCGGTAACGGTAAGATCAACTGCCTGTTCTTTAACAAGCACTTTCTTTTCGTCGGGATAAATTACAATTTCGTTTATGATAATGGCTTTATCTCCGTCAAAATTCTTTCTGCGAATGAGGGCCTTGATGCGGGCATTCAATTCAGAAAGATGGAACGGCTTTGCCAAATAATCATCCGCCCCAAGGTCAAGGCCGGCAATTTTATCATCTAATGAGTTTCTTGCTGAAATAACTATGATACCTGCTTTTGATTTTATATGCTTGATCTGCTTGATCAATTCAAGCCCGTTTCCATTGGGGATATTGATGTCTACCAAAATACAGTCGTAATCAAAATCGTGTATCTTATCGCTTGCTTTATTAAAATCAGAAACAGCTTCTATTAAATTGCCGGCATAATCCAAGTACTGAACAATCGAGTTTCTTAATTCAGGTTCATCTTCTATTAAAAGAATTTTCATTTCATAAAAATAATTATAAAAACCGCTGCAAATCTGTAGGCAATTTGTAGATATAAGCCATTAACGTTAAAATATGGAAGCCGGTTAAAAATAATTGTTCTTTTGTGCAAGATTTAACGTAAAAATGCAGAATTTCTACATAAATTTAAATTAATATTACCCGCACAAAATTTTAACATGAAAAAAGAGCGAAATTTATTATCAGGAAAGGAAATGCAAACACATCACCAAAAATCATCAGGTGTTTTCAAAACAATATTTATATGCCTTAGTTTTTTGATTCTTTCTGCCTATCTGCAAGCACAGACTTCCAAGATCAAAGTTTACTTTACCAAACCTGTCGATAATACTTTTTCAACCGGCATTAATGCAACTTATTTAAACAATACGGTTTTTGATACGCTTGCCGCTTATATAAACCGCGCAAAATACACCATTGATATCTGCCAGTATGAATATGAAACGTGGACAGGAGATCCCATTTATACCGCAATTAATAACGCGCACAGCAGAGGAGTTAAGATTCGTTACATCCAGGATGGAAGCTATGCATCAGCTAATACCGGTGTCGCAGCACTTAATGCATCTATTCCGGTTGTTGCAAGTCCTACTACAAGCGCGTACGGCATTTGCCATAACAAGTTTGTGATCATAGATGAATACGCACCCGATACTACCAAGGCTATTGTATGGACAGGTTCTCCCGACTGGACAAGCGCTATGACACAGGGAGATTACAACAACGTGATTATTTTCCAGTCGAAACAATTTGCACAAGCTTATACACACGAGTTTAATATCATGTGGGGAGACACCACACACGGAGGTGCTTACAATGCAACCCTTTCTAAGTTCGGGCCAAACAAGCCTAACTCAGGCACGCATATATTTTACATTGGAGGTTCAAAAGTTGAATTATATTTTAGTCCTTCGGATGGAGTAAACAATCAGATAATAAGCAACATAAACAGTGCCAGTGTCGACCTGTATTGCGGTATGTTTACCTTTACCGAAACTACCAATGCAAATGATATAGTTGCCCGGAAGAATGCCGGCGTTTTTACAGCTGTTATTCTTGATAAATACAGCAGCGGAACCTATTCACCTTATACAACTACTTTTCCAAACGGCTTAGGAAGCAATTTTGAAGGCTATGTATCAAGTAACACGCTTTATCACAATAAATATATGATCGTTAATCCTTCTGCCCGTTGTGATGATCCGAGAGTGCTTACCGGCTCTCATAACTGGACAGCCTCAGCCGATAGTAAAAATGATGAGAATACTGTGATCGTGCACAATGATACAATTGCTAATGTCTACCTTCAGGCTTTTGCCGGAGATTTTAAAGCTATTAATTCAAGCCATACTGCATTAGCTACTACAACCAGCACCTGTGCTATCGCTACAGGCATTACTGATAATGCTAAAACAGAGCAAACATTCAACATATTTCCTAATCCATGCGTGGATGTTGTAACCGTAAACGTTACCAATGCCGGAGAAAAATTATCTATTAAAATTACCGACCAGCTTGGAGAAACAATTCTTGAAAAAGAGGCCTATCAAACAAATGTTTTAACGTTTTCTGTAAGCGAACTAAATCCCGGAATTTATTTTATCTCTGCTACTTCCGGAAACCAGCGATCGGTTCAAAAACTCGTGAAGTAATCATTCTATTTCTAAATCTTGAATTACTAATTGGCTGAAACAACGGCAAGGATATGATTTTATTTCTAAATAGCTCTTTTACAGGAAATAATGGCGTGGATTGATCTTTTTTCAGCCTTAGCCGCTCATCCTGTAAAGAAAATAATGGTGCTTGCTTTCGTGTTATGGAGTTTTTGCACCCAGGCACAGCAAGCTGACCTTAAGGGAAATGGTAAAATTTCAGGGAGAATAATTGACTCTGTTTCTGCCGAGCCTATTGAATATGCCAGCATTGGTTTGGTGCCCGAAGACGGCACAAAAGAAATAAACGGAACCACCAGCGATGCCAAAGGAAATTTTGTTATAACCAACATACCTGAAGGAAAATATAAAGTAGTGATCTATTTTATAGGCTATAAAAACGGAACAGCCGCCAACCTCCAGATAGATAAAAAAAATAAAGCCATTAGCCTAGGAGATTTTAAGCTGGTAAATACACAAACTGTTTTAAAGGAAGTAACTGTTACCGCCAAAACAGACCTGGTTGAATACAAAATTGATAAAGTAGTTTACAATGCGGAAAACGATATTACTTCTCAAGGCGGAGCGGCTATTGATATCTTAAAAAAAGTGCCTCAAATAACGGTCGACATTGATGGAAATGTGGAACTGCAAGGCAATACAAACATTCGTTTTTTAATTAACGGAAAGCCTTCCAGCATTTTTGGCAACAGCTTGGCAGATGCGCTGGCCTCTATCCCGGCAAGCCAGATAAAAAGCATAGAAGCCATAACCAGTCCGGGTTCTAAATACGATGCACAGGGAACCGGGGGAATCATCAACATCATTTTAAAAGAAAATAAAGTAAAAGGTATTAATGGAAATATTAGCCTGAATGGCGGCACACGGTTTGAAAATGGTTCTGCTAATATTAATTATAGGAATAATAATTTTGGCTTAACTGCCTTTTTTGGTGGTAACGCGCAATTAAGTTCACACACACCCAACTCGCAGGACAGGCACTCTATTGATACAAGCTCGCAAACAACTACTCATTTAACGCAGGATGGCTATACCGACTTTCAAAGGCATGGATATAATACAGGCCTTGGTTTCGATTGGAGCATTAATAAAAAAAACAACCTTTCAGGTTCTGTTACATACAACCAGTTTGGCAACCAAAGCATTGCTTTTCTTAACCAGGAACAAATAACCCAGGATTATTCTTCGGCTGTTTTGCAGGATGTAAAAGGATATCGCAACTCTAACATTCATTCTTCCATAGGCTCGATAGATTGTAATTTGAATTATAAAAAAGAATTTAAAAAAGAAGGACAGGAATTGGATGTGGCGGTTGTTACCAGCAACGGGCGACCAAACAGTGGCTATGTGCAAACACAAAGCTACGCAGGTTCAAATTCGCCTTACACGGGCATGTCGGGCACCAACCCGGGCACCGATAACAACATCAATATTTCAGTGGATTACACGCATCCTGTAAGCGAAAAATTTATCATTGAAACAGGCGTAAAAAATGTTCAGCAAACCATTAACAGCACTACTAATGTAAGTTTTTTAGATGCTACTTCAGATGCATATCAACCTGATCCTGTGCAATCATATCATATAAAGTATAACATGAAAATATATGCGGGTTATGTTTCTTCTTCTTTCACTTTATTTAAATGGCTGGATGTGCGTGCCGGTATCCGAAGCGAATACACGAACATTAGTATCGATTTTCCCAATACTACCGTGCCATCTTATAATGTTGTTGTGCCTTCGCTTATTTTATCACACAAGTTTAAAAACGAACAACAATTAAAACTGGCTTATACACGCAGAATTGAAAGGCCTGATTATACCGAGCTAAACCCTTTTACCAATTTAAGCGATCCGCATAACATCTCTACAGGAAACCCTAAGCTGCGCCCGGAGATAAGCAACAACATAGAACTGGGATACAGTAAAAAATTTGCAAACGGGGCAAATATCTACGTAGGGCTTAATGAACGCATAAACACACAGGATCTTAAGCAGATCACCACGTTTTATCCCGCTTATCAAATTCGTGATTCGGTTTATACCAATGTATCTGTCACCAACATTCAAAACATTGGCGCTGAATTTAATTCGGTAGGAAGTATATCTGCATCTTTTCCTATTACAGAAAAGTTTAACCTGCGTACAAACATCAGTGTTACCAATCGTTATATTGTAAGCACCATTTATGTAGGCAACGTTTATCTTGGTTTCAGGTACAGGGGCAATTTAAATCTCTCGTACCAGCTGCCTAAAAATCTTATCGTAGAAGCATTTGGCAATTACAATTCATCTACTAAAAACATACAGGGCCTTAGTCCGCAATCTATAACTTATACCATTGCATTCAGAAAACAATTCTGGAATAAAAAAGCAAGCCTGGGGCTTACGGCAACCAATCCTTTCAATAAATATATCAGGCAGGTAACAACCATAGTTGCTGATAACTATAATTCCTATAATGTCCGCGAATTGCCTTATCGTTCATTCGGAATAAGCTTTACGTATAAGTTCGGAAAATTAGAATTTAAAAAGAGTAAAGAAGAGGGCAAGAATGATTATTTAAATACGCCTCCGTAAATAGATCAAGTGATTTATTGCTATCAAATATGAATAGATTCTGTGCGGAATTTGTAGATATTTTGTAGAATTATATTCGAAATTCATTTTATTGTTCTTTTTTAGTTAAAGTTTAGAAAACTGGAGTTCTTTTAACTTATTAAGCCTTGACTTTTTTTTATGCGCGCCTATATTTGACACCTATTAAAAGTGAACATCCTAAAAGTCTAAAAAATCTTTAACCACTTTTAAAAAATTAAGCAATTAATTATTTAAAAATGAAAAAGAACAATAAAGGCATGAAGGGATTCTATTCGCTCTTATCAGTAGTGCTTTTATTTGTTGGCTTGCAACCGGCAGTTGCACAGCTAAGGCATGAAAGAGTTGATCTTTCAAAGATACCGATTGAAAAGCTTAAACAAGATTGCAAATTCTTTACCGGCGATACACTAAATGGTTTTCCATTAGAAGCAACCATTGAGAAATATGTGAAGCAGCTGGATATTTATATGGAGCTGAAATCGCTGGTTTATTTTGAGGAAGCTGCATTTGTAAAACAAAAATATCATATACAACAATTACCGCATGAAGTTGAAGCAGCCCGAAAAGTAGTTTCTAATCCGGTTGTGTTAAGTGGTTCTTGCAACAACGTAGATTTTGAGAACGGAACTTTCTCCGGGTGGATCGGGAACATAGGATATAATGCAAACTCAAATGCAAGCCTTACCAATACGGCCGCAGGTATCAACACACTGGGCGTTAACTCTCCTGAAACAGGTTGTTCTTTTCACACACTAATGACTACAGGTACAGACCCGAACGGTGGTTTTCCTGTGGTTGATCCGGGTGGAGGAACTTACGCGGTGAGGCTTGGTGGTGAAAACATCAATACAAACAATTATGTGCCTGCAGGCTGTACTGTTACTCACCCCAGCGGCAACCCCGATTATTATTCGAACGGTGAAACACTGGAGCAAACGTTTTTGGTAACTAACACCAACAGTTTATTTACCTATAACTATGCCGTAGTTTTAGAAAGAGCAACACATGTTAATGGGCAGCAACCTTACTTTAGGGTAGAGGTACTTGATAATACAAACACATCTATTCCATGCTTAAACTATTATGTGCAGGGAGACCCTTCCGGTAATTATCCTGCAGGCTTTATAAATGTAGGTGGCGCTAACGGGATAGAATATCTTCCCTGGCAAACAAGCTCTTTAAACCTGTTACCTTACCGCGGGCAAAACGTAACTGTGCGCTTTACGGCTGCCGGTTGTATTCCCGGCGGGCATTTTGGTTATGGGTATGTAGATTGTTCCTGCGCACCATTAGAAATTATTATTCCTACGTTTGAATGCCAGGGCGGGGTTGACTCTTTAATTGCACCGCCTGTTTCGGGTTCTACCTATGCATGGGCCGGGCCCGGTATTGTAAGCGGTGCAACAGCTCAAATAGCAACTGCTAATGTTAGCGGAACGTACAGTGTTACGATAACAAATGCCGCAGGTTGCAGTTATGTGTTAGATACAACTTTGGTCTTCTATCCTAATCCAACGGTTAGTGTTACAAGTCCTTCTGTTTGCGCAGGCGGAACTACTACCCTTACCGCAAGCAGCACAGGGTCGGCAGGAACTTTAACCTATACCTGGAGCCCTTCTGCAGGCTTAACTTTATCTGCGGGAGATAGTACAGGCACTATCACACCTCCTTCAAGCACTGCTTATACCGTAACCGGAACCAGCGTAAACGGTTGCACCAACACAGCTGTTTCTAACATAACGGTTAACAGCTCGCCTGCCCCAACGTTTAATGCGCCGCCTGTTTGTACAGGAGTGGCTACTTTGTTTACAAACACTACCGCGGGTGGTTCTATCTATAACTGGGATTTTGGAGATGCCACCAGCACCAGCGATACATCAACCCAGCAAAGCCCTTCGTATACTTATCCGCTGGCGGGTAATTATGCGGTTAGCTTAACCGTTACCACAACAAGCGGTTGTATATCATACGGAACACAAACCGTAACCGTTAATCCATTGCCAACAGCTACATTTAGCGCTGCAGATGTCTGCCTTAATAACGCCACTGTTTTTACAAGCACCATAACCAACGGAAGTACATACAACTGGGATTATGGAGACGGCACAGTTGCCCCGGGCTCAGCTACTCCATCACATACTTACGGAACGTCTAATACCTTTGCGGTAACCTTAACCGTAACATCGGTTAGCAGTTGCACGGCTGTAGCAACCAATACTGTTCTGGTAAATCCGTTGCCTGTGCCTGCGTTCAGCTCTACGCCGGTTTGCCAGGGCTCTGGTGTTGTATTTACAAACACATCTACATTAAGCGCTGCCTGCGCCTGGAATTTTTGGGGGGCAGGTAACCCGGCTTCTGCTACAACAAATTGCTCGCCAACGTATACTTATTTAAATGCAGGAACATTTGCTGTTACACTAACGGTAACATCAGCGGCAAGTTGTACCGCAACCACTACAGGAAGCGCCACCGTAAACGCTTTGCCTGCATTAACTTTTACTGCCGATCATCCATGCGACGGCACTGCGATGAACTTTAGCAACACAACAGCCAACCAGGCTGCTTTTAGCAACTGGCACTGGGACTTTGGCAACGGAGATACTTCTAACCTGGCTTCTCCTCCTGCTTATACATACACAGCGCCTGCAGGCTTTTCTGCAGCAGGATGTTATTCGGTTGTGCTTACGGCTACGGCAACAACAGGTTGCACGGGCTCGCACGATACTACGGTTTATGTGCACAATAATCCTTTTGCATACTTCAATGCTTTTGAAGCTTGTATGGGAGATGCATCTGAGTTTGTCGACAGTTCGTTTGTACAAAACCCGGCTTGTTTAAGCGACCAGATAGTTAGCTGGAATTATGATTTTGGCGACGGGCAAACAGCTAATTATACAGCAAGCACCTTGCCTGATACTATTATGCATACCTACGCAAACTGCGGGGCATATAATATAACAGCTACGGTTACAACAAATAATGGTTGCACATTCAGCAATACGATAACGGGAGACACCGTGTTTTGCTTGCCGGTTGTAACAGGGCCTACCGACTTTAGTGTTTGTCCCGGCAGTGCCACGCCTGTGCAAACATTCAGCACAACTTGCGGAAACGGAGGCACTCCTTTTTCAGAGTGGTTCCAGTCTTTAAGCAATGTGGATAATACAGGCGCTCCTCCAAACTTTATTAACCCGGGCGGCATTGACCAGGTGCCAAGCTATAACGCTATTGCGCAGAACATGAGCTGTACTGTATTAAGCGATACTGTATTTGCGGTGGCTGTATCGGGTGTGGGTTGTGTGGGCAACGCGGTTTATTATGTGGCTAACGTGTATCCTACTCCGTATCTAGCTCATATGATAACGGACAGCATATGTGCTAATCAAACCATAAACATACCCAACTTTACAGCCTGCCCTGCAAGCTCTACCATTGCATGGACGAACAGCAACCCAAGCATTGGGCTTGGCGCAAGCGGCACCGGAAACATTGGTTCTTTTACAGGAACTAATACAAGCTATTCTTTAAATGCAGGACAAATAGATGCCGTGCCTACAGCCAATGGTTGCACGGGGAATGATTCTTCTTTCACTATTATTATTAAGCCTTTGCCTTCTATGGCTGTTGCATCACCGGCGCCTTATTGCCCCGGTGATAACGTGCCCTCGCCTGCTCCAACGTTCAGTCCTTCTGCAGGAGTTACGTATAACTGGACAACTAGCAATTACACGAATATAGGTATGCCTGCATCCGGTTCGGGCTTGCCGGCACCTTATACTGCTCCGCCAAATAATAGTTTAGCCGATCAAAGCGGTGTGGTTACTTACTCGCCCACGTATGATGGTTGCGCTGGGCCGCCAACAACAGAGACGATCACTATTAAGCCAACTCCGTTTGTAACTCCGGTAGCCGACCAGTTTTATTGCCCGCAAACCATCGTTCCTCAGATCAACTTCAACTGTTCTCCTTCGGGCGGAACACCTGTATTCAGTTATTCGGGCTTAGGTGGAATTGGTATTATACAAACAGGAAGCATTCCTTCTTTTACTGCAACCAACGGAGGCAGCATGCCTATCGTATCAACTGTTTCTGTAAATGCTACGCTTAACGGATGCCAGGGCCCCGACATTGATTTTAATATTACTGTTTTTGCAAACCCGGTGGCTAATTTTAGTTACACGCCGGTGTGCGAAGGTTCAACGGTGCATTTTACGGATGAATCGAGCATTAGCGGTTTCTCTATATCATCCTGGCAATGGACTTTAGACAATGGTGGTGTTTTTTCTACTTCGCAAAATCCTGTTTATAACGTAACTCCTGCCGGCACGCATTCGGCTACTTTATTGGTAAGTACAAGCTCTGTTCCTTCGTGTACCGCGCAAACTACCGAGCCGGTAATTATTTATCCAAACCCGCATGGCGATTTTGTGGGTGTTGATCTGAAAGGATGTTCGCCTCTTAATACATCTTTTACTTACCTGGCCGGTGGCGATACGGTGAAGATCGCATACTGGAACTGGAATTTTGGCAACGGGCAAATGTTTGGCGCAGCATCGCCTACGGGGCAGTTTCCTCAATCGCAGGATTACACAAACGCATCTGCTACGCTTCCTAAATATTATTCTGCTTCTTTAATTGTAACATCTTACAATGGTTGTAAGGATACGATCTCGAAGAGTAATTATATAGAGGTTTATCCAAAGCCTGTGCCCGGCTTTTCGTGGGGGCCAACGGATGTGGATATAACCGAGCCGAAAATAACTTTTGTTAACCAGGCTATTGGTGCGGCTACCTACACGCCTACTTTAATGTATGGGCCCTACGGTGTGGAATATTATGTAGGCGATACCTACCCCGGTAATACAAGCCCTAACAATGTTTATAATAACACCAGTTTTTCGCATGTGTACAGCGACCCTGATCTTGGCAATGTGGTGGAGACGTATAATGTAACGCAATGGGTAATTAACAGTTATGGCTGCAGGGATTCGATCACGCTGCCGGTAGAAATTCAGCCTATTTTTACTTTTTATATTCCGAATGCTTTTACACCAAACAATGATGGCAAGAATGAAGGGTTTAAAGGAACGGGCATTGGTATTGATAACAGCACGTATAATTTATGGATCTTCGACCGCTGGGGCTTAATGATCTACCATGCTCAGGGGCTTGAACAAGCCTGGGACGGGCACATGAAAGGGCGCGAGGGCCAGCCTGTTTTGCAGGAGGATGTGTATGTATGGAAGGTTAGCTTTAATGATATTTTCCATAAGCAGCATGAGTACCACGGTACGGTTACTTTAATTAAGTAAATTTTAGAGGAATGTGAACGGAGGCCGAACCTTGAGAGTTTGGTGTCTTGACCTGAACTTTTCCAATCCTTGTTAGTATTCTCCGCGCCCTTGTTGGTGTTCTTACCAACAAGTACAAACTTGCCATGTTCAGGTTGTGATGAGTCATGTGCAAGTTGTGATGAGTGATGTACAAGTTGTGATCTGTCATGTTCAAGTTGTGATCTGTCATGTTCAAGTTGTGATCTGTCATGTACAAGTTGTGATCTGTCATGTACAAGTTGTGATCTGTCATGTACAAGTTGTGATCTGTCATGTGCAAGTTGTGATCTGTCATGTGCAAGTTGTGATCTGTCATGTGCAAGTTGTGATCTGTCATGTGCAAGTTGTGATGAGTGATGTACAAGTTGTGATTTGTTATGTTCAAGTTGTGATCTGTAATGTTCAAGTTGCGATGAGCAATGTTCAAGTTGTGATCTGTCATGTACAAGTTGTGATGAGTGATGTTCATTCCTTCCTCACCTAATTGTATTGATTAGTGTATGATTTTGGGTAATGCGTTCAGGTAATTCCGGGGCAGGCGTCCACGAACGGAGCGAACTGGAGCGAAGATGGCCCGAGCAGGGTTGCCTTGTGCGAGATCGTAGCGAGAGTTGGCGTTCGTGGTGCACTTTCTTTGCTTCGTTTCTTTGGGCAAGCAAAGAAATGAAGAGGAGAATGCTACAAATATGTTAATTCCAACCTATAGATATCCTCACCAACAAGCAAAAATTGTCATGTTCAAGTTGTGATAAGTAATACTCACTCCCCTCTCCTGGAGGAAACGTGTAACATTCGATACTACCGAAATAAAAAACTAAAAAACAGTATCAAAGGGGCTCGGGGTGAAGTCGCAAACTACCAAAGCGAGGTCGCAAAGCATCGGGTCGAGGTCCTCTTGTTGGTGAAAACACCAACAAAGGCAGAAATGGCTTTTTTTAGTTTTTACCGGCTTCTGTAAATGTTAAAACCTGCTTTTTTACGGGGTGCTGCTGTGCCAGGAATTTTTTAAACCAATGTGCGGATTCTTTTAAGACGCGTTGCTGGGTTCGGAAGTCGACATACACCAAACCAAAACGGGGCGCACATCCTTCTGCCCATTCAAAATTATCGGTGAAGCTCCAGCTGAAATAGCCTTCTACTTTTACGCCTTCCTGCTTTGCTTTTAAAACCTGCTTGATGTAGCCATCATAAAATTCTATGCGCTGTATATCATTTACTTTTCCGTCGATAAGCTCATCCCTGAAAGCTGCGCCATTTTCTGTGATGATTATTTTTTTGATGCCGGGATATTCGTTGTATAGTTTTAAGATATGGTAAATTCCGTCGGGATATATTTCCCAATTCATGGCGGTGAGGGGTACGTTTCTTTTTTCTGCTTTTACGATGGCTGCTTTCATAAACGGGGTGAAGAAGGAATATTTAACGATCTCGCGCGTATAGTTTTGCAGTCCGATGAAATCGAAGTTGAATGCCAGTAGTTTTTCATCATTTGGCTTCATATATTTTTCGATACGGTTGATAAGGGGCAGGCGTTTATAGGGATATCCTAAGCCTAAGGAGGGCTCTATGAACAGGCGGTTCAATAAAACATCGATGCGTTTGGCGGCTTCTACATCTTTGTTTGACGGGCTATAGGGATCGACGTGCGAGCAGGAGAATGTGGTGCCTACCTGTGCATTGGGGTATATGCTTTTTATAACGCGTGCTCCTTCTGCCTGGCAAAGTGTTGCGTGGTGTGTAGCGGCTAAAAAATTAGACAAGCCTTTTTTGCCCGGTGCGTGCAATCCTAAAAAATAACCTGCACCGGTAAAGACCAGCGGTTCGTTTAGCACCATCCAGTGATGGACCCTGTCGCCAAACTTCTTTACGCAAAGGGCCACATAATCGCTAAACCAGGAAACGATATCGCGGTTGGTCCACCCGCCTTGCTTTTCCAGTTCAAGCGGAAGGTCCCAATGATAGAGGGTTATCCAGGGAGTGATGCCAAGCTTTAAGCATTCGTCAATTAATTTATTATAGAAGTCGATGCCTTTAAAGTTGGCAAGCCCCCTGCCATAAGGCAAGATGCGCGACCATGAGATGGAGAAGCGAAAGTTTTTTATGCCTAAGCTTTGCATGAGCTTGAGGTCTTCGGCATAATGCTGGTAGAAATTGCAGGCGGTGTTTCCGTTATGGTTGAACGCGATGTTCTTTTTCTTATTAGAAAATTCATCCCAGATAGAAGGGCCTTTAAAATCTATATCATGGGCGCCTTCTACCTGGTAGGCAGAGGTGGATACACCCCAAATAAAATCTTTTCCGAAATCTTTACTGTGCAGGTTCAATGTGGCAGGGGTTATAGGTTTGGAACGGTGTAACTGTGTTTCATTAATACATGGGTATCTACTATTTTCTGTAGAATATCGGCGGTGATATCCGGGTAGTTCACATCAATGATCTTTCCTTTATCAAGCCATTTTTCTATATGGTGGGCGTGTTTCTTTTTCAGGCTTTTCATTACGGGCACATCCATTGTTTTTAATACGGTTGCGTTGCACAGTTGTTCGTACTGGGCTTTCATGGGTATTACCAGCAGTTTCTTTTTAAGGAATAAGGCTTCGGATGTTGCACCAAAACCGGCGGCGCAAAGGGTTCCGCTACAGGAGGAAAGGCTTTTTAAAAATGCTTTTTGATTGATGGGCTGTATGGTGATGTTTTTATGCTTGCTTGCGTTTTTATTGTGCTTGGAAAACACTTCCCATTTTACATCTTTAAAACGGCTCAGGTTTTTAATTAAGCGTTCATCATCATAGGCAGGAAGATATACGGTGTAGTGGCCTTTATCGGTTACATCCAACTCGCGCACTTCTTTGCGGATAACAGGCGTGAAGATATTTTCGCCAAAGCTTTTAAACTGGAAGCCGTATTGATCGGTAGTGGGCGCATAATTTTTAAGCACAAAAATGCCCAAAGGGTCTTTTTGTTTTGGCTGCGGAACTTTTGGCGACAGGGTTGCGCATTGGTTGCTTAATGCAATGCAGGGAAGTTTTTTTAAATGTGTTGCCCAGGCAGATACAGGTTCGAAATCGTTTATTACCAGGTCGTAATCTTCAACCGGTAGTTTCCTGATCTCTTTCATGAGGCGGAATGTGTTGCTTTTTAAATAGGTGCGCATATAATCGATACCGCCTTTTTTACCGAATACAAAGCTGAGGCCTTTGAATTTATATTTTACATCGAAAGGCAATTCGATATCGGCTTGTATGCCACTTACAAGGATATCTGTTTTTGCTATTTTTTTAAGATGGGGTATGATCTCCATAGCACGGCTTAAGTGCCCGTTGCCGGTGGCCTGAACGGCATATAATATTTTCATGGGTTGGTTTTATGTATTAGGGAAGGGTATTTCATTCAACAGACGGAGTAATTTTAAACTCGCTTAAGAGGTTTTCGAAGAGCTGCTCTGAGCTTAAATACGCATTGTTATCTTCTTTTAGTTTTATGTTTTGTGCAATGGGGTCGTCCTGGTATTTATACAGGGTCCATGCTTTATCGTTATACTCGAGGGCGGTTAAGTTCTCAACCCAATCGCCTGAATTTAAGTAGGTAATTTCTCCTTTGGCTGTTTTGATCTGGCGTATCTCGGGCTGATGGATGTGGCCGCACACGGCATAATCATATCCGTTTGCAATGCCGATATCAGCAACGGTATCTTCAAATTTATTGATGAACTTAACGGCTGTTTTTACATTGTTCTTTATTTTTTTAGATAAGGATAGCTTGCCGTATCCCATTTTAACAGAGAAGAAGTTTACAAGGCGGTTGAGTATAATCAATGCATCGTAGCTATGCGCGCCCAATTTGGTAAGCCATTTGGAGTGCTGCATGGTGACATCAAATACATCGCCGTGAAATATCCATGCTTTTTTCTTATCGAGGGTTAGGACAAGCTTGTTTACAATTCTTAGTTTCCCGAGACGAAAGCCTACAAATTTTCTAAGCAATTCATCATGGTTGCCTGTAACGTAATATACTTTAGTGCCTTTGGCCAGCAGCTTTGTGATATGCTTTATTACCTGCATGTGCGATTTGGGCCAGTAGCGTTTGCTGAACTGCCATATATCAATGATATCGCCATTTAAAACAAGCACTTCGGGCTTAATGGTTTTTAGATACTGCAGCATTTCTTTTGCATGGCTGCCATAGGTACCTAAATGCACATCGGATAGAACGGCTACCTGTACTTTTCTTTTTTTAGCCATGGTATTGTTTTTTGAAAGGGGTATAAAAAATAAACAGACGAAGCATGATGCATTCGCACATGTACAGAAGGCTTTGCAGGGGATTTTTCTTTTGTTTAGTCATGTTATTTATTTTATATAACAAAGAAAGGCCTATAAGGTAAATTCACTTTTATCTGAATGTTAAGTAATTAGTTTCTATAAACAACCGCTTGTTGATGATGAAACTAATTTGTAGTAAAATTAAAAAGCCTGCAACAAACTAATGTTACAGGCTTTTTAAACTTATGTTATTAAAATGTAAAGGGGGCTTATTTTGAGATCAACACCCTGTTGTTTGATATGTTTCCGTTAGAAAGCAAACGTAGAAGGTAAACACCGTTCTCTACCTGCAGGTTAACTTTTTCTTCTTCCTGGCTCATTTGCTGTGTGAAGATCAGTTTTCCGTTTACATCATATACTGACACAGTTGCCGGAAGGGAAGTTGTTTTGATGGTGAAGCTTCCGTTGGTTGGGTTTGGATAAACACTTACCGCATTTTGAGAGAAGTTTTCGATGCCTGTGGTTGCACAGTTGTTAACTGTTACATTAACAGTTGCTGTATTTACACAATTGTTATTATCGGTACCTGTAACGGTATAGGTTAATGTAACAGTTGGTGAGAAGGGTGTGTTATCTGTTACTCCGGCTGACCAAGTGTAGCTTGTTGCACCGCTTCCGCTTAAAGTAACCGGGTTGCCTAAGCAAATAGTAGTTGTTGTGGTGTTTGCTACAACCGCAGGAAGGTTATTTACGGTTACGCTTATGGTTGCTGTGTTTGCACAGTTGTTATTATCGGTTCCGGTAACCGTGTATGTAGTAGTTGCTGTTGGAGTGAAGGCGCTGTTATCTGCTACTCCGCCTGACCATGCATAGGTAGTTGCTCCGCTTCCGTTTAAGGTAACCATATTGCCTGCACAAACTGCTGCCGCGCTTGTGTTTGCACCAACGGTTGGAAGGTTATTTACAGTGATGCTGATGGTTGCTGTATTAACGCAGTTGTTGTTATCTGTACCAGTAACGGTATAGGTAGTGGTTGCTGTTGGAGTGAAAGCGCTGTTGTCGGTTACTCCGTTTGACCAGGTGTAGGTAGTTGCGCCGCTGCCATTTAATGTGATCATACTGCCCGCACAAACGCTTGCTGTAGTTGTATTTGCAGCTACTGCAGGAAGGTTATTTACAGATACGGTAACTGTTGCTGTGTTTACGCAGTTGTTGTTATCTGTACCGGTTAAAGTATATGTAGTAGTTGCTGTTGGAGTGAAGGCGCTGTTATCAGTTACTCCGTTTGACCAAGTGTAGGTAGTTGCGCCGCTTCCGTTTAATGTGATCTGGCTACCTGTACAAACTGCTGCGCTTGTTGTGTTAGCAACAACGTTTGGTAAGTTGTTTACTGTTACGTTTATAGTTGCTGTATCTGAGCAATTGTTTAAATCGGTTCCGATAACGCTATAAGTGCCTGTTGAGCCTGGTGTAAAATTAACTCCGTTTGTAACGCCGTTGTTCCAGCTATATGTATTTGCACCGCTTGCTGTTAAGTTTGTCTGACTACCGGCACATACTGCCGTAAAGGTAGCGCTAACCGAAAGTGTTGGCTGGCTGTTTACAGTAACCAGTTGAGATAAGCTGCTTGTGCAACCGTTTGCATCGGTTCCGGTTAAGGTAAATGTGATGTTGCCCGATACATTTGGCCCGCCGATTACTTGTGGCCCGGTGATGTTAAAGGGGCTCCATGTATATGAAGTTGCACCTTGCGCTGTTAATGTATCTATTTGCCAAACGCAAAGTGTTGTTTTACCTGTGAAGCTAAGAACGGGAAGAGAATTTACAGCTACGTTAACGGTTGCTGTGTTTACACAGTTATTATTATCTGTACCTGTAACGGTATATACAGCAGTAGCTGTTGGGGTGAATGCACTGTTATCAGTTACTCCACTTGACCATGTATAAGTAGTTGCGCCGCTTCCGCTTAATGTGATGGAGTTGCCTGTACATACGGCTGTGTTTGTTGTGTTGGCAATAACGTTTGGTAAGTTATTTACGATTACACTAACTGTTGCTGTGTTTGAACAGCTGTTAATGTCTGTGCCGGTAACTGTATAAACAGTAGTGGCAGTTGGTGTGAAGGCTACGTTATCTGCCGCGCCACCCGACCAGCTATATGTTAAAGCTCCGCTTCCATTTAAGGTAGTTTGAGTGCCTCTGCACAATACTGAGTTTGTTGTAGCTGCTGAAACAGTTGGTGCTGTGTTTACGGTAACACTTATTGTTGCTGAAGTGCTACCACAACTATTAGTAGCAGAAACTGAATAAACTCCTGTTGCTGCGTTGCTAATTGAAGGGTTTTTTACAGTAGTTGAATTGAAACTTCCTGCACCTGCCCAAGTATATGAAATTGGACCAGCTCCAGCAGAATTTGCATTTAAATTAAGAGATTGATTAGAACAAATAGCGCTACTTCCACTAATAGAAGCTATAGAAACAGGTACACAATACGGAGAGAACGTAATACCTCTAAAAGCAGTATTAGCAGGCGCCGTAGCTATAACAGTTGATGCAGAAGATGCGCCATTATCTGTTATTTTAATAATTGTATTAGCAGATGTTTGTGAAGTTGTAGCATATATTATATGCGGGTTTGAATTAAAATCAACTGCTAATCCTCTTGCGTTTGTAGTGTTTAAAACATAAGCAACTGACCATGTTGTTCCATTAAACACGTATTTTTTTATTCCCGCTGCATCGTCAGCAACATAACAAGTATCTCCGCTGGCATCAAATGCAAATCCATAAGGAGATGATGTTGTGGAAAAAGTAAGTGAAGCTGTTTGTCCACCTGTTATTGGTAAGCCTGTCCCTGTTTTATAAATTCCTGCTGTACCAGTAGAGGAGGAATAATACAATTGATTATTAAAAACAGAAACAACTCTTGTATTAGGAGCAGAACTAATTAAAACAGTAGGCGTTGCTATAGTGCCCATGTAAGTAGAACCACTTGCCGGACCTCCGGCCCAATAATTATTAAATCCATCCGATGCAACACTCCTAATATTGTTACCAGTATAAAACGTATTTGTTGAAGCAGCTCTGCCAATATTTCCATTGAAATTGACTGAGTCTATTACCCTGGCTGTAGTTGAACTTGATGTACTTGCTATACCGGAAGTACCTACAGCACCATCGTACCCGCCTAATAAAATATATTGTTGGTTTAATGATCTGCTAATAAAACCTTCTGATGTAGCGCTTCCACTATTCGTTAAGCGTGCGCCTCCGGTTGTAGGAATACTTAATGAAAAAGTAGCTACGCCGGCAGTAGTATATTCTTTTAAAAACGTGGCTGTTGCAGTGCTTCCTAAAGTTGCTGTACCATCACCAACCTGATAAACAACTAAATTGCCTTGTGTAAATTGCGCCAACAAGCCTGTTGTTGAAGCTAAAAAAAGAGCTGCTGATATAATTATTTTTTTCATGCTGTTTTGTTTTATTAGTCGATAATAATTTTTTTAGTGGTAAGTGTACTTCCTGTTTGAATTTTGATAACATACACACCTTGTGTCAAAGCACTAAGGTCTATTTTGTGATTTTGTTCGCTGAGTGATTTGTTATACACTTCTGTTCCGTTTAGTGAGTAGATTTTTAACTCGCCGGTTGTTTGATCCTGTAATTGAATGAATAAGGTTTTGTTGAAAGAATAAGCTTTGATACATGACTCTGTTATTTCATTAATGCCTGTTGTAGAAGCAGTGCCCTGAACTGTGAAATCATCTATACGATACGTACCTGATGAACTATGGTGAAGGCTAACTGTCCATTTAAATAATACAGCTGCCTGGTTTGCAGCACCTGCAGGAAGCGCGATAGCTGTGCCGCCATTATCTATAGCCCAGGTGCTATTAGTTGGGTTTTCTGTATAGGTTAACTGATTCCAGGTTGTGCCGTTATTGCTGCTCCAATAAAATCCCTGCACAACACTCCCCGAATCGGCAAAGTGATTTGTTACACGTGCACCCCATTTAGCTGAAATGCCAGTATAACCTACCGTAGAAACGGGTTTAGAAACCAGGTCGTAAGAGCCGGTAGTAGAAAGCGTATTATCAATATCGGCATTATTTACACCGCTTGCATTGGCATAAGTTGTAGAAGAGTTTGTTGTTGATATGATCCATCCGCCATTAGGTGCAGACCAGCCTGTTGGCAAGCTTGTGGATGCATCAAAATTTTCTGTATAAATTACGGCTTGTGCCTCGGCTACTGAGCATGCAAACAGCAAAGAAGCCAAAACAGTTGCGATTTTTTTACCTGTAGTTTTTTTATTCATGTGGGTTTTTATTTTTTTGATTACAAATTTGAAACTATTACGAGCGCTTATTGTTAAGGTAGTGTTACGAAAACATTAAACTAAAACATGTACTGCCATCCTATCCTTAATTCGTCGCTTACCTTTAACAAATTAGGGTTGTTTTTATCCAAACGGTACAGATACTGTGTTCTTAACATGGATTTAAATCCTTTTAAAAAGAAATTGTATCCGAAGGAAAGTGTTTGTTCCATGTTATCTTTAACCAGGTCGTTTGGAATAAAATTATCATAGCGTACATACACACCTGATTTTAATTTTCTATTATAATAGTTTAACTGGCCGAATAAGCCGCCTGCCCTGAAGTAGGTTGTATTTTTACCCTGCAAACGTGCTGTATCTGCATTGGTTGGTGAAATAATCAACTGGTGAATTTCGAACTGGGCCGAGATGCCTTTATAAGCAATAGCTGCATCCATACCGATGATTGTTTTTTTACCGCTAATGATCTTTAAATCATAATCTGACAAACCGGTTATGGTTTGTGTTTTTTCGGTGTATCTTCCATTAAAGCCTACACTGATAACCGGCCTTTGCGAATTACGCGTGTCGTATATGGAATTGAAATCATATTTATTAGTTGAGAAATCTATCCTGCCGGCGTATTCGGGCTTTCCGTTTGCATCATAATTGCCGCTTGTTACGTTGGTGATGGAATATTCTCCCATACCTGTATAGATACCTGCCCAGATGCGGATATGCTCATGTAATAAGCTTTGCTGAAGGGTTACTCCCAAATCGCGCCTTGAGAAAATATCGCCGCTTACAATTTGTGCCCTTGACCAATATGGCTGGTTAGGATAATAGGCCATGTTGTTTGCTGAATAAGGCAACTTGGCATAGCCGGCTTTTATACTAAAACCTCTTACAGGCTTATAGACAAAATAAGCGTTTAGCAAGGGCGAATAGTTGCCTGGGTTTGAAGATGAAGCGGGAGTTCCGAGCGCATCCATATCAAACTCTAAACGGTATTCGTATTTGCTGCCGTACATTCCCGCTAAGTTTAACCTTGCCGTGCCTAAGCCAAAACCATTATTCTTTTTATCAAGCGGCTGGCTGATATTATTGTTTACGTGGTTATTGGGGTTATTGGGATCTAAAAATCTCCAATTATAATACGCCGCTATGGTGCCTGACAATTCAAGTACATTTTCTCCGTTTGTGAAAGTTGTTTGTGAAAAACCGGTGCTTGAACAAAACAAAGATATACCTGCAACTATACTGAATATACGTTTTACGTGTGTCATTTATTTTATGTTTTCCGTTAAATGAAATTTAAAAATAGTTTGTTCAAAATCGCTTACAATAACCAGGTTGCCTTGTGCATCAAAAGCCATCCCTTCGGGGTTTGTAACCGGAATTTTCCATTTATTGATCACTGCATAGGTAATAGGATCGAGCCTGAAAACAGTTTGGTCTTCATCACTAAGCGCATACATAAAATCTTTATAAAAATAAACGGCTGAAATATCAGAGGCAATCTTCAACTTCGTTTCGTTGATCTTTATCAGATCGCTGTTCAGCTCAAAAAAGTAAATAGGATTTTTTTCGGTTACAATAACAAAGCAATTCTTCCTTTGGTTAAATGTAATTCCTTCATAGCCTTCGTTCATGCCGCCGTGATAGGTTATTTCATTCTGACGAGTATGCTCTAATGCACTTTGGGTGTAAACATGCACGCGCCTGGTACGTTCGTCTGACACATACACGTTTTTATCATCAGCATAAACTCCTTCAAAATCAACTCCTGTAAAAGGAGCTGTTTTGGTTATCTTACCTAAGGTATCTGTTTGATATAAGATCCCCTGATCGCTGACAATATAAAACCCTGAAAAATCGGGAGTGTACGCGATATCAGACGGCTCAGATACATTAGTGCGAAATTTTTTAAAAGGCTTTAGTGTTTGTGCTTCCATGAAGGTAAATGAAGCTACAAACAAAACAAGTAAAGTTTTTTTCATATAATAAGTGCTTGCTATTTTTATTGAACGTTTGGTTTTTCGGCTGTAACTCCGCCTCGTTGAAGGGTTGGGCTGTTTTGTCCATCGGGAAAGCGCCCGTAGCTTACCGGTGTTGGCGGATTTGAGCTGATGCTATAAGATAAGGTATCAATAGCAATGATAGGAGAGCTTGCTGATTGCTGGTAGTAAAGACCTATACTGCCTACCGAGCTGCTTAAGCTAAAGCTGGCGTTTATATGGTTAGGTGAGTTAGTTGTTGAACCTGCCTTAGGGCACATAATAACCAAAAAGCCATGTGCAGGCACTTTGTAGCTGTTGTTTACTCCGGTATCTGCCGGGATAGCAAATTTATTCCATGTCCCGCTTGCTCTTCCAAGTGTATCAGTAACATACCACTCTCCGTGTGTCAAAACAACATCCTGGGAAGTGGGATTGTATAACTCAAACCATTTGGCATTAGAGTTTAAATATGTTTGTGTTGCAGGATCGGTTCCATGGCACATAAATTCATTTATGCGTAAAGACCCGTACCCGATCACTCCGGAGGGAGGTGGAACAAAGACAGGAGCTTTACTAGGCACATCTCTGTATTTAGTGCAGGCTGTTATAGTTATAATTACCAATAAGGTGAAAGGAAATACATTTTTTTTCATGCGTTTTTTATATGACGCGAAACTACCGGTAAGATGTTACGATTTTGTTAAGCAAACTTTATGAAAAAGAAAAACAAAATTTATATGACAATCAAAAAGCATAGCAGGGTATTTTAATTCATCTTTGCTCTTTATCCTATTTTACAAGTATTATAGGAGTTACCACTCCATTACTTATTTCGTTAACCTAAAATTAACTTTGACTTAACCTTGATTAACTTTTAGTTAAATACTTTTCTTAAAATTTTAATCTCTGTGTTTTATCAAGAAACTTACAATTAATGGTTCAAAAAACAAATGCAAAAAAAATAAGTAAACAGGTTAATACTGTTGATAGTGAGTTTAAATTAACTCGGGCGCTTGGGCTATTGATTTTTATTATAGGTTTTATCATCTATTTTAATTCAATAAAAAACAATTATGCTTTAGATGATTTCTCTACGATAAAGGAAAATCATGTTACCACCAAAGGCTTAAAGGCTATACCTGATATTTTCAGTCACTTTTACCGCTATGGTTATTATACTTCGGATGACGGCATCTACCGACCTCTTTCTGTTACCTTTTTTGCTATTGAATGGGCGGTATCGCCTGACAACCCTTCTCTGGCACATTTTGTAAATGTATTTTTATATGCATTAACCGGCTTGGTGTTATTTATAACCTTAAAAAGAATCTTAAAAGATTATAATCTTATCCTTCCTTTTATTATTACTCTTTTATTTATTACACATCCGGTTCATACAGAAGTTGTGGCAAATATTAAAAGCCTGGACGAGATACTTTGCTTTTTGTTTTCGTTTTTATCCCTCTATTTTTTACTCGATTACATTGAGAATAAAAAAACCGCAAAATTACTAATGGGTGTGCTTTCTTTTTTCGCAGCCCTTCTATCTAAAGAAAGTGCGATAACCATGCTGGCATTATTTCCATTGGTGTTTTTATATTTTGAAAATGGCAAAAGAAAAGAAATAATCATTTCAGCTGCTGGTATTACTTCAGCAGCCATTCTTTTTTTATGTATAAGAGCTGTAGTTTTAAGTAAAAGTATGCATACCCAAGCAATTGAGCCTTTGTTAAATCCTTTGCTATTAGTAACAGACCCGATTAACAGATTCGGTAATGAGATGCGGGTTTTAGGATATTATATTAAACTGCTTGTTTATCCGAGCCCGCTTGTGTATGATTATTCATACGGCCAGATTTCTATGGTTAGCAGCTTTGATTTTTTTGCTATTCTTTCTGTTTTACTATACGCAGGCTTATTAATCTATGCTATTATTGGTTTTTTCAAAAAGAATTTGTTAGCCATTGGCATTTTATTTTTTATGATTACACTGGTTATATTCAGTAACATTTTCATCACCTTAAGTGTGTTAATGGCAGAACGCTTTGTTTATTTTGCTTCTTTGGGCTTTTGTTTTTATATGGGTGTTTTACTTATAAAAGCTACAAAGACCCAGATCGAGGTAAAAAATTATTCAGGATTGTCTTCTTTTTTTTCAGGCAATAAAAAAGTAGTTCTTATCTGTTTTGGCATTTCATTTATTTACGCTACAATGACTATAAACAGAAACAAAGACTGGAAAGATAACTATACGCTATTCTCTCATGATATAACATTAATGACTGATAACGCGCGTGCGCACACTTTTTTGGGAAATGAAATTATTAAAACAATAGCTCCCAAACAAAATGATAACATCAGGTTTATTGAAGCGAATATGAAAGGTATATCAGAATTAAAAACAGCGTTAGCAATTTATCCAGACAATGTTGAGGCTCTTAATTGCATAGGGACAGCTTATACACAGGTAGACAGTCTTGACAAAGCAGAATTTTATTTTGCCAAAGCTTTAAAACTTGACCCGAAAAATCCCGGTTATATGGCAGGCTTATATTTAGCCAAAAGAGATTATGCTAATTCGATCCGCTTATATAATGAAATTGTTAAAAAAGATTCGAGTAATCTGGATGGGTTGGTTTATTTAGGAATATCTTACGGTGCCATAAAGAAATACAAAGAATCAATAGCCTGCCTGCAAAAAACTATTACAATAGAGCCCGCAAGCGCTAAAATATATTATTATCTTTCTTCTGCCTACCAATATAGTGGCGACACAAATAATGCTGAAAAATATTTCCAAAAAGCTTATAGATTAGATCCTACTCTAACAAGGCCTTAGAAGTTGAGCTTACCTATTGAAAAAAACGGTTGAGAAAAAGGTGCAGGATCTCGATAAATATCAGGATGATCACGATCCATTCCAATCGTTTACTTTCTTTTGCGTTGGTAAGCTCTACAAATACGGTAAGATTACCTTCTACAAGCTTTAGCATATATTCCAGTTCGCGAAAACGAATGGATATATCAAACGTTTGTGTAAGCCCGTCGTTTATTTTTCCCAGGAATTCATTTTCCCAAACAACAGGAGGCGTATCGAAAAGATACAGGTTGTCTATGATCCTGTTTTTGGTGTTTAATGTTTTACCAATAAATTTTAACAGTTTCTTCTTTGATATTTTAAGTCGGCCGAATTCTTCCAGCTGATTGGTTAAGTTTACACTATCATCAAATAATTGCTGTGCTACTTCCTGGTAAAAATCCAAAGCCAGCGACTGGGCCACCTGCAGCATGGCTATTCTTATTACATCTTCGTTTATTTCATTTACCAATAAAGAGTTATATGAAAATTCCGGCTGAAGTATTTCTTTTTTTTCGACCAGGAAATCTTCCTGCAAACGATGATCAGGGTGGTTAAGGGTGTATTTTGTTAAAAGAGAAATAAATGCGCTTATCTGGATATCATCCACATTGGCAAAAACTACTACACCGTAGTTCAATACAAAAACATACCCTTCTTTATACTTATAGAATAGTTCAAACGAATTAGAATTGATCAATTGGCCGATATATTCAGCTTTGAACCTCTTAATATTAGTGTTTTCGGCAACCTGGTATGCGATTATCCTTACCATCGTTTTAGTCTTTAAACAAAGATAACTCATTCGTTTTTCTGTTATGTTATGAAACCTGCCTTATTTTAATCATTTCATTGTGAAAACTTAACATTGAAAAATAAAAAATCATTTTATTTTTGCCTCATCTAATTGGTGAACACCCTAAGGAGCATCCCTCCCAACCGCATTTAGATAGCGGTATTTAATATTTAACTTATTGAAGAATCAGGATGACCTTAGAGAGCGCCATGTATAAAGCAACTTTATTTTACTCCATGGTTGGAGCTAAAGTAAGAAACAACAAAAAAGGTAAGATCAAAGTAGTAACCCGTATCACTGCTTTTAAAAAAGACGCTGATGAGTGGGATGTGGCTGTGTTTTTTGAAACCAAATACAGAACCAATACCGTTAAGCCCGATTGTTTTTTATCGAAGTTTATTAAAGAATACGAAGTTGTTTTAATAGCCTGATCTCTTACGGAAGCTCTGCCGCGGCCTCATTCTTTTTATTGATTGCTTCGTATATAGGCGTTATCGGAAAATAACCATGTTTTTCTAAGCTCTGCTGCTGCTGTGGCGCCAGCTCAAATTTTATAAATTGCAATACTTTTTTATCTGCACCTTTTTTAACATATTGATATAACGGCCTGGTTAAAGGATAATCGCCATACTTTACCGACTGAAGATCAAAAGGAGAACAAGCTCTTCCGCCTTCAATGTAGATGCTTACCGTCCACACATGGTTATATGGCTTCCCTTCTGTGTTGGTGATAGAACCCAAATTAACATAACCTATAGCGCCTTTTTGCGACTCTACATGTTTTATGATCTGGTAATTATATTCAAAAGAAGAAGTTCCCGTAGGGAATTTGTCAAGAAAAAGCCTTTTTAACATATAGTAATACGTACCTGAATTATTATCGCGTCCGTAAATGACAATAGGTAGATCAAGCCCTCCGACATCTTTCCAATTTTTTACCTTTCCGCTAAATATACTTTTTAACTGGTCTAACGAAAGGCTGTCTACGCCAACTGCCCTGTGCGTTATAATTGCTACAGCATCTCCTGCAATTATGTAAGATGTTAAATTCAGTGATTTTTTTTTCGCTTCATCTAATTCTTCATCAAATATAGCTCTCGATGCATTAGCTATATGGGCTTCGTTATTTAAAAGTGCTTTTATTCCTTTTGACGATCCGCCTCCCATCACATCAAAATTAACATTAGGGTATTGTGTTTTATATTCATTAGAAAGAAACAGAATTAGGTTAAATTCCGAATCAGAGCCCCTGATAACAATGTCATTTTTGCCAGAATTATCAATTTTCATATTAGGATTATGAAACATACATGCTGCTATAATCATTACACACGCTGCCACAAAAGCAATCACCAAAGACATTTTAATTTTCATAGATCATTTTTTTTACAAAACTACAAGCAGTATATTAATTTGTGTTAAGAAAAAAATTATGTTTCCGTTAACGTTTTTGTTAAAAAATAAACTTAATAATATCTTAATTCTGTGGTAACAGCAAGCCTTTGCGTCTGCATTAAATTTGTAATACAAGTGAAAATCCTATACAGCGCTTTCATTGTTCCTTATTAAAGTTGCTGTAAACCATTTGTGTAAAAAATTTTACATGAAAAAAATATATGTTTTATTATCAAGTTTAGTGTTTGCATTTAACATCTGTTATTCGCAAACTACAACTATAATAGGAGTTATGTCTGTTTACTCTGCCCTGGGCGGAGCAGGCTGCGATGCTTCTTGTGATGAAGGTGCTCTTTATAATCACTTTGCACCTTTTACTTTTTGTAATACTGGATCTGCTGTTTCAGCGGGAAGTGCTACAGAGCAACCTATGTGGATTTCTTTTAACATTCCAAACGCTTGCTCCGTTACTGTAAAAGGTGAATACGGTGCTCCTTATAAAGAACATAATACCTGCCCTGATTCAAGGATGGATAACGATGATCTATTAGGCATTGCCAAAACTACTGTAACAAATGCAAATATTCTTGCAGGAAATGTAATTAATGTTGGAACCTGCACTACTTATAGCGGTTCAGGAAGCACCGGTGTTGTTGCTGCGGGTTGCTCGGGATCGTCTAATACGGAAGAAGGAGTAAGCTATACTACGAACGGGCCAATTACTGTTTCAGTATATGGAAATTCTAACCGGAGTGATGAAGTTATCACTTACACGGTAACAGGAACCGGCTCTGCGTGTTCTAATATTGGTGTTATAGTTTTGCCAATAGAATTGATCGGTTTTGCTGCGTATAGAAATACAAACAATACCGTAAACCTTCAATGGGCAACGCTTACAGAAACAAACAACGATTATTTTACACTTGAATATTCTACTGATGCAGAGAATTTTATACCTTATCTTAAAATTAAAGGAGCAGGTAACAGCTATGAAAGAAAAGATTATAGTTGTGTTTTTACTCCCACATCCGGGACTAATGCATTCTATTTTCGTTTAAAGCAGGTTGACTACAATGGGAATTTTAGCTATAGCCCGATTATCAGTGCTGGCACGTCGAATGCTTTTGTAGTACCTTCTTCAACTTTAATAGGGTATTACAATACAGAAAAAGAAAAGATAACGGCCAAATTCCACCTGGATTATCCACAGCAGGTCAGCTTAAAATTATATGATCTTTCTGGGCAGGAAATGTATTCTTCTGATAGTTTTTATAATGAAGGAGACAATGAAGTTTCTATAAATACACCTGAAATAAACGGCACCTATATCTTAACCTACCAAAGCAATACATCACTTCCCATCCATAAAAAAATAATGGTAATGCATTAAATTTCTTTTCGCTCTTTTATCGGTTCATAACTTTTTTTTAAAATAAAATACCGTTCGGTATATTTTATTTGTACATTTGTACCGGAATAATAGATGAAAGTATCAAAAGCAGAAATAACTAAACAGTTTATCATTGAAAAAACAGCGCCTGTTTTTAACAGGAAAGGGTATGCGGGTACATCGCTGAATGATTTGATAGAGGTTACGGGCCTTACCAAGGGAGCTATTTACGGCAATTTTGAGAACAAAGAAGAAGTTGCCATAGCGGTTTACGAATACAATACAAGATTTTTAGACAAAAGAATTGCAGAGGCTATCAGCCACGAGAAAACATCAACCGATAAATTGATTGCCTTAACAGAATATTACAGAAATAACTGGAAAGGTATGTTTGAAAGAGGCGGTTGCCCTATACAAAATGCATCAGTAGAAGCAGATGATAATCTTTCATTCCTTAAAAAAAATGTGCAGGCAAGCATAAAAAAATGGGCGGCAGGCATTAGTGCGATCATAGAAGAAGGGCAAAAAAACGGCGAGTTTCATAAAACAATTAATGCACAGGATTATGCTTATACCATCATAACCATTCTGGAAGGAGGAATTATGCTTTCCAAAATAATGAACCATCAAAAACTTTTATTCTCGGCATTGGACAGGATCATTCTTTTAATAAATAATGAATTAAGAAAGTAAAAAAATTTAATCAATAATATACCGTTCGGTATAATTAAAAAACAAAACCATGAAAACAACCCAAAACACCATCTTAGTTACTGGCGGAAGTGCTGGTATAGGATTTGAAACCGCTAAGCTTTTATCTGAAAAAGGCAACCACGTCATCATCATTGGAAGAGACAACGACCGCTTGCAGCAAGCCTCATTAAAATTAAAAAATGTAACAGCTATCGTAAGTGATGTTAGCAAGGCAGAAGACGTGATAAATTTAGTTGAGCGATTAACAAATGATTTCCCTCAGTTAAATATGATTATCAATAATGCCGGCAGAGCCATCATTTACAATTTAGCTGAAACAAATGCAAGCGCCTTTGAAAAAGCTCAGGATGAAATGATGACCAATTATTTTTCGGTAGTTCGCTTAAATGAATTGTTGTTACCGCAATTAAAAAAACAAAAAGAAGCCGCTATTGTTAATGTATCATCTGTGGTGGCTTTTGCGCCGGGTATTACTTTACCTACCTATGCAGCCAGTAAAGCAGCATTGCATTCATATACGCAGTCTTTGCGTGTTACTTTAGAAGACAGCAATATCAAAGTTTTTGAATTAATGCCTCCCTTGGTAAACACAGAGCTTTCAAAAGATATTGGCGGTGTTAACGGCATTCCTCCTTTGCAGGTAGCCGAAGAATTTATCCATGCATGGGAAAAAGATGAATATGAAATTCATGTGGGCGGTACAGCACAGGTATATAAATTATTTCTTTCTTCTCCGGAGGCAGCCGTTAAAATGATGAATGCCAACAGGGAAAAATGGGCAGAAAATAAATAATGGAGATATGAAGCACAAAATAGCGTTTGCCATGATGATGGGCTTAATAACAACCGGCATCATTTCATTTACACTTGTATCCGTTAACATCGGGTATATCGACCGATTTTTAGCTATTTGGTTTCGTTCATGGGGAATGGCATATATGGTTGTCATTCCTTCCATTTTATTTATAGGGCCAAGGGTACAGAAACTGGTAGAAGCTTTATTTAAAGAAAAATAATTTCAAATGGAAACAAATAAACAATTGGAAAATTTACAATTGCATGTAGGCAAAGAATTCCTGGCTTCTCCATCTCCTTTTATGTTGTGGTTAAAACCGGTTATCTTATCTGCCGAATACGGAAAATTGTCTTTTCAGTATAAGATCCGGAAAGAAATGACAAACCCCATGGGCACGCTTCACGGAGGTGTAACGGCTGCCATTGTAGATGATGTAATCGGAGCCACGATGTTTTCCTTTAATGAAGATCATTTTTACACAACCATAAACAATTCCATTGATTATTTTGCTCATGCCCTGGAAGGGGAGTTTATTATTGCAGATACAAGCATCAATAAAAAAGGGAAACAAATTGTTAACGCGCAATGCGAGATATGGAATGAAAACAAAACTCGTTTACTGGCAAGAGGTTATTCTAACTTGTTAAAGACAGACAGAAAAAAATAAAAGCAATTATATTATTTGCTATTTTTGTTGTTTGAAATTCATAATTTGTTAACATGAGCCAGACTTTAACCCTCCAGGAATTTTACAACGACTATTTACCCAAGAACTCTGCCAAAAAGTGTTTAATACTTCCCCAGATGGGGCATTTTAATGTCTTTAAAAGAGGTGATACCTTATGTAAACGCTTTACCCAGATACACCGGACTGATTTTTATAAAGTATCCCTGATCATCGGAACGGGTGTATTTCATTCGGAAGACAGAACGATTGAAGTGAACGGCAGGGCTTTAATATTTTATAATCCTGCTGTGCCACATTTGTGGGAAAACGTATCAGAAAAGCAAGAAGGTTATTTCTGTTTGTTCAATAATCATTTTATTGCCCCTTCTTTGGCTGATAATAATTTCAGGCATTCTCCTTTATTCGATACATCGCTTAATCCCGTTTATCATTTATCAAAAAAGCAAGCAGACGACCTGAGCTTTCTCTTTCAGAAAATGATGGAGGAAGTGGATACTGATTATGTGCAGAAATACGAAGTGCTGCATCATTACTTACACCTTTTAATTCATGAAGCACATAAAATGCAACCTGTAAACTCTGCTTCCGACAAATATGCAAATGCCTCATCACGTATATCTTCCCTATTTATAGAAATGCTGGAAAGGCAATTCCCGGTTGATTCTACAGAGCAATCCTTAAAGTTAAAAACACCACACGATTTTGCCGACAGGCTTTCTGTGCACGTTAACCACCTGAACAGGGCTGTAAAAGAAATTACGGGAAAAAACACGACCGAAATTATTTCCGCACGCATAGCCAATGAGGCCAAAGCCTTATTAAAACATACAGACAATACAGTAGCTGAAATAGCCTACAGCCTTGGTTTTGAGCACCCTTCCAACTTTAACAGCTTCTTTAAAAAGCAAACTAAAAAGACACCTAAAATGGTGCGCACAAAAGCGTAGTTTTTAAACTATTGTTTAAATTGTTTGATTTGCATAGCTATTGGTTTGAAATGAATAATTTTTAGCATTGCAATCTCCTCACCTTTGCTCCTGAAAATTTTCGTGATCTATATGAAAAAAAACACCCACCTGGTTTTTGCGTTTTGTCTTCTCTTATTTAAAACAGGTTTTGCTCAAACGCAAACATTAAGCATGAAAGACGCTGTTGCCAAAGGTCTTGCAAACTATGGTACAGTCAAAGCAAAAGCCAACTACGTAAGTGCCAGTAAGGCATCTTTACAACAAGCCAAAAGAGATTATTTACCCAACCTGAACTTATCCGCACAGCAGGACTACGGAACTGTCAACGGGCAAAACGGGCCTATGTATGGCTTCGGAGGTTTTGGGGTGGCTTCATCGGGTTTACCATTGGCTACACAAAACTGGAATGCGGGCTTTGGGGCATTGTATTTAGCAAACGTTAACTGGGATTTTTTCTCTTTTGGAAAAGCACTGGAAAAAATAAAAATTGCAAAAGACGCTGTGCAACGCGACGAAAACGATCTGTTACAAGAGCAGTTTCAACAACAAATACGGGTAGCTGCTGCATACTTAAACTTACTGGCTTCACAACGCATTATCATATCTCAGCAAAAAAACCTGGAACGTGCCATTGTCTTTAAAAATAATACAGTTGCCCGCGCTAAAAACGGGTTAATTGCAGGAGTTGATTCCTCGCAGGCAAACGCAGAAGTATCTAACGCAAAAATTGCATTGACAAAAGCTAAAGATATGGAGCAAGAGCTGCGCAGCAAGCTGGCCATACTGATAGGAGAACCTTACGGAAATTTTCTGTTGGATTCTTCTTTTATCAGCAGCATTCCTAAAAACATTTTAACTCCTGCCGAGCTTAAACAAACGCATCCCACACTTGCCTATTATCAAAGCAGGCTGAATGTGAGCAATGAACAAACAAAGTATTTCAGAAGATTATATTTTCCAACCTTCTCTATGTTTGGTATCATACAAGAAAGAGGTTCCGGATTTACAGCAGCATACACACAAAACCAACATGCCTACACGAGCGATTACGGCACGGGCGTTAACCCAACCCGAGGCAACTATTTGTTAGGTATTGGTATGAACTGGAACCTGACAACCATTGCCAGGAACAGCGCACAAGTAAAATCTCAAAAATTTGTTACAGCTGCCATGCAGAATGATTACGACCTGGCCAATCAGCAAATAAAAGCTCAATTGGCTTTAGCGGATGATAAAATTAAAAACGCGCTGGCTAATTATAATGAAGCGCCTGTCCAGGTAAAAGCAGCAAATGATGCGTATGTCCAGAAATCAGCTCTGTATAAAAACGGGCTGGCAACCATCGTAGATGTTACGCAAACATTATACGCTTTAAACCGAGCTGAGACCGACAGGGATATTGCTTTCACCAATGTGTGGCAGGCTTTATTGCTAAAAGCGGCTTCAGCAGGAGATGTAACCTTATTTACAAACGAATTTTAATAATTAACTTATGAATTTAATACGTTTTGCACTTCGCAAACCCATATCTATATTAGTATTAGTAGCCGGGCTGTTTTTCTTTGGTATCAATGCCGTACGCGACATTAAGATCGACATTCTCCCAAAGATGAATTTACCGGTAATCTACATTGCGCATCCCTTTGGCGGATATACACCTGACCAGATGGAAACTTATTTCGGGAAACAATATGTAAATATTTTATTATTTGCCAATGGCGTAAAAAGCATAGAAACAAAAAACGTGCAGGGTTTAACTTTAATGAAGTTAACTTACTACGAAGGCACCAATATGGCCCAGGCAGCCGCAGAGGTAAGTGCTCTCGCAAACAGGGCGCAGGCTATTTTTCCACCGGGCTCTAACCCTCCGTTCGTAATACGTTTTGATGCTTCTTCTTTACCTGTAGGGCAATTAGTATTAAGCAGTGCTACCAAATCTAATAACGAATTGCAGGATCTGGCCAACGTGTATGTGCGTGCATCCTTCACCTCTATTCCGGGTTTATTGGCTCCTGCGCCTTTTGGTGGTAACGTAAGGACTGTAGAAATAAACGTAAATCCTGAACTATTGCGTATACACAACTTAACGCCTGACCAGATCGTAGACGCTATCCGTTTAAATAACCAAACAGCACCCAGCGGAAACGTGCGCATAGGTGATAAAAATTACATCACTCCTACAAACAATACCATCAAAGAAGTAAAAGATTTTGAAAATATTCCTTTGTTTAAAGGAGGCGTGCAAAATTTATATCTGCGCGATGTGGCCGTTGTAAAAGATGGAGCTGATGTTACTGCGGGATATGCACTGATAAACGGCAAGCGTTCAGTATATATCAGTATTGCAAAATCGGGAGATGCTTCTACCTGGGATGTAGTAAGCAACCTGAAAAAAGCATTGCCTAAAATTCAAAGTACGTTGCCGGAAGATGTTTCTCTTTCATACGAATTTGACCAATCTGTATTTGTAATCAATGCCGTAAAAAGCTTAGTAAGCGAAGGTGCTATTGGTGCCGTTTTAACGGGCTTAATGGTTCTTTTATTTTTAGGAGACAGAAGGGCTGCATTAATTGTGATCATGACCATTCCTACTTCTATTATCTCGGGTGTGTTGTTTTTAAAACTGTTCGGACAAACTATCAATATCATGTCGCTTAGCGGGTTAGCCCTGGCTATTGGTATTTTGGTTGACGAAAGTACAGTAACCATTGAGAACATACACCAGCACCTGGATTTAGGAAAACCAAAAGCGCTTGCTATATGGGATGCCTGTAAGGAAATCGCGCTTCCTAAATTACTGATCTTGCTTTGTATTTTAGCTGTATTTGCTCCCGCCTTTACTATGGTTGGTATTCCCGGGGCATTATTCCTGCCACTAGCATTGGCCATCGGCTTTTCAATGGTAGTCTCATTCCTGTTATCTCAAACGTTTGTACCTGTAATGGCTAACTGGATGATGAAAGTACATACAAAAGAGCATGGAGCAGATGAAGTAACACATGATCCGGGAGAACAAAAAAGATTATTAGCCGAAGGAAAAATAGGCAGCGGAAAAGATGGCAAGTTTAGTCGCTTTGATAAATTCCGCCTTAAATTTTTATCCTTCATCACCAATTTATTAAACTATAGAAAACCGGTTACAATAATTTATTTAGCGGGTGTAACCGGTTTAGCCATATTGTTTTTAGACAAAATTGGTAAAGACGTTCTGCCAAAAGTTAATTCAAGCCAGTTTCAATTGCGCCTGCGTGCTCCCGATGGAACTCGCCTGGAACGTACCGAGGAAAAAGCGCTTACTGTTCTAAAAGAATTGGAAAAAATGGTTGGCAAAGATCATATTGCCATCTCATCTGTATATGTAGGGCAGCACCCTTCTGTGTTTTCTGTGAACCCGATTTATTTATTTACTTCCGGGCCGCATGAAGCTGTCTTCCAGGTTAGTTTAAAAGAATACCATGCAAACATGGATGAATTTAAAGATAAGCTACGCGCAAAAATAAAAGAAGCCTTGCCGGATGTAAAAGTTTCTTTTGAGCCGATCGAGCTGACTGAAAAAGTTTTAAGCCAGGGATCTCCAACACCGGTTGAAGTGCGCATTGCCGGGAAGAATAAAAAACAAAATGAAGTCTACGCCAATAAGATCGTCGCTAAATTAAGCCAGATCGATTATTTGCGCGATGTTCAGATCGCACAGCCTGTAAATTATCCTTCTTTAAACATTAACATCGACCGGGTTCGTGCTGCACAGGTTGGAGTCGATATGAATGATATATCACGTTCTCTGATCGCTTCAACTTCTTCATCTCGTTACACAGAAAAAAATATCTGGGTAGATGAAAAATATGGCTTGGCTTATAATGTACAGGTGCAGGTTCCTTTAAACCAGATGAAAAGCATAGACGAAATAAATGAGATTCCTTTATTAAAGAATACAAACCGCCCTGTACTGGGTGATGTAGCTACCATTACACCTACTATTTCAAACGGAGAGGATGATAACTTAGGTGCTATGCCTTATTTATCGGTAACAGCAAACATCAATAAAAAAGACCTAGGTTCGGCAGCCACAGACGTTAGTAAAGCCATTAAAAGCCTGGGCGAGTTGCCTCGCGGCTTATTTATAGAACCTATTGGCTTAACCACTGTACTAAATGAAACCTTAAGCAGCTTGCAATCGGGATTATTGGTTGCCATTGTAGTGATCTTCCTGATGTTGTCTGCCAACTTCCAATCGTTTAAGGTATCTTTTGTTATTCTAACGGCCGTACCTGCTGTTGTGTTGGGCTCGCTGATCATGTTAATGCTTACAGGCTCAACCTTAAACCTTCAATCATACATGGGTATCATCATGTCCGTGGGTGTGTCCATTGCCAACGCGGTGCTATTAATTACAAATGCCGAGCAATTGCGAAAGATATCCGGCAATGCATTAGAAGCAGCAAAAGAAGCAGCATCTTTACGCTTACGCCCGATTATCATGACCAGTGTTGCCATGATAACAGGTATGTTACCTATGGCTATTGGCCACGGGGAGGGTGGCGACCAGGTTTCTCCTTTAGGAAGAGCTGTAATAGGCGGGCTGTTGTTCTCTACTTTCGCCGTACTGATCATCCTGCCTTTAATATTTACATGGGTACAGGGCAAAACAACTACGCAATCTGTATCATTAGACCCGGAAGATAAAGACAGTAAACATTATATAGACATTGGCGGCTTGTAGATTAAAAATTAAAATTCAAGATTTAAAAATTATATATGAAAAATAAAAACATCATCATTAGCGGTATCCTGGCAATAAGCATTTTGCAAAGTTGCTCTTCTCACGATGCGAAAGAAGAAACCGCTAATACAGAGGCGCAAAAAACAGAAACTTTTTTGTTGAAAAAAGATAAGCTGACCAGTAACTTTCAATTGCCGGGCGAATTAATTGCCTATCAGCAGGTAGACATCTATGCTAAAGTAACCAGCTTTGTAAAAGAATTGAAAGTGGACATAGGTTCTGAAGTAACGGCAGGAGAATTATTAATGACACTGGAAGCGCCTGAACTGACTTCGCAATTATCGGCAGCAGAATCTAAGCTGCAATCGCTGGAAGCTATCTATAAAGCAAGCGAGGCTAACTACAACCGTTTAATGGAAACAAGCAAAGTGCCCGGCACCATTTCACAAAACGATATAGACCAGGCTACTGCTAAGAAAAATTCAGACCTGGCAAATTTAGATGCTGCCAAAGCTTCTTATAAAGAAGTGGCTAACATAAAAAGTTATCTTGAAATACGCGCTCCTTTTAACGGCATTATAACAGCGAGAAATATAAACTTAGGTGCGTATGTTGGCCCATCAGGTAAAGGATCAGAGCTTCCGCTATTGACTTTGCAGGAACAAAAACATTTGCGTTTGGCTATCTCTGTGCCTGAAGCTTACACAGGATATTTAAAAAACGGGGATACCATTAACTTTAAAGTAAAAGCACTGCCTAACGATAATTTTAAAGCCGCTATAAAACGTATGGCCGGCGCTTTAGATCTTCGCCTACGCTCTGAAAAAATCGAAATGGATGTGATGAATGAAGATAAAAGGCTATTGCCCGGCATGGTTGCTGAAGTTTCACTTTCCTTATCTGCTGCTGATAGCAGCTTTGTTATACCGAAAACAGCACTGCTAAACTCTAACGAAGGTGTTTTTGTCATTAAAGTGGTAAATAACAAAGCAGAGAAAGTTGAAGTTAAAAAAGGAAGAGACATAAACGATAAAGTAGAAATATTTGGCACCCTTAACAGGAACGATATTTTAGTTACAAAAGCAAGCGAAGAAATTAAAAACGGATCAGAGGTAAGGATCAAATAAGCCTTTAATAAGCTTCATATATCTTTAGAAATATTTGTTCCATTTTCTTCTTGGTATCCGTTGGAGTACCATTAAAATTATTTACAATCAGGCTCAGGCAGATTTCCTTCCCGCTTTTGGTTTTCATATATCCTGCGTATGAGCGCACGCGTGTTATGTAGCCGCTCTTAGCCTTTAGGTTATTCTCCAGAGCAGTTCCTTTTCCTAAACTCCTCAAAGAGCCGCTAATACCTGCAACAGGCAATGAATTAGCGAAAGGCAATTTAGTAGTGCTATCGCTGCACATCATGTATAATATTTTTGTAAGATGCTCTGCCGTAACTGCATTGCTCCGTGACAAGCCGCTTCCGTCATTAATAAACAAACCATTGGTATCAAAGCCTTTTGTCTTCAGGTGGTTTGTGATGGTTTGCATCCCCTGAAAGGTGCTTCCAAAACCCGATTTCTTTAAAGCCATGGTCCTGAAGATACTTTCAGCATATTGATTATTACTATGCAGGTTAGTAAAGAATATTATTTTTTCAAGGGATGAAGACCTGTGTGTATAAAGCGTGGTAAGCGTTTTAGTATATTTCTTTTTTGTATAAGCAGTAATTTTTAAAACAGCTTTATTCGTTAATTCAATACCCTGTGTGTTTAAAGCCTGTTGCAGGTGTTTGGCCAAAAGCTGTTCAGGAGAAGGCAAAGATCCTTCGATAGAAAGCGGTTTAACGCTGACAGGCAGAGTTCCGCTGATTTTTATATCCGTTCCAAACGGCGCACGATATACCATGGCGTTATCTTCGTTGCCACCTGCTTTCACATAGTTACTTATAGTAAGGTTATCTATTTGCGGAACTGTTTTACTGATTACCATGCTGTCGCCGTTTTTAGCAGCAGGCTTATAGACTATATAAAATTTATTATCGTTATAGGATAAGCCGCTGGGTGCTGCGCCAAAGTAATTGCCCATATCTCCCCACACCCAATTGGCAGGGATATCTTCTTCAAAGCAGCTTACATCAACCACAATTTGCCCGGTTATTTTTTTTACACCTTTATCTTTTAAAACACCGGCCCACTTATTGGCTACATAAAAAGTATCTTCCGGGTTCCTGAAGTACTCTGAGTTAAGCGAGGGATCTCCCCCACCCTTTATATACAGATCTCCGTTAATAACACCGCTTGCCTTATCAAAAGTGCCCGAGTATTGCAGCAAGGTTTCATACTTAAAATCTTTTCCTAATAATTGCAAGGCACTTCCTGTGGTAACAATTTTTAACGTGCTGGCGGGCGTTAAACTAAGCTTGCTGTTATACTCACACACAACAGTACCTGTTTTAGCATCCATGGCACACAGGCTTATCGATGCGTTCTGCAGTTCAGGCCCGCTCTTTAAATCATTTATAAAATCATTGATTGCCTGCTGCGAAAAAGCCTTTCCCGCCATTAAAAACAGGCTGAATAAAAAGTATAATTTAATTTTCATAGTGTAGCATCAGTGATTAAATTTACCACATAATATCATAGAAATAATTTATATGGAAATAGTAGCTAACAATCCCGCGTTAAAATCATGGATAGATGTTAAACCTGATTCTGATTTCTCTATTCAGAATATTCCTTTTGGAATATACAGCGACAAACAGGTGCCACATCATGCCTGCATAGCTATCGGAGAACAGTTAATGGATCTGCATGAAGCGCAACGTTTAGATTATTTTAATGGTATTGGCCTGCCTTCGGAGATCTTTTCGCAAAAGCATCTTAATGATTTTATTTCTTTGGGAAAAGAAGTTACCCGTGCAGTACGCAACCGAATTTCTGATTTGTTAGAGATAAACAACCACGAGCTACAAAAAGCTGCAAACCGCAATCTGTTGTTTAAAGAGCAAAGCGATGTGCAGATGTTATTGCCTGTTCACATTGGCGATTATACTGATTTTTATTCGAGCATAGACCATGCAACCAATGTAGGCAAAATGTTCCGTGATCCGGAGAATGCTTTATTGCCTAACTGGAAACATTTGCCGGTGGGTTATCATGGCAGGGCATCTTCTATCTGCGTTTCAGGGCATAGCTTTCATCGCCCAAAAGGACAAACAAAACCTAATGATGGCGCCCCGGTTTTTGGCCCTTGTAAATTATTAGACTTTGAATTGGAAACTGCTTTTATCATTGGCAAGCAAACACAAATGGGCGAAACCATTTCTACTGAAAAAGCAGATGATTATATTTTTGGCATGGTGCTGTTCAATGACTGGAGCGCAAGGGATATCCAAACCTGGGAATATGTGCCACTGGGGCCATTTCTGGCCAAGAACTTTGCATCAACCATGTCGCCATGGATCGTTACGCTGGATGCCTTGGAACCCTTCAGAGTAGAAGGTTACAAACAAGAACCTAAAGTGCTTCCGTATTTAGAGTACACAGGGCACAAGAATATTGATATTAACCTGGAAGTATTGATACAACCTGAAAATACAGAAGCTACCGTGGTTTCTGAAAGCAATTATAAATATATGTACTGGACAGCCGAACAACAGCTGGCCCATCACACGGTAAATGGCTGCAATGTAAATGTGGGCGATATGATGGCATCGGGCACTATCAGCGGGCCTGAGAAACACCAGTTTGGCTCGATGCTGGAGCTTACCTGGCGCGGTGCAACTCCTATAAAAATGAAAGACGGCAGTGAGCGTAAATTCATAAACGATAACGACACCGTTATTATGAAAGGTTACTGCAAAAAAAATAATGTACGTGTTGGCTTTGGCGAGTGCAAAGCAAAATTGTTGGCCGCGCTTTAACGGCTATATCTTACTGATCCTGGTTTGATAAATAACATTGTTGTTTTTTATCAGCCTTAGCTGATACATACCTTTAGCTAAACCACTAAGGTCTATCTGCGTGTTATTGTTTTGCAGCTTATCGCTAAGTATTTTCTCGCCTAATAAATTGTATACTTCTACACTTGTATTATCAAACGCAGTTGTTTGTATGGTAAATATTCCTTCACCAGGGTTAGGATAAACTATTACCTGGTCTTTGTTTGCTGGCACTTGGTTAATACCTGTAGGAATAGTCACATCAACATCATCTATCCAAAGAACACTGCCAGGTTTTGGCTTTTTATCTAAAGACGATGCGCTAAATAGTACATACATCGTGTCGGGTGTTAAGTTGTTTAAATAATACATCGTAACAGAAGCCTGTTGCCAGGAAGAACCTGTAGCCACGCCGGTTTTGAATATACCTCCCGCAACCAGGGTTCCTGATTTTACAAGAGAAACACGGCACTCAGCCGTATCAACTCCATTTGGCTTGTATTGGTAATAGAAATTGAAATTGCTTATTGTTTGTGTAAACGGAAAACCCGGACTGGATGTTGCCGCTGTTTCATTTACCGTTCCGTTATATAAAATGCCCAGCGTATCAGAATAGTTATGTCCGATATAGGGAACACCCCAGGCTTTATAAATATTCCAAGATGCATTGGTATAAACTACTGTTTCGATGCGTGCCGAATAAGTACCTGAGTGGGCTGTATCGCATCTGTACACAGATATAGGGCTGCCGCCCACAAACGAGCTGTTAAAAACATTATAATCCCACCAGCCCGTAGAACCGTTGCCACTATTAGGGTTCATGGCTGAAGGCACATACGCATCTGTGCTCCAGGTTTCAAAACCAGGGTTAAGAATTTGCCCTTGCGTGTTCACATAAAATACAATGGCTAAAAGCGTACTTATTTTTTTCATATTTATTTCTTGTTATTTCTAATTTACCTTGCTGATCTTGGTTTGATAAACAGCCGCGTTATTTTTTATAAGCTTTAGCTGGTACATACCATTAGCTAATGTGCTTAAGTTTATTTGTGTGTTGTTGCTTTGCAATTTATCTGCAAATACTTTTTCGCCTAACAGGTTATACACTTCTATACTGGTGTTATCAAAGGCAGCAGTTTGTATCGTAAATATTCCTTCGCTGGGATTGGGATAAACAGATACCTGCTCATTGTTTACCTGTACCTGGTCAATTCCCATATTTGCATAGGTAATATCTATATCATCAATGTATAAGTTGTTACCTATGCTGGCAGAGCCTGTTATAAACTCCCACCTGAACACTACATCATTACTGGATGCCACTCCATTTATATTTACAGTATATGTAGTAAACTGAGCAGGTGTAGGTACATAAGGCGTTGTGCTCGTACCTCCTGCCAGGGAAGCCAAAGCTGCACTTGGTATTGACCTCCTCGATTGCCAGCTGTAACCACAATCTGTTGATGTAAGTATTTGCAATCTATCCGTATTGCTGGTAGATGTTTGCTGATAGGCAGCTTTAAAAGTCAGCACAGGGTTTAAGAGTGATGTCAGATCATACGAAGCATTTGTTTGCAAAATACTGGTATTACCGGCTACATTGTTGCTATTATCTATCATACACGATTTAGAGCCTGTTGCATATGCATTGGAAGTGATCGAAAAATTAGCTCCCCCGTTTAGGAAATAACCAACAAGCCATTTAGAATTTGGCAGCGCCGAAGTAGTGTCAAAGCTTTCGGTTATTGGTAAATTTGTTCCAAGTGCAATAACATAGCTTACTATTTTTTCATACCCATAGTAATTTGTGTATGGGTTATTATTAGGGCTATAACAATAGCAGCCAAAATTATGTCCTCCCTCATTAGCTACATAACCCGGCAAGTGTACATTCGTACTTTGCCCGCTGGTAAGATAACCTGTCCAGCTGTATGTTTGCGCGGTTCCGCCGTCTATAGAATATCCAATTAAACAAGAGGTTAGAACATTTGTCCCATAATTTTCAATAGTAACGAGTGGGTTGATCAGTGTATCATTGCATCCGCTTACAGGTGTTATAATAGCCGTGATGCCTGCTTGGTCTACATCCGATTCAGCGTTAGTAAGTTTACGTATCATACCATTATACTTATCAGCTATATATAAGTTGCCTGAAATATCCAGGAATACGCCACAAGGGTAGTTCAACTGCTCGTATATAGCTAAATATCCATCTGTATTATATCCTTCTTGTCCTGTGCCTGCAATGGTTGTTATAATACCTGCTGTATTTACTTTGCGCACGTAGCCGGCATCCGGAGAAAAAATATACAGATTGCCCGGGGCATCTGCATAAACACCAAGGGAATTATCAAATGTTGCAGCAGTAGCTTGTCCACCGTCTCCGCTATAACCGGAAACACCCGTCCCCGCAACAGTAGTTATAATACCTGATGTATTTATTTTTCGTACCCGGTTATTACTTTGATCGGATATGTATATATTGCCCGCACCATCTAAAACCGCGTTGGCCGGATTACTAATTTTGGCTGC
>Ga0134128_10000685_pt1 | contig 46342 bp, 65 predicted proteins | sample KB31754_FD_96462 | JGI IMG/M metagenome (GOLD analysis project Ga0134128, IMG submission 96462) | Terrestrial soil microbial communities with excess Nitrogen fertilizer from Kellogg Biological Station, Michigan, USA - KB3-175-4 | ecosystem: Environmental > Terrestrial > Soil > Unclassified ...
ACTGGGTCTGCTGATGGATATTCACTATATGCGCCATTCTGTATAAGAAATCCATGAAGATATGGTGCAACATTTCGCCAACAACCATCATTACCAATATATGTTGGTAAACCAGGAGTTAAATCAGCCCCATTACCAGGTGCATCGAAATCTGAAGCAAGATGAAGATATGATAGAGCGCGCGGAAAAGTTTCTAATCCATAACGTAGAAATTCTACATATTGACTATTTGGTGTATCTTCTGACGGTTCCCAACCATTTGGCACAATCATCTGGCATATTTGCTGCCATCGATTAGTTCGGAACATCTTATCATATGTATCAATAAGTTGCTGTAATGACCATCCGGCGGGGGATAGAAACATTACTATGATTATATTGTCTAATAGAAGTTCCTCAAGAATAGATGCATATTTATCTGGATCAGTTGACCAATCTGTTACAGGATATTGACCATGATAGCCTGGATCAGATGGTGGACCTAATGCTGCATGTGTACAGTTACCTTGTGCTTTATATGCAGCACGCATCCGAGCGCGCGTTGAAGAATCGAAATCAAAATAATAGTCCATAGCCAAAATATTACTTGGCTGATTTGGTCTTGGACCGTATGGAATATCTAATCGATTAGTCCATAAAGCACCACGAATTTTCCGGCGCGCTTCTATAGAATACCACGGAATAATTCGTGAGTTACTAAATAGTACAGTACTCATTTATGAACCAACAAACTTAAATCCATATTCACAATTGTTCGGTGACTTTGTACTATCAGGATTTACGAAAACAAAATCATCAGTCACATGAAATTGCTCATATGGTCCATTAGTGCCACTTCCCCTATGTTGAATAGTACCATCGGGTTGTATGGATAGAACATCAGTGCCCCAATTAACCGGGTTCAATGTAAATGTGCCATCAAATGAACCGATGACATTGCACATTAACCACTGTTTTAGACCATCAATACATACAATAATTTTCATCTATTTTCCTCTATTTCATCATCATGCATATTAAATCGAGTCTTGAAAGCTGCCCACATTACTTCTACGCGATTCTCAATCTTATTAATCTTTGTTACATTTGAAATATGAAATTTATATAAGGTAAACAACATTGCTAATAAAGTTATTACATTACCAAGAGAAATGTCTTTTGTGAATAATGATGTATCCATTACGCGGTTGGCGAAGCGAGGATTAAGTTGACGGTTGTAGATGAGGTTAATTTTAACCAACCACCACACGTTTCAAATTGGTTATTTGTGCCGAGCGTTATTGTCGTAGCAGCGTTAATGGTACTTGTTAAGCTATATGAAAATGTTGGTGCTGTACCATCTGTAAATGCGAGGCATCGCTTCGCTGGCAAAGCAACAATTTGATTTTGTGCTATCTGATAAACGATGCCGGTTTGTAATGATAACATTACTTCACCTTTCGCAAACGTGGATTTTTATGCTTTGCGTGCGCGCTTGAGTTTCGCGCAGAGGATGCCAAAATGGCACCAGCAGATTTCTTACTAACACCACTTTTTGCTTCAATAGACTTTTGTATGGCAGCGAAGCCAGGATGCATACTTTTCATATTATGCAACCGTTAATGCGTAATTACCACTCGTTAATGTTAATGTCAATGAAGTCTTACCAGTAATATCAACAATTGTTGTGGGATTTGTGCCCTGACTAATATTTAGTAATGCATTATCACAATCAATACTAAACTTTGTCACACCAGTGAATACCTGTGACGTTAATGCACCAGCGGGTCCGATTACACCGGTAACGGTAACTTTTGATGCCATTATTCATCCACCCTTATCGCTGTGTTATAATCTTCCATTGATTTCATTGAAGGCGCATAAATAACGATCTGCACCTTTTTATCATCGGCCTTATGTTCGTCAGGAATCATATCACGAACAACAGATGCCATTTCGCGCGCTACAGTTGATTTGTCACGAAGGGAAGCATTACGGAAATCATCAGGGCTGATGGACTCAAGTGCGGTTAAGGAAAGTCGTGCTGCCTTCCTTACGATACGATCTTTGAAGATGTTGTTCTTTTTATTAAGTTTCTTGTCTGGTGAGTTATAGGTGGATGTGGATGTTGCGCCAACGGCATATGCCGATGCAGATGATGGTGATATGTTATATTCGCGCGCTATATCTCTTAACGTACCACCGGAAAGAACTTCTTGTGCTACTAATGCGCGAATAGGTTCTGGCGTTTCTAATTTCTCTCCCCTACCTTTATCGGGTAATTGTGTGATGATGCCAGAGCGCGCAGGAATATTCTTATTATCATCCTTATGAACGATTTCTTTCTCGTAATCTTCTGGTGAAACAATTCCTATTGGCATAATGCGCCGGACACGGAAGTCGGTCTGATGGTCGGTGAATCTTAGCACATGACGATCCGCTTGTCAACATCTGTAATTCTTCATTATCATATTTATTAGTATAATAATTTTATAATATTTATTTTTTGTGTGGAAATTTTTGTGATAAGGAAATGTATAAGCCCACCCGGTTCACCTGTAGTCGGTATCCTTTATAGATGGGCCTACGGACCTATTAGCGCCTTGCGGCTGAACGAGTTAACGGTTGAATGACTCCCATTTCATCCGGGCGCCGGCGCGCTCGTCCTAGGTTCTGGCCCGGACGATTATGCTAAGGAACATGAATGTAGTGAACGCCAAACAAAAGGGCAATATCGGCGGCGTGTGGGGTGTGATGGGACCCGTTATAGATGGTATAACCCCATCATCATATCATTTACTTTACATTGCAAAGTAATTTGTAAAATAAATTTCAATTTTGTAATTTACATTTCTGTTATCGGTATGCTTGTAGTCGCTGGCGCGAATGTGGACCGCGCGGATGGCGCGTGCGCGGTACTATACTCCACTATAGCATCATGCCTATCATCATCCTTTACGCCAATGACGTTGTGGGTCATATGCCCAATAATAATTTTAGGACTTTTTTAGTTGATAGACGTTTGGTGACATCGAATCCATGGTATGCTCGTGTGCGAGGTGACCATTATGCATCTGCGTCTACTGCACATTGATACAACGAGTGATTCGATTGTCGAACCGGAAGAACCGCGTTACGGAATTGTTCTGCTATCTCCGAAGATTTATGGAGCATTTGTCCTGATGATTTACATGGGAAGTAGGACAATCGAGTTCTCCATTGGTGAAGGGAACTAGCGCCATGCGAGTAATCTCACGTCTTTGCCACATCTGCCAGCAATGGCACAATCATCTTACGTGTCCGTATTGCGGTGCGATGCGTATCGGTAACAAGCATTACGACCGGCTGACTGGTAGAGAGCTCGTCAGATCGCACGGCCTGCCACGTGTCCTGAGTCAACAGGTAACGATGCAAGCCACACATAACGAGTTGCGCGAGCGCATTGTTCCGTCATTGGTGAGAAGGAGCATGTAATGGTCTATCAAGTAGCCAGAATCATAAAGCCAGCCGGCGCAAACAATCCACAAGTCACGTTAGAACTACAGGATGGTAAGCAACCAAACTTGACCGGGGGAACATCTCCACATTTCTATAAGGAAGCAAAAGCGCGTGAGTTTCTTATGGAGTTGGAATTGACCCATGAGCGCGAAACTTACGTCATCGTTAGTTGGTAGGTGAAGCAATGACAATCACACATCGCGGCCGTTCCTACGTCGTTCACACGCAACTGGACATTGAAGTCCTTGTAATGGCGCTACAGACCATTACGTTATACGAACTGGAGTAGATGACTATGTTAGAAAAACAGATCATCCACGCATGTTTCCAAGCGGCAATGGCAGCAGACCAAGCATGGTCTATTGAACTGGAAAGAGTGTTCGGACGCGCAGCCGGTGACGCAAGGTATGATGACCGTGGCGAACAAACACCACGACTAAAGGCACTACGTGACGCGAAGCTTGCGACGGACGCAGCGTTGTTAGCGTCTTGGAATCAGGTATAACACGTCCAGAAACACCAATAGCCACGTATCGCGTTACATTGTGATACGTGGCTGTTTTTACGTCTACCAGAAACACTAAGAGCCCGGTAGCATCATTAGCCTACCGGGCTCTATTCGTCACCTATCACATGCGGATAGCGTGATTACGAAACTTTCGGTTCCTCGATTGCGATGCCCTTGTTCGTCATTTCTTCACGCGAGTAACGGAGCAAGTCCTGATAATCCTTCGGGCTGGCCTTCGCAAGCGCCATGATTTCCGCAGTCGTCGCCACACCGGAATTACGCAGATACTGCAATGCGGTCATGTTTACCATCCTAAAGTAAATCATAGCATGCTAACGATATTTTGTCAACATGCTATGATGCGTATCAACTAACTAATCTTCGACTTAGCAAGTGACTCTGCCTCATCCTGCGAGAAGCCCATCGCCATAGCACTCTTAACAAACTGCGCTTGCTTGAACGCCGGGGAGGCCTCATAAGCCTTCTTGAGTTCCGCTGTAGCCTTCTGATAAGCTCCAGCCTTTGCACTACGCTCGGCAGTCTGATTTACCCACTTCAGAATCTCGTTATCCGATGGCCAATCTTCACTACCCTTGGCCTCGGTCAGATTGTCATACACATTGTATTCAAACGTATATGCAATCGGCGGATTCTGAACCTGCCCCTGATACTCTTCTACCTGTCCATTACCAGTCTTTGCGGTCATTTGTAACTCCAGAAATTGTCAAAGAACGAACTAACAAGTAAAGCATAACACCGATGCGACGATCTGTCAAGTAGTGAGTCGGACGAGCTATCCGCGACTATGGGTCAAATTCTTGACTTAACATGCGCAGTAGCGCCCGACTCACTAAGAACATTGTAGCACAAGTCGTCTGGCGTGTCAAGTGGGCGTATAGTGCTCGGAACGCGGACCATCTCTCCCTCTCTGTACAGGCCCCCGGCCACTCCGAGGCCCGCGACCCATTCCACTAAAGTGGACAGCTTGTTGGTTGGTCTTGTTCTTTTCTCTATTTTTTTTTTAGAACAACTATAACAACAAGCCAAAGCATAACTGTCAGCCCTTTGACACCTTGACAGGCCCGGAAGGGTATGGTATGCTCTACAGAGAGGGAGACGTGCTCCGAACTCCCGGCCGTCAACCGATTGACACTTATACAATACGGAAGCCAAAATGGTCAAAAAGTTAACGGTAGAGGAATTTGATATACTTAAGCACGACTACGACATTAACGATTTTACAGGTGGGTGGGGTGGACCAAGAAAAGACGCAATAATCTACATAGTTGCGGATGAAATTTGGTTCATTAGTTCAGAAGAGACAGAAGCAATAGAAGCAATGCAAAAGCGTAACGTGACAGAAGCACTACTTTATGATGCAATTAGAAAAGGTCCACAATGAGCAAGAAGAAAAAGCACACTCACAAATATCATAAAGTAGAATGTTTCGGCACAAAGCTATTCTTCTGCGCGCTTCCCGGCTGTCCACACCATATGCCCAAATATTACGAGAATGGTTTGATTGGTAAATTCTCAATTTGTTGGGGCTGTGAAAAAGAATTTATCCTAGACGAACGCGCAATGCAAATGGATATGCCAACATGTATTAATTGCGTCTTGCCGGGCGAATTTGTCAATGCTGGCAACATTATCGACGATGTAAAAGATCCTAATGACTTGTGAAAATAAACCCATCTAATGGAATATGTCAATACTGCAAACGTGAGCAGGAAGACGAAAATTATCGGTATTGTGGTAAGAAATGTAGATGGTTATACGGACAAATTAGAAAAATGAATCATTTATTTGTTAAATCATCCGATGGCTCGTGTGAAACATGCCATCGCAAATATCTAGATCACACTGCGGCTGCACGCTGCGATTCGTGTCAAAAATGTGGCATCTGTAACATAGTGGATGATCTTCTATTATGCGATACATGTGCCGATAAGATAAAAAATAATCAATTTGATCTTATCGAACGCAGCCGAGCAATCGATAGCGCAATTGGTAGTAATCAGGACTTCTATAACGCAGCTACGATAAGCCTGATAGATGTCCGCGCAGCCATCGACGCAAACGATGACATCCTTAACAAAGATGATGCATTTAAACAAGAGATATTGGTGAGGTACGAAAAGTTCTCTGCGCGCTTGTTCGAATTAGATAATGAGCGTTTCAAAACGCAATTAAATCTTTCAGTCGTCAAAAAGTCACTTGATGACATAGCAGCGTCATTGCGCGCAGACGAGCGTGAGCGCATTAAAATCGCTGACGCGAATTATGTTCCGCCGGCAAAGAATAAGCCTGTTAAGCCACGTGTTGCTAAGGCTGACAAGAAATCCGTATTCGAGACAATGGTAGAAAACTTCGCTAAGATGAACGGCATTAGCGAAACGGAAGCTCGGATAACATTAACGCAAGGTATGAATAAGATGGGGAAAAAGGTTGATTAACATGGAATCAACAAACGAACAAAAATTATATAATGCATTACAAGAATTGGTAAATACAGCAAGGCCATCATTTCCTAACACACCATATCGTGATGCTTTAGAATCAGCTAAAAAGTTATTGAAAGAAGTTGTAACAAAATCACTATAGGCTTAGTGCGCTATTACATCACGTGGGCATTATGTGATGTAATAGGTTGTATAACTTATATGGACAGAAAAATAGCAATCGCAACATTACGTGATCTATTAGATTCGCATGGAAAGAACGATTGGAAGGTCCGTCTATATGCTGATTTATATAAGCCATTTTTAGGAATGACGGATGCGCGCTCGAAAACTGTCACGTTAAACGCGCACCATGTCGATACGCATCCAGATGTAGAAATTCTTAATACAATCCGTCATGAACTAGCACATGTTCTAGTAGGAACACAACATGGACATGATGCTATATGGGCAGAAAAAGCGCGCGAAGTAGGATGCGATAACACACTACCATGTGCAACATATTCCTTATCACCCGCCGCTGTAGACACGATACGAAGCGGCGCAACATTAGAAGTAGAATTTACTGAAGAAACACAAGTTATTCGGCGAATGAGCTACAAAACCACAAAATTTGTCGATAAATGTGAGAAATGTGGCAAAATCGCCGAAATTAAGTCTAAGCTCAAACTAACTAATAAACTTAACGAAGTAACAGAAGTAGTTACGTTAGTATGTGGACATCTTCGATTTATTAAGTTAGGAATCGAATCACCATATCACGAAATGTTTTTTGATGGTGATTCTTCATGTTCACATAAATGGGGCACCGATAAACAACGTACCACATGCTCTGTATGTGGCGCGCATCGTCTATACGAGTATCAAGTTGCCGGCGCACAAGCCATTGAACGCGCCAATGGGCGTATTGGCGTATTCGATGAAATGGGGCTTGGCAAAACTATCCAAGCCCTCGCTTATTTAAAGTATCATCCTGAACTTCGGCCATTCTTGTGGATTACAAAGAGTGGCATAAAATTTCAGCATGGCAAAGAAATTATCCGTTTATTAGGACGCCATGAGCTACCACAAGTCGTAATGAGCGGTAAAGATACACTAATCGACGGAATGAACGTTATCGCGAGTTACGATATATTTAGACGATTACCGCGTGAAATGTTTGCAGCACATAAATTTAAGTCAGTTGTGCTAGATGAATGCCAAGCAATAAAGAATCCCGATAGCACACGAACAGGTGAAATTAGACAAGTTGTTCGTGATATACCGTCTATTATACCATTAAGCGGTACGCCGTGGAAGAATCGTGGTAGTGAGTTTTTCGTTGTGCTCAATATGTTAGCTCCTGCGCGCTTCAGTTCATATCAACATTTTAAGGATCGTTGGGTAGGAACATATTGGGATGGTTCGCGTGAGAAAGAAGGCGGCATCATTAATCCAGAGAAATTCAAGGAACATATAAAGGATATTGCCATTAGGCGCGAACGCAAAGAAGTTTTACCAGAGCTACCACTCATCAACAGGACTAAAATCCTTTGTGAAGTGGACAAGGTTGCTAGGACAATGTATAATGCCGAAGAAGATAAGTTAGTTCGTCTTCTTAATGATGCTGCTATCGATGGCGCTGAAGGATCATTTTCTACACAAAGTGAGGCTAACAGCATCCTTATCGTAATGCGCCAAATCGTCGGCATTAGCAAAGTTCCTACAACCGTTGAGTTCGTTGAAGAATTTCTCGAAGACACGGATAGAAAGATTGTAGTATTTGTTCATCATAAAAAGTGCGGTGAGCTGATTCTCGAACAGTTGAGAACGTATTGTGCTGAAAATAATCATCGGACGCCATTAAAACTTACAGCGGACATGAACTCATTGGAACGTGCAGAGGTACAAGATAAGTTTAATGACTCGTATCGTGTATTAGTAGCATCAACACTCGCATCAGGTGAGGGATTAAATCTCCAATCTTGTAGCGACTGTGTAATCCACGAACGCCAATGGAATCCGGCAAATGAAGAACAAGCCGAAGGCCGATTTATTCGTATCGGCCAATTAGCGCAATCTGTCAACGCAGTATATGTGCATGGTGATGATACCGTAGATACAATATTCGATGGTATTGTCGAAGCGAAGCGCCGACAGTTCCACGAAGCAATGAATAATAGCGAATTAGTTGGATGGAATGAAAGTAATTTGTTGAGTGAATTGGTTAACCAAATTCGTAATCGTAAACGTACATCTAAATGAGTATAACAATGAAAAAGAAGCACAGCAATTCTATTCCTCGTTCTATCAAACGTATGTTTCCAAATGTGACAAATATTATCGATGCGAAGCACGCAGTAGAAATCACAGTTAACACAAAAGATTGTAAATCCGGCGAGGCACTTAATCCTTCTGAATGCGCGCTTGCTAAGGCAGTTAAACGTCAATTTCATGCTGACGCAGCTATTATTGGACTCGGAGCATCATACATCATTAAAGGCAGCAAAGCCACGCGTTTTCATACTCCAGAACGTATTAGACGTGAAATTGTAAGTTTTGATAGGCATAATGACTTTGCTGAAGGAACATATACACTTGTGCAAAAATGCCCATCATTGAGACTGGGTGCGCGTCTTTCTGGTAAACACAAGAATGATAAGCGAAAGCATGAAGCAAAAAGACATACGGTTCATAGCGCACGCGTTCGTGTATTAGGTACACGTGCATGAAAAATGATGTAATATGCCCCCATTGCACAAATAATGATCCATCTATGCTAGAAATAATTTGGTCAACAGCATATGCGATTTATTATTTGTGTTCGGTTTGTAGTCGTTCGTTTTCTGTGAAGAAATAATATATGCCAAGACAAACTATCTTATCATTACGAGTAACAGCAACTATAGAAACACGAGAAGATGACACAGAATTTGTTTTTAAGAAAGAAGTTAGCAAAGATATTAAGTTTAGTCAAGTTGATGAATTAGTTATTCATAGTCTTCTTGAAGAAGCATTACCTGAGATTTAATAAAATGTGCTACGAAATTTATCACACCTGTCGCTTCTGTAAACGTCATTATCATTGTGATATTGATGATAATATATGTCCAACTATCAACTTCGATGCTGATGGAAGCATATGCGATGAATGTAAGAAGGAATTAGAAATTTTCCTGCGCGCTAATGATGTGGTGACAAATGACCAACGAGATAAATAAAATCTATATCGTAACTGATGGTGAATATTCAGATTATCACATCATCGGCGCATTTACTGATGAAACACAAGCAGAACGTGTTGCTAAGGAATATAATGCACGAGTAGAAGAATTTGTAGCGAATGAAATTGGGAAGGATGGTCGCTATCAATATACAATTCATATGAATGATGAGGAAACAAGAGCTTATATTTCAAGCTCAACTTATACAGATATTAATAAAGTCACATCATATAAACAACGGAACAATCCACCTCAATTAGATTATACTGTAACTGTAATGGCAGAAGATAAAGAACATGCAGTGAAAATTGCATCTGATCTCATCCGCGCGTTCAAGAGTGGTCAACATGAATAATGAAAAGTCTAAAGATGAACTAAAACGTGACAAAGCGGCTCGAATTTTGGCAATGATCGAGCGCGCATACATCATGTTAGAAGATTTAGAAGAAGATGTTAAGGAATGGTCATCGACTGACGAAATTAGTCCTGATGATATGATGAAGCATACAATGCACCAAAACGAAACGTGTGCTAATTTACAATTTTTCATCGACTACCTACAGAATAAACGGTCGCGCACATGAAACAACATATCATCCTAGACGCCACAATGCTATCAACATTAATGGCATGTCCGCGCCTTGCTGATTATCGTTTTAATCGTAATCTTGTTCTTAAGGAAGGTAAGTCCAATAGCCTAGAAGCCGGTACCCTAGTACACATTATCCTAGAACATTTTAATCGTAGTCTTATAGCCGGTAACACACGCGACGTTGCTATTGATCATGGATTCATAGCAGCAAATGAATTTCTTCGTGGCAGTTATCACGTAAATAATACATATTTATGTCCCGATGATGATTATGCTAGCGAAAAATTCATAGAACAAGAAGAATCAGCAAAATGGGATATTGGTTGGAAATTTGTCCTGAATACTATGAGGGAATATTTTGATTATTGGCGCAATGATTCCTTTACCGTTCTCAACGCAGAACATGTGATTACGGAAACAATTTATGAAGACGACGAACTGGTGATTGGATGGAAAGCCAAATTCGATGCAATAGTTGATATGACCAATGGTTTAATGCCAATGGATCATAAAACAATGAAACAGCGTCGTGATAGCAATAGTAACAATATCCAATTTATGGGCCAATGTTTCCTAACGAAGTCACGGAACATGATGGTTAATAAGATTGGATTCCAAACATCATTAAAGCCACATGAAAAATTTGAACGGTCCATTATAAGTTATACCGCTGATCGGTTGGCCGAGTTCGCTAATGAAATTGTACCTCATTATGGTCGGATGCTATTAGCATACAATGAAGCTGAAAATTGGCCCGCCAATTTCACACATTGTGAGAATAAATTTGGCGCATGTGAATTCTACAAACATGACGTATGTAATAATGATAGGCGCATGAGAGATGAAACGTTAAAGATTTATTGGAAAGAAGGAAAGAAATGGGATCCGGTGAACAATGATTAAATTCAAACGCGATACTGATTCCAAATTTTTCATGGCTGTTCGTGAACGTCCTGCATCCTATTATGAATATTACTATGCATCTACAGAACAAGAATTAAAGGAATATTTGCGCGTAGCATTTGATGATGTTTTTGAGGCGACTATTGAGGAGCTTGAATGACTAACCAATATGTAATCAAATTTCATCACCTCTATTACAATCAATATCCTGGTACATATCATGAGGATATTAATCTCGCAAGTCATTTTATACATCCCGATGTAGCTAAGCAAATTATTATTGACAAGAAGTTGCCATTGGCGTGTAAAGTTTATCAGATTAACGTCGTCGAAAATGAGGTTAAGTAATGCCTACGATGGAGAATGTTCCAAATAATGTCCATTATACTCTATTAAAAGGTGAGCCTGGAACAAGAAAAAGTACGGCGGCGTTAGGATGGCCTAAACCATTATATTTCTTTTCGTACGACGGCAAGATGAACGCATTACGTCTGCCAATGAAGTTATGGAACATTGATCCTAAATCTGTAAGCTTCGATGATTATACCGATTGGACGGCTGCGCGCTCCAAGTTAGAATCTTTTGCAATAAACTGTCCATATAAGACTATCGTCATCGATAGCATTACATCCTGCGCGGACAGTATGTTAAGGCAGACGATTAAGGCCAAGATGGGCAAGCAGCGAAGCTCAGGCGCGCAAGCAGGAAAGAATGTTGGCGGAATTGCAGTAAATGAATTAGAAGATTATAATGCCGAAGCTGCTGGCTTAACGGAGCTAATCGCGCTAACAAAAGATATTCACAAATATCATAAGATTGATATCATCCTAATAGCACACGTTGTTCGCACAGATTACAAGTCACCTGATGGCAAGATGAACATTAGCCGCGTATTAGTAACGGCGGGCAAAAAGCCAGCCGCAAAGATACCTGCATATTGTGATGAAACATATCATTTTGGATTTGAGCCATCGGCAATCGTTGGCGAGGCCGGCGACCTAATCGTCGAAACAGTCAATAATGGCGAGGACTACGCGAGAACAACCCTAACACTACCAAGCACTATAAAGTTAAAAAACGATAACCTTTACGAAAAGTACATTCTTCCGGCTATCAACTCACAAGGATAACAACAATGCCAGCAATTGATTTCGCAACAGAAGATATTCAGCGTGGTAAACTGATTCGTCCGGCATGGTATCGTGTGCATATCGATGAAATTTCCGAGGGACTTAGCAAGAATGGTGACAGCACGAACTATCTTGTTAAGGGTACGATTGTTCGTAATGCTGACACACCATCCGATACAGAGTTCGATGGATTTCCTACGCCATATTGGAACTTTAACAGTAAGGCAAAAGGCTTTATGATCGGATTCTTTGCTGCGAATGGTATCGAGGTCGAAGCAGGAAAGCGATATGACATTGCTGCTTTTGTTGGTAAGGAAATCGAAGTAATGATTGAGAACGAATTGTACGAAGGACGGATGATTAATCGTATTAATCATAAGTATCGTAAGGCGTCTAAGTAATTCCGCATACTTGCGGATATTGTGACATATCTCATTACGTGGGATAAATCACAAAACTGGTTTTCCTACTTTCCATTTGTCAAAAAAGTAGGATTATAAGCCCCTATGATGGAATTGGCAGACATAAGGGACTTAAAATCCCTCGACGTAAGTCATATAGGTTCGAGTCCTATTGGGGGCACCATTTTTCATGTACACACCGATACTAGATTACAGACCAGGATTGGAACCAATTATGTATGATGAGAACAGGCCACAAGTAGACTGTGCAATGAGCGATGCTAAGTCCGCGCGAATCATGCGCCCAACAATCGAACAAGAAATTGATGATGAAGTTCGTATGTTGACTGAACGACTTGCTAAGAAACAAAAGCTAGCACAACTTCTAAAAGAGAATCCAGTTATTGCTGAGTTTATGAACTTGTCAAGGAGTTAATATGGAATACAACGACATGTTGATGCATCATTCTTATCGTGAGCTATTTACATCACCAGTTAATCCTAGTGGTGATGATCCAAATGAAGATTCACCAAACGATGATTCTGACCTATCGTCTACTAATCTTCCTGATGACGATTTGGAAGATGATGAGGCTGATTCATTATCGCTTCCGGATAGTGATGATGATGAAGCTGACGTAGATGATTAACGTGAATCTCTAGTAGGTGAATAATGGACGCGCGCTCGGTAGTCATAACATCATATGTTTATGAGAACTTGATTGCTGGGCGCGCGTCTTCGTTTGCTTCGCATGGTGATAAATGACTGATTATAATACTGATCGTGGAATTTGGTCTGGTCCTTCTGCCGAAGAAATTAAAGAACGTATGATTAAATCACAACCTTCGCAACATGATTGGAATCGATTTCATTTGATTCGCGCAGAAATTTTCAAATTTATTGCTAAATCATTAGAAGAAGATGGACATTGTAAAAGTTATGAAGGAGGATTAAATGTAGAATGGCCTAATTATTTCGAGGATAAAGATACTTCAGAAAATAATGGTTGGTATACTAATGGTAGTTGGATGATTACCTTACATTGTTATTTACTTGGACCAAGTCGGCATTATCGATGGATTGGTAAATCATTTCAAGAATGTTTAGAAAAATTCGAGTTAGATGCAACTCATTGGATTCAAGGTAATTATAACTTTCGACATGATGAAAGAGAATAAAATGCCACTAATCCCCGGAATGATCGATACGTTCGATAAGTTAAAAGAACTTCATAAGAAGAAAAATGATGATTATGCAGGTCAAAACGGACCATTCTTCAATTTTAAATTTACCGAATGGCTTCTCGGACATTTTAAGTATGATCGTGATAAGGTATATGTGAATCAAATCGGCATCAAATTGGCGCGATTATCAGTTTTGCTAGGCCAAAATGGTGAAGCACGCAATGAATCAATCGAGGATTCATTCGATGACTTAATCAATTATTGCGCTATATGGAAATGCGCTTATATGGACACGAAACGTACTGCGCGCTTAACAGATGCACAAATTCAATCGGCTAATACGGTATGAAGAAAATCATAGAATATATAGAAAGATATTGTTGTCAATTTAAGGATTTGCGTCCAGTTTGTGATTCTAAAGTTTTATTTAGAAGTGGACTTAGTAATGTTTATGATTTATTACAATGTAAACATTGTGGTCAACTTCATGAATATCATAGATTTATGGATGCTGCAGGAAGTATGGATTGGGATTATAGGCCAATAAAGAAATGACAACCGAGCGCGCAAAATATGATGCATCCGAAACATGGCAGGATAAGATACGTGTCATGGCACTATATCATTATAGTCAAATTGCATCACAGGATAAGTGGCTCATTCGTAACACCGCAGAGTTCTTTGGAATAAGCACAAGCACTGTAGCAGAGAATTTGTTTATAGCAAAGCACATGAGTGAAGTTAAGGAATTGGGTAGTAGGAATAAGGCGCTTAAGAAGCTGCGCGGATTCAAAGTCACATGATTGATGATACTTACGTTCCTGGACGTGGTGCATTTAATCCTAAAATATGCTTTGTGGGGGAGGCGCCAAGTTATGACGAAGTAAAGTCCCTTACACCATTTACTGGTCCGTCCGGTAAGTTTTTTGATCAACTTCTGCGCGATGTTGGCATTAACAGATCAGAATGTTGGGTAACAAATGTATGTAAATACATGGTTACACCAAATAGTAAAAATGGACGCCCCATACCATTTGCTGTAAGAGCACAACGTGATGGTATTGATCTAAGCGCGCAGATAGATGAACTTAGGCGCGAAATAACACAACTTAACCCAAATGTTATAGTGCCGCTAGGCGGAACAGCATTATGGGCCGTTACGGGTAAAAAGTCCATCAAATCATTTCGTGGTAGCATCATAAGCGGAATGGGCCATAAAGTAATTGGCACATATCATCCTGCTCATATCCTATATTCCGAAGGCGAAGTAAAAGGATATTGGAATAAGCAGGTAATGGCATTTGATCTTAAGCGTGCAAAGATTCAATCGGAGTTTCCTGGTGTTAAACTTCCACAAAGAACGCTTCAGATTGCTAGGTCATCTCATCAATTTGCAGAATTCATTAACCGCAACAGACACCGCAATAATCCAGCTATTGACATTGAAGCACAGAAATGTATTCCCATTTGTGTTGGCATCTCCTTTACGCCGACTGAAGGAATTACTGTACCTCTTTGGAATAGTTGGAATATCAGTGATTTGCCTACCGCTGAGATTGTTAACATTTGGAAACTCCTTGCTGATTTCTTTGGTAAACATGACGTTGTAGGCCAAAACTTCGGATATGATCGAGATAAACTCAAAAGATTAGGCTTTCTCGTCCGCGCGCTCCATAGCGACACGATGTTAAAAGCCTTTACCATAAATCCCGAGCTACCGAAGAATTTAGCCTTTAATACGTCCATTTACACCGAAGAACCATATTACAAAGATGAAGGAATGTATGAAGGTTCCATCGATGACTTACTTATCGGCTGCGCGCGTGATGCTTGTGTAACAAAAGAAATTGATTTAGCGATGGATAATGACCTGCGCGAGTTAGGCTTAACGGATTTTTATCGTAACTTTATCCTACCGTTACATGGATTATATGCCTTTACAGAAAATAGTGATTCCATCGAACAATCCGGAATCCTCGTTGATGAGTCCATCCGAAAGGAACTTCTGCAGAAATATATTGCATGGGATGAGAAAATTAGATATGAGTTGTTTAGACTTACAGGATCTTATATCAATACATCATCGCCTAAGCAAGTTTCTGAACTCTTGTACAACACATGGCGATTACCTATCCGCGCGGGAACAGGTGAGGAAGTACTTACACAATTACTCAACAACACAGTTAAGAATGAAGTTCATAAACGAGGAATTGAGCTCATTCTTGAGAGCAGACGAGTAAAGAAAACTATTGGTACATATCTCCTAACACCAACTGACTTTGATGGTAGGATGCGCACAAGTTTCTTCATATGCCTAGAAACTGGCCGCAGCGCAACCATGCAACAAGAACCACCTGTCCGTCCTCTTATTGATGGCATAGATGAGAATGGTAAGAAATGTAAACGTACTATTGGCATGGCCTTCCAAACTATCACGAAACATGGTGATATTGGACAGGACATACGTAAGATGTTGGTGCCCGATAAGGATTGTGTATTTATTCAGGCTGACTTATCACAGGCTGAAGCGCGTGTCGTAACATTATTGGCGGATGACCTTGACACATTAAGGTTATATGATGAACATGACATTCATGCTATCACTGCTTCTTGGTTTTTCGGTGGGACTGAATCTGATTATTCTAAAAAAGTATTGGGATTTGAAAGTCCTTATCGCTTTGCTGGCAAAACTCTTAGACATGCTGGTCATCTCGGCGCTTCCAAACGTCGAGCAAGCATTGAACTCAATACCCAAGCTAGAAAAAACAAGATTGACTTCACTATATCAGAAGCACAGGCTGAGAAGTCATTAAAGATATTTCATGCGCGCTTTCCAAAATTAAAACAGGTATTTCATAATGGAATTATTGAAGCTCTTAATAAAAACAGAAGAATCACAGCTCCTGTACCCTATGGGATCGAGGCGAATAAAGGTGGAACGAGAATTTTCTATGAACGATTTGGAGATGAACTCAATAGACAGGCATTTAGCTATATCCCTCAACGCACGGTCTCTGAACATACTAAAGCAGCAGGTCTTAGAATTAGAAAGAATCATCAATGGATAAAAATTGTAAACGAAGCACATGACGCGCTTTTACTAATGGTGCCTGAAAAGCGCGCAGAAGAATGCGCCCTCATAGTACGTGAAGAAATGCAACGGCCAATTGACTTCGCCAATTGTACTCTTAAACGAGGACTACTTGTGATACCGAGTGATATCGAATATGGATACAATTATCAAGAGTTGTCGAAGTTTAAGTGGAGTAAATAATGGCTATTTGTCCTATTTGTGGAAATGATATGTCATCTAGTAAATGTTGGTGTTATGTATCTGGTGACAATTACATTTCGCCCTCTAGAAATAGTAAAATTGATAACATTACTATAGAACAACTAACAAATGAAGAAATCCTCATAATCAGTAATTACATCGCCAATGATTATGTACCACACGAAGAGCCTGCGCGCTCGGCAATCTTAAAGTTGCATCGTATTGCGGAGAAATATCGGTGACATCGTGGCTCGATACCATAGTAGAACAACATGCTGAAAGTGAGTCACCACGTAACTATTGGTATTGGTCCGCAATGGCTGCAATGTCTGCCGTGATCAAAGACAAGATATGGATGGACCGACATTATTATAAACTTTACCCTAACATATATGTGATGTTATTCGGACCCTCAGGGATAAAGAAAGGTCCACCTGTTAATATGGCCCGTAAGTTAGTAGATCAAATAAATAATACACGTGTAATAAATGGCCGTTCATCTATACAAGGCATCTTAAAGAAGTTAGGCGAAGCCGAAACGAAACCAGGCGGTCACATTATCAACACAAGTTGCGGTTTTATTTGCAGCAGCGAAATGGCCTCATCTGTTGTAGAAGATAAGGCGTTCATGACCATTCTCACAGATGTATATGACAGGAATTATCGGGATGGACAATGGGAATCCTTACTAAAAGGTGAGAGCTTCAAATTAAAAGATGTTACCGTTACATTACTTGGCGCAGTTAATCAAGCACATAGTGATGCGTTGTTTACGAAAACAGATATTAATGGTGGCTTCTTTGCGCGCACGTTCTTCATTAACGAATCAAAACCACAGCGCCGTAATTCACTAATGTATGCGCCATCGATCATACCAGATTATAAACAACTATCACAACACCTACGCGCGCTCAGCCAATTATCCGGTGAAATCATATGCACCGATGACGCAAAACAATTCATGGATTCGTGGTATAACAATTTCTGGGAAAACATTGATTCGCAAGGTTATGAAGATCCAACGGGTACCATCAACAGATACCAAGATAGCGTTCTTAAGGTGGCTATCTTAATGAGCCTAGCGAAATCAACGAATTTGGTAGTAGAGCGCGCAGAAATAGAATCTGCCATCCACTATTGCGAACGTCTTATTGGTAATGTCCGTAAGGCAACTTTAGGAATTGGTAATGCTGTGCTTGGTAATCAAAAAAAGATAGCCATTATGGAACTAGTTGATCGTCCTAACCATATGATCTCACGTGCCCAACTACATAAGAAATTTTGGATGCATGGCTCCTTATCCGAATGGAACGAGATAATGGAACAGTTAGTTATAGCAGGTATTATTAACGCTGAAACAATGGGCAATCAACTCGTTTATCGAATGAACGATGAACAGATTAATGGATGGCAACGGCATTTTGAGGGGAAATAACGGGCCCATAGCTTAACGGTAAAGCTGCGTCCTCATAAGACGTTGATTCTACGTTCGAATCGTAGTGGGCCCACCAAATTTTATGGACAAACAACAAATAATAAAGCTCATCAAATTAGCCAATGATAATCCAAATATCAATGAGGCAAATTCCTCCGCGCGCTTGGTATGTAAACTTCTTGCTGATTATTCATTTCCACCCGAATCACCACAAGAATTAGATCCAATGAAGTGGTGTTTGCGCCATCATTGTCCTCGTAACACGTGTAAATGTGGATAAACAACTTCCTTATAAAGACCTTTGCACACTAATCGCCGCGCGCTCCATATGCGCCGTACAAGTAGGATCACTTATTTATGATCATCATGGCATTATTAGTTGGGGTTGGAATCATTCAGGCCATACTGGTAATGGTGCTCATGCGGAAAGTGAAGCAATTAAGCGCGCAAATAGAAAACGTCTGCGAGGAAGTACGATTATCACAGTCGCTATCAGACGTAGGAAGATCATTAACTCATTTCCATGCCCCAATTGCTATGCCCGGATACGTAACGCGCAGATACGATTCGTAGAATGTCATAATCATCTTCGTGAATGGATGCGATATAAAATATGAGCCAATTCTTCAAATTATACTTCGACAAACACCGCACAGATAATCTTGTATGGGAAATTACTTATTATGATGTGCAATCACACAAATCCGTAATGGCACATTATAGTGAGGTATTTATCTCTGTGCCTATAAGGACTATTTATCTTGGTAAGTATGCGGAGGAACCGAAAGCAGTTATTAAGGGGAAGTATGATGTTCTGCGCACGAAGGGAACTAAGTTGTATATTACTTAGTAAATATAACTTTCTTTAACTGTTGTCCTCCCGGTGTTACCCAAGCAACGGTATCACCTATTGCGCCGGCCAAATCACCTTTCGCCAAGTCATTACCAACTGTAGTAATGAAATCACCAAATGGTCCAAGGACAGTTGGCTTAAGTAAGTTGCTTGGATTCATATGTAATGTATGCGCACCCATAACTGTACCAGTAGCAGCTAATCCTGCGCCAAACAATAATCGCGCAGTTTGTGCTGCTTTCTGAGGGCTGTCAAACGTATTCTTTATGATATTGCTATACTGCTCCACGATCTTTAATGGCACACCTTTAAATTGTTGACCTACTCGTGATGCAATTTGACCCCCTGCTATATTACTTTGTGATGTGAGCCCTTTAGCCATACGACTCGGATCAACTGTATAAGTCATATCTTTCGTATCGGCTATAGCTTTCATCACAGCTTGTGATTCGCTCATACCCATATCGAGCGCGCGTGCCTTAGCACCATTATAAGCAATTCCCTTAGTAACTGCTTCCGCAACATTCCAAAAGTTAGCGGCTGTTTGCCATCTTTCCGCTACTGTTTGAAATGCCGGCGGCACTACGGAATTCTGCAATAATCCATTAGATGCTATTTCGCGTGTTGTCGCAGCAGGATTCATTGCAAATTTCCGCGCGCCTATAGTCGTATACTTACTTCCTAATTCCGGAAATACACTTGACGGAATTTCACCAAGGTGTAGCATATGCAACGGCACATTCCAGTCCAGATAGCTTCTCGTATATGTATTTGCTACTGCATTAGCCCAATCATTATATTCCTTGGCTAATTGACCTTCAGCATTATAATGTGTTACGTTACGTATATAAGCATCTGCAACTGCTTTAACTTTGGGAAGCGTATCAGGAATGGAAGTTAATTGTTCCTTTGCAGCAGTAACTGCCGGATCCATAAACTTCGTGCGCGCTATCGATGATACATATGCCCTTAACACTTTTGGTAAATCTGTACTGTAGTCCTGTAACGCACCAGTACGTTGTTCAGTAAATGGATTATTAATATCACCTAATGCACTTGGCGTGCCTGGTTGTAATGGGTCATATATTGGCTTCTTACCGAAGAAATATCCCCATAATGTTTGATTAGCTGCATTGCCTTCGCGCATGTGAGTTATATAATCTGATAGATAACCCACATCACCTGGAATACCGGCATGTATCGCGTCAAGTTGTTGGCGAAGGCCACTTACTTTTTGTTGAAGATCTGGCGATAATGTTGCTGGATCAAGTTTGCCGTCTAATGCATTAAATATTGCCGTATTTTCAGTAGCATTATTTCCTAACAATGGTTCCATTTGTTTCAGTGACGAATTCATAAATGGAAGCATTCTATCCTGCGCACCACGTATTCCAGATGATATTGGCGCAGTTGATTCGTAACTATCAAGAATCTTATCAGCTGATTTAATATTAGCTACCCATTTATTCACATCTACTGTTGGTGACGCCATACCAGCACGGGGCATCGTAATATCAGATGGAACCACTGGATCAACAGGTGTACTATTAACAATATCCGGTATAGGACGTTGGCCGCGCGTTTGTGGATTACTATCAATGATATTGGCAATATTCTCTGGTTCATGTTGACTTAGTTGGCGATTAACAACATCAATTTTATTTGGATCATATTCACCAGCCGGCTTATCAACTACCTTCCCACCATATGGATACACCTGTGTTACATCAACTGCACCTTCTTTTGGAAATCCCTGTAATCCTAATGGTTTAGTTTTTATTCCACTATATCGTTCTGGCACAAGCGCGCGGAATGCAGGATTAAGTTGTGCTGGATCTTTTATATCTAAACTTGTACGATTAGCTGCTGCAATTGGACCAATATCATTTGGTTGCTGTACACCGGGTTCACCAGATGATATTGATTGTGGTGCTGGATGTGCTGGATCTTGTATATCATATGGATAAGCTAAGCGCGCATCAGCTATTCCGGCAGGACCAGCATAAAAACGTGGTGCAGAATTAGTCTCACCAATTGCTGGCAAATATCCAGCAACACGATGTTCTGGCAATTGTAATGGAACTGTAATTGGTGCTTTAACAGGAGTTGGATTAACTCCCTCATTACCAAATGCTGTATCAGGGACATTAACTTTAGGCGATGAGTCCATACCTCCAATTGGTGCATCACCTGTAATAGCACCATGAAGTAATCCAACTAATCCTAACATAGCAACTGGTGGAACTACATCACCAGCTAATCCACCATAATTCTTATTTTGATAATCAGTATAAATTGTATCAGGATTAAATCCAAGCGCGCCCGCAACAGTCTTTAATGGATGTTGTACTGTATTCTGTAATGTCTGCGCGTTCCGTTCACCAAATCTTTGAAATCCTGCTGGTGAAGATGATGCATCGGCAGACTTCGACATATTGTTTATCAGACCATGATACATATCTTCCAGGCCCGATAATAAGCCACGTTGTTCGGTTGGTGCAGAAGCAGTTATAGGTTTACCATTATCATCATAAACTTGTGGTTTAGATGGAATTGGCTTACCATTATCATCATATACCTGTTGATCTGCATCCATATTATTTCACCCAACCACCTGATGCTTTGCTCCAATGCATTAACTGACCACCAACCATAGCAGCCATACCATCAGTTCTATTTGCAAGGGGAATATCTGTTGCATTAGGTACTTTATTATTTCCTTGCGCGTTTTGTTGTGCAGTTGTTGGTTCCGTTTCAGTTACTGTTGACTTAGTAACTTTTTCTGGTCCTTCACCAAGTATATAATGTTCCCACCAATTAGTAGGTGTTTTCTGTTCTGTAGTAACAACTTTACCACTTGGCGGTTTAGCAGCAGTACCAGGTTTAACAGCACCTTGTGGAATATCAGTTACAGGAATAACTTGTCCTGTATCCTGATTAGCACGCATCCAATTACCATCTTTGCCTTGGATGAATGTCCAGCCTTTTAACTGATTGGCAGTATTTGCGCGATCGTTAGCACCAGTAACAGTATTGGCATTACGTTCATTTGCACCTGTTTGCTGTACATTAGTACGTGCCATTGCAGCATCTTCTTTATCCTTTTCTAACTGAAATCGCATATCAGGTGTTAATGCATCAGTAGTTACACCTGTATTATGAATTTGTGTTGGATCTTTTGGATTATAAAGAATTAGCTGTCCATCCTTATCAATAGCAGATTTCCAATCAGGGTTCTGATAACGGAAAGCATATACATCTGCGCGCTGTTGTGCTATTGCGGCTTTCTGATCAGCTATCTGTTTATTCTGTGCTAATGCATCATATTTCTCCTGCATCGTTGCCTGATTATTCGCAATCAATCTACCAGTATTATTTGACTGCGCTTCATCCGATGCTAATTGCTGTCCAACCTTTACCTGATTCTGCCACGCATTCATATTACGTTCATATGGACCTTGCAGATATTGTTGCGCAGCTTGTGGCCCACGTGTAGCGCCAATTAAGCCAGCTTCCAACTTACCAAAGAATCCTGGTGGCTGGTATTGTGGCATCTGCTGCATAAGTGATGTAAGATTATTTCGCGCAGTAGATGATGGTTGGAATCCTGATAAGAATCCATTAACAAAGCCGCTTACGGGATCGCCAGTTGATGATGCTGATGATGATGCTGACGGCGCACTATCCGGCGATGATCCATAAGCATTGTTATTAGGATTATCTGGTGACGAATCTGGTAATGGCTGCGCGCTCTGTTGCGTGCTTTGTGACATATCATTTTGCGCAGCCGATGGCGCAGAAGAAAATTGTCCGAGGCGCATTAATTCAATTAGTGGGTCCATTATTGTAATCCATAATAAGTCGAACCACTTCCAGCACCATAACCAGCAGTAGTATTAGAACCTGGTACACCACCGCCACCACCAGATGATCCAAATCCAAATGGTGATAAGAAACCACTAACAGGACCAAGGAAACTCATTACATTTCCCATACCTTGTTGGAAGTCGCCAGGTACATTTGATTCGCCGAGTTGACCCTTTATTAATTGGCCACCTATCTGATTCTGTGTTTGCTGGCTTCCTAATAAGCTATTTCCACTACCAAGTAGTTGATTACCATATGTCGCGCCCATACCCGGCGCAGTGCCATATAGGCTTGTATTACCACCTAATGCACCTAATTCCGCCTGTAAATTTGCTGCTTGCGCTTGGTTATTAATACCACCAACTCCTGTCATTCCTGCTAGTCCGCTGAGCTTACCCTGCTGTATCATTTGTGCTATAGCTGCGTTGGTTCCAATATCTGCTTGTGATACGCCATAACCCATATCCCGCGCCATCTTAGCAGTAGCGGCAGCATAATTGGGTGAAAATTGTTGTAGTTCTCTATTTTGGTTAAGGTTACTTTGAGCAGTACCATATACACCACGTACCGCGGCCTCACTTTGGTCACGTAATGCTTGTTGATCTTGTGGACTTAGACCACCTGTTTTAGCAAAATCACTATAACCACTTAGCGCGCCACCAAGAGCACCATTTAATCCACCACCACCACCACTATCACCAGCACCCGCTAATGAACGATTATTCCAATATCCAATATTGCCCTGTGTTAATCCACCCGTTTCATTAATCTTACCAATCCAATAATTCGGATCAGTAGCTAATGTTGGATCTGCGCCGGGCTGTTGACTAAGATATTGTACATATGCTGCTTCTGCTTGCGGATCTGTTGGATTAGTTCCGGGCGGTAATTGGAATCCACTTCCATTTTGTTGTTGTGGTAATGTACTTCCTATACCAACACCAATTTGACCAGTTTCTAATCCATTAAGAAAATTGCCATATCCCTGATTCAAATTGTTATATGTGCCAAAATCAGTTCCAGCACCAACATTATAGTTATTCTGGAAACCTAAATTCTGACCATATAACTGATTCTGAATGGCATTCTGACTGGCTTGTTCAGTATTACCTTGTTGGTTTATTTGGTTCTGAACACGAGTATGGTCTCCCTTAGCGATATAGCTACCTCATCCCTTCTTCTGATTTCCAATACGGTAATGGACACCACATCGTAGGTTGCTTCTCATAACCATATTCTTCGGAGTAAAATTTCTTTAATAATTTCATCCACTTACCAACAGACGGACGTGGCCATGATGGATCATAAAGTACTATCCATGTGTCCATTGGCGCCGACTCTATCGTTGTCCAGCGAATATCCATATTAGCCAATCACATAATTATGATCAACTGACCGCCTAAATCCAACTGATAAAAGTTGCTGCTGCCACTTTGATTCCTGCGCGCTTGCATATAATAATGCATGGCCCATATTACTAGCGCATAATGTGCTTATTTGTAGCGCGCTGGTTAATGCAAATGCGCGGTCATGTGCGCTCGCATCCTTATCAGTTATGAGCACAACTTCCGGAAACAATTTCACACCACCGGCTGTGATTACCTTCCCATTATCACCTATGATTTTGAATGTGCTGATAAAATTATGTGTGAAATTGGGAAATGGAAATTCATCTTTATAATGCGCGTCATGGAACGCGCGTAGTTCGTCAAGATCACTCGCTATTAATGGTAATGTAATCATGCCCAATCTTCAATCTTAATCACAATATTAGTTGCGCTACCAATTTTAATCATTAATGCCTGAAATGCCTCTCTGCTATTAAGGAGCATAGTAGCATCTTTATCATTTCCTACAGCAATGCATCCTTCCAATTCAGTTGGCCAATTTGCTACATGCATTTCAATTTCACTTCGTCCAAGAACATTATTTAATAGAGGCACAATACACTTATTTCGTGGACTATCATAAAAAGTTATTGGATATGTACCAGCCGGAATAATTTTCTCCGTATTTTCCAATGTAAAGCATTGAAAATAACCATCGATAAATAAGATGCCGAATGTTGTGTTTGGTGTACTTGGCTCACGAATAAGGCGCATTACCATAATATGAATGTCCTAGATTTCATAGCAGCTAAATGAGTAATTTCCCAAGCTCCAATAGTAGGTGGATTTGCCCGCATATAATTGCTTATATCATTAGGAGCATTTGTTGCATCAAGAAATCCATTAGCTGCTAAAGCTGTCGCAGCAATTGCACGAAGATCACTTGAAGTATTTGATGCTTGTGTAAATGGTGTGGTAGAGGAATATGTTACTGAAGTTTGATTACTTGAACCGGGTAAACTTGCTGTGTTCGTAGCATTATTCTCACATGCTGATGAACCATTACGAATTGGAGTTGTGAATCCAAAAATCGCGCATGAAACAACTTTCTGCTGAAGATAGGAACCACCAGGACCACAATCAATACCAATCGATACAGTACCCAGACTTGTTGATTTCACAACTGTAGATGATTCAAATGTAAAGAAGTTCGTTATAAATGATATAAGTGATACTGGTTGTGTTGCGTAAAGAGAAATTGTTTTGAAAACTAATGTATTTGTAGTAAGTATGCAATCCCGAATTAATTCACCGTCACCCTGTGTTATAACACTATCGATTCGTCCAGCATTTCGAATACCATTACTAATACCAGTATTTTGAAACTGGATGCGTGTAACTCTATCTGCACGAACATTATTCATATCAAAACATGCACTAGCATCATTATGACAAATGAATGCTACGCCTTTCGTCTTGTCATATACTAATGCATTAGTTCGCACAGATACTTGATCCTGAAAACTTTGACCAGTTGCCGCCGTGATCACAAAATATGCAGTACTACTTGTTGTGTTTCCTGTTGTATTAACAAATTGTGTATTACTTGCTACTGTAAATTCTGAATCTGCATAACAATCTGCCCACCAAATTACACCAGTATTAGTTTTGGCACTAACTATACAAGTAGCACCAGAAGTACTTCCTGTAAGTGTAACAATTGAAGATGAATTACCACTAGTAATACCAAAAACGATATACGTTGCTCCATCTGAATCAAGAAATTCACCAGTTAATCCAGTTCCAGTGATAGTTTCACCCTGAATAAAAGATCCAATAAATGTATTAGCAGACCATTTTTCTGCTGTTGTAAGATCAGTCGGTGCAGCAGCCTGCCATAATGCAAGTGTTGTAAATGCACGTCCACTTGTACCAACTGTTTTGACAACTGTTGCCGGTGCCATAAAACTATCCTAAAACATTATGTGAAGATCCAATTACTGTAGGATCATCTACACTAGACTTGAATGATGTTAACGCTTGTACTGTTGCTAGTGACATGACATTACTAAATCGAGAATCATCTATATTAAGAGTTTTATGACGCATATGAAGTATAATGGGAGCTAGCCAACTATTACTTCTTTCACTAGACATGAGGAATGCTAATTCCTCAACATCCGTGTCCAAAACTTTAACAATAGTCCACTGAGGATTTGATCTCTCACTTTTTGACCAATTCCATCCATCAGATCGTACTTCAAGAATATCTCCACGCTTTGGTACACATACATCATGATATATTGTTGCTCCAATACGTGATGTTAAACAAACTAATATTTCAGCCATATTAATAATAAGCCTTATCCCAACCTGTATAATCCTGCGAAACCGATGCCTGTGGTGTTAGATGACTATAAACACACCAGAATTCCGTTCCTGATTCAATAGCAGTAATTTCATGCTCAACATCCGCTTTAATGAGACAATGTGAAGGCGCATGAAAATCTCTTTCTGCAATTAACTGTTCGCGCTCACTTATTTTATTAAATCCAGAAGTAGCATTACAGGCTGGACATGAAGTTGTTGTAGATCGTTGTGTTTCCCATGTCTTACCACAGGAAGTACAAGTAAATTGTCGAAATAAGTAACGTGCACGAATATGAATAGCCCCAGTAAAAATAATTGTAGTATGATCAAAATTATGCTGGTGCCCATCAACCTTATCACCAATATTTTCCAATAAATTCGGGCGAATAAAAATATTTCCGCTAATCCATTCACCTTTAGATACCCGTGACATTTTATAATACCTCTACTTCGTTACCGTTAATTCTAATACAAGTCGTGTAATAGAACTTACTGAATTAATATTAAATCTAAGCGTGTCACCAGCAGATATAGATGTTGTCCAGCCAGTAAGTGTGGTATCCTGTGATTTAACAGCGGAAGAAATTGTTGGCAAATCACTTGCTGTAATGGTATTAGAAATTGTAGCAGGATATGATCCATATGCAACTTTCCAAATATCAACTACAATTGAACCTGTTTGATCAGCTAACATTGTTACGGCAGTAATTGTGCAAGCAAATGGAACATATAAGTCTGCTACGATACCAGTCGATAATGCACTTCCTCCTCCATCAAGTGAAATTCCTAATGCTGTTGTTTTTATTGCAGTAGTTACATCAACAGACGATGCTCCTACCGTTAATCCACTACCAAAACTGTTTTCGGTATAAGCAGAACCACTACCACCAGAACCACTACCTACCCATTTACTATTAGCAGCTGCATTTGCTATTTTTGCTAGAGTAATGGCCGCATTATTAACTTTACTTGTCGTTACTGCATTAGCTTGTATAGTTGATGCAACACTACCCGGACCATTTGCTACAACATCACCAGTAAGTGCCGTTATAGCTGATGATGGTGTTGTTCCAGCAATAGATCCATCAGCATTATAAATCGTATCAGCCAATTTCATCACCCCACATTGTCATTGTTAGTTGTGAGGCCGTTGATGCTACACCTTGTAATGTATCAGCTGTATTAAATGTCATTGATACACGATCACGTTGCCATGCTCCACCTGCCGGTATAGAAACGGCAGTAGGTGTGATGATATGTGTTGCTGTGCCGCCATTCTGATAAAGAGAAAATGTATGCGCGCTCGTAGTATCATTATTAACAACTTCCATCGTTTTCGCAATCCATTCCTTAGCTGCCGGAACAGTCGCGAGCACGCCTACAGAAGATGGAAGTTGACCTTGATAAAGTATCTTATAGGTATTAGCCATTAGCCCATGAAAAAGGCAAAGTCATCAGATGAACTACCACCACCCGATGCATTAATTATTCTTTCACCACCAATGGAATCATCAAAAGTCACATTTGTCCCTGCAACTAATTCACGACTATTAGCTAATGATGCTGCATGATCATATGTAAGAATCGGTCCATCTAATCCATTTGTATTAACTGTTAATTGATTATTAATATTTGTTTGATTTGTATCTAATTGTGCAAGTAATTGTTTAATAGCTTGATAGGCACCATCATTTGCTTTAAGCGCGCGAGAGGTATTGAGTACTGTTAATAGTTGGCTATATGACTGCGCACTCATTCCGGATATTCCTCATAAATCGTCTTAACAAATAATGTTATGTCCTGAACACGACATGTATCATTTATATTAACGGCTGCTCCACGCAATACCACACCCTGTGATGTATAATTTGCGAGCCTTTGCAGCACTTTAGCTGTTGTAGCTGTTAATGTAAATGGTACTAAATCAACATGATTAAGATCATCAAATGTGCGTACTTGTAATGCCATTGTGCCACTACCCGTAACGCGCATCTTAATCATTCCGAGATGGATAATTGAACTAGATGCCATTTACTTATTCCTATCTGTAAATAGCTCAAAGAACCAATTAATTATTTTATCAGTTGTGCTTCCATCTTGATTACGTAACGTGTCATTTGTTTTGCCGGGAACTAATTGATATAAGCCGCCATATTTAGCCGATAACTGATTCACAATCACGAGATCAATTAGTTGACCAGCTGATAATACAATTGCCGTATTAGGATCATCATTTGACGTGTTATATTGTGGTTGATAAAGTGTATCGGGCACCTCTACAATACTATATGTACCAGGTGGTAAACTTAACGATTCTGTGCCTTGAAATCCAATACTAAATGATTGACTAACTGGTCCCGTTACGTTCATAGTAAATGTTTCGCTATTTACTGGTACTGATGCTTTACCAACTATGATTGTTCCAACTAATGCCGCGCCCATTGGAATAACTGGACATGTAGTTGGTACTGTACCACCACCATCCATATCTGGTGTAGTAAATGTAGTTGCAACAGCACTAGATGAAATAGTAAATTTATACCATGTTGAAGTTGTATCGGTATCTGTATCAAAAGCACGCATCCAGAAATAACTTAAATTATAATCAAGAAATATTTCTGGCGCATCATAATCACCGGCGTTAGTTACAGGACCATATGTCTTTACTAATGTACCTGTTTTATCGTATTGCTGTGCTTCCCAATCAAGTGCAATTGTTGAATTAGTAAATGCGATTATGAAACTTGTACTATTGACAATTATTATCTGGTCTTGAAGTTGCGTACCCAGCGGCATTACTAAAACATCGGGTAATGCAACATTATTAACTAAGTCGAACGCATGAATTGTTAGTCCATCTTTCCAATAAAGGACTGAATCATCATCTGTTACTGCAATAGCATCAGCCTTACCAGATAAATTCCAACTACTGCCACTAAGTGATCCAGATGATGTTATCTGTTCAACTGTGAATGGATTACTCGGATTCTGAATATAAAAGAAATTCTTACTAGCCGTAAATGGTGGTGAAAACCAATTTGCTATTGTAACAGCACCAAGTAAATTAAATCCTGTATCATAAACATTTACAGCATTAACATTTCCACTACTACTGCTAACTTGTGCAGCAACGGCCCATATCCCAGATGAAAGACGACCACCTTGATCAGCGGTAACAAATGGTAATGTTGTTAGAACTGCACCAGATGAACTATCAATAATAACAGCAGAACCTTTAACCGAATCAAAATGATCTGATGGAATAAATAATGATCCAGCAGTTGGTGGTAATGGATCAGCTACAAACGTTGGTGTGCCTACAGCGGTCCAATTATTACCATTACCGCTAACATCAAGAAGGTCGGATGTAAGTGGCGTGAATGTGACAAGGCCACTTGTGTGTACGACAGCCGATGGCGAGTTGATTTCAGCATTTATTTGTGTAACGTTTAATGCTGTGTTCCATTCACGATAATTATAGAAATCTAAATTTCCAACTCCTGTGACGCCATCATTACCTAAAAATAAATCAGTAAACGTATATGCGGATAAATTTACAGTTCCACTACCAATAAGCACACCACTAACATATAGAGACTGTGTATTTCCATTACGAACATAGGTAATAGGATACCATATTGCTGGATTTACACTAGCATATGTTGATTGTGTTTCTGGACTACCAGCATCGATAAATATTTTTTCTAGTGAAGAATCACAGGACACATTAGCCCAATTACTATAATCAATATCAGTAGTTGCTTGTAATTGACGCCCAACAAAAGATGAATTTGCTTTTACCCAAAATAATGCTGTATAGTTGCTAGATGCTGCAACTATATTAGTATTACGATGTAAATAATCACTTCCTGTTGCAAGACGAACAGCCATTATTTCTTATTCATCCATATCCAGAACGCGCAGTACATAATGAACATTCCTACCCAAAATGCCATGTACCAAAATGGTGGACTATGTATTATTCGCACGACTACCAATAATCAACTTATCTGTGTCAACAAGTGCAATCGTACTAATTTGATTGTTGAATGTCCATGGACACCATTTAATCTTAATCGGATCCAAGTTTTCGCTATAGTCACCAAATAACATCTGATTATTGGGCAATGTGATATAGAGATATTGATTTAAACTATCGTTGAGAAATTGAATATTTTGAAAGAAGTCTCTATCAAGTCCTAACCAAAGATCTCTTATTTTAAACGATAACTCAGGCCGTATGTAGATACCATTAAAATACATTATGCCACTATAATCAACTAATAGCAAAGCATCAATGTTAACACCACCTGAGTCCAATACTGTTGCTATGCCATGTACGCTGGCACCAATACCTTCATCGATTACGGTTAATGGCCATGACGACGGCACATCACCATTATCATTATATGCATATGTTCTCGTTTGCTTAAACATATACAGCGTTCCACGAAATCCCTGCGCGTTTGTTAGTGGATAGCCATCTAATGGTGCAACTATAAGGCCGCTGACCATATTAACTGCTTCAGGCATCCCCGGATTACTAACATATGCCGTGCTTATTAACCCAGCGGTGGTAACTGATGATTGATCACCATAGGGAGCTGAAAGAACCATACGATTATTGAACAAAGTAATGTTGACGCCCGCTGGAATGTTAGCAAACAAATCAAACAGATCATCAGAACTTTGCAGTAATTCGGCATCATAAAAATTTACCGTTGTGCTCGTCGTAGTGTTATCATTAAGGTCAGCACCAGGTATTAAGAATAATTCGTATTGTGTTACATCACCGGTGAATAATGTTGGGTCAATTGCCTGACTAGCATAAATCCGTCTTGTTGTGACAAATGCATCAGGCGACACAGGAACATTTGTTAAGTCAATTGCATGTGAACCATCTGCCGTTGCGCTAGCAAAATAATATGTTTTATTAGGATCAATTGAGTCAGCAGATGGCCCCGGTGATGTTTCAAATCCTGTATTAGTAATATATGTTACTGCAAATACGTGTACACCTACTGCTACGTTACCGGCTGTTGCTGATAATGCAGCAGCGAATCCATTAGGTCCAATTGGCCATTTGCCCCCGGCTTTTCTCGCAAGAGAACCATCACCTTCATATACATATACAAATTCATTCTGCAAACCATTAATACTGTCATTTGGTGTTATGTAAGCGCGCCCATTAATAGATGCGTAGGCAAAATCTGTCATGCCAATAATAGATAAAATTGGCGATGATGGTGTTGGACTGGTCGTATGGAATATATTACCTAATGTATCTAGTACGAGAAGGCCACTAACCTGATTATTAAATACGTAATGATATATTCTGGCAACAGATCCATAAGGATTAGATGGTGGTATACCGATTAAGAATAAATCTTCACCAGGGCGTGATAAGAATTCACCTTCATTGAATACTAAATCGCTACAATCACTAAAATGATCCAGAGGTACAGATTCTTGACCACCACGTTTCCAGAGGCCATTAAAGTTATCGATTAGTAATGGATTGTGATCGCGGGGCATTTAAATTATAATCCGCGTTTTATGGATGCGCGGCCCCCATTATTGCTGATAAGGTAATCCGTTAGGATTCAGTCCACATCACCCCTTTACGATGAAACCTTCGGCACAGACGCCCACTTCGCCAATACAGGAGCATTAAATGTTACTGCGGCATGTGCAGCAATGGTATATGCCGTGCTACCAGCCGTGCCATTAATAGTAGCCGAATCAGTAGCATTGCCATATACTTTCAATATACTTGCGGAGTCATTTATAACAGTTAATGCCTGTCCTACTGCCGCTACTGGTAATGCTACACCAACAGTACCATCAGCAGTAGTACAATAAACCATTGCTGATCCAACTGGTGTAATTGTTCCGCTATTACCCTGATTCGTACCGAGAGCCGTTACAGTTTGAACAGGGAAATCAATAACGGGCTGATTAATAACTGGTGTTGTAATTGTTGGCGATCCACCAATAGTTCCGGTAATTGTTGGTCCGGTAATTGTTGGCGCAGTAAGTGTCTTATTGGTTAATGTCTGTGTACCAGTAAGAGTAACGTTACCACCACCACTACCAGCGATTGCAGTCCATGTGGGAGATGCAAGTGTATTCGTATTCTGATAAAGAACTTTATTAGTTATATCAATTAATAACGAACCAGGACCACATAATCCTGCACCAGTGCCACTTGTACCGTTTGTTGGTGCGCCCGCATTAACTGCACCCCAAAATACGTTGTTTGTAGCTGAATCACTTAACGCGCCCCAAATTGACTGTTGTGTAAACATCACATCACCTTATCGGAATCCCATCGATTAGTGGGACGATGTAATACTGTTAATAATTACCACGATTCCTATACGCGGCGAGGAATGGGCGCCGTCTAGCAGGAAACACCTGTTTCCCTTTAATATTTATCTGTAGAAATCTGTCTAATGATGCCTGCGCAGCTTCGTTTAGTGATTGAGCGCGCGTGGCATTTTCGCCAATGAACTCAGCACATAACGACGCTGTGCGATAATTGAGAAAGGACTGAGCATTGATAAGATTAATTGGATCTGCTGGATCAACGATTTTTGGTAGTTTATCAGCTATATATTTTAGAAGAAGCTGCCTATCACTTGTCGCGCCAATAAATCTTAATTCTTGATTTTGATAGGTCCAATATACAAGGCTCGTCGTCTGAACGGTGAATGCAGGAAGAAACTCGCAACGCTGCATATCATCATAATCTTCTTCGGTTTGGCCGTTCGTCCTCTCCTGAAGATTCTGTATCTCTATAAGATCCGCTGGCATTTGCGCCTGCGTAACAACTAATGTACCTGCCGGAACGACAATATTTGTATCAACATTATTGGTAAGTTGAACATTATACTGTTGTAATGATTCGCGTAGTTCAGCCAATGCCATATTCAAATAAGCCATCTGCGCGGTTGGTGTGAATAATGATGGCACACCATTATTTGCTAACCCCTGATCATTTAGGAGCGCAGCGGCTGAAGTGAATATGTCATTGGCTAATAGTTGCATTACTTACCATCCAAATGAATATGAATTTTATCTGCTTCAGTTTTTATAGTAATACTTGTCAAACAAATCACTATTAACTGCCAAAATGGTTGTCCAAATATCCTACCAAGATGAGTTAAAGTAAGTTGTTCATACTTTAACTCATCTTCAACCTTAGCCAATTCATCTTTATTAATTTCACAGAATGACATTATGATGCTTTTTTAATTCCGAGTTTTGTTGCCAATTCCAAATCAACAATATGATGACATGCGCCACATATCGGATATTTTGGATTCCTTAATGCACCACATGCCACACATGGAATCATTTCCGCAGCACGGAAATCACCCATCCATACCTTATCTTTTTGATTTAGTTCATTTGCTGCCATGCGACTATCGTCACTGATCGCGAGAGGATTACCATTATATTTGGCCCAATCACTATCCGCAATACGTACTAATTCACGATACCATGCAGTTTGTAATTCGTTTGCGCGCTCAATATCTTTCTTATCAATTTCAGCTGCAATTTTCTTGCCCAACACAAAAAACACACCAGGCTGCCTAACATCTTTCAAACAGCCGATCATGTTAAGGACATTATCCGTAATAATACTTTGCGCGACTTGTGGTGACGAAACTTGTATCTCAATAAGTGGCTGATCTGGTCCTGTATCTTTCCACCAGCTTACGCTGCCTACATGTATAAGACTCGGAGCTTCTTTTTTACCAGCAGGTACTGTAAATTCATTTGGTTCGCATGTAATGAACTTGGCAGTTATTGGCTTAGGAAAGATAGACACAACTGTACATATGTCAAGTGGATTTTGTGGTGACTTGACAATACGACGCTTATTGTGAATGTTCATGAACGAATAATCGAGTGGCATCTTAATTTACATCCTTCGTGGTATTGGCCAAGCTTACCCCAGTTCCATATGCTAGGGCATCAGTTACAGGAGTTTCATTAGCAAAGAGTTCATCACGCATCTTCTTTAATCGTGCAGCATCTTCTTCCTTAAAATTTGGATTAGCGCGCGGGTCCATGTATTTTGCGCCAATGGCTTTCGCAGATGCTGCATATATAGATGCAATTACAATTTTACACACGTCATAGTTGGGAGGAAGGAAATTTTTATCCTTGTCCTCAAATACCCATACAGGTTCATAAGAAACTTTATCTACAAGATCCGCTATTTCGGGAACTGGTACTACGCGCTCAAGAATATACTTATTATGAATCCATTGCCTGTACTTAGGACGTTCCTCAACGGTGCTATAGGGAAGTTCTATGCCATGTATATCATGATTAACGATACGTTTCTCGAATTGGTCATCACTCCACACAATTCTGAAAAGAGGATATGTGGCTTGGAAGTAACCATAATCACGCTCAAGATAACGGTTCATATGTTCTATTTCAGGTGTCATCATGCTTTCACCACCTGCGAACCAGCCGTATCGTAACCAATCTTTAATGTACCATCAGCATCACGTATTGGCCAAATAACAACAGATGCTTGATGACCAACTAATACGCTCGTGTCAAGGAATATGTCAAATCCTGCTTCCCTAACGCGCTTGAAGAATCCTAGATCATCACACCACATATCAGATTCTAATTCGCCCATCCTAATCCATGGTTCTTCCATTTTCCTAAATACATCTGTTCGTATAAGACAACATCCTAATCCTGCACCAACAATCTGTATTAAATCCTGTCCCTTATACTTATCGAGAACAAGATGGTTACACTTGCCATCCGGTGCTGCAAAATCAAATGCAATTGGATAATGTGGATGATTGCGCATCAGATATAGGCCGCTAATAACATCTTTGTCATGGGCCAATAAACGTGTTAGGCCATCAGGTGGTATGATAACATCATCATCTACAAATAGTACATGAGAACAATCATATTCTAGTGCCTGTCGTATAATAACGTTGCGGTTTCGCGCAGGCGATTGTCCATGAGCAAATGTGCATAATGTGCCTAATGGCTTATTGATAATATTAAAATGATCATAGAAATCAGCCTTACGTGCATATTCGGCTGTAATAACACCGACCATTATCTTTGTGGGCTCGATGATACCTGCGCGCTCGGATAAATCTCTCCTAATCGATGATCTTAATGATTCCTGTGCCTGATATAATGGGCGTTCCAAAGCCATTACTTCCTGATTAAGTGGATAATATTTTGTCACTCCATCACGTATTACCGGCACTCCCGGCCCATGATCAACAAGATGAAGATGTTCCATTACAACTTCTGGCATATAAACACGTCGTGATTTTGGTACAATGTTGAATATTGTATCATCAACTGCATATCTTTTGAATGGTAAGGGCCAAGGCACCTTATCCATTATTAGTCTACTCGTAACAGGATAACAGGCTAATTGATCACCAAATATCCTATCATCAGGATATACAAGAATAACATCATCTAAACATTCAGCTAATTTATTTCGGAATATTATATCCCAATCTTTCGTATGACAAATTGTATCATCACCAGATAACATGATATATGGTGAATGTGATTGCTTATAACAAATTTCTACCAAATCATTAATTGGATATTGGCCATGATTAACGCGCGTTACAACTGCGCCACCCCATCTATCCAATTGTTCATCTTCTGGTAATTGTTCAACAACTAATGATAGCTCAATTTTATCAGGCTCAGCACAATTATCGTATAGGCTATTTAACCACCTTTCGAGATCGGTTGGTCTATTAGAAGGACAGAGAACGGAAATTACTGTTTTCATAATTATAAATGCGCGTGTACCATGCGCGCCCCGGTTTCTTTGTTACTTAACGTAGTAAGTGGCGCTCGTTGGATCGTAGAAAGCCAATACAGGTACCTTACTCGTTGGTGCTAATGTATTGGATAAATTGCCCGTGGTAACGAATGCCGCAGGTGAATTATCCGTAAAAATTAACACTAACTGATGCTGACCTGCTATTGGCGGTGTAATTGTTGCTACAGCCGTTGTACCAGTAACGCGTGTAATAAACGACGTTGGTGCAATAGTCGTTGTTGACGCGATAGATGGTGGAAATGGCTGCTGTTCACTTTGCGGTGTTCCAAGATTAGCTGCTGTTAAGTCCTGTGATACTGACATTTTATTCTCTCCTTAGTAACCAGACGGAACAGCTAAATTGTAGATATAGCTGATCGCTGCGGGATTGTTAACGAATGTCTGAGTACCAATTACGAGATAGAAAATATCAGCCGTCAATATACCACCGCTAGGTCCCCTCAGCTCAAAGGTTTTACGTCCATCCGTTGTATAGAATCCTAATGGAAGAATTTCACCACGGCCCCAAATTGACTCATTAATAAAGTCAATCCGTGTATTATCCCAGTTATAAGACTCACGAACAGTAGCACCAGCCATCTGCATCTTATCGAAATACATATTGAGACCTTCTTCTTTTGCCTCTTTATGTATTACTGATACAACCTGACCAATCTGTTCGTAAGCCTGTTTCTGCGCGGGATGCATCCATGCCGATGGCTCAAAATCATGATCGATACCAATACGATTACCAATCTGATTTATTGCTAAGCGCGCGAGTGGTAACGTGAATGACGCAGAACTCGCATTAATACCCGTAGCACGGATCTGCGGAGTATTAGCACGATTAAAGCCTAGCCATGTTCCTGTTGAAGCATTGGAATCATGATAAGCAACACCAAACAACGCCGGTAATGAACTTGGTGCGCTAATACCATAAACAACAACTTTATCAGTACCAGTTGCACCAGCAATAGCAGGAGTAACAGAGATCGTCTTATTAATAACATCGACCTGTGTTACCTGCGATGAACCTCTAAGCGTCGCAAGAGTGGTATCATATAACTGAATCATCTGTTGGTCACGGACAAGACGTGCTCCGAAACCATCAGTTGTGCAGGTATAAGTATCAACGCCGGCCGTTGTACTCACACTTGTAACAGTTGCAAGAACACCATTACCACTGCCCATTATATTAGCATCGAGTTGACGGCCTAGTTCATCAAATGCCTTAGCAGAATATTCGCGTACTGCATTAACGATACTCTTACGGTCTGAGTCAGTCGCCCACTGTGCTAACTTTGTGTATTCAATGTTCTGTGACATGAATACGGGTTGCAACACAGCCTTATCGTACTGCTGTGCCGAACCACGTCCTAAGTCACCGCCGTCGGGATTAAAGTATTGAAACGAGCCACCAGGATTAATCTCTAGTGGAACGCGCATCTGACGGTTTGATACTTTTTCAACATTCTTCTTCTTAACCGTACCCCAAAATCGCTGGTCACGATCAAACAATGTACGATAATGAGGAATTACTCTTTCTAACTCCAGCGCTACGACTTCGGATTCGTTAGCTGCTGCCATATCATTAGCTCCAAATAATCTTTATCGACACAGATGATGCTGCCGATAAAACAAACGCGGCTGTACTGTTTAGACCAATCCGCGTAGGATCAGTTGGATGCAATACAATACCAGTATCACCATTCACACCTTTCAGCGTCACCAATACAGCATTACTTGTTGGGAAAAGTAATGTGGCACCGGTACTTTGTGCAGGTGGTGTTATAGTATTGTTGCCAGTTGATAGTGCATAATCAACTATAGCACCAGGTGAATTTGTATTCTCCAATGCAGATGCTATTGATTGGAGCCCGAAATCACCAGTGAATAAATTGATTACTCTACTATTACTAGTTATCATCCAGCTACCCTATTAAGATAGTCTATTGTTGATTCACCTTTACGTCGTTCTTCTTGTCCGCGTTTTGGGGCCGCAGATTGTGCCCGATCTTTTCGTTCACGTTCTGGTTCATTATCATTATCTTTCGAGCGCGCAGTCGTTGTTGCTTTACCAGATAATGCCTCAGAACGAACCTTTTTGATAATATCGAATAATAGCGTTTTGGCCTTGTTAAAATAGGCATTCTTTATTGCTTCTTGAGCCGATTTATTAAAGTCCTGCGCGATTAAGTTTTGCCACAAATGATCTAAATTACCTTTGAATCTCGTATCATTACCAATTGCGTTATCTAATAGACGCTTAACATCATCAACTGCCTTAGCGCGCACGTAGGAACTCATACTTTCGCGTGGATCGATATATTTATTAATTGTTGCTGTAATGGCATTATCCGCGCGCTCAATCAAATCGTCACGGACCTCAACAAATCGTTGATTAATTAACTGTTGCTCACGTTCACTAACACGCTTATCACCTTCACTTACTGGCTTAGCTAATGGAACTAATTCCTGAAATTGACTATTACCAAATAGAAATTGGTTCTGTATTGTGGCGCTACCGACTAATGCCTTGTACTGTTCGGTGTCCTTACCAAAACGTTGCGCTTCAGCTAACATATTCTTAATAAAGAAGCGCCCAACATTGCCCATCACATGTAGATAAACACTTTTATCAAGGCGCTCAATTGTTGGCAGGAAATTTTCTACAATTCTCTTAAAAGCTTCCTCATCCTCATTTCTTACCGATTTTAGGATATCAGTAACATCACCGGCAAATAATAACTGTTCCGCGCCAGATAATGTCTCTGCGCGCTCTTTAGCATCATTGGCATCTTTTAATGTGGGAAATATCTCCTCGTACTTCTCACCACGATAAATTTTCTTTTCCAAATCTGGAAACTTTTTGAAGATGTCTGGATATGCTTTGATGACTTCTGATCGCTTAAATGGTTCACCAAATGATATTTCATCATCTTTAATTTCGGGCAACTCAGCTAAGTCGTCTATGATCTCGTCATCTTTTGCGCCATCTGCATCGCCAATTTCTGCTAATGCTTCTTCCTTCGCAGGCGCTTCCTGTTCCTTATCAAGTTCCTGATTAACGAAATCTAACGTATCAACTTTTGGTGAATCAACAATATCAATATCTGCCATTTTATTATCTACCTGATTGCGCGTTCTGTGGAATCGGTCCTACTAATGGTTCCTTCTGTGCGTCTGGTGCTGTAGCGCCTTCCTTTGGCGCGCTTACTTTTGATTGATTCAATGCCTCTTGTTGCTGCATTGCTTGCATTTGTTGCTGTTGCACGGCTATGTTATGTGCTTGCCAATGTAATAGGACATTGGCATATCCAGCCTGATTCTCCATCTTGCACATACGGCCACTATCTGACGCAAGCCAATTCTTACAAATATCACTATGAATCATATTATCATCGAATGGATTAATTGGTATCGATGATGTCGGCGTCCCTGCCTCCATTTGCCCCGTCATCGGATTCATTGACGGTTGTCCGGGTAATGGCGCGCTATTTATAAGAGCATTTATTTCTTCTAACTGATATTCGCGCTGTGCTTCGCCGGGTAATGTAAATTCTACTATGCCTATAGTATCCTTAACGAGTTGGAAATTTTCTGGTGCTGTTATTGCGCTCTGCACCAATGGATTAGTGCTCATCAGCAATTGCATTACCTTATCAGACTTCTGTGACCATGTAGTAGGTAATTGATCACTACAATCTAATTCAATAGAGCCAATTTTACCTTGTAATTCAGCTTTACGTATGAAAACATTTAGGAAATTACCATTATCGTCTTTATCAACATATTTCTCATCTTCCTTCATGCATTTGATAAAGGAAGGAATAACTTTACCGTGGATTTCTTTCCACCACGTAAGGAACATTACCCATGTATTCTGTAATCTTTGAAGAGCCTGTGATCTACTTTCAGAATATTGACCCAATGTCTTTGATGAATTTGGCTGCGCGCCACCCCATAATGACGGTAATGCTCCACAAACCATTTGCGCCATATCCTGCACGAATTGCATGAATGGCATTACTTCAGCAGATAATGTAGCAGTTTTTAATTGGAAAAATGCATCACCAACGTTCTGACCAGCTTTAGGAACAGCGGGAAATACTTGTCCTGGTGTTGCTTCTACTTGGCGGTATTGTTCAAAGTTTAGTACGGATGGATTAGCAAATGTCTGACCAATACCATGCTCGATTGTTTGGATGATTAAGCTAATGAGTTCATTTGTTACTTCCTGCATCGGAACTACACCTTCGCCAACTGGCTCGAAGTGAATGTAGTTTGACATTGGATTCTTTAAGCATGTCCAATGATCTTTTAATGATTCATTAACCGCGCAGCAGAAATCATCATTTACATAATCAATCTTCACACCATCAGGAAACTTTTTCAGTAATTCCTTTGTATCGCGCTCATCAGCGAGACTATAGAATGATGTTGGAGGAATCCACCACCGATTCCATGTTGGTGTATCGGTAGGATATTCGCCCATGTATTGTGGACTAAGCCGAGCCCATCTATCATAAGCATCAGCATAGCCGGCATTGCCTTTACCATTACGTATACGTTCGGCTAGATCTGGATCATCCTTTGCTAATTCAGCTACGAGAAACGAGTAATGTTTCTCCATCGATAAGCAAAGGTATGGCAATTCTTTCGCGTTCATTACATAATTAGGTACCTTAACATATAAACCACCATATACCTCAATACATTGCCTAGCCTTCGGCTTATTAATATAACCAACTAATCGTGGTACGGTTAATGTATCAGTTTGTAATTCTGGATCAACTTGTTGTAGGCATTGTGGACATAAGTCCTGCCCAGAATTCAAATAACCATGTGCTAGAACATCATCTTGCCCAGGATTATATTCGTCACGTTCTTTATCGCTTGCCTGTTTACTACTAATATTAGTTTTACAAATAGGACAGATTTTATTCTCTACTGTTATTTCTTCATTCTCATATTTTGGTTCGGCGTACGTGCCATATTCTTCATCTTCATCAGTGTAGTTATAGCAGAACGTTTGGCCTTGTGTTACGTAGGTGAATAGACCGTGTAACCAAAATAACTTAGCATCATTATGTTTGGCTACTAAATCGGCAATTTTCTGTGATGCACGCGCGGTCTGTAAATCCAGCACATTATCCGCGTCATCGGGTACGCCAATAACACCAGGAATGTTAACAGACAATGCAGCAATAATAGACTCAAGTAACGCCTTGAAGATATTGGCTTGTTTGTCGTAGTACGATTCATATCCGGTCGCATTGTTTACATCTGTATTTTGTAAATCAAATACACGCCAATCATGTGCAACTTCATTCCACCAAACGCGCTGGAATCCTTCCCACATAAATGCGAGCCGCTTCCATGCACGTAACTGACGTTCGCGCACAGCTTTATCTTCTAGTTTGAATTGATCAACTAGAGTTTTAAGCGAATCGACTATTGAATCGGGAAGTTCTCTCATTACACTTTTTCAATCTTAACATCTGGAAAATTAGGTTTTATGTTATTTGCCACATTAATTGCTACTTGGTCAATAAAACGAGTAGCATCAATTCTATCCCATCTAAAATCGTATCTCTGATTCACTACTTGTATATAAAGTTTACCACACTTTATGATGCTCATTTAGAAATCTTTAGAATTAGGCGCTGGATTAAATCGCCGATTACGTGGCATAAATGGCTTCGGTGCCTTAGCAGTCTTAGGTAAACTTATTCTAGGTGCACCAGCCTTACTAACATTAGGGGGCTTTGGAATACTCATTCTCGGAGCGTTTGGTATTGATAATTTGAATGCCATTGTTATGCCTGTTGTGGACCTCGCGGCTGTTGCTGATCATTTGGTCCTATACCATTTGTCGGCTGTGGCATAGGTGATTGTGATGGCATAATAGATGGAACATTTGGATTATTTCCCATACCCATCGATGGAAACATTGATCGCATTAATGGTTGGAATGTTCTACCAATTTGCTGACCCATACCATATGATTGTAAGTATGGATTCATGCCATAGCCATTCATTGGCTGTTGCTGCATACCCATATTACCAAATCCACGCATAACATTACCCATCATACCATTATTTCCCATCATTGGCATTGGTGGGCGCTGAAATTGCGATCCCATCATAGGCCGCATTTGTCCCATCATCTGTTGTGGAACAATTGATGTAGGATAACTAATATTGCTATTAGCTAACTGCTGCCATTGTGGTGATGTATTAGTATTAGGATTAGTTGCTTGGTCGCCTTTAGGCATTATCGTGTCCCCATTTTCTTAGATGGTCCTATTGATTTAAGTTTATTAGCTGTTGCGTAGAAAACTTGCTTACCCTTCTTAGGACCATATTCTTTCTTCATGTTGGACATAACTTTTTCGCCGGAACCAGAAAAGTATTTACTGATTGGCATCGTTTATATCCTTTGGTGCATGTGCCTTTAAGAATGAATCGCGTTCTAATTGTTCACGCTTTGCGCGCCATGATAATGGGCCAATTTTACTATAATCGATAGATGGCGCATTATCATCTGAGCGCGCAGGTTGTGCAGTAAATAGTTCCATTAATTTGATACGTTCTGCGCGTTCTCGTTCAAGGAGTTGAAATAACTCATCACAATGCTTACATTGCTTCGCTGATTCGCAGGCATCACAATGTGGTGTGAATAAGTGGATGAGCCAATGACGAAAATGATACCACATATTAATGCCGATGAAACATTCTGATCGGAATCATTTGACTACGTTGCGCGCGTTCCATAGCCGCTGCGCGTCTAAAGAGCATATTGTAATCAGGATTTTCATTAAATGTGCGTTCTAATTGCTCGCGCGCTTGGACATTTTCAAATTCCGCCTTCGCATCATTTACATATGTACTTGTCGCATCAACCATGTAACGTATTCCATCATATGCATCATCACCTTCAAATGCCGCAACATCTTCTGCCTTCACATCATTTTTTGGCTTAGCATATACACATGCCTTAATGGCATTGATCAACATTTCGCAGCTCCTAAATATCTGGAGCTTTGGAAGCACCTCTTTTGTAACTACTGATGTGAACCTACCAACATATTTATCATATTCTTCTTGTGATCTATTGCGCATAAGCCACATAGCATGTTCATCATCATATGGCTCGTCATTAGTGCTATTTGTTAATGGAGCATCTTTCCAACGTAAATATTCATGTAAAAGCGTCTTACCGGCCAAGCGACTACCATGGACGTTACCTGTTAAGTCCACTGGCCGTCCAATTGCTATTTCAATTTGTTCACGTATCGTATGTTCCATGCCTTTATCTTGATTCGTTGATTGGCAGAACTTTATAATACGTGGATTATCTTTATCGATAAATTGTTTTGCTATTGGAGCCCAATCGGCAATAAGAGTATTCTTCCAATGTAACTCACGATATACATATAAACGTCCTGTTGGTGCGATAGCTCCGAATCCTATCCATGTATTTGCTCGGAAGCCCCAATCACCAATAACAATCTTGGGCCAATATTCTGGTATGGCAAATTCATCGATAACATGAATAGCATGTTCAGGTTCATCTGGATAATGTTTCTCACGGAACTCATCAAATACTTGGCCTAAGTATGCATTCCAGTCACCATATTTCTTTGCGCGCTTTTCTGCTTCCGATAATGCTTCAAGTGAATTTTTATAGTCAGGATCAATATGTGGATTATCGGCTAATGTGGCATGGACATAGATACGTTTATTTCCACCTTTACCAATAAGAGGAAATTTACTACATTCTTTTAGATCATTTACTCCCAACTTATAATATGGATCAATAAAACGACGTTTTACGAAAGTATGTCCTACACCGCCTGGCATTCCACCTGCGCGTATGATGGCTGGTAAGCCTGTGCCTGTTGATGTCCTCACACGTTGAAATGCTATGTATAAGTATATCCATTCCGTAAATGATGTAAGCTCATCTGGTGTGTAGAGATTGATTTCCATCGAATCATATTTGTGAACATCATCTTCTGTTTCACAATGCGCCATGAATATGCAGGCGCCGGATGGAAATTCCCATTTCATTTCTGATGCATTGAATTTTGCATCAAAATGCCGATAAATTTGTTTGCTACGTGGAATGACCTCATTCCTAAGTTCAGGATATGTCCTACGCATAAACACTTGTTTAAAGCGCGGATTCTCATGAAACTTATGGATAAGCGGATACATCAGCAATGTTTCCGTCTTGGCAGAACCTGCCCCACCACCATATAATGCTTCCTTAATATCATATGGTAAGGATAAGAATTCTGCTTGACGTGCTGATGGTTTCCAGTCCATTTGCTTACGTGGTAGTAGTTGGTGATGATGGATGCGCCGCTAACCATGCATCTGCTACTGCTGTTACACGAGCAGCATCAGTTTGAAAATTGGCTATTACTTGTGCATCAGTAGGAAGTGTACCATTAGCGGTATGGAATCCTTTGATGAACTGAAGAAGTTCGGGAACGATTCCTATGATGACATTAACTAATGATGGAGGCATTAGGAAATTCCTTGTACAATTGTTTTAATAAGAGTAATGTAGGAACCATATTTCGTTTGCGCGCTTAGTGATAATGCATTCTGTAACTGTGTAAGGGCTGTTGTTACGGCAGATTGCCATCCTGATTGCGCAGCCGTGATAGTTGCAACTGCACCTTTACTAAATGTAACTATAAGACGTGTATCAGCATCGGAAATAAGTTTAGAGGAATTTGCGCTAATAGCGGCATCCTGAAATATTCCTATTGCTGATACAACTTGATCTGCACTATATGCTGCCTTACCAGCCGGTGTAACGACTGATGTAGGCGCAGATGCGCAGGAAATTGTTGGGCCTAATGTGAGAACGATAATTGATAATGATGCAATGAACTTTTTCATTTCTTTGGCCCCGCTGGTAATGAGGAACTATCGTAATGACCACTAAACCATAAAATCACAGCACATGCTACTGTGATGATACGTGCCCATTTATCACCAACATAGGGAGTTAGTGGGAATACACCACTAATAAGAAGTAGGGCACCAGATGATAACTTACCCCAGAACCATACCCAACTATCACGTGTTAGACCGAGACTGATAAGAAATGAACTCATTTATGAAACTCCATCAAACGCACCAACTGCTCCGCGCGATAATGCTAAATCACCCCATGCTTGGCTAATTGGTTGTGGTAAATCATACCAATATGCATTATAACTTGTACATTCACCATTAATCATATCTAGTGGTGTATTTGGTCCCCAAGCTGAGAATGTTGGCCAATTTGCATAACCATGAGTAAATCTATTAGCTAAACTACCAGAAATATTCGGATCAAATTGATCACCAAAGTTTTTTTCTAGAACTGGGTCTGCTGATGGATATTCACTATATGCGCCATTCTGTATAAGAAATCCATGAAGATATGGTGCAACATTTCGCCAACAACCATCATTACCAATATATGTTGGTAAACCAGGAGTTAAA
>Ga0134128_10000686_pt1 | contig 46238 bp, 36 predicted proteins | sample KB31754_FD_96462 | JGI IMG/M metagenome (GOLD analysis project Ga0134128, IMG submission 96462) | Terrestrial soil microbial communities with excess Nitrogen fertilizer from Kellogg Biological Station, Michigan, USA - KB3-175-4 | ecosystem: Environmental > Terrestrial > Soil > Unclassified ...
ACCACTTTCCGCACCCTGACCCCAGAAATAGGCTCCAGCAAGCCCGGCCTAATAACCTAAATATAAGGTTTCAGGGTCAATCGTCGAGGTATAGTTCAGAGACCAGCCCTTGATTGCTTACTTCCGTTCCGCGTTGATGATAAATCCCAGTGATCTGCACAATCGGCTCAGTGCATGGCATAGATCGTTCGTTCACGAGTTTCGATCCATTGTTCCATCTCATTCGCGGCGCAGTGTTTCGGCCGGATCTTGAAGAGCAGCCCGGCGCGCCGGTAGCGCGATTGCAAGCAATGCCGGCCCAAGCAGTAATATCGCAGAACCCAACAGGACGACCAGTGACGTCGAATGCGCGCCGTAGAAGCGCGAACGCAAAGCGTACCCCATCGCGGCTGCACACGTCAGGCCCAGGAGTGTGCCGGCCATCAGCCAGAGACCCTCTTGACGGAGCAGCAGCGTCACGATCTGCTCGCGCGAAGAGCCCAGCGCCAGGCGAATACCGATTTCCTTCTCACGCAGCGAAACCTCGTAGGCAAGTAGTCCATAAGTCCCGAGAATGGAAAGAAAGAGGGCGAGCGCCCCGAATGCCATGGCAACCTGCATCAGAAACACACGTTCTGAGACCTCGTTCGACATTTCTTCTGATATGGTCTCAATGTAGAAGACCTTTGCCTCTGGAAACTGGCTTTTAAGCTTCATCCTGACGGCATGTTTCAGCGAGGCAGGATTCCCATTCACGTTCAGCACGATGGTGGCGAAGCCGCGCGGGTCTTCAGCACGAGGAATGTAAATGTCGGGTCCGGGATTCGAGACCAGGTCGTAGTTGTGTATATTGCCCACAACTCCAACCACGGTGGCCCAGCTCCGTCCCTGGGCGATGTGGATCTCCCCGGTGCTCACGCGATGTCCCAGCGCGCTTTGTCCCGGCCACTCGCGTGCAGCCAGGGCCTGATTCACGATTGCGACGTGGTTTCCGCCATCGTCCCCCGCATTGAAATCGCGGCCCTGCAGCAGCGATTGACCAATGGTTGAAAAATAGCCTGGGCTAATGGCATACGAATTGGGATTTATGTTTACCTGCCGGTGGCACTGTTCCGGATGTGCATCGGAACAGAAATCGTAGCGATTGATCGCATGGCCAAGCGGAGGATGGTCCGTCACCGCGGCAGAGACGACGCTCGGCAGTTGATTCAGGCTCGCGGCCATCTCGCTCAATTTCAACTCCGCCCGCGTGGCCTCCTCCTTCGACAACATGTCCGAGCCCGACGATACTTCCACCATCAGCAGATGATTCGGCGCGAAACCGAGCGGCTGGTGTAATAACAAATACACACCGCCGATCATCCAGCCCGCGCACGCAATCAGCACCGCTGCCAGAGTGAGTTGCACGACTACGAGCAAACGTCCAACGGATCGCAGGCTGCGGTCCGCAGAACTTCTTCCACCCGCCTGCATATCCCGCAGAAGTGCGGGGCGTAGTGTTCGCCACGCAGGCAACAGGGCGAGAAAGATCGTCACTCCAGCGGAGACCGCAATCGTGAACGCCAGGACCGTAGGACTCACGGAGGGGTGGGCCAGCCGCGGCAGGTGGAACGCAGTCGAGGTCTTCACTAATTCAAGGGCGAGAAGAGCCAGTGCAATGCTGCCCGCTGTGCCCAGCGTCACCAGCACCGCGCTTTCCACCATCAACTGCTTCAGCAACTGGCCCAGCGTGGCTCCGAATGTTGCCCGCGTTGCAAACTCACTGCGGCGTCGAGTATTGCGAGCCAGCAACAGGTTTGCAAGATTGGTGCAGGCGATCAAAAGCAGCAATCCGCATGCCGCCAGTATCATCAGAAGCGCCGGCTTCGTTTCGGCGCCAACCAGCAATTCAAGGTAGGGAAACACCAGGGTTGGTCTCCTGAACGTGCGTCTGTAGCCGACGTAGTAATTCGGGTAGTCCTTCTGGAGCGTCCGATCCACGCGTGCCAGATCGGCATTCGCCTGTTGCAGCGTCACGCCTGGCCGTAGCCTTCCAATTACCTCAAAGTCAGAATCTCCGCGCGCGTTCGGATGTTCCTGCTTGTCGCAACCGACCTGGACAAAGACCTCGGGTTGATTGAGCGCATAGGAACCTTCAATCGCCTGCTCCAGAGGCAGTACGCCTGCAATCTGGAAGTCCCGTCCGTCCAAATTCGGTGCCCTTTTTGCGAGCGCCTTGCCGCCGCCCAGACGCTTCCAGTAATCGCCGCTAACAATCGTCTGTGAAGTGCAGTCCTTCTCATTTCCCGTGATCGGCCAGCTTGTCCCCAGTGCGAAACGAGTGCCCAGAGTCGAGAAGAAGCCCTGTGTGACGGCCAGAATTCGGCGAGCCGGTGCAGCGTTTGTTGCTTTCTGGGTCGGCGACCACTGGCGATACGCCGCCAAACTTGTGAACGTGGTTGAACGGGATTGATAGTCCTGCATGGTCGGAATGGAAATCACTCCGTCCGGTTGGGAAGCGACAGCTACCAGTCGATTCGCTTGTGGGAAAGCCAGCGGCTCCAACAATACCGCATCAAGAACAGAGAAAATGGCTGTCGAAGCCCCGATTCCCAATGCCAAGGTCAGAATCGCGGTAAATGTAAATCCCGGAGACTTGCGCAATTGCCGCACTGCATAGCGAAGATCGTTCAGAAAATTGATCAAAAATTCATCTCCTTACTCGGTCCGCAATGCCTGCATGGGATCGACGGAAGCGGCGCGACGCGCGGGCAGCAGGCACGCCAAGCTGCCGGCCAGCAGCAAAGACGCAGCCGCGCCAATCGCGATCATCGGATTGAAGGGACTTACCTGAAACAGCAGGCTGCCAATGAGCCGCGAGAAACCGAACGCAGCCACGGTCCCTACGACCGCCCCGGCCACCACCGGTCGTAGCCCCTCACGCAACACCTGGCGGTAAATATCGGCGCGCTGCGCACCCAGAGCCATGCGCACGCCAATCTCGTGCCGCCACTGCGCCACGGAATACGTGACCACGCCATACACGCCCAACCCAGCGAGCAGCCACGCACTGATGGCGAATAGCAAAAGCAGGTCCATCTCAAATCGTCGAGCAGCGACCGAGTCGGCCACCACGCCGCCGAGCGCGCGCACCTCCGGCACGGCCACTGCGGGATCGACGCTCCAGACGGTTTTGCGAATCGCGTTCGCCATTTCCATCGGGTTCTGCTTCGTGCGCAGGACCAGTCCTGCGGTCGTGTCGCTCTGGTACCAGTAGGGAACATAGATCATCATCGGATCGGGCTTGGCCAGCGAAAGCGTCCGCGCGTTCCCCACTACGCCAATCACCGTGAAGAGGTTCTTCTCGTTGCTATGGCGGAATTGTTGGCCCAGCGGATTCATCCCCGGCCAAAGCATCCGCGCGGTCAGTTGGGAAATAACAGCATCCTTTCTTCCGTCGTCTCTGTCGCTCAAAAGACGTCCGGCAACCAACGGTAAATGGAGTGCCTGAAAGTATCCGGGACTGATCCAGCGCCAATGCTCCGTCGGCGTCTGAAAAACGGAACGCGCATCCCCAGGTAGGTGCGCGATATCGACCCAGCTATCTCCACCCAGCGGCAATTCGCTGGTGATGGCGACGCTTTCAACGCCGGGAAGTTGATTCAGCATCACCAATGCGTTTTTGTAAAACTTCGCACTTTCTTTTTGGTCCGAATACGGCTTTGTCGGCAGATCGATCTTTGCCGTCAACACCCGGTCCGCCAAAAATCCGCGATGCACATGCATCAGGTGGTAAAGGCTCGTGGTCAGTAGCCCCGTCAGCAGCACCAGCGTCACGCTGACCGCAACCTCTGCCGCCACCAGCGCCTTGCGCAGCCGTTTGCCGCCGTGCGACTCACTGGCGTTGCGCGCATCGCCATGCAATGCTTCCTGCGGCTGTGTGCGCCAGCTCATCCATGCCGGCGCCGCGCCAGCTAGCAACGTGGCCGTGACCGCCACCAACAATGCAAACCCGGCTCCGATCCAGTCGAGATGCAGGCTTCCACGAAAATTCAGCGTCGGTGGCAAATAGTGCTGCAGGACCGGCACCATCGCGCCCGCCAGAAAAATTCCCAACGCGCCGCCGATGGCCGCCAGCACACCTGCCTCCCGCATGGAGGCCCGCAGCAGATCGGAACGGCTGGCCCCCAACGCGGATGCCACCGCCATCTCCCGCCTCCGCCCCACCGCGCGCGCCAGCAGAAGATTGGCGATATTGATGCAGCCGACGAGCAGCAGTCCCGCAACCGCGCCCAGTAGAATCCACAGCGAAGTGCGGTTGCTACCGACAAGGTATTGCTGAAATAGCATAAGCACGGCGGAGAGCGTCATTTTTTCCTTCGACGACAGGCTGGAGGAAATCGAGTGTTGTAGCGCATCCAGTTCCGCCGTCGCCTGGGCCCCGGAAATCCCCGGCTTCAACCTGGCCAGGCCAAAGTAATTGAAGCTCCCGACCACTTCCCCCAACTGGCTCTTCGTAAAGGCAAGCGGCAGCAACACTTCCGGCTGCTTCTGTTCATTGTTCATTGCGCCGACGCCATAACTCAGCACATTCGGCAAATGAAAATTCGCCGGCATCACTCCGATCACCGTGTACGGAGAGCCGTTCAGCGTGATCGTTTTCCCTAGAATCGCCGGATCGCTATGGAAACGACTTTGCCAAAATCCATGCATCAGCACGACCACGGACTCGTGTCCCGGCTGATCTTCCTGTGCGGTAAACTTCCGCCCCACTTGCGGCTCCACATCCAGCACGGAAAAAATTCCGGGAGTCGCGCGCAGCACGCTCACCTGCAGCGGATGGCCGTCGGCTCCCAACGGAATATTCCGCTGGTCCATAACCGCCATTGCCTGAAAGCTATGGCTGTTCTGCTGCCAGTTCACGAAGTGGTTCGCGTTCATCGGTATGATCGGATAGATGTCCTTGAGCTCCGCCACCGACTCCTGCATTACCACCAGCCGCCCCGGATGCGCGTAAGGCAACGGCTTCAGCAACACGTCGTAAACCAGGGTGAAGATGGCCGTCGTGGCCCCGATGCCAAGCGCCAAGGTCAAAATGGCGACCGTGGCAAATCCCGGCGACTTGCGCAACTGCCGCAGCGCGTAGCGAATGTCCTGCAATATCGATTGCATTTCGATGCCCTCTATTCTTCACGCAAGGTTTTTGCCGGGTCGATACGCGCAATATGCCGTGTCGGCAGAAATGTGGCAGCCAATGCGACCGTGCCCAAGATGAGGGCTGTCCCAACCAGAGTTAAACAATCGTACGCGCCGATGCCATAAACGAAGCTCTTCAGCGCGCGCAAAGCCAACGGTGAGGCCCCCAATCCAACGCCCAGGCCGAGCGTGGTCGCCACAACTCCGGAGCGGCCAATTTCCACCATCGCCTGACGGATCGATGAGCCTAACGCCAGGCGAATCCCGATTTCCCATGTGCGCTGCACGACGAGGCTCGCAATCAATCCATATATGCCAATTGCGGAGAGCAGCAATGCTAACCCCGCCAGAGAGCCCAACAGCGTCACTTCTATCCGTTGCATTCCGAGCGCATGTTGTTCCAGCTCCGCCATGCTGTAGAAGCCGGAAAAAGGCAGCGTGGGATCGGCCTGCGCAAGCGCGTGCTGCATGTCCCCGGTGACGCTCGCGATCGGACCGCGCGTGCGCACGATCCAGCTTGGCTGAAACCAGACATGCGCCATACTGACCAATCCCTGCTTCGCCTGCATTGCGGGGATATACAAGGTCGGCTCGCTAACCAACGGAGCACCCCCGTATAATCCAGGCGTTTTGACGACGTTTGAGCGGTCTTCTTCTCGTGTAAAACCGCGACCCACCCGCGGCGCAATGCCCAATACATCGAAGTATTTGGAGGAGACGCGCAACTGCTGCACATACTGGACGTTCTGCCCCGCCTGCAGGTTCACGCCGCTTTCCATGCCATAGGCCGCCGCCGTCACCGCCGGGACCTGGTCCCGCACCAGCAGGTAGGTATCGCCGTTGACGCTATCGTCGTCTTCCACACCCTTTGCAGAGTTCCAATGCGTGATGAGAGCACCCAGCCGCGCCGGTTCCGGATACGGCAGCGGGCGCAGCATCAGCGCATTCACTACGCTGAAGATCGCCGTATTCGCCCCAATACCGAGCGCAAGCGTCAGAATGGCAACGATCAGAAAGCCAGGAGACTTGCGCAACTGCCGCAGTGAATATCGAAAATCTTGAAGAAGGTTCCGCATGGCAAGCTCCAGACACATGAATTAGTGGGAAGAATGCATGTTCTTAGCCAAACACAGCAGAGGTCAAACTGTGATGCGTATCAATAAAGCGCTGCAACGAAGACGCAACGTTGTCCGAAATTAGAAATCGCTGTTCGGAACCGGACACTCCGCGGAACAAGAACCATAATGAAAAAGACAAACTATCGCTCAGCAGGTGCGGCATCAGACCCGATCGGTAGTCGAATCTCCGCGCAACAGCCCGGCGCATCATTGCGGTTGGCCAAAGTGAGCGTACCTCCATGTGCTTCGATAATCTGAAGCGCAAGGACCAGTCCAATCCCCGTACCTCCGGGCTTCGTTGTATAAAACGGAACAAACAGATTGGCTTTGTTCGCGAGTCCTGCTCCATTGTCTTCGACCTTAATGACGATGCTGTCTGTCCGCAATTTGCAAAGGACTGCGACATGCGCTGCTGCTCTGTCGTTATGCGCTTGGATGGCTGCGTCAACCGCATTACGGACCAGATTGATAAGCGCCTGTTCCAGCTGGGCAGCATCGGCATAAATATACGTCGCCTCCGAAACCTTGAGAGTTATCTCTAGCCTTCTTTCCAAATGACAGACACGTTCCAATAGAGGCAAGGCTCGGGACGTTGACTTTATCGGTGCAGGCAGCTTGGCGATTTGGCTATATGCCTGCAGAAAGCGATTCAACGATTCCGCGCGCTCCTCGATAATCCCAAGCCCATGCTCCAGCTCCACTGGATTTACGGCTTGATTCGTGCGTTCAGCGATCCCTGCGACATCCATGGTCCGCGGAGTCCGTACCCACTGCATTCGTGCGCGAAGACTACCCGCGATCGATTTGATTGGGGTTAGCGAATTGTTGACTTCATGGGCCAGCACACGAATCAGCCGCTGCCAAGCCTGACGCTCCTGCTCGCGCAATACTCCGCTTACTTCGGAAAGCAGCAGGAGGGTGTGAGGTATTCCTTTTTGATAGAACTTGCTCCGACGCACCATCCATCGGCCCTCCTGCCCATGCATGGTCAAGGTAACGATCCCGTTATCCGGGCAGCGAAGGATTTCACTAAGCCCTAGCGATGGCGCGCTTCGATGCAACATTAAACTCGCGGGCAGTTGTAGCAATTTCAACGCGGCTGGATTGGTCAGTTGCAGATCCGAGGCCGCATCAAAGGCAAATACCGGGGAATCCATCGTTTCGACGACGCGCTCCAATAAAGCAAATGTCTCAGATTCTCGATGCCGGCGTGCGCGGAGATCCCCGGCAAGCTCATTGATCTGTGCGGCCAGGTAGCCGAGTGCGTCGTCCTCTCCAACCTCTCGCGCGCGAAAGGAATATTCGTTCTCTCGCAGTGCGGCAACTACATTCGACAGTGTCTGCAACGGGCGCACGATGTGCCGGAACACCACGGACGAGAGATGTGCGACTAAAAAAATAAGAATGGCCAACGCAAAGAGCCGCACCCCCGCCGAAACGTGCCACATATACAAGGCCGCTCCGCCCATCGAGACAGTTGGCACGGCGAGCAGCAACAATAGCCAGATCAGTCGAATCTCAAAACGAAGGCGGGAAATTTTGAAGCGGATCGCAGGCCGTTGCGATTTTGGGGCAGTCGGAAGCTCTCTGTTTCTTACGCTAAATGCCATATTTTTCCATACGCCGATACAGAGCTCCACGGCTCAAGCCGAGAGCTTCAGCCGCTTGGCTCACGTTGTGGCCATACCGGGCCAGGGCTTTGCGGATCAAGATACTCTCGACCGCTTCGAGACTCATCTCATCGACGGAATCCGCCGGCTTTGCCGCCCGAAGATTCAGGTCGCAAGCAAGAATGCGGCTTCCGCGGCCCATGAGCACCGCGCGCTCCATAACATGCTCGAGCTCCCGAACGTTGCCCGGCCAGAAATAATCGAGAAGTGCCTGGAGCGCCGTGGCATCGAGCCCCTCGATTTGCTTGCGATAGCGCGCGGCATAACGCGCCAGAAAATGAGCCGCGAGCGTTGGAATGTCCTCTCGTCTTTCCCGCAGCGGTGGAAGATGAATCTCCACTGTATTCAGGCGAAAAAGTAGGTCGGGGCGAAAGCGGGCTTCGGCGCACTCATGCGTCAAATTAGCATTGGTTGCGGAAAGCACACGAACGTCTACGCGCCGCATGCGAGAGGAGCCAACACGTTCCAGTTCACCGGCCTCCAGGATGCGCAGAAGCTTGGACTGCTGGCGAACGGGAATATTGGCGATTTCATCGAGAAACAGGGTTCCGCGATCGGCCAGTTCAAAACGACCGATCCGGTCCGCGCGCGCATCCGTGAAGGCACCTTTTACGTGGCCGAAAAGCTCGCTTTCGAAAACGCCATCAGAAAGCGCGCCGGTATTTACTGCGATCCACGGCTGGTCGGCTCGTGCGGACAACATATGCAGGGTGCGCGCGACAATCTCCTTGCCCGTGCCGTGCTCCCCGGTAATTAGAACATTGGCGTCCGAAGGGCCGACCCGGGATATGGCATCCAAAACAGATTTCATTGCCGGGGCCCCGGCGATCATCTCGGGCCTGCCGCTTGCACGCAGCAATTGGTTTTCCGCCTCCAAAAACTGCGCGCGGCGCAATGCCGCATACAGCGCCACCTGGGTTTGCAAAACGCTCAACAAGCGCGCATTCTCCCATGGCTTTTGAACAAAATCGCGGGCTCCGCGGCGCATCGCCTCCACAGCCAGGTCCACGCTGGCCCAGGCCGTCATCACAATCACGGGGAGTTGCGCATCGATCTCCAGCACCTGGCGCAGAAGGTCCAATCCCTCTTGGCCGGAGGTGGTGTCGCGTGAATAATTCAGGTCCATCAGCAGAGCGTCGTAGGATTTATTTCTGAACGCCTGCAATGCAGCTTCCGGAGACTTGACCGTGTCGACATGAAAGCCGGCGGGCCGCAGCAGCAGTTCCAACGCCTGAAGGATTTGAGGCTGATCGTCCGCCGCCAGCACGCACGGCATTCTTTCCGCCTCACGTTGGGTTCGTTCGAGAAGCGCGGGTTGTTGTGACATGGCGTCCCCCGGTTAGAGTATCGCGCCTCCGCGGCAGTACTTCACGGTTGCCGAACCTGTCCGACTTTAGCAGCTGCAGTGGAAATATGGTTCCGTATCAATGTGGCTCCGATGGCTCGATCGAGTTCGACTCGTGCCTTCTCATAGGCCGTCATCGCCGCGACAAGGTCGGACTCTGCAAGCGCCAGGTCATGCTGCGCGGAGAGTGTTTGATAGGAGGAACCGGCGCCCAGCTTCTGCTCCTGCTGCATGATGCCGAAAGTTTTCTGCGCCAGGTCTCGTGCTTTGCTGGCGGAATCGACACGAGCGCGGCTCTGTTCAAACGCATACTGCGCATTTTCAACTTCGATCAGTATTTGTTTGCGCTGCTCCTGCTGCCGCAGCTGTGCCTGACGGTATTCCAGTTCCGCGCGGTATTGGTCGGCTTTTGCAACACGGTTTCGAATGGGAATTGAGATCTGCCCCCCAACGTAATATTCAGGGGAGCTATTGTTGAAAGTATCTTGCAGCGCCCCGCCGAAATTTGGCGGCAGCGCGGTTATATCGGGAGGTAATCCATTAGCGAATCCGGTGCCATAGTGCGGATTCAATGGGCCCCCGAGTCCACTTCCTGCGATGTACGCAACCAGGCTTACCCTCGGAAGAAGCGCGTTGCGCGCTGTTTTCCTTGTAAGCTCTCTGTTCCTGAGATCCAACTGCGATTCCCCTAGATCGGGGCGATTTTTCATCGCGTTGGCGACAAGGTCGTTCATCTGGGTTCCAGCCAGATCGTCGTCCATAAGCATTTGGCTCGTGGGAATAACAGGCATGGTGACAAGAAAACTGTCATTCAGGTTTTTCGTGATCGCGTTCTTCATCAGCAATTCTTGCAATTGCAAGGTCGTTTTCGCTACCGTCAGGTCCTGATCGCGCTTAGCGACCTCGCCTTCATCACGCAACACATCCATTTCAGGTATCGCTTCCAGCGCGAATTGCTTTTTTCCGTTCTCGTAGGTTTGCTGGGCGAATTGCAGGGAGCGTCCTTGTACCTGCTCTTCCTGATACGCATTGAAAAGGTCCCAGTAGATGTTTTCAATCTGGGTGACCGTGGCAATCAGCTGCGCTGTGAACGCAAGATCCGAGATCTTTCGGTTATTTTTTGCAATGTAGATGTATCGCTTATTCGGAAGGAAACCGAAGCCAGCCAGCAGAGGTTGTGTGAGCTGAAATCTGTAATTGGCTGAAAGTGAAGGAGACAGATTGAAATACGGGCTGTTAACTGTCTGCCGTTGACTGAAAAGTTCAAACGCCAGTCTGGTGCCGGTCGAGAAAGCCTGCGTGTAACTAAAGTCGCCGGTTGTACTGTTTGTCTGCAAAGATGGAACACCGTAAACCTGCTCGTTGATCACCGGCGTTGTCTGGTGATCGACATCGATAGTGCCTTGAATCAATGGGTCAAAGGATGAAATCTGTGTGCCTGTGCCCAGTGTGTTCTGGACCAGCCCGGATGCGCCCGCGCCTGCGCCACCCGCGCCTCCCGTTGTACCTCCCGCTCCGGCGCCTCCCACTACGCCAATGCCGCCGACTCCTGCGCCAGGGGTGTTCTGTACTACGCCGGTATTGACTCCAAGAGTAGAGCCACCCGCATTGGCACGCTGGAGGTCGGTCGCGGCAATTGGCAGATTGTAGCGTGCAATTGCGATATCGAGATTGTTTTCGAGGCCGAGCATAATTGCGTCTTCGAGCGATAGGTACATCTTGCCATCACGAATCAGCGAATCGAGCCATGCGGAATTCGCAAGGGAGGGCTGCGGAACCAGAGACGGCGTATAAGGCGCCCACGGCGCGTCAGAATGAGGGATATCAAGCCGAAGTTGCGGCGACGGCTCGGGTGCGGACGGAGGTATTGTCGATTTCGTCTGTTGCGCCGATGCTATCGCGGCTACTAGAAATAAAAACGCAGGTGCGGTTCTGCTTAGCAGCCTTGTCTGGCTCGACCGATTCTCTCGCGGCGCTTGAATCATGCTCGCCCGTCTCCGGTGTACTGCAACTCCGGGCGCGCGGAGTCCGCAATTATCCATCCGTCACCCAGCTCTATGGTGCGGGTTCCGTAGGTCGCGTTCAGGTCGGAGTGCGTTACCTGAACGATTGTTGTTCCTCGTTGATTCAGTTCTCGAAAAAGCTCCATAATCTCCCGGGCCTGGGTGGAATGCAGGTTGCCCGTCGGCTCATCGGCCAATAGCAACCCTGGGTTATGGATAACGGCGCGCGCAATGCCGACCAACTGTTGCTGCCCACCGGAAAGCTGCGAAGGAAACAGATCTTTCTTGGCCACTATGCGAAAGCGGTCGAGGATGTCGGCCACCATCGCCTTTCGTTCTGGAGAAGGAATGTTTTTATACGAAAGAGGCAGGTCTATATTTTCCGCAACTGTCAGATCGTCCAGCAGGTGATAGCTCTGGAAGACCATGCCCATGTTGCACCGGGAGAGCTCGGCACGCTGCTTGCGGTTGAGTTTGTGGACCGGTTGCTCGCCAAACCAGTACTCCCCCTGCCAGTTGTCATCCAGCAGGCCAAGAATATTCAGCAGCGAAGATTTTCCCGATCCGGATGGTCCCATGATGGTGACGAACTCACCTTCGTGGATGTCCATATGGATGCGCCGCAGCACCCAGGTTTGTCCCGCGCCAGATTTGTAACTGCGCTCGATATTTTTCAGTTGAATCATCATTTCCTCTGTTTGCACAAACGTTTACTCGGCCCGCAATGCCTGCATGGGATCGACGGAAGCGGCCCGCCGTGCCGGAATCCATGCGGATGCTGCGCCTACCACCAAGATCATTCCTATGCCGGCAACATAGTCCCACGGTCCGTTTCCATAACTCACCGTCAGAATCTGATGAATCACACGGATCAGCATAATTGCGGCAACCGTGCCGACGATGATGCCGATGCCAACCTCGAAAATGGTCCTTTTGAGGATTGCCGTGATCACGCTGCGTCTCGAAGCGCCGAGCGCCATGCGTATACTGATCTCACGTGCGCGCAATGCAACACTGCGCATCAGCAGCCCATATAACCCAAGGGCAGTCAACATGAGTGCCAGGAACGCAGAAACACCGGACAGATCTATCAACATTCGCTCCCGGCGGAGGTCTGAATCCTCTAACTGCCGAAAGGTCTGATACTTCGTTGCCACTCCATCCGGCAGGACCTGTTTGACAGTATTTTCAAGCGCGGCAAGCGCCAGCGTGTCCGATTTCCCTCGAACTGCCAGGGTCAGGTAGGGATCTGTGAAGGTTTCCGGATTACCCACGCTGTAGGCCATTTGCGGAGCGGGGGCGCGCAAGGAAATAAAACGCGCATCTTCGGCCATGCCTGTCACTCGGCACGCGTGTTTTGAGACAAAATTGGTTCCATCCGGTTGCGATGCGGTAGATGCATGCAACAACTGGCCTATTGCGTTTTCTCCCGGAAAGAAATACGCGGCGGCGGCACGACTGACTATGCATTGCGCCATGGCGCCTTTGTCAGTCGGCGCTGTGCTGTGGCCTTCAAGAAGTCGCGTTCCAAGCGTATGGAAATATCCGGGCGATACCCGTAAATGAAAAATGTGCCGATTACTGTGGATGTTCCCCTTCCGGTCGATGCTGAATTCACCACTTGTTCCAAAAACTTCCGGTAGTGGTAATCCACTGATGTTTGCGGCAGCTTCGATGCCGGGCTTGCGCTCTAGCTGGCGTATCAGTTCTCCCGAAATTTCCCCTATTTGGATTTTCTTGAGTTTTAAATCTTGCAGGTCGATCGATGCGAAAGCTGCCCCTTGAATGCGAAAACCGGACTTCTCCGTCAGCAGGTGAGTTAACGTACTTCCCAGCAGGAGTGCTGTCGTTAGCAAACATACACTGACGGCAACCTGCAACACGATCACCCAGCCGCCAAGGGACTTTGCTGCGACGCTGCGGTCGGTCTGTTTCAGATCGAGCGCGGGAGTTGTCCGCGCCGCGCGCAAAGCCGGCCACAATCCCGCGCCCAGCGCAACCAGCAGACTCACGGCCAGATTGAATCCGAGAATGACTTCATTTGGACGAACGTCCATCGACGCTGCGCCGCCACGTTCTCCCAGCATCGTTACCAATGCATGCGCCGCCAGCCAGCCGATCAACACCCCGGCAATTAGCCCCGGGATGACCAGTAGCGTCGTTTCCACCAGCACCTGGCGTATTAACCGCATGCGCCCCGCGCCCAATGCACTGCGCATGGCATATTCCTGTTGCCGTCCGCTCACGCGCGCCAGCATGACGAGCGCAGTGTTCAGGCAACAGAGCACCAGCAGAAAGACAGCCAGCATCTCCAGCACCAGCAACGTGCGTTCGTAGGTCATTTTGACGTACGACACTCCGCTTCGACCGCTATGCACTTGTAACTGAAAGGATTTGAAAAACTGATTCAGATAAACCCCGGTGGGGTCCGCTTCCCGCCGTATTGTGGGCGCCAGCGCCTTGATTTCAGCCTGTGCCTGCGTCAGCGATATTCCAGGCTTCAGACGTCCCAGCACAAAATGGCCGAAGTGGCCTGGACCATTCCGAACTTCTTTCCCATATATAAGGTCCGCGAAAGAAAAAGGAAGATAAATCTCGGGATGAAAATTCACGGTCAGACCTTCAAACGCGCGAGGCATGACTCCCATAACCGTAACCGAATGGCCAGCTATTGTGAGTGGTTGTCCCAGGATATTTTCATCTCCATGGAACTGACGCTGCCAGAAGTCATAACTCAGAACGGCTGGGATTCCACGTGCGTCCTCCATATTGTCCTGTTCATTGAAGAAGTTCCCAAGATAGGGTTGCATTTGAAGGATTTGAAATGAATTCCGTGTCAACAACTGGATGCGCGTATGTTCGGAATGACCATTCAGCGTCAGGAGAGCTGTATCGCTGGCCCATGCCAACAGACCTGTACAAGATCGCTGCCGATCGCGCAGGATTGCATACTCCGGGCCGCTGAGTCCAATCATTTGATCGCCATTGCGCATTTCATATTCCACCAGGCGATCGGGATGCGGGACAGGAAGGCTCCTCAATAAAATTATGTAGGTAAGGGAAAATACCGCAGTATTCGCACCGATCCCCAGCGCAAGTGCAAGGATAGCGATCACTGCGATTCCCGGGGACTTGCGCAATTGCCGCAGTGCATAGCGAAGATCGTAGATAAGATTCGTCATGATTAGAGTTCTCTATTCGCTGCGCAATGCCTGCATAGGATCGATAGAAGAAACGCGCCGTGCCGGCAAAAAAGATGCAGCCGCGGAAAACGCCAGAATGAGGGCCACAGCCCCTAGCAGCGCGAGAGGATCGAACGGGCCGACCTGGAATAAATACGACCGCACGAAGGGCGAGATAGCGATCGCCCCCGCTATTCCGAAGGCGCAGCCTATCAGGGCCAATCGCACAGCGGAACCGAGGACCAACCGGATCACGCCAGACCGCGATGAACCCAGCGCCATGCGAATCGCCATCTCGTGCGTTCGCAGCGCGGTCGAAAAAGCAATTACGCCATAGATTCCCAAAATGGCGAGCAACACAGCTACAGAGGCAAACACTGTGACCATAATGGTGTTGAATTGGCGCGGTCCTTTTGTCTCTCCAACCGCCTCATCCATGCTTTCCACTTCTGAAAGCGCAAGCTGCGGATCGATGGAACGGACTGCTTTGCGAATCGCAGGCTTCATCACAGTAGGGGATAGCGGAGAACGCATCACTACCGACAATTGACTGCCGAAGAGAACAGTCGGTTTCGTCATAGCTCCCACCGAAGCGCGGAACTGCGCGAGCGGTTGATAAAACTGATAGGAAGTCGGGTGGTCGGGGCCGCCTTGCTTCACATCGCCGACTTCGCCGACCACGGTGAGCCATGGAGTTTTCGCCTCAGCCGATCCACCGATACGCAAACGTTTGCCCAGCGGATTCTGTCCTGGCCAGAAACGCTCTGCCAGGTTTCGATTCACAACCACCACCAACTGCGACTTGTCATTGTACGCATCGGTAAACAAACGGCCACGCTGCAGCGCGATTCCGGCCGTGCGAAAGTAGTCGCCCTCAACCTGGGCGCCAGTAGCAAGACTGGGGCCCGCGCCCTTCGGTGGCACATAACCATCGACCATGAAAGGCATAAAACCGGTGTCGCCTCCGCCGAACTGTTCTGGGAAGTACGATGTTAGACCGAACGACTCCAGCCCCGGCAGTTGTCGCAGTTTCTGCTCCAGAGTGGTTCGGAACGTGTCTACATCTGCCTGGGTTGCGTACTTTTTCTTGGGCAACGTATAGATGCCCGTAACGATATTTACGGGATTGAAGCCGAGATCCACATCGTCCATTTTTTGAAAACTGCGCAGCAGCAGGCCGGAGACAAATAGCAATAGCATCGCCACAGCGATCTGCGCCACGGCAAGCGTGGAGCGAATCCTGCCGTGCCCACCCACAATACCGTCGGCGCGGCCACCGTCTTTCAAGGCATCGTTCATGTTGGTGTGGATGGCGGCGATGGCGGGCCCAAGTGCCGACACGACACCCGTCGCGACGGCCAGGAAAACGGCAAACGCGATCACTGCCCAGTTCAACCCGATTCCGTCGATGCGCGGCCATGTTGTTGGGAACAATTTGAGTGACACACGAAGGGCGAAGGCTGCGAGCCCGATGCCAAGCAAGCCTCCGCCCACGCTGAGAACCACGCCCTCCAGAAGCGACTGCCGCATCAATGTGGCGGCGCTCGATCCCAGAGCCAGGCGGACGGCGGTCTCCCGGCGGCGGCGGATCGAGCGCACCAGCAACAACCCCGCAAGGTTGGCGCAAGCGATCAGCAAGACGACACAGACCGTGAGAAAAAATATGTGAATCAGCGGACGTACCTGAGCCACGGTTTCGTCCAGCAACGACCGAACGACACTACTGATATGAAGATTTGCCATATTCGCCGGGTAGCCTCGCACAGTGTCGCGCACCACTCGATTTGCATCCGCTTGCGCCTGCGCGGCTGTGACCCCGGGCTTGAGACGTCCAATCATTTCAAATCCTCGCCAGCCGGGCTGCGCAAGTTCCGCATTTGTCAGGTGAAGCGGCACCCAGATCCCGGCCTGACCTGCCGGAAATTCAAAGTTGCGCGGCATCACGCCGATCACGATATATGGATCGCGATCCAGGATGATTTTTCTGCCGAGGGTTTTGGGGTCACCATGAAAGATGTTTTTCCATATCGCGTAGCTCAGGATAACTACCTGTTGGTTCTCATCGACCTCTGGCCGAGTAAAAACGCGCCCTATCAGCGGAGATATGCCCAGCGCGGGGAACATGTCCGCATCCATAGGAGTGGTGTTGACCGGCATCGTCTGTCCGCCTTCCGCAAGTTGCATTGGCCAACGGAACCGAACTACTCCGAGGCTGGCGAAAGTACTCGTGTTGTGCTTGTAGGCCGCAATGTCGGGACCCGTCACACCCACCTCTCCCGAAGCGTTGCCGGTCGGCACGCCCTGCAACCTGTCGCTGAGCACAAAAAGACGGCTCGGATTTTTATATGGAAGCGGACGCAGCAGAATGCCATACATCATCGAGAAGATCGCAACCGTAGCGCCGATGCCCAGCACGAGGGTCAGCACGGCCGTCAGAGTAAATCCAGGAGATTTGCGCAACTGGCGCAGCGCATACAGGAGATCTTTCCACCATAAGTTCATAAAGAAACCTCCTCCAGCTTTTTGCGCAGATCGTCCTCAGAAACCACCTGACCATCGAAGAGATGGACTTCGCGGTCCGCCAGTTTTGCAAATCGTGGATCGTGCGTGACCATGCAGATGGTTGCGCCGTCTTGATGCAGTTCTTTCAGCAGTTCCATGACGGCTTCGCCGTTATGCGAATCGAGGTTTCCTGTCGGCTCGTCCGCCAGCAGGATGGAGGGTGAACCGGCCAGCGCACGGGCCACGGCGACCCGTTGCTGCTGGCCGCCGGAAAGCTGCGAAGGATAGTGCCGAAGACGATGCGCCATGCCCACACGGCTCAGCGATTCATTCACTCGCCGCTTGCGTTCCGCCGCAGGCATGCCGGACCGGTAGGTGAGCGGCAGTTCGACATTCTCATAAACCGTCAGATCGCCGATCAGGTTGAAGCTTTGAAAAATGAAGCCAATCTCCTGATTGCGGATGCGCGAACGCTCGGCAAAGCTGAGATTCTCGACAGGGCGCGCATTCAACAGATAACTGCCGCCGCTCGGTGTATCCAGCAGGCCAAGGATGGAGAGCAGCGTCGATTTTCCGCAGCCGGAAGGCCCGGAGATGGCGACATACTCGCCGCGATCCACAGTGAGATGGATTCCGGAGAGCGCATGGGTTTCAATCTCATCGGTATAGAAAATTTTTGTGAGTGCTTCAATGTGAATTAACGATTGATCGTTAGCAGCCATGCGATTGTGTCCTCTCTAAGTCAACTGAACTGCTTGAATCCGGGTGCCCCATTTTTCGCGCTTTGCGAAGCGTGGGATTTGAATCAACTAATCAAGCCGAATGCGATCTACATTATCCCAGCGCGACATGTCGGAAAGGATAACGGTGTCTCCCGCCGTTAAACCGCCGAGGATTTGAATCTCATTCACCGAGGCGCGTCCCACCTTTACCGGCACGCGCGTCGCGTATTTGCCACTCGCATCCAGCTTGAACAGGCTGATGGTGGAGTTTTCATTCCCGAACGCCGGACGCCCCACATACGTCACGTCGTTCAGCCGTTGGAGATCGATTGTCCCATCCACGCTTAGCGCCGGCCTCGCCCCCGGCGGTAACGGACCGTCCAGCCGTACATCGACCGCGACCGTGCCGTCCACCACAGCCGGATCGATCCGGCTGACAGTTCCGGGGATGATCCCGTTATGAGTGTCGACTTCGGCGGCTTGACCGATCTGGACATCGTGCGCTTGAGTTTCCGCGATTTTCAATTGCGCCTTCAACTGATCGGGTTGAATAATCTGAGCAAGCTCTGTGCCCACCGGAACGTGCTGCCCCACTTGCAGTGGCATCTGCACCAGCACGCCTTCGATGCCGGCGCGGACGTTCAGCGCATCCACTTCGTGCTGCTTCAGTTGCGCCAGCGCACGGGCCTGCTCTACCTTTGCTTTCTGCACGGCGAGTTGTGTCTGGAGAGCTTTCTGGTTGATGGAAATTCCTTTTTTCGCAAGCTCCTCGCGTGTTGTCAAAGCATCGGCCTTGCCCCGAGAATCGTTATAGGAGAGGCCGCTGATGACGCCAAGCTTATAGAGCGCCTTGTCGGTCCGGGCCTGGAGTTGCGCTTGCTGGAATTGCGCGTGAATATCCGCGGCAGTGCTGCGTCGATCCATCAGACTGCTTTCCAGTGAGACCTGGGTATTGTGATAATCGGCTTCCGCCTCGTTCAACTGCAATGCTGCATCCTGGGCTTCCTGCGACAGCTGCGGGTTCGTCAATTGCAGGATGATGGTATCCGGATGGAGCGATGCACCGGGCAACTCGAGGATGCGAACCACTGTGCCGTCGGTCTCTGCCGGGATCGAGCGGATGCGGTCCTCGCGTGGCACCAGAGTGCCCAGACCGCGCACCTGGCGGATCATGTTTCCGCGTTTTACCGTATCAGTCCAAACGGTATTGCGATCGATGGTAGGAGCGGCTGGCTTCAGTCGGATCGCAAACACGATCACGCCCACCAGCAAAACAAGTCCGACGGAGAAGCCAAGAGCCTGACGACGAATTTTTCTTTTTTTCAAATCGGGACGGTCAATGTCCATTGCCCGGAAAGATAGCACGCAGCCAGCCAAAGCGGCATATAGCAAGATCAGTAGTTTACGAACGTTCAGACGGGGTATTTATTAAAAACTGTCCATTATCAAAAAGTGGTGTCCATTTTCGGACATGTTCGCGATCAACAATCCAGACGGTTTGGGTATCAACCTCTTGACATTCGACAGGAGAAAACGTAGACCTATTGTCGAACGTCGAGGGGAGCTATGCCGCCATCTACCGATTTGCTGCAAGGAACGCTGGACCTGCTGATTTTGAAAACTCTTGCGCTCGAGCCGATGCATGGCTGGGGCGTGGCCCTGCGCATCCAGCAGATATCGAAAGATGTATTGCAGATCGGTCAGGGATCTCTTTATCCCGCGCTCCATCGCTTGGAATACAAGGGATGGATTCAGTCGGATTGGGGAAGCTCGGAAAACAATCGGCGGGCGAAATTCTACTCGTTGACCCGTACGGGCAGAAAGCAATTGCAGGCTGAGTTACAAACCTGGGAGCGACTGTCCACGGCCATCGCTCTGGTCCTGGAGGCGTCCACCTCATGAGGGAGTTCCTGACCCGGTTGCGGTTCTTCTTCTCGCGCGCGCGACACGGCGCCCTCGACGAAGAATTTCAATTTCACTTGGAGCAAGCAACGCAAGCGAACGTTGTTGCGGGGATGACGCCGGAGGAAGCGCGCCGGCAGGCGCGGATTGCCTTCGGCGGAATTGAGCGCGCACGGGAAGAAACCTATGCGCAACGGCCTGGCTGGTGGATGGAAACCGTGCTGCAGGATGTTCGCTATGCCCTACGCGGCTTTCGCAGGAACCCGCTCTTTACGATTACCGTAATCGCAACGCTGGCGCTTGGCATCGGCGCAACCACAGCCGTATTCAGCGTGGTAGGTCCGATTCTCTTCCGCAGCCTGCCCTATCCGCACGCCGACCGACTTGTCTCCGTGGGGCTTGTCCATGCTCTCCAACGGGAACCATTTATGTTGGGCGGTTTTTATTACAACTGGAAAGATAATCAAAAGCCGTTTGAAGCACTTACTTCCCAGGCATACGGGACGAAAGAGTGCGATCTTACTCAGGGAAATCCGGCACAGCTTAGTTGTATTGGAGTAGAGGCCAATTTCTTACCGGCACTGGGCATTGCACCTCTTATCGGACGCGATTTTCTGCCGGAGGAGAACCGTCCGAATGGACCACATGTTGCCATCATTTCCTACCAATTATGGGTTAGCCATTTCAACCGCGACCCTGGCATTTTAAATCGGCTGGTTGAGATGGATGACAAACCAGTTCGGGTGGTTGGTGTTCTTCCCCAGGATTTTGAGTTGCCGAATCTCGAGCCGGTCAACGTGCTGCTACCTGGCGAGTGGGACGAAGCTGCGCAACGGAAGGCAAACATCGGAGGCGTACCGATGCAAGCTTTTGCCCGGCTCAAGCCAGGCGTGAGCATTGAGCAGGCAAGATCCCAACTGGAACCTCTCTTTCTATCGACCCTAAGCTTTGCTCCTCCATTGATGCGCAAGCAAATTTTTCTCAGCGTTCGCTCCATGCGCGACTTCCAGATGCATGACGTGCATCTGATGGCATGGGTCCTGCTGGGTGCGGTGCTCGCGGTCTTGCTCATAGCCTGCGCGAACATAGCCAGTCTGTTTCTAGCGCGAGGCGCGGCACGGGAACGGGAACTGGCGGTGCGCTCCGTCCTCGGGGCAAGCCGGGCACGGCTGATTCGCCAAACGCTAACGGAAGCATTCCTGCTTGCCCTCGCAGGAGCGATTGCTGGATGCGCTCTGGCGGAGATACTGTTGCACGTCTTTATTGCCATAGCTCCAGATGGCATCGTGTTCCTCAGCAAAGCACGACTGGATCTCCGTATTATCCTTTTCACCGCTTTTCTTTCGCTGTTTTGCGCGGTCCTGTTCGGGCTTGTACCTTCCCTGCAGAAGCCCCGCGCCGCCGCACTTGCCGCACGTTCGAAAAATTCCGGTGCACATGCCGCTGTGCGACAGGGCCTAGTAGTCTCGCAAATCGCGATCAGCATGATCTTGCTGTCCGGTGCGATGCTCTTGCTGCGGAGCTTCTGGAATCTCCAGGAGCAGAATTTAGGAATGCAAACTCGGCATGTATTGACTGCGACTGTCTCCCTCTCGAGGCGATACGCAACCGGACAGAAGCAAATGCAGTTTTATCAACAAGCGGAACTGGCATTGCGCCGCTTACCAGGCATTGCGGCAGTGGGGTTGAGTGATTCGCTCCCACCCGGTGGTTGGGAGAATGGGGACTCGTCCGGGCTGACAGCTATCGCAGGCGAACCTAGGCCGACAGATGGCGCTAGCGGTCCAATAGAGTGGCGCTGGGTGACACCCGATTACTTTCAGGCACTCGATATTCCTATCATCCGAGGCAAAAACTTTACCGAGGAGCAACGAAACTCCAACGGGCATTTCATGATCCTGAGTAAGCTGCTTGCAAGCCGCATGTTTCCTCGGAAAAATGCAATCGGTAAAAGTATCAAGCCGCGCCCAGATGACCCATGGTACGTGGTCGTGGGTGTTGCCGATAACGTGAAAAACTCCGGGCTCGCAAGCCAGGATAAACCGGAATACTACCGGCTCCGGCGCAATTTCGTTGCGGACTGGGATCCGAATTCCTGGGGTCTCCATTCCGTGATAATTCTAGAAACCGCGCTCCCGCCAGCAGCAATAGCTCCGTGGGTGCGCTCGCAAATTATCCACATCGACCCTACAGCGCTGGTCGATATTACGCCCCTGAACCAACAGTTGAACAAATTGGCCGCTCGACCTCGGTTTGAGACTATGCTGCTCGGATTTTTCGCATTCACGGGGCTTCTGATGGCAATCATTGGCTTGTACGGCGTCATCTCGTTCGTCGCAACCCAGCGCACTCAGGAGATCGGCGTGCGCATGGCGCTGGGAGCCAGCAGGTTCAATATTCTGCGGCTGATCCTGTGGGAGGGAGTGCGGCTGATTGCACTCGGAGGGGTTGTGGGACTGGTTGCGGCACTGGCGCTGTCGCGGGTACTCAAAAGTCTGCTATTCAGCATCAGCCCATATGACCCAGTGAGTTTTATCGAGGTCGCGCTGCTGCTGACGCTCGTGGCTCTCATGGCAACGCTTATTCCAGCACGTTCCGCGATGAACGTCGATCCGGTGGTCGCCCTTCGGCACGAGTAGTAAATACTTGGAAATGTCTCGAGCGGCTGATCGTACTGAGATGCTCCGTCAATTTCCGCTGGTTCGCAACGATGCCTGAGCTTCAATCTTAAAATCAGTTGCGCCTGGGATGCGGATTCTTCCGCGATTGGACGTCCTTGGCTCACAGAGAAGAGCCCTCCTTCTCTGCGACACAACCTAAAAATCAACGCCACCACCTCTCGCTCAATCACACGCGAACGCATCCGCAGCAACAGCGGCTTCGTTCAAGTCGGCTTTCAGGTACTTGGACAATCTATTCTGTTCTTCAATTTTCCAACCCACATTTGTCCCCACACTGACAAACTCTTACATTGGCTTGCAATGCGTTACGGTGCCATCCGCGTCGCCTAAGTTGTTGTTAATGCTATTTAGTTAAGCCCTGAAAAAGACGGCTTCTGTTTCGATACCTTTGGTCCGCAACAGGTCGGGAAACGAACGCAGCAACTCAGCCATTATCGAGTCGGGGTTGATCCGGTTCCGTTCGGGCGTTGCTGTGAACTCCAGATACAAGGCAGAGTCTGGAGTTCCTCGCTTCAGAGAACAGTTGAAGGTCAAAGCCCCGAGAGTACGAAAGGAGAAGTGCGCGGCGAGCATGGCTGTGGCATAGGCGTCGAGGGCCGAGAAACCATAGGAAATGAATTCCGGAGAATTTATAACGCTGGCGGAGTCGGGAAAATCCGGGAACTCACGTGTGACAAAGCACAACCAGTCCAAACGGAGAAGAGACGGTTCCAGCTTCGGCGATAGACATCCACCTTCCGCCCAACTCTGAAACTCTCGGACCACGCGATCCCGTGCTTCTCGCGTGAGCGGGAGGTACAAACGTTCGTTCGACATCAGACTCTCCCGGCGTCCTGCGAATGGTGGCAGCTCGTCCCTCATAGCATAATCCGCCTCTGATTGGCCGCGATAATGCCGAATTTCTCGCTGGAATGAGATTTCGAGTTTCAACATGCTGGGAGCGGAGATATCCTGGAAGCACATCTCATGAAATGGCCCATGGAATTGCTTCTGATTCGCCACGCGGAGTCGGCCTACAACAGCTTGAAGCAGACAAAAGACTCCGACCCAGATTATGTGCGTTTTCAGGAATTGTTCGACACGGATCATTCCCATCCTGAAATTCGGGCCTTGGCCCGCACTCTCCACAAACGTCACGCCCTTGGATGCGGCGACCGCGACACTCCGATCACCCCCAAAGGAGAAATGCAGGCCCGCATGACTGGCCGCGCAATGATGGAGGAGGGCGTGCGTTGTCCAGATGTCATCTTCGTCTCGCCGTACCATCGGACCGAACAGACGCTGCGCATCTTGCAGGAAGAGTGGCCCGACCTGCAAACCGTGCCCGTGTATCGGGAGGAGCGAATCCGTGAGAAGGACACTGGACTCGTCCTTCTCTACAACGACTGGCGAATCTATCAACTGATGCATCCGGAACAAGCGGAATTGCGCATGCTTCTCGGGACATACGACTATCGCTCTCTCAACGGAGAAAACATTCCAGATGTTCGCCAACGGAACCTTTCCTGGATCGCAACGCTGACGCGGGAGTTTTCCGGTAGGAGGGTCATGGCGATCACGCATCACCTGACCATCCTGGCGACCCGGGCAAATTTTGAGAGGCTGAGTCCGGAGCAGTTCCTGCATTTGGACCAACATGAAAAGCCCGTGAATTGCGGTGTCACACGCTACATCGGCAACCCGGCCTTGGGAAGTGACGGCAGGCTGGAGCTGCATGAGTACAACCGGCAGTATTATCCCAACGCGCTGCGCGGCGGCGAATTCCAAGGCCAAGAACTGGACGTGTCTGAGAAATAGGCTTTTGGGAAATGAGCGCTTGAGCTTCTCCTCGCTTGAATGTGGGTAGGCGGGGACAGCGGGGCCCTCTATCCCGCTCGATGCCGTACAATTCTGATTCGACAATCCACCGCTCAAGTGCACTTTTTACGACGATTGGCAGGATCGGATACGAGCTAGGGATGGCCGGGATTCACCGCTCAAGTACACTGGGTGTCGCGACCGAGCAGACTCCGGATCTGCTAGGGATGGCCGGGATTCACCGCTCAAGTACACTAGGCCGCGCCGAACTCGCTGAAAAGCAGCGAGTTGGCGCGGTTTCTCTTTTTAGAAAAGCAAGATTTGGTCTGGAATTTCCTCGGGTTCTCGCGGCTTTCGTCCATAGAACACCTCCATCTTGCCAAACTGGTGATCGGTTACGGTCATCAGGCGGACCTGCCCAAGCGGTGGAATGATTGCCCGGATAGTATTGCGGTGCGAGTCCGCTGCTTCCTCGCTGGGGAGATACCTTGCGTAGATCGAATACTGCAACATCATAAATCCATCTTTGAGCAGGCCTTTACGAAAGCGCGTGTAGTTGCGCTTGTTTTCCGGTGTCTCTACCGGCAGGTCGAACATGGCAATGAGCCACAATGATCGATACGCAGAAAGAAGCTGTCCTTTCATGGCAATCCACGACCACATCCGTAAAGTAATTCCTAGTTAGCAGAGACAGCAGCCCTCATTTCGTCAGCCTCCACTCGTCGAACTCCTCGCCTCATGGTGACGTCTTCCACATAGGGACTGAGCAGACTCGGTATCTCAGGATCGCGAGCCTCTCCTGTAATGCACTTCGCCAGCGAGTTGGCCGTGCGTAAGACAATATCGAATAGAGAGCGTTCTTCTCTATCGAGAATGTAGCGCGAAGTTGTTGCGCCAATCATCCAACTCTTCGTCTTTGAGTCGAATGGCCCTTCTGCATTCTCTTTGGCGATCCATTGGCTGACACGTCTATCAACGAGGGGACGGAACGGCTCCATGACATCTGCGGCGAGACAGAAGGCGTCGTAACGGTTCTTATGCTGAAGTCCAATCGAAGGATGCAGGCCAGCGGAACACAGTGCTCTGGCAACCGCTGCCCGTAGCACCGTATAGCCATAGTCCAGATGGCGGTTTTGATCGGACTTGTCGGAGCCGCGACGGAACTTATTATCACCAAAGACAAGACTCCAATACTTACGGGCAGCCTGCGCTTCAAGGTTGCCCTGATCTCCGGTACGAACTCGCGATGACATTGCAATAAGTCCGTGATCGTTGCCGTGCAGTTCTCTTAGCAACTCTCCCTGGGCCTTGATCTTTGCGCGGACGATTTGTTGCCAGAGTCGTTTGCGGGTCGGTAGTGTCATCTCCATCTGCTTTGCGAATCGCTCTGTCTGGACGAAATGACTCTGAACAGGGAGCAGCATAGAGGCTGGCAAGAAGTTCCCGTCTATCGTGACGACGGAGCCGCCTGCCTCAGCAATACGCGAGAGGACGGCCTGAGACAGGCTGATCTGCGGATGGGCGAGCAGCAGCACGGCGATCTCGCTGAGGGGCGTAGTGAAGGGAAGCGTGAGCTGCTCTTCCTTCGGGCGCTCGATCACGAGCTGAGCATCTCGGATACTAAGACGCGCTGGATTGGCGATTTCGACGATGCGATCAATCATTGGCCGGATGCACCTTTCCCAAAAGATCGACGACGACTTTGCGGGCATTGAGTTTTTGGAGCGACGACGGCCGAGCGTACCACTCAATCCCCCTTGCACGATGGTCCTTGCTGAGGTTCGCATCATTTAAAGGGACAAAGCATATTGAGCAAGAATCCCCCTGGTCGTAGAACAGCTTCACCCGTACAAGCTGGAGCTTGCCGTCACGGGTCAACTCCACCGTATCGTCTTTGCAAAGCGAAAATAGAAACGCGGCATCACTGGCCGGAATACGACGGGCAATGACTGGTACCTTGCGACGCATGCGCTCATAGGCTTCCGGCACTTGCACGACAGAAGAAACCCAGGACTCTTTGCGTCTCTCATCGCGAGTTACGAACAACTCAACATGATGGATGCCGCCGGAAGCTACCCAGCGCTCACGAAGACCTTTGCCCACCTGAAGTGCATTCTTGGTTTCTCGAACGCGAACCTTCCGAATTGGAACGGTCTTGCCGTTGCGAGACGGCAAGACCGGCTCGTTGCCGACGATAGAAAGTTTTTTGGGGTCGTCTCCAAGCTCTCCCAGCTTTTGACGCACAGCTTCACGAACGGCACTATCCACGATGCAATCATCGTCGTGAATGTCCTTGGCCCTGAGCGAGGCCAACGAGACACGATTGTGTACGACGGTCTTTCCGCCTTCCTTTCTAGGCTTACCGTAGTTCGTTCCTTTGTGCATTTCATGGCTGACCTTGTGTTCCGGGCGATGAGAAACCGTCATCTTTGCGACTTGCTCAGTCAGGTTGCCGATGAAGTCAGGCGTTGTCCAAGGCTCCGGCACGCGTCTCCAAGTCCGGGTTCCGGGTTGCCAAGGCTCAAACGCTGATGCGTTTGCCATTGCCTGGATCACGGATTGTCGCGTCAAAGCAATGGTGATGGCATCGACTGCGTGGTGCCGGTGATCCGTGCGAGGCTTGCCACGGGTTTCTCCAGGCTCAGGAGATACGATTGCCTGTAGGATGCGCTCAAATCCCCAGGAACGCCGGAGGGTAGCTGTCACCGCACCGCTCGACGCGAAGATTACTTGCCTATTTCCATTGTCTGTCTCAACGTCCCGTCCGCCATAAAGCATAGCCAGCAGGCGACCGGCCAACACGCTCGTGTAGCGCGTGTCGTTCATCTGTCGCGCGCTGAAGTCGGCAAGCTCGCGTTCGCCCTGTAGCTTGAAGCGGCTCAATTTTCCGGGGTTCGACCATTTCACCACGCGCGAGAGAATCTGAGCCCAGACATCCGGGTTATTGCTGTAGGCCTCGAAGGGTGTCTGATTGCGCTTATGCTCGCGGTTCTCTGGCAGGTAGCAGAGAGTCTTGTTTTGGAAAGAGTCGTCAGGATAGCGGCTGCGTGGAATGATGTGCTCTACATCAAACTCGGAGTCCTGAAAGAGTTGGGAGAATGGAATCGAGCGACCAGTATAGGGACAGATGCCGCCGCATTCCACGAAGAGCTTAGCCTTTTCGAGATCACCCCGCGAAGGATTAGCGATTCCGCATTCCTTCAAAATCTTTGCCGCGATAGCTTTGTTCTCAGCCTCGCGCTTGCGGTTTGCTGTTGTTGTCTTTACGCGCTCTTGGCGCGGCTTCTTTAGCTCTCGGGCAAGCTCGATACGAATTTCATAGGGCTTGCCGTACTCGCGAACAATGGCATTGACGACCTTGCGCAACTCCGTCATCGCTCGTTCCACGGCAGGATTGCGCAAGGTAGGAAGCGCTTCGCGTACTGGCGGGAGTGTGTCATGTACCGCCAGCCCGGAAAAGCGACTGCCGTAAATCTCTGTTTCCGCATCTTTGAATGAGCGGCCAGACATCATCAAAGGCATTAGCTTGGCAATTGCCGTTAATGAAAGCGAGCAGTAATCGGCCTGTGGAGCTTCCTTGGCTAATACCGCTGCCGCTTCTGCGTCGAGTCCAAGATGCTCCATTGCCTCTTGTATGAGCAAATCGTCGGACTCACTATTGCGCCAGTTCTCGATGATCTGGTTCTGTTTCCCCTCGGTAAACTCGTCCCAAAAGATACCGAAGACCTTTCGCATTGACTTCTGCGTCCGGTTGCCAGGAAGGTCTTTATCGCCACCCGCTTCCAGATTGAAAGTAGTTCCTTTAAGGTCAAGATGTTTACGGATCGAGGTGAAGGACTGAGTGCCTTCACGGTCAAGCAGTTGATAGAGCTTGCCGCGCTCCTCCTTGATCAACTTCCGGGAGGTCTGGTTCTTTGTATCGATAACAACTAAGTCATTGACCTTCTGCAGCATCCGAAACCGTTGCGCAGCCATAGTTGCCCACGGAGCACGTCGCTTAGGAGGATGTTTGTCGTCACCGCGCTCCAATTCGCAGGTTCCGACTAAGTGCTTCTGGGCAGAGATCGGTCTCTGAAAGAACAGCAACTCGTGAACTCTGTCGTACAACTCCTGTGTCAAGAGCGACCCGTGGTGGACTACCTGTGCTGCCCAAATCAGCGCAAACTCCTGTTCAAACATCTTGCGCGCAGTCCAACGTCGCCTCACCTTTTCAGTGTGTGGGTCGAGACCCGCGAAGTATTCACCGATTGTTCGTGCGCCAGCCTCTTTTATAGCTAACTCCAGAGCGTGAATATCCGCCTTCACCTGGCCAAGATCTTCATTTTCCTTTGCAGTCTTCTTGGTCTCTTTTCGGTTGGACTTGAAGCCGCGCCGCTGGCTCAGATGGAAGAGCACCCGTCCCATCCACGCCGGGTTCGAAGATACGCACCCCAGAACGAATCAGCGAGGTAGGTTCATCGGATTGGTTGAGGGCGATCATTGCCCAGCCTAGGGACGCGGAGCCGAGATCAAGACCCAAGACATATTTCTGCGGTGTTTCCATGGCAGAGGACATCAAATACCGCCTTGACGCAAAATGTGAAGCGGAGTAGAAGAGTAATAGTGTCCTTGAGCGGCGACTGCCCGGCTACTCTTAGTAAGCTTTCGTCGTAAGGCTCCGCTCATTGAGCGTCCTTTGAACGCCCCGGAGACGGGGCGTTCTTGCTTGGTCCAAACATGAAATCGCTTCATTGTCAGGTAGCCTACAGAAATCAATGCTGCGCGGACGAATCACACCGGATGCCTCACTTGCTACGGCGCGTTTCTCTCATTCAAATACAAATACATCCGGAAAATCGATCCTTGCAAATAATGCGCGACGCCAAAGGGGGTGCGAATCAGGGACCAGCCTCGCTTTGCCGACGGGCGACTCGCTTTGAAGTGGCCGCTAAGAAGGCTTGGCAACCCATTCTGCTGACCCGGAACCGCGATAGCTTTCATTTCCCATGTCCGATGTCGAATTCCTGGAGGAGTTGTTGGACCTGAACCATGTGCGCCCCACGTCTGGGCAGAAAGAAGCACTTGCTATGGATTTTGTTATTGATAAGGTTGATTTCAACTCTGCTTTGAAGCAAATTCTACAAGGCCGAAAAGAGACATCGGGAGACGTGGTTGACCTAACCGCGAACTACTTGACATTGGCTTTAGTGGTGACTGGCAGAAGCGTCGATGTGTCCGTCGAAGCGAAGAGCACAGGCAGCGCGAGTGTTCCCATCGGAGTAATGTTTGCGCTGAAGCGGGCCAGTAAGAGTTACGAAGATGAGCATTTCCGCATACGAATCAGCGAAGGGAAAGTCCGTTTTCAAGGCATGTCGATTTCCAATCCCAGCATAATCATGAAAAAAGTGGCGCGGCGAATCATCGACATTCCAGAAGATGCCCGCGCGATAGATGTTCTATCCCTACGACACATTTTCAGCGTGGATGAAATCGAAGACTGCGGATTGCATGGCAAGGTGCTCCAAGCGCAGACGGAGCTGGCGAACGCTTTGGACAGCGCGTCATGTAGCTTGCACGATTACGGGATTGAGCGGACGGAACTCGCTGCGCTCACAGATGCCCGAATCAAAGCACATTCTGCCGGTCTGCGAAAAGTTCTCTTCACAAGCGAGTAAAGCCAATTTTCATAATTGAATTGACGTAGCGACACTCCAAACGTGGTAGAAAACCGTGGTAAGACATTTTTCGTGAAAATATAAATGACTCATCTGGTGGATGTTACACGCTGAGTGCGACTGACACCCTCCCATTGATTTGTAAGTGGTTTGAAATGTGTAGTTTATAAGTGATTTTTCTTAAAAATTGTTTGCTACCGTTTTTGCTACCACTTTTTCAGTGTCGAATTCACCGAAAATCAAGATGCGCGGTATTGACCTTCATTACTAAATGGAGGCAATACATGGCTACAGGAAAACCGCGCTAGCCGCAAAGAACGCGGCTAGCGCGGGCCACCCGATGCAATTCTTTCCGGGCCGGATCAGTAATGCGAAACTATCACTTGCAGGCTTCGTTGCCTGCGGCGGCAATCGTTATGAAAGAAATTGTGGCCGGGAAGAACATGAGCGTTCCCGTGATACGGGAGAACCATTGATAACGGGCAAGGAATGGGTCAAACTCTGACGTATTTCCGAAGCCGAACGCGCGCCGCAGGCGAACGCCCGCACCTTCAAGCGTTGGCTTGGCTATACGGAGTTGCTTGACAGGCCTGATCGACATTTTCCCTCCAGCGAGTGGAGTTCTTCCGATGCGATGCCATGTTACACCTACTTTGTTTCTATGCACGAAATGTGCGTCGATCGGCTTGTCGAAATTGCGGCCGGAGGCTTAGGCTTGGGAGCGATCGAGGAATTGCTATATGAAAGTGGCGCTCATCGGGATAACAGGACGAGTCGGATCGAGAGTGGCGACGGAACTTCTCACACGCGGTCACCGCGTTACAGGAATCGCACGCCATCCGGAAAAAAGCAATCCGCGGCCAGGACTCGATCTGAAGCTGGGAGATGCCACAAATCCATCCAGCCTCGCGTCTTTACTGGCAAAGCATGACGCGGTCATCAGCGCATCACGATTCGAAACATCGAACCCAGGGGCGCTGATCACTGCCATAAAAGAAGCCGGAGTTTCCCGTCTTCTGGTTGTCGGGGGAGCCGCTTCTCTCCAGGTTGCGCCGGGAAAACGACTGTTCGACATGCCGGATTTTCCCGAAGCCTACAAAGCTGAGGCGCTGGCGGGAATTCAATTTCTTGATGCCCTACGCAATGAGAAAACTCTCGAATGGACGTTTTTATCTCCGTCCGCAGAGTTTGTTCCCGGCGAGCGCACCGGAACGTTCCGGCTGGGAAAAGATAATCTGCTCATTGATGCAAATGGCCGAAGTTGGATATCGATGGAAGACTATGCCATCGCGCTAGTGGATGAGTTAGAGCATCCCAAACACCTTCGCGAGCGATTTACCGTCGGCTACTGAAACGGCTCGGCGGAGTGTAATGTCTACCTTGGCAACGGCGCGCTGCCGCGGATGGATATCCTTAGCGCGGCTATCAAATTGCATTGGGCTCAGGCTGGCTGCGGAATCGGATGTAATTCATGATGTAGAGAGAAAACAAATGGACAATGATGAAATCACGCGTTAGAGGCGCAAATTGGCAGTGAAGAAAAATATCCGCAGCAGATGGAAAAGCGTGCGGAGGAATTGCTGGTCAATATACCTCGCACGGGATTTGCTGTGGCTACAGAGTGAGCTGTCCTCAGCAATAAAATAGACGCTCTCAGGAATTCGATTCGCGAGGCGAAGCAACGGTTCGCTGCGGCTAGACCGTTCTCGCGATGACTTTAGCTCCATCTGTGCTGAGAAGACTTCACCAGCCCCTTTTATCGGTCAAACTAGTTACAAAAGGAGAATTACCGATGCCTCAGATAACCTATCAAATCGATCCCGCACATACTTCCGTTCATTTCAGTGTTCGGCACATGATGGTCTCGAACGTGCGCGGAGAATTTCAAAAAGTTTCCGGCACTGTGATGTTCGACCCGGACAATACAGCCAATTCCACCGTCGAAGCAACCATTGATGCTTCATCCATCGCTACCCGGGACGATCAACGTGACACTCATCTGAAAAGCGCCGATTTTCTTAACATTGAAAAGTTTCCCGCGATCACCTTCCGCAGCACGAAGATTCAGATGCACCAAGGCGGTGCAACACTTACGGGAAATTTAACGATTCACGGAGTTACCCGTGAAATTGTTCTGGATGTGGAAGGCTCGACGCAAGAAATCAAGGACCCTTGGGGAAAGCAGCGACTGGGAGCTTCCGCAACGGGAACACTGAGCCGCAAGGATTTCGGCCTGACCTGGAATGCAACTTTGGAAACAGGAGGGGTGCTTGTTGGCGACGAGGCAAAGATCACCATCGATGTGGAAGTTGTCCGTGCGTGACGGCCTGATTTATTTCGGCACATAAGCCATTCGACGACTCATTTCTTATTTCGCCTCAGGACCTATCTATGCATTGATGAATCGCAACATACATGGGGTGATTGCATGAAACGATCGGTTTCGACTACACAGAATCTCGTACGCAGACAAGAGGCTCCCTTAATCACTCCGACGGATCTGGAAGCGAAAGCGACGAAAGATATTGCGGCAGCCATGAACGCCATTCTGGCGGACGTGTTCGCGCTCTATTTGAAGACCAAGAACTTCCACTGGCATATGAGCGGACCACACTTCCGCGATTATCACTTGCTGCTCGATGAGCAGGGCGATCAACTCTTCGCCATGGCCGATCCCATTGCCGAGGGTGTCCGCAAGATCGGCGGAACGACGCTCCGATCAATTGGCCATATCGCCCGGCTACAGCGCGTATCGGACAACGATGCCGAGTACGTAGAGCCGGAGGACATGCTTGCAGAATTGCGTGAGGACAACAAGACTCTCGCTGTGCGTCTTCGCGAGACTCATGGAGTTTGCGAAGATCATAACGATGTTGCCACGGCCAGCCTCATTGAAGTCTGGATCGACGAGACCGAGCGACGCACCTGGTTCCTGTTTGAGGCGAGCCGACGAGGGGACTCCACCGGACACTAAATCATTTGAAACTCCTGTCACGCGGGTTGGCCTGCAATTGCAGCCGTCGCGGAGGGCTTGGCCCCATCTGGCTCAGCTTTACGCACCTCAATTTCGCCATCGCGGATGCGCACTGTCAAGCAAGGTTCCGGGTGGGCTGCCGGCCCATTGACGACCCGACCGACCGCGAGTGCGAATCTCGAAGCATGCCAAGGACAATACAGTCGCCCGGACTCTGGCATTAAAGGCACGAAATGTTCGGGAAACGCTTCGCCATCCGTCCGATCGACACCTACTCGGTGCCCGTATACCATCTCACCCCCAAGGTGGGCAGCAAAAGTCATCACCGCGAAGCCCAGCACGATACAGATGCATCTCGCGGTGCGGGACTTCTTCTTTCGCAAAATAAAAGCGGCAAAGACGCCCGCGGCCTGTTTCTGGGAGAAACATGCGTGCATGAATTGTTGATATAGGCGTTGGGAATCCAGGAGAACATGTCCTTACCTTGCTGCGTTTTCAAATCGCTTAGATAGACCGGGTGAGCAATCCTCGCAGAACTTCGAACTCCGGCGGCTTGACAAATATCGGGACTGGATCTCGAGATGGACAATGTTTCTCTGAATCCGGTCGTCCATACGACGATGGTCTCGAATTGGAAGGCGCACTAGGGCGGCGACGCCTGGGGTAGCCGTACAGTTCAGTCTATGAAAACAGCTTTCTCTCGCTCTTCTACATGACGCTTGTTTCTATCATGAGTACGAATGGACTATTTTCAAAGAACAGCGGTGGATGAGCAAATGGAGGGCAGAAGAAGAGGCTACGAGAACTCGCTCCAGATAGAGCCTGGCTACTCAGCGTGTGCGTGCCGATGGAAAGCGCGGAAAAACACTTGCCGCGAGACATGCAACGGGGTCAAAGTGGAGCTAAATGCAGGTCCGGAACTGGATGACACGCGAGGACAATGCGCCCACATGCCTGTCTCCCAAAGAGCCCGTATACTGCACCGCGGGGCTCTCAGGAACGCTGCACATTGTCGCGCTATTCCCGGAGCCAGAGGGAAACTCGAGTGCTTCGCATCTGCCAAACCTGGTTGCCGGCTTTCGGAACGACTGACGGGAATAGCTCCATATATCGAACATGAAGAGCAATCCTACTCCCTTCGTGCAACTGCCGACCAAGAACCGCTTGGGGATTGCTGTTTTTGTGTTGTCGATCATGTTCCCAATCATGAGTTGGGCACAACCGGCGCCGGCCGCACCACCGGTTCCGGAAGCGGCACAAAACGCCGCTTCCCGCGGTGAGTCGCTGTTCACGGGGCGAAGACATTTTCATAATGGGGGTCCAGCCTGCATCGCCTGCCATAGCATCAGCGGTCTCTCGTTTCCCAATGGAGGGACGCTGGGACCCGATCTGACGCAAACCTACGGGAAGCTTGGTCGGGCTGGAACCGAAGCGGCGATGCAAACGCTTTACTTTCCGACCATGATTCCCGTTTACCGGGACCATCAACTCGTTCCGCAGGAGCAGGCGGACATGGTGGCGTTTTTCAAGCAAACTGCTGCCGAAGCAAAACCGCAAGCGCAGTGGACAACGCAGATTCTTATTCTCGCCGCTTTCGTGCTGGCTATTATTTTTATTGTTCTCACGGCATTTTTCTGGAAAAAGCGCGTGCTGTCGGTACGGCGGGCCCTCGTCGCCAGAGCCACAGGGCAAGGAGCTCGATCTTGAGCTGGATCAAAGATATCGTCAATCCGAAAATGCGGCAGTGGGAAGAGTTCTACCGCAATCGCTGGCAGCACGACAAGGTAGTGCGCAGCACGCATGGAGTGAATTGCACCGGCGGCTGCTCCTGGAATATCTATGTCAAAAACGGCATCGTCACCTGGGAGATGCAGGCGATCGATTATCCTAAGCTCGAAAGCAGCTTGCCGCTCTACGAGCCTCGCGGATGCCAGCGCGGCATCGTCTTTTCCTGGTACGTCTATAGCCCTCTGCGGATCAAGTATCCCTATTTGCGCGGCGTGCTGATGGATTTGTGGGAGAGTGCGCGCGCCAGGCATGCAGACCCAGTCGAGGCATGGGCCTCCATCGTGGAGGATGAAGACAAGCGCCACGACTACCAGACCGCACGCGGGAAGGGTGGGTTTCGCCGCGCGAGCTGGGACCAATGCCTGGAGCTGATCGTAGCTTCGATGCTGTACATCGCGAAGAAATATGGCCCGGATCGGGTTGTGGGATTCTCGCCCATCCCCGCCATGTCCATGCTCAGCTATGCAGCCGGCTCCCGCTTTCTCCAACTCTTCGGCGGTGTGCTGCTCAGCTTCTACGATCTCTACGCCGATTTTCCGCCCGCCTCGCCGGAAACCTGGGGCGAGAAGACGGACGTCGCCGAAAGCGCGGACTGGTTCAACAGCAAATACATCGTGGTCACTGGAAGCAACCTGAGCATGACGCGCACGCCGGATGCGCACTTCGCGATCGAGGCGCGGCACCACGGTGCCAAATTAGTCGTTCTCTCTCCGGATTTCAGCGATGTTTCCAAGCAGGCCGACTGGTGGGTGCCGCTCAATGCAGGCATGGATGGCGCGTTCTGGATGGCCGTCAATCACGTCATCCTCAAAGAGTTTTATGTGGATCGGCAGGTTCCGTATTTCGCGGACTATCTCAAGCGCTACTCCGATACCCCATTTCTCATTGAGATCGAAAAGACCGCGGATGGCTGTGCCGCGGGAAGATTCCTCCGGGCCAACCGACTTGCCCGGTATCGCGACGTGGACAATGGCGAATGGAAATTCCTGATCTTCGACAGTACGAGCGGCCAAACGCGCATGCCGCAAGGTTCCATCGGCTTTCGCTGGCAGAAGCAGGAAGGCCAATGGAACCTCGAAATGAAGGATGGGCAGGACGGCGCAGCTCTCGATCCTCATCTGAGCCTGATCGACAATCGCGAGGAGGTTCTCGAAATATCCTTCATCGATTTCGGCGGCGGCCGGACGTTTCGGCGCGGCGTTCCAGTCCGCTACATCGAAACCATCGATGGCAAGGTGCCGGTCACAACGGGCCTCGATCTTCTGATGGCGCAATACGGTGTGCCCCGCGGTCTCGCGGGAGACTATCCGGCCAGCTATGAGGATGAGGAGATCGCCTACACTCCGGCATGGCAGGAGAAATTCACGGGGGTCGGGCGAAAGACCGTAATCCAGTTGGCGCGTGAATTTGCCGTTACTGCCGAGAAGACCAACGGCAAGTGCACCATCATCATTGGCTCAGGGGTCAATCACTGGTATCACAACAACCTGCACTACCGCTCGGGAATCTCTGCCCTCATCCTGTGCGGGTGCGTGGGCGTGAACGGCGGCGGGCTCAATCACTACACCGGCCAGGAGAAGATCACGCCCATGGCTTTCTGGAGCGCGATCGCGATGGCGCTCGATTGGACTCGCCCGCCGCGCTTGCAAAATGGCCCGTCATTCCACTACGTCCACAGCAATCAGTGGCGCTATGAGAAGACCCATGCCGACTATCACCCGCCTGGCGGCCGCTTCGCGCGAGAGCATTGCATGGACTTACAGGTGGATGCGGTACGCATGGGTTGGCTTCCTTTTTATCCGCAGTTCAACCGTAATCCGATCCATCTTGTACATGATGCCAGGGAGGCCGGCGCGCATACCTCTCAGGAAATCTCAGACTGGCTTGTAGAGCAGTTGCGCACAGGGAGAACACGCTTCTCGGTCGAAGAGCCCGACCTGCCGGAAAACTGGCCTCGCGTATGGCTGATCTGGCGAGCCAATGCGCTCCATACCAGCGCCAAGGGCCACGAGTATTTTCTCCGCCACTACCTGGGCACGCACTCCAATGCGATCGCCGAGGAGACCGCGCAAGAGTCTGTCCAGGAGGTGCAATGGCGGGAAGCTTCGACCCAGGGCAAGATGGACCTGGTCGTCGATTTGAACTTCCGCATGGATACCTCGGCGCTTTACTCCGACATCATTCTGCCGTCAGCGAGCTGGTACGAGAAGAACGACCTCAACACGACCGATCTGCATTCCTACTTTCACCCGCTGGGTGCGGCAGTGCCTCCCTGCTGGGAATCGCGGAGCGACTGGGACATCTTCCGCGCGCTGGCGGAGAAGACCAGCGAGTTGGCGAAGACGCATTTTCCGGAGCCGTTCAAGGATCTTGTGGCGACCCCGCTGCTGCACGATACCCCGGACGAGATTGCCCAGCCGGAGGTGCGCGACTGGACCAAAGGCGAATGCGAGCCGATTCCGGGCAAGACCATGCCCCACTTCTCGATTGTTGAGCGCGATTACGTCAACCTGGCGCATCGCTTCAATTCGCTCGGCCCATTGATCAAGGAACACGGCGTCGAAGACCATGGAATCGAGATGCACGTCGCCGATCTCTATGACGACTTCGCCAAACTCGTGCCGACTTATGAGTGGGGCGGCAGCCAGTATCCTTCTCTGGTGGACGCCGTACACGCTGCTGACGCGGTGCTGTTCTTCGCGCCCGAGTCGAACGGAGAGGTTGCCTACCGCGGGTTCAAGGATCGAGAGCGCCATGTCGGATTACCGCTGGCGGATCTGGCGGAGGGCCATCGCGGGGTTCGCTATAACTTCGACGACCTTGCCAAACAGCCTCGCCGCATTCTGACCAGCCCGTGCTGGTCCGGCATTGTGAATGAGGGCCGTGCCTACAGCGGCTTCGTCCAGAATGTCGAACGGTTCATTCCATGGCGCACACTCACCGGCCGCCAGCATCTCTATCAGGACCATGAAGCGTACCGCGCCTTTGGCGAAGCGTGCCCGACGTTCAAGCCACGCATCTCGATCGAAGACACATTCAATGTAGTCATCAGCAAGCCGGCCGATAAGTCGATCACCCTAGCCTGCATCACTCCCCATGGAAAATGGCACATTCACTCCACCTACTACGACGACTTGCGGATGCTTACCCTGTCGCGCGGCGTGGAACCGTTTTGGCTGAACGACAAGGACGGCCTCGATATCGGGGTTCTCGATAATGACTGGGTGGAGGCGTACAACGACAACGGTGTGGTGGTAACGCGCGCCGTTGTGAGTGCCCGCATTCCGCGGGGAATTTGCATCTTCTACCATGCCCCGGAGAGGACCATTTCTTTCCCGAAGTCTCCAGTGCGCAAGAACCGGCGCGGCGGGGGAACCAACAGCCTTACCAGAATGCGCCTGAAGCCCGTGCTGATGGCCGGGGGGTATGCGCACAATTGTTACCGATTCAATGATTACGGGCCGCCAGGCACGGATCGTGACACCTATGTCATGGTCCACAAGCTCGAAGGCAAACCACAGTGGTAGAGAAGGAGTCGCAGATGAATATCCGCTCGCAGGTTTCGATGGTCTTCCATCTCGATAAGTGCATCGGATGCCACACCTGCAGCCTGGCCTGCAAGAATCTCTGGACCGACCGGCCTGGCACCGAGTACATGTGGTGGAACAACGTGGAAACCAAGCCGGGGACCGGCTATCCGACTCTCTACGAAGACCAGGAGCAATATGATGGGGGCTGGGTGCTCGAAAATGGCAAACTTCGCCTCCGTCTCGGAAGCAAGAAGAGTGAGTTGATCAATATTGCCTACAATCCGAAGCTGCCCACCCTGGACGACTACTACCATCCGTTCACCTACCGTTACGACGAATTGATCGATGCGCCGCTCGGCGATGATCAGCCAGTCGCACGTCCCGTCTCCATGATTACAGGCGAGGACATGGACATCGAAGCCGGCCCCAACTGGGACGATTCCATGGGGGGCTCAGACATCTATGCCGCGAACGATCCGAACCTGAAGAGACTCTCAGAAGATGAGCGGCGGAAGTTCTTCGAACTCCAGCAACTGGTCTATTTTTATCTTCCTCGCATGTGCAACCATTGTCTGAACCCGAGCTGCGTTGCGGCCTGTCCGTCGGGGGCGATCTACAAGCGCGGAGAAGACGGTATTGTTTTGGTAAACCAGGACAAGTGCCAGGGCTGGCGTATGTGCGTTTCCGGCTGCCCCTACAAGAAGGTCTACTTCAACTGGAACAGCGGAAAAGCGGAGAAGTGCATCCTCTGCTATCCGCGCATGGAGATGGGTGAATCGCCCGCCTGCATGCATTCCTGCGTAGGAAAGATCCGCTATCTCGGAGTCGTGCTCTACGATGCAGATCGCATTGAGGAAACCGCGTCAGTTCCAGACGAGCAGTTGGTGGAAGCACAGAGAGAACTCATCCTCGACCCATTTGATCCGGAAGTGATTCGCCAGGCCCTTGAGTGCGGAATTGATTTGAAGATCGTCGAATCCGCTCAAAAATCGCCTATCTTTAGATGGGTAAAGAAGTGGCGCATGGCGCTGCCTCTGCATCCGGAATGGCGAACGCTGCCCATGTTGTTCTACGTTCCACCGCTACTGCCGGTCACCGCCACGCTAACGCAGGAAGGATGCTACGAGTTGGACTCGGAGTTCTTCAGCTCGCTCGAAAGCGCAAGGTTGCCCATCCGCTACATGGCTAGTCTGTTTTCCGCGGGCGACGAAGAGGAGGTCATCATGGTCTATCGCAAGCTGCTGGCCGTACGCATCTACAAACGTGCCGAGAGCGTCGGCGATATTTCCATCGAGACAGGGCTCCAGGCACTCAAGGAAGCTGAGTTGACGCCCGATGACGTAGAGGGCATCTACCATCTGACCGCAATCGCCGGAGCAGACGAGCGTATGGTCGTTCCTCCATTCCTGCGAGAGCAAGCAATCGAGATGGGGGCTGACATGTACGAATTTCAGGAACAGCGCGGCGTTGGCACTCTCATCTGGCCGACTCGGGGGTTGTGAAGCATGAGCGTCTATTCGTTGTTTGCAGTCATCTTCGATTATCCGCAGGCCCCGATCACAATGCTGATCAGAGATTGCGCTGCCATCCTTGCCGCAGACGCGCCCGATGCGCCGGATGCATTCGCGCAACTCATGGATTTTCAAGCAGCCATCGCTCCAAAGAGTCTCGGCCAACTACAGGAGATCTACACAAACGCCTTCGACCTTCGGCCTGATTGCACAACCAACCTCGGCTATCACATGTTTGGCGATGATGCCCGTCGCGGCGTCTTTTTGGCCGAACTGAAAGGACGGATGGAAACGTGTGGAATGGACCTCGGAGTAGAACTGCCCGATCACCTCGCCTTCATCCTCCACTACATTGACCTGGTTGAGGAAGAACGCCCTGTTCTCCTTGAGGACTGCCTGCTTCCGTCGGTCTCGAAAATGGCGGACATTCTCAAAAACAGTGGAAACCCGTACGAGCACGCCTTGTGCGCGCTCTTGACTCTGCTTCGACATCAGCACGAAGCGTTCGTCGTGCCTGCCAATGCGATGGAAGCCTGATGAAATAGCATTTCTGCCCGGAGAAGCCGAGCATGGATAATTTCCTCTTTATCGCGTTTCCCTATGTTGCGCTCACCCTTGCCATCGGGGTGGGCATCTATCGCCATGTCCGGCGCCCCTATACCTACTCCAGCCTATCCTCCGAAATATTGGAGAAACGAAAACTGTTTTGGGGATCGGTGCCTTTTCACTATGGGCTTACGCTGATTCTGCTGGCTCACCTGTTGCCAGCCTTTTTGCCGAACGCGGCCGGATGGCTTCTCGGAAACCAGCTTCGCCGCCTCGTTCTCGAAGTGACTGGAATGGCTCTGGCCCTGTACACGCTCTTCGGGTTGATCGTGCTGATTCTTCGCCGCCTGGCTCCCAAATCGCTGGTCCAGGCGGCCACCACCTACATGGATGGCATAATCCTCTTTGTACTGCTGGTTCAGATAGGAACCGGCGTAGCAATCGCCATCTTCGATCGTTGGGGAGGGTTGTGGTATCTGCACACCGCTGTTCCGTGGTTCTGGTCGTTGGCGGTACTGCATCCGGAGATGAGCACGGTGGTGTCGCTTCCCGCTTTCGTCAAGCTGCATTTTGTGGTCGGATTCCTTGTCATCCTTTTATTTCCATTCAGCCGCCTGGTGCATCTGGTCATGTTTCCACTTCAATACCTGTGGCGTCCTTACCAGGTAGTGATCTGGAATCGTCGGCCGGCAAAGACAGGCTCCTATCCCAAGGAGGTCGCCAGATGAGCGATCACGTTCCACCCGAAGCTGCACCACAGAGTGGTCTGGAAATAGGACGGCGGAAGTTCCTCGTCCGCCTCAGCATCGCTGTTGGTTCCATCGGCGCCGCCTTGGTGGCCGTGCCCAGCGTTGCGTTTCTGCTGGGGTTGCGGAAGTCACCGCGAATCTGGCGGACTGTGGGCAAACTCGACGATTTCACAGTCGGAACAACCGTGAATGTGTCCTTTGAGGATCCCTCGCCGCTGCCCTGGGCTGGAGTAACTGCAAAAACGGCAGCATGGCTTCGCCGCGTGGACGACCGGGAGTTTATCGCATTTTCAATGATCTGCACTCATCTCGGCTGTCCTGTCCGCTGGCTGGCGAAAGCGAACCTCTTTATGTGTCCCTGCCATGGGGGCGTGTTCTATGCCGATGGGCAGGTAGCTTCGGGACCCCCACCGAAACCTCTCAATCGGTATCCAGTGCGTGTCTACAACAACGAAGTTCAGATCCTCACCATGCCGGTTCCCATTACATAAGCCGGAGACGAAACGCATGCAATTTATCAAACGGATATGGATCTGGTTCGACGACGTCACCGGCGTTTCGGCAATGCTCAAGCCGCTGTTGGATCATCCGGTTCCCAATGCGCGCAAATTCTCCTGGTTTTACGTGCTTGGCAGCGCAACCCTCATTGCCTTCCTGATCCAGGTCGTGACCGGCATCGCGCTTGCCAGCGGCTACGTTGCATCTTCAGGACAGGCTTACAGTACGCTGCAATTCATCACCGACGCCCCCATCGGGCGGATCATACGGGGCATGCATTACTTTGGGGCATCAGCGATGATCATCCTGATCGGGCTGCACACCATTCGCGTGTACCTCATGGCCTCCTACAAGTATCCGCGCCAGATGAATTGGTTGAGCGGAGTGGCCCTGCTGCTGTTGACGTTGGCGATGGTATTCACCGGACAACTGCTGCGTTGGGATCAGACGGGCTTTTGGTCCGTGCTCATCGCGGCCGAGCAGGCGGGACGAGTTCCGCTCATCGGCAACTGGCTGGGACACTTCATCCTCGCGGGGGATACAGTGGGGGGCGCCACCTTGAGTCGCTTCTTTGTGGCCCACGTCTTTTTCTTCCCCGGTCTCATCTTTCTTATCGTCGCATTCCACCTCTATCTCGTCGTCCACAATGGAATTTCCGAGCCACCGAACGCCAGCCGCCCGGTGGAGCCCAAGACCTATCGCCCGTGGTACCACGCGCTGCTGGCCCGCGATGGGCAGCCGTTCTGGCCGGACGCTGCCTGGCGCGACGTGGTTTTTGGAGTTCTTGTGGTTTTGACAGTTGTAGGACTCGCCATAATCGTGGGCCCTCCGCTGCTGGGAAAGCCGCCGGACCCGACCATCGTCGAAGCTACGCCGCGGCCCGAATGGTATTTTCTGTGGTATTACGCCATTCTCTCTATTATTCCGAAGTGGTCGGAAGATTTAGTCATGATTTGGGGGCCGGCGCTCTTCGGTATAGCGCTGATCCTGCTTCCTCTGGTGGCGGGTAAAGGCCAGCGTAGTCCGCTCCGCCGTCCATGGTCCTTTGTCATCGTGGCGGTGGTTTTGTTTATGATTGCGTACTATGGCGAGGTGGGCAAGGTAGCGCCTTGGTCGCCCCGAATGGACGCGCCTCCATTGCCGACCGCGGTTGTCGGCGCAATCAGTGGACCGATTGCCTACGGTGCCCAGGTATTTCACGATAAGGGATGCGAGTATTGCCACAAGGTATCGGGGTATGGCGGCGTCCGAGGGCCCGATCTCACCTATGCAGGCGACACCCTGACACCCGCCCAGATCACGACACGCATCTACAGCGGCGGTACGAATATGCCGTCCTATCGCGGCAACATGACATCAGATCAGTTGTCGGCGCTGCTTGCGTTCCTGGGATCCCGTCATCGCCAGCCGGTCCTGCCGCCGCCTGAGCCAAACAGCAACCCCTGAGAAGGAGAAATCTATGAGCGCAGATTCAAACCCGCAGGCCGAAGATTGGAATGACAAGTCGCTCGCAAGCTTGATCGAGCACATCGTCCAGGCGCATCACGCATTTTGCCGGCAAGAGACCGCACGCATCGCCGTCCTTTTCAAGGAAGCGATTCGAGAACAGGGAAACAGCCATCCTGAGCTGAAGCGTATTCACGATCTCTTTTATTTAATGAGCCGGGATTTATTGATGCATCTTCTGAAAGAAGAACAGACACTGTTTCCATATATAGTCAAGGTCGAGGAAGCGGTATCGCAAGATGCGCCGGTGTCGTGGCCGCCCTTCGGAACGGTCGAGAACCCAATTCGAATGATGGTTCTCGAACACGTCAAAACCGATGATGAACTCAACCAGATACGGGACCTCAGCAACAATTACACGCCGCCCGAAGGCGCCTGCAACAGTTATTCGTCCCTGTACAAAAGTCTGTCCGCCTTTGACCGCGACATGCAGCGGCACATCCACGCTGAAGACAATCTGCTTTTCCCTCGCGCGGTGGCGATGGAAGAGCAAGCTTGTGCGGAAAAGAAAACAACGGAGGCTAACTCAACCCGGTTAGCGCTATGAGACCACCATGCGCCGCCGAAGGCGAGTTCACCGGCACCATTCCTTATGAAAATCACTCAGATCAGAACACGCGATGTCCGTTTCCCGACCTCTCGCAGGCTCGACGGCTCTGACGCCATGGATCCGTCGCCTGATTACTCTGTTGCCTACGTCGTCCTCCAGACCGACAGCGGAACGGAGGGTCATGGATTCACATTCACCAGCGGCCGGGGAACGGAGGTCTGTATTGCGGCCATCCATGCACTGGAACCGCTCGTGCTCGGATGTACTCTCGAGTCCATTACCAGCGATATGAAGGGCTTCTGGCGATCGCTTGCAAGTGAGCCTCAGTTGCGCTGGATCGGCCCGGAGAAAGGCGCATTGCACCTTGCGACCGCGGCTGTGGTCAATGCAGTATGGGATCTCTATGCCAAGGTGGAAGATAAGCCTTTGTGGAAGCTTCTGGCCGATATGACCCCGGAACAAATCATCGCTTGCATTGATTTCCGCTATATTACGGACGCACTCACTCCGGAAGAGGGATTGGACATCCTGCGAAAAAGCCTACCTGCGCGGGCGGCAAGAGAAGCGGAGATGCGTCGAACCGGATACCCGGCTTACACAACATCGACTGGTTGGCTCGGGTACCCGGATGAGAAGGTCCGCAGGCTTTGCCGAGAGGCGATCGCGGCAGGCTGGACCCATTTCAAAATCAAAGTTGGAGCCGACCTCGCGGATGACATTCGCCGCTCCGCCATCATGCGCGAGGAGATCGGCTGGCAACGTAAGTTGATGATGGATGCCAACCAGGTCTGGGACGTTCGTGAAGCCATTGAGAACATGAAACAACTAGCAGAGTTTCAGCCCTGGTGGATCGAAGAACCGACAAGTCCGGACGATGTTCTGGGCCATGCGACCATCGCGCGGGCAATCGCGCCGATTGGCGTGGCAACGGGAGAGCAGTGCCAAAACCGCGTCCTTTTTAAGCAGTTCTTCCAGGCCGATGCGATTCGCTTTTGTCAGATCGACAGTTGCCGCCTTGGAGGCGTCAACGAAGTGCTGGCTGTACTGTTGATGGCAGCGAAGTTTGGCATCCCCATATGCCCCCATGCAGGCGGGGTGGGGCTATGCGAGTATGTGCAACACCTCTCGATTTTCGATTACATTGCTGTTTCCGGATCGTTGGAGGATCGAATCACCGAGTATGTCGATCATCTCCATGAACATTTTGTGGATCCAGTCAAGATGGTTCGAGGCCATTACTCGGTTCCCCACGCTCCGGGCTACAGCGCCGCCATGAAATTGGAATCGCTGAATATGTACGAGTACCCCAATGGCCCGGCTTGGGCCGGCATCTAGTGATCATGGAGTGAGCGATTCCTTTTTGACTGTGGCTCCGGACTGTAGCTCTTTCTGAACCCGCAGCCTGACCCATGACCAACGCATCGGTTCCGGTCACTTCAGGATGACTAAAAGATTCTCCAGGAAGTAGTTCGCGATGAGTTCGCATCATGACCTGATTCGTTTCTCCGTTCGTCCGACGGCGCCGTTTCGATTGGATTGGACTGTTTGGGCACTACGCCGCCGTCCAATGAATGCGGTCGATCTATGGGATGGCACAACCTATCGGCGTGCCCTAGCTGTTGACGATAAGGCGATACTGATGGCCGTCACACAGCGAGAGGGAATGCTGGACATTACGGTGTCCGGCAAAGATCATCTCCCCGCGATTGTCAAACAAGGCGTGACAGGCTCTCTGGAACGATTGCTGGGGATCAGGAGGGATCTCTCTGCCTTCTACAAGCTTGCATCCGAACATCCGCGCCTGAACCAACTGGCGATGCGATTTCGCGGGATGAAACCTCCGCGCTTCCCTTCGGTTTTTGAAGGGTTGGTCAACGGGATCACCTGCCAGCAGCTTAGTCTGACTGTGGGAATTATCTTTCTCAACCGGCTGACCGAACGCTGCGGCCTGGCCCTCACCCATGACATCCACGCGTTTCCCCGTCCTGAAGATTTGGCCGGCCTGGATCCTGCGGATCTCCGCGAGATGGGGTATAGCGGCAGCAAGGCTCAGGCGCTCATTAATCTGGCGCAGTCTATCGTCACGGGCCAGCTCGATCTTGAAGAACTCACGCGACTCGACAATGCACAATGTGTTCAACGCCTGGTTGCGATTAAGGGGGTGGGTCGTTGGACCGCGGAATACGTGCTCCTTCGCAGCCTGGGGAGAATCGATGTTTTTCCTGGCGATGATGTAGGCGCCCGCAACGGTCTGGAGAGATGGCTGCACCTGACAAGGAAACTCGATTACGAGCGGGTACAGAAGGTTCTGAGCAAATGGAGAGAGTACCGAGGCCTAATCTTTCTTCACTTGCTGCTCAAGGGGCTTGATGAGGAAGGGAATCTAGACCTGATCGCTGCCTCGGATTCATCCATCTAAGCTGCGCGCCAGACACGTGGCCTGGAAGTCGCCGAGCGCCAGGGGGCGCCGTTGCAATGAAGATACCTTCCGGCCTTGCGCACGGAGAAACCCGCAGATGGCGGCTCAGTGGGCCGGGCGATCACGGGAAAAGTTCTCCAGATGAACTGCAACATGAGAAATTATAGAAATCATTGTCGAGCAGGGAACGCGTGATTGGGCCCAGGCTCCAGTTGTGGTTATGTGCCCGCTCCGTAAAATTCACGATCATGCAAGGCCTTCACGGAACGCTTTCATCGGCGTGCTGCATCCGGTTGGGAATTCTGCCGTCCATCTAGAGCAGTTTTCCTGTTGCTATAGATCGCAATCATCATCGAAGTGCCGTTTTTCCTAAGAGCTTATCCGTGAATAGACAGGGGTCTGTCGCCAGCAGATCGAGGCCGCGGCGAGGGACAGGA
>Ga0134128_10000687_pt1 | contig 46164 bp, 44 predicted proteins | sample KB31754_FD_96462 | JGI IMG/M metagenome (GOLD analysis project Ga0134128, IMG submission 96462) | Terrestrial soil microbial communities with excess Nitrogen fertilizer from Kellogg Biological Station, Michigan, USA - KB3-175-4 | ecosystem: Environmental > Terrestrial > Soil > Unclassified ...
GGAGCTGCGTGGCGATCTGCTGCCGGGTCAGGCGCGAGGGGTCGGGCGGAGCCTGGGGGCCGCGTCCGCCGCGGCCGCGTCCGCCGCGCTGGAACTGGGCACAGGCGGGGTCGTCGGGGGTGCCGTTAAATTGGCAGGTCCAATAGGCGTCAGGGCGTCGCAGCGGCGCCGGATTAAAGTTCACCGGTATTACGCGCGGCTCGCCCATCAATACGATTTTGCCTTTGACGCGCGGCGCGGTCTGGGCGAAGTAGGCATCAAGTTCAGCCTGGGTCGGCAGCGGCTCGGGCGCCGCGCCGCGCGCCGGAGCGCTCGTGCCCGGAGGGGTGATGAGCACCGCTTCGGCGGTCACGGTTCCGTTGGTGCCCTGAGTCCAGTGCAGCGGCTTGACGATGAGCTGCCCGTGGAAGGGCGAGACGGCATCCGCCTGCAGCGTCAGATTGTCCCAACCGGGCACGGGCGCGTCGAGACGCGTGGGGATGAACGGGTACGGCTCCAGATGAGTATTGGTCATGCCGAATCTGGCCATGGTCTTAATCACCCAATCGTCGGCCGCCTTGAGGTTGGGCGTGCCGGTCAGGCGGGGACCGTAGACGTCGGTCAACTCGTGCTCGATCCACATGATCTTCGAGTTCTGTGGGGTTTCGAGCGCCCGCAATTGCGCGTTCACCTGGTCGCCTGGGGCGGCATCCTGCCGGGCGGCGAACAGTGCCAGGGTGAAAAGCGCCAGCGCCATCAGAGAGAGCAAGAGTTTCTTGGACGTAAGTCGCATCCCGCTATAGTACAGCTACTTAGGTTTTCGAGGCTGATCGAACCAGCGCGGTAGAATTAGACATGTCTACCGCATCGGGATATGCAGCCGCCGCGGCCAAGGCGCCGCTCGGGCCGTTTACGTTCCAGCGCCGGGAGCTGCGCCCGAACGACGTTTCCATCAAGATTCTTTATTGTGGTGTTTGCCACTCTGACATTCACCAGGCACGTGACGAGTGGGGCGGCGGCATGTTCCCCATGGTCCCTGGGCATGAGATCGTAGGCCGGGTGACGGCGGTCGGCGGGGCGGTAAAAAAATTCAAGCCCGGCGACATCGCCGGCGTGGGATGTCTCGTCGATTCCTGCATGCAATGCGACAACTGCCGGGCCGGTTTTCAGCAGCATTGCGAGCGCGGCGCATCGCTCACCTATAACGGACGCGAGCAGGGCACCGGCGCGCCCACCTACGGCGGGTACTCCGACCATATCGTGGTGCGCGAGGAATTCACGTTACGCATCACCCATCAGGAAAAACACCTGGCCGCGGTGGCGCCGCTGCTCTGCGCCGGTATCACTACTTATAATCCCCTCAGACGATGGGGTGTCGGCCCCGGCAAGCGGGCGGGCGTGGTTGGCCTTGGCGGCCTCGGGCACATGGCGCTGAAACTGGCGCACTCGATGGGAGCCGAAGTGGTGCAATTCACGTCGTCCAGGAGCAAGGTTGAAGACGCACTGCGCCTGGGCGCCAATCGCGTAGTGCTCTCCTCCGACGCGGCCGCCATGGCGGCGGAACGCAATCGCTTCGACTTCATTCTCGACACCGTGTCGGCGCCGCACGACATGAACGCGTATCTCAGCCTCCTGCGCCGCGAAGGCGCGATGACTGTCGTCGGGGTGCCGGAAAAGCCGATGCAGATCGCGGCCTTCTCGCTTATTCTGGGCGACCGGGTGCTGGCCGGCTCGGCCATCGGCGGCCTGCCCGCAACCCAGGAGATGCTTGATTACTGCGCCACCCACGACATCGTCAGCGACGTCGAGGTGATCCCCATACAGCACATTAACGCGGCGTATGAGCGCGTAGTGAAGAGCGACGTCAAGTACCGCTTCGTCATCGACCTCGCCAGCCTGGGCACACGCGGATGACCGAAGCCCAGGCCCGCGCCACACTGGGTGAGATTTTTTCCGGCGCCTGGGACCAGGCGCGCATCCAGACTCTGCTCGCCGAGCTCAGCGCCCGCGGTGAAACGGTCGACGAAATCGTCGGCTTCGCCCAGGCCATGCGCGCCGCGGTCGCCGACATCGGACTCGGCCCCGAACCTCCGGCCTCGGTTGACAATTGCGGCACCGGCGGCGGGGGCCGGCGAACGTTCAACATTTCGACCGCCGCCGCGCTGGTCGCGGCCGGTGCCGGCGCTCAAGTCGCCAAGCACGGCAACCGCAGTACGACCAGCGTGTGCGGATCGGCCGACGTGCTGGAAGCCGCGGGCGTCGATCTGGCATGCCCCCCCGAGCGCCTCGGCCGCTGCCTGCGCGAAGTCGGGATGGCGTTTTTGTTCGCGCCGCTGCTGCACCCAGCCATGCGCCACGTGATGCCGGCCCGTCGCGCGCTGGGCACGCGCACCGTCTTCAACCTGCTGGGGCCGCTCACCAATCCTGCCGGGGCGCAGGCGCAGGTCATCGGGGTGGCGGCGGAAGGCCAGCTTCGCTTGCTGGCTGCCGCGCTCGCCGGTTTGGGCACGCGACATAGCCTGGTCGTTTACAGCGAAGACGGCCTGGGTGAATTCTCCACCGCCGCGGTCAACCGAGTCATTGAGATCAAGGCGGGCGTCAGCACCGGGTACAACTTCGATGCCCGCGACCTCCGGCTGCCACCGCCCGCGCCCGGCGCACTCGATTGCGGCACCAAGGCGGATGCGGTCGCCGCGCTCGACCGATTGCTGGCGGGCGAAACCGGCGCCTACCGCGACATCGTGCTTCTGAATGCGGCCGCCGCGCTGCTGGTCGGCGGCTTGGCCCGGAACTGGCACGAAGGCCTGGAGATGAGCGCGGCGTCCCTCGCCAGCGGCGCCGCCCGTGCCAAACTAAATGCGCTCGTCGCTTTCACAGGGAGTCGCGGCGAACATGCGTGAGCCGCTCCAACGGGTGGTCGTACTTGGCGCCGGCACCATGGGCGCCCGGCTCGCCGCGCACTGCGCCAACCACTCGCTCGACGTTCACCTGCTTGACGTCACCCGCGAGCAAGCCGCCGCCGGCTGGCGCACGGTGCAGGCGACCCGTCCGGCGGCGCTCTTTCTGCCCGAGTACGGGCGCCAGGTAACGACCGGCAGTTTCGACGACGGCGCCGCCGCGCTCGGACGCGCCGACTGGGTCGTCGAGGCCGTTGTCGAGGATCTTTCCGCCAAGCGAACGCTGCTGGCTTCGATCGGCCCCCAGGTGGGAACGCACACCCTGATCACGACCAACACCAGCGGTCTTCCGGTGGCGACGGTCGGCGCGGCGCTCAGCCCCGAGCTGCAAAAACGCTGGTGGGGCACGCATTTTTTCAATCCGCCACGGTATATGCGCCTGGTCGAGGTCATACCCACCGCGGCCAGCGACCCGGAGTTGGTCGCCTGGCTGAGCGGCGCGATCGAGCAACGCCTCGGCAAGGGCGTGGTGATGGCCCGCGACACGCCCAACTTCATCGCCAATCGCATAGGTGTTTTTGCCCTGCTGAACACGCTGCGACTGATGCGCGAGATGGAACTGTCGGTCGAGGAAGTGGATGCGCTCACCGGCCCGCTGCTAGGCTGGCCCAAGTCGGCTACCTTCCGCACGCTCGACATGATCGGCCTCGATACATTGGCCAAGGTGGTCGAGAATTCGTACCGCAATCTCGCCGGCGATGAACATCGCGCGTTGTTTCAGGTGCCCGATTATATTCAGCGGATGATCGCCCAAGGCTGGCTCGGCGAAAAGACCGGCCAAGGTTTTTACCGGCGCGAGGGCGACGAGATTCTCGCGCTCGATCTTCAGAGCTTCACCTATCGTCCGCGCAAGAAACCGCGCCATGCCTTTGACGATCCGCGCGCCGCCTACCAGGCGAACGCCTTCGTGCGCCAAAGCCTGGACGGTTTGTTCTCCTATGCCCAGGCCCGCCTCGGCGAAATCACCGACAGCCGCCATGACATTGACCGCGCCATGCGCTGGGGCTACAACTGGCAGCACGGCCCATTTGAGTTGCAAACGCTGATTGCCACCGGCTCCGTACCGCAACCAGCGCTCGGCGCGACGGTCAAGGCGAACCCGGCCTGTTCGCTGCTCGATTTGGGCGAGGGCGTCGGCTGCCTCGAATTTCACAACAAGATGAATGTCATCGGCGCGGACACGGTGGCGCTGGTGACGGCAGCCCTGACCGACACTCAGTCGCCGTTCGACGCCTTTGTGATCTCGAACGGAGGAGAAAACTTCTCCGCCGGCGCCGACCTGCTGTATCTGTTGGCCACGATCCAAAACGAAGACTGGGATGAGGTCGAGCAGGCAGTGACCGCCTTCCAGGCCATGACCTCGGCGGTAAAACGTTCGCCGCGCCCCGTCATCGTCGCGCCCTTTGGCCTGACGCTGGGCGGCGGGTGCGAGCTCATGCTGCACGCCGCGCAAATCGTCGCCCACGCCGAACTGTACTCCGGCCTGGTTGAGGTGGGCGTGGGATTGATCCCGGCAGGCGGCGGCACCAAGGAGATGGCGCTACGCAGCGATCCGCGCACGGCCTTCGAGACCATCGCCATGGCGCGCGTCTCCACCTCGGCGGCCGACGCCCGCAAGCAGCGTTTCCTGCGCCGCGGTGATGCCATCATCGCCAATCGCGACCGCGTGCTCGCCGCCGCCCGGCAGGCTGCGCGCTCGCTAGCCGACGCCGGTTACGAGCCGCCCGCCCCCGCAACGCTGACCGCGCCTGGGCCCAGCGTCATCAGCACGCTCGAACTCGGCGCCTATTTGATGCTCGAAGCGCAGCGCATCAGCCATCACGACTACGCCATCGCCAAGCGCCTGCTCAACGTCATCGGCGGTGCCGGCGCGCCCGAGGGCGCTTCAATCCCGGAGGCGCGCCTGCTCGAACTGGAGCGTGAAGCATTCCTCAGTCTGTGTGGTGAGCCAAAAACCCAGGCCCGCATCGCCCAAATGCTGCGCACCGGCAAGCCGCTGCGCAATTGATTATTTCGCGAGAATGGCTTCGATCTGGCGCATGTGGAGCACGTCGTGCCCTGCCGCAAGCTGGGCGATGACGCTTATGGATTCGGGACCGCGCTCAGAGTGTATCCCGACGTTTTTCCACTGCCCCGGCTTGAGCTCTTTGAGCAGGTCCACGTTGATGGCCCGTAGCGCCAGGTAATCGGAAAGCGACGCCTTGGGCCGGCGCGCGGCGTAGTTCATTTGCTTCGCCCACGCATCCTGATCAAAACCCTGCAGCGCGGCGCCGGGCTGCCCGGCAATCATCCGCAGCCGATAGCCGATCACCAACTCATCGTCGGCCAAATGGGCCAGGATCTCGCCAACCGACCACTTCCCCGGAGCGGGCCGCCGCTTCAGTCGCGCCGGCGACGCGCCGTCCACCAGCTTGGCAATGCGCCGCGGAGTCTCGGCCAGCATCTTCATTACCGGGCGATCGGCGAGGCCCAGTACGCGGTCTTTGTACTGCTGCGCGGTTTCAGCCATCAGATAAACATTTCCTCATCCTGGTACTGCGGCCGCCGCGGCGGACTGCCGCGCCGCCGGAAGAAGAAATCAAGCCCGGTGCGCAATCCCTGGAACACGGCGTTCACATCCTGCACCGGACGCAGAATCGTGTCCCTCACCGCGCTGGTCACCTGTTCGACGCTGGCGATGGCGGTGCCCAGGGCTTCGTCCACACGCACCATTTGCAATTCGAGTTTCTCGCTAAACTGGGTGGCGAACTGATCGGCGCGTTGTACCTGGTCGCGCACCCGCGCGGTCACGTCGGCCAGGTTGGTAGTGATAGCCTGCAGCTTCGGGCGGGTTTCGGCGAGCAGCGCCTGGCCGTCCCGCACCAAGCCGGGCAGCGCCTTGGCCGCCTGCTCGATGAGCGGCAATAGCGGCGCGACCTCCTCGCTAAGCGCATTCACCTTGCGCATCACGCCGAGCAAGACAATGAATTGCCCCAGCAGCGCAATCGCCGCCAGGGCAATGAACACAATCATCAGGGCTTCGGTTGTGGCAGGGTGCATCGGGATTGGGACTCGCCTTCTATCTAATCACAACTCCTCACAACTGGGCGGCTTCGTCTTCGCGCCGGTCCGCCACTTTATCGGCACCCTTTCCCAGCCCCGCCGACTCCCGGTAGGCCTGCTTGCCGGCCTCGACCGCGGCTTGGAACTGGTCAATCTGCCGAGTGACGGCCTGCTTCCCGCGACCCGCAATGTCGACCGCCTGGTCGCGGGCGTCGTTCACCTGGCTGCGCAAATTGCTGACCTTCTCGCGAACGTCTGAAACTGTTTGCTGCACCCGATCCCGGCTCTCATCCGCCTTGCTCCGCAGCATTTCGCGGGTCTGTTCCCCTGACTGCGGTGCGTATAAAATGCCTGCCAGAGCGCCCAGGCTCAGGCCGACCAAGAACCACAAACCTTTGGATTCTGACATATTTCGTCTCTCCTTTTCACTTGGCGTGGAATTTTCTGGCAACTTGTGGCGCTGGGGCGATGCTAACACCCCCGGAGTGTGCATTTCAACTGCTGTGCAAACGTTGCCAGACGGATTCAGCACGCGACTGCGGCAAGAGGGTTGCCAGTTCCCGCACGTCCGCTGCCCGCACCGCCGTCAAGCTACCAAAATGTTGGAGCAATTTTCGGACCGTTGCCGGTCCCACTCCCGGGATTTCGAGCAGCTCTGAGTTCAACGTCGCCTTGCCCCGGCGATCCCGATGAAACGTAATGGCAAAACGGTGAGCTTCGTCGCGAATTGCCTGGAGCAGGCGGAGCTCCGGCGAGTGCCGGTCCAGGTTTAGGGGGGCGGAGTCGCGCCCTGAAACGTAAATCAGTTCCTCGCGTTTGGCGAGGCTCGCCAGCGGCTGCCGATCAAACCCCATTTCGTCGAGGGCGCGCCTGGCGGCGTGGAGTTGGCCAATGCCTCCGTCAATCAAGACCAGATCGGGGAGGGGCGCCTTGCTGTACCTTCGGCTGACCGCCTCCGCGACCGAGCGAAAGTCATCCACCCCGTCCACGGTCTTAATCTTGAACTTGCGGTAGTCGGATTTCTTCATCCGGTTCGGCTCCCAAACAACCATCGAGGCCACCGTTTCCGCTCCCTGGAAATGCGATACGTCAAAGCACTCAACTCTCGCAACCGGCGCCGCCAGCCCCAAAGCGCCGGCGAGGTCGGGCGTGAGCGCGCGGAAGCGCCGGGCAAAGGCGAGCGCGGCGTTCTTTTCCGCCAGCTCGATCATCTCCTTCTTGCCGCCGCGCTGCGGAACGGCGATTTCCACAGCACCGCCCCGCTGAGCGGCAAGCGCGGCCGCCAGCAATTCGCGATCCTCGAAATCGGCGGGCACGGTGATGCGTGGTGGTAAATATGGCTGGCCCAGATAAATTTGCTTGAGCAAGGCGCCGATGGGCTCGCCTTGCGCCAACGCATCCTCGGGCAAGTCTTCCCAGAAGTACTCCCTCCGGTCCACCACGCGGCCGTGCCGAAGGTGGAAAATGTTCAGCGCCGCGCGATGGCCTTCGCGGTGAAAGCCCACGATGTCGGCGTCTTCGCCGGAAACGGCGTGCATCTTCTGGCGTTCGTGAATGTCGTCGAGCACCGTCAACAGATCGCGATAGCGGGCCGCGGCTTCGAAGTTCTCCTCCGCCGCTGCCGCGTCTCGGCGGCGGCGCAGGTCGCGGGCGAGGTCGGTTTGGCGTCCGGCCAGGAAGAGACGCACGTCACTAACCGCCTGCCCATACTGATCGGCGGTGGTCAAGCCCTCGACGCAGGGACCAAGGCAGCGGCGAATATGGAATTGCAGGCACGGTCGTGGATGAAACCTGGTCAAATCCACGCGGCACGAGGGCACCAGGAAATGCTTGTGGATAAAATGTATCAGGCGATAGGCAAATCCAGCCGGAAAAAATGGCCCATAGTACTCGGCGCCGTCTTTCTCCAGCCGTCTAGTGACGTAAACCCTCGGGTAGGTCTCGCGCGTGAGCCGGATATAGGGGTAGGTCTTGTCATCACGCAGCAGGATATTGAACCGCGGTGTGAAGCGTTTGATTAGGCTGTTCTCCAGGGCCAGCGCCTCAGCCTCGGTATCCACTACGATTGTCTCGATTTCGGCAGCTTCACGCAGCAGCGACCCGGTTTTGGCACTCTCGACCTGTCCAGCCATGAAATACGTACGCAGGCGGGCGCGCAGGTCCTTGGCTTTGCCCACATAGATCACCGCCCCTTCGGGATTCCTGAATAGGTAAACTCCGGGTTGGGTTGGGGCTCCGCGCGACTTCTCGATCAGATCCACAACTACGATTTTACCGCGCCCCTTCCCTCCGGAAAGTTTGGCATTCGGCTTGCACAGGAATCACTGGAGACCCGGAATTATGTTGCAAACTCGCCTTCTCCTAATGAGCGGCATCGCCGCGACCTTGTTGCTGGCCAGCGGATGCACAACCAAGAACTACGTGCGCCAGCAAACCACGCCATTAATGAACCACGTCAACCAGCTCGACACCGAAACCGCCACCAACACCAACGCGATCAAGGATGTTGACAAGCGCACCCAGGAAGGCATCGCCGATGCGAATGCCAAATCGCAGGCGGCAATGACCCATGCCCAGCAGGTGCAAACCCAGGCGCAGCAGGTGGGCGACCAATTGTCGCAGACCGGGCACCAGATCCAGGCTCTCGACAACACCATGGCCAACATCGACAACTACACCCAGGCGAGCCAGGCGACGGTTAATTTCGCGTTCGACAAGGCCACTCTCACTCCGGAAGCCAAGCAGACGCTGGATGGTGTCGCATCGCAGCTGGCACAAAACAACCATGGCATTCTCGAAGTTGAAGGCTATACCGACTCCACCGGCCCGGCGAGCTACAACGACAAGCTGAGCCAGCGCCGCGCCGACTCGGTGGTGCGCTACCTCGAGTCCAAAGACATCGCTCCCCACCGCATCTTCCTGATCGGATTGGGTGAGAATCAACCGGTCGCGGCCAACACCACTCGCGATGGACGCAAGGCCAATCGCCGCGTCGATTTAAAAGTGATGGTCAACGGCCTGGCCACCAGCACGCAGGGCCAGAAGTAATCGCGCATCAGCGCCTCGTTGCAAGGCCGTCCATACGCTAACATAAGGTATGGACGGTGGCTGTAGTCGGCTTTTGCTGGCGGTCGGTGTGTTGGCGGCGGTCGCCTCCGCGCAGAGGTTGAATCCCGGCCAGGGGATGCCTCAGAATGTGCCCGTTGCCAGGGAAGAAGCCCCTGCTCAAACCGCTCCTCCTGCTGCCCCGGCGCCGGCCAATAAAGCGCTCCCGCCGGCCAAGCCCACCCCCACTCAACCCGATGCCCTGCTCGCCGGCCATGACTTGGAGGTCGGCATTTTCTATTTCCACCGCGACGACTACCCTGGCGCCCTGGCCCGGTTTCAGCATGCCCTGTTCAACGACCCCACGCTGGCCGAAGCCGCCTGCCGCGCCGGCGATAGCGAGCAAAAACTCAACCAGGACGTTCGCGCGCGCCAGTACTGGCAGCAATGCCTGAAGCTTGATCCGGAAGGAAAATGGGGCAAGACGGCGCACAAGGCGCTGGCAACGGAGAAGCGCTAGCCCATGTTCCGCATCCTGAAATCGCTGTGGCCCTATCTGGCCAAATATCGCGGACGCATGGCGGTGGGATTGGTCATTCTGCTGGTCAACACCGCCGTCTTCGTGCTCATCCCGACTCTAATCGGGTTGGCGATTGACGATCTATCCGGTGGCGTGACCTCGGCCAAACTTCTCAAGTACTGCCTGCTGTTGATGGCCACCGTGACGGCGCGGGCGATTCTCAATTATTACCAGCGCCTCATCCTGATCACCATTTCGCGCCTGATCGAGTACGACCTGCGCAACGACATTCTGGCCCGGCTGGAGACGCTTTCGGTGAGTTTCTTCCAGAAGTACCGCACCGGCGACCTGATGGCGCGCGCTATTAACGACCTCAGCGCAGTGCGCAACATGCTGGGGCCGGGCATTATGTATTCGGCCCAGGCGGTGGTGCTGTTCGCCTATGTAATCACCATCCTTTGGCATAAGGATCCGACGCTGACGCTGATCGCGTTTGTACCGGCTCCGTTCGTGTCCCTCGCGGTGCAGTGGTTCGGTAAGCGCATTCACGAGCGGTTCGAGCGAATCCAGTCGATGTTTTCGGACCTCGCGACCCGTGTGGAGGAGAACCTGACCGGGCTGCGCCTGGTGCGCGCCTACACCCGCGAGGCGCGCGAGGAAGCCAGCTTCGACCGCCTCAATCAGGATTACGTGCATCGCAATCTGCGGCTGGTTTTGCTCTCCGGCGCGCTCGATCCGCTGCTGCAATTTCTGCTGGGCGTGGCCTTTGTACTCGTGCTCTGGTTCGGCGGCCGCGCCGTGCTCGAGCACCGCATCTCGATCGGTGGCTACGCCGATTTCAACCTCTATATGGCGCAGATGGCATTCCCGATGATCGCCCTGGGTTACGTCATCAACCTGGTGCAGCGGGGCGCGGCTTCGCTGGGCCGGTTGCGCGAGCTATTGCTTCAAACGCCGGAGATCGGCGACAGCGCGGCCACCGACCACTCGATCACCTCCATACGGGGCGAGATCGAGTTCCGCCACCTCGACTTCAGTTACAACGGAGCGCCGGTGCTGCGCGACATCAACCTCCGCGTACCGGCGGGCGAAACTCTGGCCCTGGTAGGGCACACAGGCTCCGGCAAGAGCTCGCTGGTCTCGCTCATCCCCCGCCTCTTCGACGCGCCTCCGGGAATGGTACTCATCGATGGCCGCCCCATTCGCGAGATTCCCCTGGAGCTACTGCGGCAATCCATCGGCCTGGTGCCCCAGGAGACGTTTCTTTTCAGCGACACGCTGCGCGCCAATATCGCTTTCGGCGCGCCCGACGCCAGCGACGACCAGGTGCGCGCCGCCGCCGACATTGCCGGCCTGAGCCGCGATGTAGCCGATTTTCCCGACGGTTATGAAACCCGCGTCGGCGAGCGCGGCCTGACCCTCTCCGGCGGCCAGAAGCAGCGCACCGCCCTGGCGCGCGCGATTATCCGCAATCCGCGCATCCTGATCATGGACGACGCCCTGGCCAGCGTTGATACCATCACCGAGGAGCGCATTCTCGAGCAGCTTGAAAGTGTCACCCGCGAGCGCACCACAATTCTCATTAGCCACCGCATCTCCACCGTGCGCAATGCCGACACCATTGTCGTCCTCGATCAGGGACGCATCGCCGAACAAGGCACCCACGCCGACTTGATCGGCCGCGGCGGCCTGTATGCCAGCCTCTACGAAAAGCAATTGCTGGAGGAGGAACTGGCGGGGGTCGAATAGTTCACAGCCATGGCGGACGAAGAAGAAATTACAGGCAAAGCGGTCGACGGAAAGCTCATACGCCGTCTTCTGGGCTACGTCCGCCCCTACCGCTGGACGGTGGTTTTCGCCACCATCGCCGCCGCGCTGCAAAGCGCCACCCAGATCGTCGGACCGTACCTCAATAAAGTCATCATTGACCGCTACCTGCTTCCGTCCGGCGCGGCGCAAAGTTGGCTGGGGAACTATTTGCCGGCCGATGCCATGCGCGGCGTGGCCACCATTGGGCTCATCTACCTCATGGTGCTGACCGTCGGCTTCGCGCTGGATTTTGCCCAGACCTATGCCATGCAGTGGGTGGGTCAGCACTCCATGTACGACCTGCGGCGACAGATCTTCGCGCATTTGCAACGGCTGCCCGTCTCTTTCTTCGACCGCAACCCGGCTGGCCGCCTGGTAACGCGCGTTACGAATGACGTCGAACTGCTGAACGACACCATCTCCACCGCCCTGGTGGCGCTGTTCGACGACATCTTCGTGCTCACCATGATCATCGTGGTGATGATCCGCTTCAACTGGCAGCTTTCGCTGATCACGTTGGGCGTGCTGCCGGCGATCTTCATCGCCACCCAGTATTTTCGCAAGGCGGTGCGCGAAAGCTATCGCCGCATCCGCTTGCTGGTGGCGCGACTCAACGTTTTTTTGCAGGAACACATTACCGGCATTTCCGTGGTGCAGGCGTTCAACCGCGAACAGCGCGCCTACCAGGAGTTCGAGCGCATTAACAAGGAACACTGCGACGCCTGGGTGGACGCCGTTTTTGCATATTCGGTCTATTACCCGGTGGTCGAATTTCTGAGCATTTTCGCGGTCACGCTCATTCTGTGGTTCGGCGGCCTGCGGGTGATGCATGGCCATCTGACCATCGGCATCGTTTTCGCGTTCATTCAGTACGCACAGCGGTTTTTCCGGCCCATTCAGGATTTGAGCGACAAGTACAACACGCTGCAAGCCTCGATGGCCAGCTCCGAGCGCATTTTCAAATTGCTCGATGCCCCGCTGGGCGGCGACCAGACGCCGGCCGCCGCGCCCCTGCCGGTCTTACCGGCAGCCGGTGCCGACGGCGGCCCGACCGGGCGCATCGAGTTCGAGCACGTCTGGTTCGCCTACATCGGCGAGGACTGGATTCTGCGCGACCTCAGCTTCGTGGTCGAACCCGGCCAATCGCTCGCGATTGTGGGCCACACCGGCGCCGGTAAAACCACCATGACCAGCCTGCTGCTGCGCTTCTACGACGTGCAGAAGGGGCGCATTCTGCTCGACGGCGTCGACATCAAGCTGTGGGACGTGCATCGGCTTCGGCAACGTTTCGGCATCGTATTGCAGGACCCATATCTGTTTTCAGGCACCATCGCCGATAACATCCGCATGGGCGATACCAACCTGAGCGAAGAGCGACTCCAGGCCGCCGAACGCGACGCCAACCTCGGCGATTTTCTGGCCACGCTGCCCGACGGCGACCGAACCGTGCTGCGTGAACGCGGCAATGGTCTTTCCACCGGCCAAAAGCAGTTGGTCAATTTCGCCCGCGCCCTGGCCGCCAACCCCTCGATTCTCATTCTCGATGAAGCCACCGCCAGCGTCGATACCGACACCGAAATCAAGATCCGCTCCGCGCTCGACCATATGCTCGCCGGGCGCACCAGCGTGCTCATCGCACACCGGCTCTCGACCATTCAGCGCGCCAACCTGATACTGGTGCTGCACAAAGGCATTCTGCGCGAGCAGGGCACCCATCAGCAGCTTCTACATCAGCGCGGCATCTACTGGCGGTTGTACCGGCTGCAATATAAGGACCAGGAAGTCGACAGGGACGGCGTTTCACACCAAAGCCCTTACGCCGAACCGTTGATCATCGAACCATGAACTTACTCGTACTGGTCGGGTTCATGGGCTGCGGCAAATCCACCGTGGGCAAGCTCTTATCCGCCAGTCTGGGCTGGCGTTTCTGCGATCTCGACGAGCGCATCGAGGCCCGCGCCGGGCTCTCGATCGCCGCCATCTTCGCCAAGCGCGGCGAGGCTGCCTACCGCCAGCTTGAAAGCCACGAGCTCTTGAACGCGCTGGGCGAGGCCCGCGCCCGCCGCACCGTTCTCGCTCTCGGTGGGGGAACGTTCGCGCAGCCACAGAATCTGGAGCCAATCCGCCAGGCCGGGGCGGCGACTGTTTTTCTCGAAGTTGGCATCGAGGAACTTCTCACCCGTTGCTCGGCGATGGCCAACCGCCCCCTGTTCCGGGACGAGGCTTCGTTCCGCGGCTTGTATGAGTATCGGCTCGAATTTTACCGGCAGGCGCGCTTCACCGTTCCCGCCGGCAACGCCAGCCCGGCTGAAGTGGCCGAACGAGTACTGGCGGTGCTGAATCGAAACGCGCTACTTGCGGACTAGCTTCGGCGCGGGCGGCGGAGTCTGTCCGTTGAAGTGAATGATGCCTTCGCGGCGCAGCGTGTCGCGGATTTCGGGCCACAGGTCGGGAATGGTCTCGGACTCCAATGGCGTGAGCTGGCGAACCTGATCGGCGATGGATTCGAAGTCGCTCAACACCGCCGCGCAGGCGGCGCACTCGGCCAAGTGAGCCTGGGCCGCCGCGGGCAGTTGCTCGCGGTCCAGGTGCTCGGCCAACGCGGTCTCGAATTCGATGCATCCCATTTCAGGTTCAGAGAAGTCCATCGTCGCAATACTGGTGGCAGCACGGGCCATGGTTCGCCTCCCCACTCTTTGACGGTTTGGTTTGCTATTGGACTTGCTAGGCATTATATCGAATTCTCTTTCAAAGCCTCGTTCAAGCTCTCATTTGTTTCCGGATTCTCGGCCGCCCGCGGTTGCGGCGCTCCGCCCGGCGCCGAAGCGGCCAGCGCGTCACCCCTTGCTTCCACCCGTACCTCCAGCCGCGGCGTCTGCAAAATATCCCGCAGCTTCATCCGGGCCTTGTGCAACTGCGATTTGGAATTGCCGATCGAGCAGCCCATCATCCCGGCAATTTCGTTGTGCTCGTAACCTTCCATGTCGTGCAACACGAAAATGGTGCGGTATCCCGGTGGCAGCCGTTCAATGGCGCGCTCCAAATTCACGCGGTCAATCGAACCCGCCAGAGTCTGGTCGCGGGCGCCGATCTCACGCCTCGGCCCATCTTCCTGAGCCGGCTCGGTGTAATCCTCGAGAGGGGTTTCAGGTAAGCTCTTCCGCCGCAAATGCATGAGCACCACATTCACCGACAGGCGATGAAGCCAGGTCGAAAAGGCGCTCTCCCCGCGAAACGTTCCGATTTTCCGGAAGAGTTGTAGAAAAGCCTCCTGGGCTAAATCCTCCGCTTCCGCCGTGTTACCGGTCATGCGCAAGCAGAGGGAGTAGACCCGGCGCTTGTGAAGATGGTACAAAAACTCGAAGGCATCGGCGCTGCCGGCTTTGGCGCGCTCGATGGCTTCGGCTTCCGTACTCCGTTCAGTCGTGGTTGCCGTCGCCTGATGATTCAGATTGTTTTGCCTCCACAAGGTGTCATCAGCTACTCCCTTTGACGCTCAACAGATTTGATTAGGTTGCTTCTTTGGTCCAGTATTTTACTGACCAGCGCCCGGAAGAGGCTGTAGACTGATGCTATTCTGTAGCGGAGTGAACGGCCATCCCCTGAAGGTGGGCATTGCCAACCGGCTCTTATGAAGACTGGCATTATTGGCCTGCCCCAAGTAGGCAAAACTTCCCTGTTCAGCATCCTGACGCAATCGGAAGTCAACCTCGCACGGCGCGAGGATCGACTGGGTATTGCCCAGGTTCCCGACCCACGGCTGGACCAGTTAGGGGATTTGTTCCACCCCAAAAAGCTGACCCACGCCACCATCGAACTGGCTGAAATTGGGTCGCTGACCACTGAATCGCTGCGGGACGGAAGCGGCATCGCCGGCCTGCGCCCGGTGGACGCCCTCGTGCACGTCGTACGGGCCTTCGACGAGAGCGCCGACCCAGCCGGCGATATCCGCAATCTCGAGTTCGACATGATCCTCAGCGATCTCGGGCAGATCGAGAAACGCATCGAACGCGTCGGCAAGGACCTTAAGAAGGGACGCACTCCGGCGCTGCTCGAAGAGGAAGCCATCCTACAGCGCATGAAGGCGCATCTTGAGGCGGAGCAGCCGCTGCGCACCCTGGCCATGACCAAGGATGAAGAAAAGCGCACCCGCGGCTTCCAGTTCCTCAGCGAAAAGCCAATCCTTTATGTCTTAAACGTCGGCGAGGCCGAAGCCGCGCACCTCGATCAAGCGGTCGAACGCCACGGCTTGCAATCCGCGCTGGCCTCGGCCAATACCGCCGCCACCGCCGTGTGCGCCAAGATTGAAGCCGAAATCGCCGGATTGCCGGAATCCGATGCCGCCGAATTTCTGGCCGGCTACGGGCTCACCGAATCGGGCGTTGCGCGCATGGCCCGCGCCATCTATCAATTGCTCGGGTTGATTTCGTTCTTCACCGCCGGTGAGGACGAATGCCGCGCCTGGACCATTCCGAGCCACACCAGGGCGGTCGAGGGAGCAGGCGCGATCCACACTGACCTCTCCAAGCATTTCATTCGAGCTGAAGTCATCGGCTGGAAGGAGCTGCTCGATTTTGGATCCGAAGCTGCCGCTCGCGACAAGGGCAAGCTGCGGTTGGAAGGCAAGGAGTACATCGTGCAGGATGGCGACGTGATGCATATCCGCCACTCCGGTTAGTGCTTCATCAGCGACCCATGCCTCAATGTTCACAATGCGGCGCGGCGGTGGACCCGGCATCGAAATTCTGCTCCGAGTGCGGCTTGCGCCTGGCGGCCCCCGAAGCGGCATTGACATCGCGGCCTGAGGAACCTGCCGGCCCCGGCTGGCGGCGCGGCACCCGGGTTGTTATCACGTTTCTGGCGGTGATCGCGGCGCTGGCGGTAATCTTCGTTGTATTCGTGGTCTATTTCATTCGCCACACCACGATCGTCACCAATTCGCCAAACGGTAGCCGGGTGGAGGCGCCATTCGGCGTATTCACACAAAGCAACGATCCGGCGAAACTGGCCAAAAGCCTGGGGTTGGACCTGTACCCCGGCGCCCGCGGAGAGAAAAGCGCCCAGGCGGAGTTGGCCGGCGCCACTTTGGTGCTCATGGACTTCCGTACCAATGCGTCGCCCCGACAGGTGATTGAGTTTTACCATCAGCGTTATCCCGATGCCGCCGCGCAGACCAAGGGCACTCACCTCTCATTGGTGCAAGTCAGTGGCAATGAGACCATGACCATCAAAGCGGCCCTCGCCAAGGACTCGGCGACCGCCTCGCACACTGAAATCGAGATCAGCGATATCCGGCGCTGACCCGTGCTCCCAGCCAAAGCAGCGCGAATCCGAGCGTCACGTTGAGCAATAGATTGCCGGCGGCGGCTAGCATCCCGCCGCTGCTCCCGGCAAGCTTCCAGGTGTCGAGTTCGAAGGTCGAGAATGTGGTCAGCGTGCCGATGAAGCCGACCGCCAGCGTCAGCCGCACGTCGCGTGTCAGCCAATGCAGATGCGGACCTTCTTCCATGAGCAGGCCCAACAGAAAGCATCCGGCGGCGTTAACGGCCAGCGTTCCCCAGGGCCAGCGCGGTCCGAACCAATCCAGCATCACGCTCGAAACCCCCCAGCGCGCCAGCGCGCCCAGGGCGCCGGCAATGGCCACGGCAACGACCAGCATTAGAGCGAAACCACCGATTGCAGGCCTGAGATTTCGAACATCTTCCGGCAGCGCGGATTCGTACAGGCGATCTTGTCGTCCCGGCGCACCATATAACTGCTGGCTTTGGCGAACCGGGCCCGGTCGGTTTCATCGGCGCGCGGCGGCGGCGCGGCCTTCTTGCGGCGCACCACCCACTGCACGCCATACTCGGCCTCGGTCCGGCAGTAAGGGCAGGTTAAGCGAGCCCTCTTGGCCTCGGTGGTCTCGTTAAAAAATTCTCGCTCTTCCATATGTAAGGTTCCGTTCCCTCATCCTACTTTCAAGCACGCACGTGCAGCAAGTCGCCGGGGGCCGGCCCCAGGCGCGCCAACGCATCGGCGCAGCGCTGGGCCAGCGCGAAGAAGGGCTGGGCCGCCGCATCGGCGCGTCCTGCGGTCGTGACCGGACGCCCGGCATCGCCGCCCTCACGGACCGCCGGCAGCAGCGGCAACGCGCCGAGAAACGGCACGCCAAACTTCTCCGCTGTGCGTTCGCCGCCACCGTGGCTGAAAATGTCCACCGTCTCGTGGCAGTGCGGGCATACGAAGGTGCTCATGTTCTCGACCACCCCCAGCACCGGGATCTTCAGTTGCTGGAACATGTTCAGCGCCTTGCGCCCATCCTCGAGCGACACGTCCGACGGCGTCGTGACCACGATCGCGCCATCAAGCGGTACGCTCTGCGCCAAACTGAGGGCGATGTCGCCGGTGCCGGGCGGCAGGTCAATCACCAAGGCGTCGAGGTCGCCCCAGGCCACCTGGCGCAAAAACTGCTGCATCGCGCTATGCAGCATCGGGCCGCGCCAAATCACCGGCTGGTCGCCAGGATTGAGCAGTCCCATGGACATGAATTTCACCCCAAAGTTTTCCAGCGGTGTGATCACGTTTGGCGCGCCCAGCGCCGGCATGGCCGATTTCCCCATCATGCGCGGCACGTTGGGACCATACACGTCGGCGTCGAGCAACCCGGTGAGCCATCCCAACTCCGCCAGCGCCACCGCCAGGTTGACCGCGACCGTGGTCTTGCCAACGCCCCCCTTGCCGCTACCGACCGCCAGGATATGTTTTACTCCCGGCAGGGACTGGGTTGGAGCTGGAGTCATGGCCATGGGATTTATTATAGACGTTGGGCATGATCTGCACCGTATCCCTCAATCCAGCCATTGACAAATACCTGCGCCTGCCGCGGCTCGCGCGCGGACGCCATCTCGAAGTCGAAGAGGTCATCACCAGCGCTGGAGGCAAGGCAATCAACGTCGCCGGCGTGCTGCGCACACTGGGCGAACCGGTTGAACTGGTCGGATTGTTCGGCGGCTTCACTGGCGCTTACATACTCGATGCGGTCGAGCGCGAAGGCATCCGCACGCACCCCGTCGCAATCCAGGCCGTCACTCGAACCGCGTTCGTGATGGTTGAGGACGACGGCACCGAAACCGAAGTCGTCGAGCCGGGCGGCGCCGTCAGCGCCGGCGAACTCGATGCCTTACGCCAAACCCTTCGCGCGGTGGCCGCGCGCGCATCGATCATCGTGCTCTCGGGCAGCGTGCCTCCCGGATGCCCCGACGACATTTACCTGCAGCTTCTCAACGATTGCCCGCCCGATCGCCCGGTGATCGTTGACACCAGCCGCCGCTGGCTGAACGCCGTGCTTGATCGCCAATATCAGGGCGCGCCGGTCCGGCGCCCGACCATCATCAAGCCCAATCGCCGCGAAGCCGAAGCCGCCACCGGAATGCGCTTGAATACCCCGGGCGCAATCGAGCGCTGCCTGCGTGAATTCAACCAACTCGGCATTGCGCTTCCCTGCCTTTCGGACGGCGCCCGCGGCCTCTATACCTATTGCGATGGCCGCCTGCTGCACGCGCGCGCGCCGGTGCAAGTGGGTGTCAATACCGTGGGCAGCGGTGACGCCACCGTGGCCGGCCTCGCCGCCGGCCTGGCCCGCGGGCTCGATATCACCGCGACCCTCCGGCTGGCCGCCGCCTGCGGCGCCGCCAACGCCATCACCAAGGAATGCGCTCAGGTTCACTACCGCGACCTCGTGCGGCTGGTGAAAGAGACTTACTGCTTTTCCGTTCCTAGCGTAATCGGCACCTGAATCTGACGATTGCCGCGCTGCACCGTCAGGTTAACCGTGGCGCCCGGCTTCTGCAGCAACAGGATGTTGCTGAGCTGCGCCTGATCCTGCAGCGGCTCGCCGTTGCATGCCAGGATAATGTCGCCACCAAAGTGCACGGGTAAATTGCCAATGTAGCCGGGCTGATCGCCCACCCGCAATCCTGCGCGGGCCGCCAGGCCTCCCGGCTGTAGCGCGACGACCAACAAACCGTGATCCACGGAAAGTCCCAGTTCCTGCGCGACATCGGCGGAAACCGGCACGCTCTGCACCCCCAGCGTTACCGTCTGAACCCGCCCGGTCGAAATCAACTGCTGCAATACTGCCTTGGCGCTGTTGATCGGAATGGCAAAACCGATGCCGACGTTGGAGCCGGTTTCGCTGTAAATCAAGGTGTCAATGCCAATCACCTCGCCGCGCGAGTTCAGCAGTGGTCCACCGCTATTGCCGGGATTAATCGGCGCATCGGTCTGGATGGCATTTTCAATGTCGGCGCCCGGGCCGCCTTCTTCATTTTGCCCCTCGCGCACGGTTCGGATGGAACTGATGATGCCCTGCGTCATCGTACCCGGCAGGCCAAACGGATTGCCGATCGCGAGCACGCGCTGCCCCACTTCCAAATTCGACGAATCGCCCAGCGTAACCGGCGGCAGGTTGGTCGCGGCGATTTTGATGACCGCAAGATCGAGCTCCGGCGCGGTGCCCACCACCGACGCGTTGAACTGATGGGTCTGGTCTTTCTTGGGAGTCCACGAAACCGTCAACCGCCGCGCGCCCTGGATCACGTGGTAGTTGGTCAGGATGTAGCCATCCTGATTCAGGAAAAATCCCGAACCCTGGCCCGAGGCCGGCACCGGTCCCCAAAAATCATATTGAATAATCTGCGACGTGATGTTGACCACTGACGGCGAGACGCGGCGGTAAATATCGATGTCCCGGTTTTCGTCGGGTTCAAAGTTCGTCTGCGGCGGCGCATTGGCGAGCACGATGGTGTGTCCGGCGCCGCCGGCGGGATAGAGCCATCCCGAATGGCTCGAAGTGTAGAGCCAGAACGCGGCTGCGGCGACCAGTGCCAGGGTTATGATCGGTCGGAGCTTCATCGCAATTTCTCCCACACGGCATCGACTTGGCGCTCCAGCGCCACGCGCGAACCGTTATTTTCTATCACCCAATCAGCGTACTGTATTTTTTTGGAGTCCGGCAATTGCGCCGCCATGCGGTCGAGCGCCTGTTGCCGGTCGCCCCGGCTCTCGACAAAACGGCTGAGGCGCAACTCCGCGTCGGCGACCACCAACAGCAGCCGGTCGTAATTGACGCGCGAGCCGGTTTCAATGATCAGCGCCGCTTCGACGGCGGCCACGGGTTCGCCCCGCGCTTCCAATGCGGCCAGCTCCCGCGCCATCGCGGCTTGGATCAGGGGATGCATGATCCGGTTCAACGCCGTGCGGGCCGCTTCCGATTCCGGACCGAAGGCGAGGGCAGCCAGCCGCGCCGCGTTCACGGCGCCCTGTTCGTCCACAATTTGCTGGCCAAACTCGGCCACCAGCGCCGGTTTCGCCGCACCCTGCAGCAGCGCGCGGCCGACCGCGTCGGCATCGATCACCGGGCAGCCAAGCTGGCGCAACCGGTTCGCCACGGTACTCTTGCCGCTGCACAATCCACCGGTGATCGCCAGCCGTAGCATCGGTTAGCGGGCGGTCGCCGCCTGCAGCGTGTTGGCCATCAGCATGGCAATGGTCAGCGGGCCAACGCCGCCGGGGACGGGCGTGAAGGCCGACGCCAGCGCGCAGGCGGCGCGCGGGTCAACGTCTCCTATCAGCGTGCTGATGCGCTTCTGGCCTGGAAAGTACTGCTCGACCGCCTCCGGCGTCGGCAGCCGGTTGATGCCCACGTCAATGACCACCGCGCCGCGCCGGATGTGGCGCTCATCGAGCATCGCCGCGCGCCCGGCGGCGGCCACCAGAATATCGGCGCGCTGGCACACCGCCGCCAGGTTGGGCGTGCGCGAATGACAGATGGTCACCGTGGCGTGCCGATGCAGCAGCAGCAGCGCCATGGGCTTGCCCACAATATCGCTGCGGCCCACCACCACCGCCTCGCGCCCCGCAATCTCGATCTGGTTGCGCTCGAGCAGCTCGATCACGCCGCGCGGCGTGCACGGTACTAATCCCGGCCGCTGGCTGACCAGGCGGCCGAGGTTGAGCGGATGAAAGCCGTCTACGTCCTTTTCCGGCGCGACCGCCAGCAGGACCGCCGCGGCATCCACCTGCGGCGGCAGCGGAAGCTGCACCAGGATGCCGTCGATATCGTCGCGTTCATTGAGCTGGCGGACCAGCGCCAGCAGTTCGTCGGTCGTGGCCGTCGGCGGCGGCGAAAACTGCTCGGAGCGAATGCCCACCTCGGCGCAGGCCTTGACCTTGCCGCGCACATACACCGCCGAGGCGGCGTTGTCGCCGGCCAGGATCACGGCCAGCCCCGGCGCGCGCCGCCAGCGCGCGTAGGCGGCCACCTCCGCGGCCACTTCCTGGCGGATTTGCGCCGCCAGACTCACTCCATCCAGGATTCGTGCACTCACTGCTTTAGTGTAGCTGGTTGCGCTAGACTCAGCCATGCACGTGCGTCTCACTACCGTTCTCCTGGCCGCCGCCGTGGCGGGCGCCGGCGCCCAGCAGGGCGCCAACAACTTTGTATCGGAAAACGCGCCCGTCATCGCACTGACCCACGTCCGCGTGATCGATGGCACGGGCGCTCCGGCCCGTCCCGATCAGACCGTGATCATCGAGCGCGGCGAGATCGCGGCGGTGGGCGCTAGGATCGCGATTCCCGCCGGCGCCAGGGTGCTCGACTTCACCGGCGACACGGTAATACCGGGCATGGTGGGCATGCATGAACACATGTTCTACCCGGCGGGCGCCGGCACCTACAACGAGATGGCGTTCAGCTTTCCCCGGCTTTACCTTGCCGGCGGAGTGACGACCATCCGCACCGGCGGCAGCGTCGAACCCTACACTGACCTCAATCTGAAGCGAGCCATTGACGATGGCCGCGTGCCGGGGCCGGAGATCTATCCCACCGGTCCCTACATGGAGGGGGCCGGCGCCAACCTGCAAATGCATCCCTTGGCGGATGCGACCGAAGCTTCGGCCTTCGTGCGCTACTGGGCAAGCGTGGGAGCGGACAATTACAAGGCTTACATGCACATCACCCACGCTGAGTTGGCCGCCGCCATCGCCGCCGCCCATGAGCTGCATGAAAAAGTTACTGGGCATCTCTGCTCAATCGGCTTTAGGGACGCGGCCGCGCTTGGCATTGATAACCTGGAACACGGGCTGGTCGTGGACACCGAGTTTGTACCGGGAAAATCCGGTGATGGTTGCCCAGCTCAAAACACGACCTTCGACGTCAACTCCCGGCTCGATATCAACGGTCCCGAGGTGCGGTCTATGATCAAGGCCCTGGTCGCCGCGCATGTGGCTTTGACCTCGACGCTGCCGGTGTTCGAGACCTTTGTGCCCAATCGCCCTCCGCTGGAACAGCGCGTGCTCGATGCAATGATTCCGGAAGCTCAGGTGCAGTACCTCAGCTCCCGCGCGCGCACCGCCGCCAACGTAAAGTCGGTTTGGCCCGTGCTGTTCCAGAAGGAGCTGCAATTCGAACACGCATTTGCCGCCGCCGGCGGACATCTCATGGCCGGCCTCGACCCCACCGGCGGCGGCGGCGTGGTCGCCGGATTCGGCGATCAGCGCGAAGTCGAACTGCTGGTCGAGGCCGGCTTCAGCTTCGAGCAGGCCATTCAAATCGCCACCCTCAACGGTGCCCAGTACCTCGGTATTGCCGATCGTGTCGGCACCATCGCCGCCGGCAAGCAGGCTGACTTGGCCGTATTGCAGGGCCGCGACATCACCAAAATGTTGATCGTATTCAAACGCGGCGTTGGCTACGACCCGGCCAAGCTGATTGCCTCGGTGCGCGGCACCGTCGGTTTGCACTAAGGAACACCCCATGAAAAACAAATTGTTTTTGGTTCCCTTTGTCTTTGCGACCATGCTCGGCGCGCAGCAGCCCCAACTGGCCGCCTGCGTCCGTAATGAGCTGCCCGCGCTGGTCAACACCTATCACTCCCTGCACGAAGCACCCGAGCTCTCACACGAAGAAGCGAAGACGTCGGCCTTCATCGCCGCCCAGCTTCGTTCGCTGGGCTACACCGTCACCGACCATGTCGGCAAGTACGACAACCCCGCCTGGACTGGTTACGGCGTGGTAGCCGTGATGAAAAATGGACCCGGCCCGACGCTCATGGTGCGCAGCGAGCTTGATGCCCTGCCCGTTACCGAGGCCACCGGCCTCGACTACGCCAGCCGCACTCCGGGCGTGATGCACGCCTGCGGACACGACATCCACATGACGGTGTTGTTAGGCACCGCCCAGGCCATGGCCACCATGAAGTCCGACTGGCACGGCACCCTCGTATTCATCGGCCAGCCGGCGGAGGAGACGATCAACGGCGCCAACGCAATGCTCGCCGGCGGCCTCTACAGCCTGATACCCCGCCCTGATATGGTGATTGCGCTGCATGATTCCGCCACGCTCCCAGCGGGCGTGGTTGCGACCACACCAGGGTACTCGATGGCCAGCGCGACCTCGGTCGAGGTCACGCTCCACGGACTAAGCGCCCACGGTTCGGCGCCGGAGTTGGGCAAAGATCCAGTGGTGGCGGCGGCCCAACTTGTCTTGGCCCTGCAAACGATCGTAAGTCGAGAGACCTCGCCCTTCGACCAGGCGGTGGTGACGGTGGGCTCGATCCAGGCCGGAGTGAAGAACAACGTGATACCCGACAGCGCCAAGCTGCTGCTCACCGTGCGCACATACAAGGAGGAGGTGCGCCAGCGAATTCTGGCTTCAATCGAGCGCATGGCGCGCGGCATTGCGCTGACCGACGGCTTGCCCCCTGACCAGCCGCCGCAGGTGCGGGTTTATGAATCAACCCCTTCGACGTACAACGATCCCGCGTTAACCAGCCGCCTGACCCGCGATTTCGTCGCCGCTCTGGGGGCATCGCGCGTGCAAAGCGGCGGACCCATCATGGCCAGCGAGGATTTCGGCAGCTTCGGCCTCGAGAACCATCAGATACCGATCTGCATGTTCTCACTCGGCGCGGTGGACCCCGCCCGCATCGCCGCAAGCCAGAAGACAGGCGTCCCTCTTCCCTCGCTTCACTCCAGCCGCTTCCAACCCCTGCCCTCGCCCACCATCGCGACCGGCGTTACCGCCATGTCCTCTGCCATCCTCGATCTACTCGGAACCCGGGCGCAGTAGCGTTTATTTCCAGTCGCCAAGCATTTTGCGGAGTTCTACCAGTTGGCCGACATGGTAGGCGTTGTGGTCCGCGAGCAAGAGGGCTTCCTGGAGCAGGCATTTGTCCTTGGCGTGAGGCAGCGGGGCAAGCAGGTCGGCGGTGCGCAGCAGCCGCACCATTGCCGCGAGGTCACGCTTTACCCTTGCTAGGCTGCGGCGCCACTCCGCCTCGCTCGCCGGCTTCGCTCTTGGCGGCCAATATCCCTGAGGCCAGGGCGGCGACACGTATTTCGGCTTGGTCACGAATTGCAGAATGTCGTTCTGCGCGATGCGGATGTGCTCAATCAGCTCCCAGGCTGTATGCGCGGCGCCTTTCGGCTTGCGCCCGGCGGTTTCCATGCGCAGACCTTTTAGGGCCGCCGCCAATGTGGCGTGGGCATGGCCGCTGGTTACAAGATCGATCGCGAGCGCGCGGACGGTTTGCTTCACGAGACTATTGTACCGAGGGTGTGGAGTTCGCTGCGCAGGCGCTTCTTGTCGATCTTGCCGGTCGAGGTGCGGGGCAGCGCGTCGGCGAAGACATAACGATCGGGGCATTGCCACGCCGCAAACGACGACGCAAGCCAGGCGCGGAGTTCCTCCTCCGTCACCGGAGCGGCGCCGACCACCACGGCCAGCGGTCGCTCCTGCCACTTCTCGTGCGGAACCGCGATTACCGCCGCTTCGCGGACGCCGGGGTGGGTCGCGAGGGCGTTCTCCAACGCCACCGAGCTGATCCACTCGCCGCCGGAGCGAATGAGGTCCTTGTGCCGGTCCACAATTTCCATCAGGCCTTGGTCGTCGAATTCGACCACGTCGCCGGTGCGGAACCAGCCATCCGCCGTCCAGGCGCCTGCGTCGGCGCCGGCGACATAATGCCCCGCCACCCACGGTCCGCGCACTTCGAGTTCGCCCGAGGCGGCGGTTCGGGCTTCTACAAACGGCAGCGGTCGCCCCTGCCGGGTGCGCCGGTCGCCGGAGTAATTGGGATTCATAGTCCCAACCGGAGTCATCTCCGTCATGCCCCAGCCCATATTGACAGCCACGTGGTGCTGGTCGAAGCGCCGAAACAACCCAATGCTCGCCGGCGCGCCGCCCAGATTGACGCGCAGTTCGGGGTGCAACCGCCAGCGCCCGGGGTTCCGGTCGAGCGCGTCAAAAATGTTTTGCCAAATGACACCGACGCCGGCGCTGAACGTGACCTGCTCCCCCGCCAGCCAATCGAGCGCCGATTCGGCGTCGAAACACGCGCCGCCCAGCACCAGCTTGCAGCCAACCATCGCGGCTGTGTACGGAACACCCCAGGCATTGGCGTGAAACATAGGCACCAGCGGGAAGACGCAATCGCGCTCGCGCAGGTTCATAGCGTCGGGCAGCGCGGTAGCCAGCGCGTGCAGCGCAATGGCGCGATGGGAGTAGATCACACCCTTGGGTTCGCCGGTCGTTCCCGACGTGAAAGCCATCCCGGCGCCATCATTTTCAGCGATTGCGGGCTCTTGAAACTGGGCCGTGCGGATGGATAGATCCAAGCGCCGCGCGGCTACATAAGGCCTGAGCTGTTCCCAAAGCGGCAGCAGAGCGTCGTCAACCAGAACGAAACGGTCGGCGGCGATGTTCATGATGCGGATCAACTCGTCGGCATGCAGACGCAGATTCAACGGGTGCACCACAGCACCCGCCAGCGGCACGCCGAAGTAGGCTGCGAGATGTTCAATGTTGTTCCAGCGCAATGTCGCAACGCGATCGCCGGCCTCGACGCCCGCCTCAGCCAGCGCGGCGGCCACGCCGCGGGCGTGCCTGGCGACTTCGGCCCAGCTACTACGCCCCGCGCCCGACACCACCTCGACCTGGCCGAACCAGGTTTCAGCACGGCGCAGAACAGCCGCCAGCGTCAGGGGGAAATCCATCATGGTGGATTCGTTCATGCCCGTTGCCTCTCAACAATCATGCAGGCGCCAACCGCGACCAGCGCCAATGGCCAGAATCGCTCAAGTCCCCAGTGCAAGGCGCCGAAATTGTTGGCCAGCAACAATGTCCCTGAAAGCAACAGTGCGGCCGCCCACCGTCGACGATCGGCGCTCCATGATTCAAGTCCAAAGGCGAACAGCAATCCGGGCCAGAAGAGCGGCTCAATCCAACCCAGGCCAAACGCACCCGCCTGGTCGAGCATGAAAATCGCCGCCGCGGCGATCAGAAAAATGGGGGCGAGCATCCGCATGGCGTGGCTTTAAACCGCGATCTGCCGCGCCCGCAGCACCCGGATACGGTCGCGAATGCGCCCCGCGCGCTCGAATTCGAAAAGCTTGGCGGCGGCGCGCATCTCGGCCTCGAGCTGCTTAATGTGCGCCCCAAGCGCCTCTTGATTTTCAAACTCATCCAGATCTTCGTTCACCATTGGCAGTGTCGCGTAGTCGCCTTCGGCCACGCCTATCAGTGTCATGTCGAGCGGACGAAGTACGCTTTGCGGCGTGATGCCGTGCTCCTCGTTGTACGCGGCCTGCACGTGGCGGCGGCGTTTCGTCTCGCTGATGGCCTGCTGCATGGAGTCGGTCATGCGGTCGGCATAGAGAAGAGCGCGCCCATTGAGATGCCGCGCGGCGCGGCCCATGGTCTGAATCAGCGACCCGGACGAGCGTAGAAAACCCTCCTTGTCGGCATCGAGAATGGCCACCAGCGACACTTCCGGCAAGTCCAGCCCCTCACGCAAAAGGTTGATGCCAATGAGCACGTCGAAGACGCCGCGGCGCAGGTCGCGCAGAATCTTGATCCGCTCCAGCGTCTCGATTTCGCTGTGCAGATACCGGCACTTGACCCCAACCTCACCGTAGTACTCGGCCAAATCCTCGGCCATGCGTTTGGTCAGCGTGGTCACCAGCACGCGCTCGCCGCGTTCGGCGCGGGCACGAATCTCGGCCAGCAGATCGTCCACCTGGCCCTTGCTGGGGCGAATCTCAACTTCCGGGTCGAGCAAGCCGGTCGGGCGAATCACCTGCTCGATCACCGCCCCGGAGGTCTGCTCGAGCTCGTAGGGACCCGGCGTCGCCGAGACGTAGATCACCTGACCGACGCGTTCATAGAATTCGTCGAACTTGAGCGGACGATTGTCGAGCGCCGAAGGCAACCGAAAGCCGAACTCGACCAGCGTCCGCTTCCGCGCCTGGTCGCCGTTGTACATGCCGCGCAACTGCGGCACGGTTTGGTGGCTCTCGTCTATAAACACCAGCGCGTCGGAGGGCAGATAGTCGAGCAGCGTGGGCGGCGGCTGGCCGGCGAGGCGGTGGGTGAAATGGCGGGAATAATTCTCAATGCCATGGCAGTATCCGATCTCGCGCATCATCTCGATATCAAACCGCGTCCGCTGATCAAGCCGCTGCGCCTCGATGCGCTTGCCCTGATGCAGCATCTCCGGCTGCCAGGCCGCCAGCTCGGCCAGGATCGAGTGGATCGCCTCCTCCTTCGTTTCAGGGCGCATCACATAGTGGGTCTTCGGATAAATCGGCAGCCGCTGGTACGTCTGCCTCACTTCGCCGTTCAGCGGATCGATTTGCGACAAGCGCTCAACCTGGTTGCCGAACAGCTCAATGCGGAAAGCGTAGTCGTCATAGGTCGGGAAAATTTCGATGGAATCACCGCGCACACGGAACGCTCCCCGCCGAAAATCAATGTCGTCGCGCTCGTAGAGAATGTCCACCAGCTTGCGGATGATCTGCTCGCGCCGAATGATCTGGCCAACTTCGAGCAGCAGCAACATGCCGTAGTACGCCTCCGGCGACCCCAGGCCGTAAATGCACGATACCGAGGCGACGATAATGCAGTCGCGGCGCTCGAACAGCGACCGCGTGGCGGAGAGCCGCAGCTTGTCGAGCTCGTCGTTGACCGTGGCCTCTTTTTCGATGTAGAGATCGGCCGCCGGAACGTACGCCTCGGGCTGGTAGTAGTCGTAATAGGAAACGAAGTATTCAACCGCGTTGTGCGGAAAGAAACTCTTGAACTCGTGAAAGAGCTGTGCCGCCAGCGTCTTGTTGTGGGCCATGACCAGCGCCGGCCGTCCCAGCGCGGCGATGACCTTGGCCATGGTGTAGGTCTTGCCCGACCCGGTGACGCCCAGCAGGACTTGGGCCTGCTCGCCCGCCGCAATGCCGTTCACCAGTCCCTCAATCGCGGCCGGCTGATCGCCGCGCGGGGTATAGGCGCTTTCCAGCGTGAAATCCATCTCACCAGTTTGGCAGAGAGATTGGAACCCAGCTCATAAATGGTGCGGCAATGCGGCCGCCGTTTCGCATGGAGATTTTCGCCAGGAAAAGCCTCGCCCCGCCCCGGCCCCACACTCCCTCCAGCTTTATGAGACGGGTTCTAGTGCCCAGCCAGAGCGCGGCTGAGTTCGTCCTGCGCCGCCTGCAGTTCCTGGCCCGCCTGGGCGAATTGGCCTTGGGCGGTGAGCGCGCGATACCGGTCCAGATGGCCCTGAATGCTGGCCAACACTTCGCGCGACACGCCCGCGGCGGCGTGGGCGACGGCCGCATTCACCACGCCGGACGCGGCAGAGGCCGGGGGCGCGATGCTGGTGCCCGTGGGCGGTTGCGCCAACTCGCGCATCGCGGTGGGCAAATCGTCCGCGTAGACCAGCCGGTTGCCGACCGCGAGCACCACCTTCTTGAGTTCGGGCAGCTTCGCCTGCGTCGCCTGAATGTAGATCGGCTCGACATAAAGGAACGTTCCCGCCACCGGCAACACCAGCGTCGTGCCGCGAATCACCCGGCTGCCCTGCTGATTCCACAGGCTCAGGTCCTTGCTGATATCGCGGTCCTGGTCCACCCGGCTTTCAATTTGCAGCGGGCCGTAAATGAGCTGTTCCTTGGGCAGGCGATAGAAAATGATTTGACCGTAATGCGCCGGGTCGCAACGCGCCGCCAGCCAGGAAATGAGATTGTCCCGGCTGTGGCTGGTGAACGGCACCATCAGCACAAACTCCGCCTGCGTGTCGCCGGGCAGGCGCAGCATGACGTAATACGGGGCCGTCGGCCGGCTCTCCTCCTGCGTTACCACCTGCTTGGCGATATCCCACTGGTCCTCCTTGTTGTAGAAAACCTGCGGGTCCTGCATGTGGTAGAGGCGATAGGTCTCGGCCTGGGCTTCGAATAAAAGCTGGGGATAGCGAATGTGCGCCAGCAGGTCGGCTGGCATTTGCGTGCGTTCGACGAACAGTTCAGGGAACACGTCGCGGTAGGCGCGCAGAATCGGGTCCTCGTCGTCGAAGGCGTACAGGCGCACCGTGCCGTTGTAGGCATCGACGGTCACCTTAACGCTGTTGCGGATGTAATTGACGTCGTCGTCGCCGATGCTCACCGGCTGCGCGTAGGGGTGCTGATCGCTGGTGGTGTAGGCGTCCAGAATCCAATACGGGTGTCCCTGGCTATCGATCACCAGATAGGGGTCGGGGTCGAGTGTCAGGAACGGCGCCAAGGTTTGCACGCGCTCCACGATCTGGCGGTGGAGCAATAACCGGGTGCGCTCGGTGAAGTAGCCGGTGAGCAGAACGTTCGTGTCGTCCTGGTCAATGGCGGCGGCCAGCCGCAGCATGGGGCTCGAAAGCACAATGCCGGCCGCGCCGTTGTACTTGGTGTAGCTGTTGTCGTCGCCCCTGGGATAATCGAACTCGTCTTGCTTGGTGTCTACGAAGACCGGGCGTGTCGTCTCCTCGCCGAAATACATACCCGGGCGCGTGATCTGGAAGTCGGAATAAGGCCCGGTGGGCGGAGCGTTCTTCAAAATCAGCTCCGGCTGCCCTTCCGTCGTGGCGGAGTTGACCATCGCGGCGACCGCGCCATAACCGTGGGTGTACTGCAAGCTCAGATTGACCCAGGATTGCGCGGTGGTCGGCAGCAGCGAGGTGTCGAGTCCGCGCGCGGCGATCAGGACCTGTCGTTTCGTGCCCTGGATCTGATAGCGGTCAACGTCAACATTGGGAAACGCGTAATAAGGCCGCAGTGCCTGAAGTTGGGTGACGTTGTCCTGAAACGGAGTCGAGTCCCATAGCCGGATATTGTTGGCGGTGTCGGGGTACTGGCTGAGATCGAGCGTGTCGGTGGCGCGGGGGCTGAAAGCCTCCTCGTGCGCGGTCTGTTCGAGATTGAAGGCCATGCGGGTGGCCTTGATGTGATCGGCGATGTAGGGGCGCTCCAGCGTCAACTCATTGGGGCTGACATACACGTTCCGCACCAGCGCTTGCAGCAGCGCCGGGCCCAGCGCCAATACGACAAAAACAACGATCACCACCGGCGCGAGCCAGGTTGGCGCATTGGCCGGCAGCCAGTTTTCAGACTGCTCGCGGAAGGCGCCCAAAGCCCGGCCGCGATCGCTGTACATGCCCGAAGTCCGTGTCAGCGAGCGCCCGGCGCCGCGACGCGCCACGATCACCAGCAGCGCCAGCAGCAGCGCGCCGACAATTTGCGTCCAGAGCAGCGGAATCCCGAAGCGGACGTCGACGAAATCGGCGCCGGTCAGGAAACGATGGCTGGAAAAGAGCAGGCCATAGCGTGCGAAAAACTCGGCGATCGCGAACAGGATCAGCAGTAAAACCGCGGCCGTGCGCAGGCTGGCCTGCAGCGAAATGCGCGATTGCCGGCTCACCGGCATGGCGACCGGAGTGTACCCGCGGCCTTCCATTTGCGCCATCATGCGCTGCCGCATCTCCTGTAGTCGTTCGGCCGACGAACCCAGCGCGATCGTGATCGCCATCACCGCCAGCGAAGCGATCGCCAGCGCCGCCGCCCAATCGAAGATCATCTCGAAAAACGGCAGCCGGAAAAAGTAGAAATCAAGGCTCTTGTGGTAGATCGGGTCGGTATAGGCTCCGACATTGCGCGCACCCCAGAACAGCGCCACCACCCAGGGGTCGATGATGTTAACGGAGATAAAAATCCCCAGGGCGGCTGAAAGCAGGCGTCCCACCCAGGTGAACAGAGAAGTCCGCGCCAGCGGCGAAGCGCAACGGCGGCGCCCGATGCTGAAGGCGAGCAACAGGATCAGCATCGCCAGAATGGCCATCACCGTCTGCGGTAGCCATCGAATACGCAGGAACTGCCAGAACGTCGCGGCCTGCCCGAGTTCTTTCCACCAGGCAAAGTCAATCCAGAATCGCGAGCCTTCTATAAGGATGTACAGTGCGGCGATGGCCACGCCGATGGCCCGCGCCACCGTCGCTGGTTCGAAGCGTCCCCGCAGCCGCCGCTTGCGCCATTGCGCAAAGAGCACGACGAGCACCACCGCGATGGCGAAAAGTATGGCTTGCATCGATTGCTGTCTTACCGCCCGCTATGGACCGCCTTACTTGTCCGCCGCCGCCAGGTCGGGCTGGCCCACCGTCGCCAGCGCCGCCAGCACCTCGCGGCGCATGTCGTCAATTGGCGCCGGCTTGCCGGTCCACAACTCGAATTGCCGCGCACCCTGGTGCACGAACATCTCCACTCCGTGGATGATCCGCGCCCCCTTCGCCGCGGCGAGCTTCGTCAACGCCGTCTCCCATGGATTGTAAACCAGATCAAACACCACTTCGGCGCGGATTTCATCGGCGGTGAGCGGCGATTCCTTAATCTTGGGGAATTGGCCGACGGGCGTCGCTTGCACGATGGCATGAAAATCAAGCTTCTTCAGATCGGCGCGGTTCACCACCTTGGCTTTGGCGGCGGTGGCCAGCGCCTGCGCTTTGGAACGGGTGCGATTCAGAATGAAAACATGCGCGCCGCGGCTGCGCAGGCCAAAAACCGCCGCGCGCGCGGCGCCGCCGGCGCCGATGACCAGGATGCGAGCGCCGCGTAGCGGCAATGCCTGCCCCAGGGGCTCGACAATGCCCGCTACGTCAGTGTTGTATCCATAAAATTTGCCCTGGCTGCGGACGACCGTGTTGATCGCGCCCACCGCCTCGCCGATCGGGTCAATGCGTTCCAGACGGTCAAGAAAGGCGCTCTTATAGGGATGGGTGACGCTCATGCCGCTGAGCGGAATCTGGTCAGCATGGTCGAGCACGTCGGTGGGCCGGCGCGCGGCGAGCGGCAAATACACCGCATTCATGCCGAGGCGCCGATAGGCGGCGTTGTGCATGCGCGGGGAAAGCGAGTGCGCCAGCGGGTAGCCGAGCACACCGTAGATCTTGGTCGCGCGGTTCAGATTCTCGACGTGGTACAACTGGCGCAGCGTGGCCAAATCCGGCTGGCCGGGCGCGGTGGCCTCATCGGCATGGAGCGCCGCAAAAGTGAAAGCGCTGCCCGACCGCGGACTGAGGATCCGGCTGGTCAGCCCCATCTCGCCCATGCAGAACGCGACCAATGTCTGCTCACCGCTGTGCGTCTCGACGAAACGCAATACCTCAGCGTTATGGCGCCATAACGTTGCGGTGACCGCCAACTTATAAACGTCGGCCTCGACAGCCTGCATGCGTGTCCATCGCGGCGCCAGGGCGGGGGTGGTCTCTTCGTCGTGGTAGGAAACGATCAGGTTGGTGTGATGCCGCAAGCCGGCGAGCGCCGTTTCGGGCAGCCGTTCCGCGCTCTGCAGCTCCATATCCACCAGTGCGCAGCCGGCCAGCGCCGCATCCCGCAGCAGCTTCAGTTGGGCCTCGACCGATCCTTTGAATCCTCCGCCGTAAGTTGCCTTGCGGCAAGTCCCGATGGCCAGGGTTTGCGGCGACGAACGCAGAAAGTCGCGCAGCGGCTGTATGGCCAACTCGGGCTGCTTGAGCAAATCGAGACGGAGTTCGATCAGCGTGCTCTCCCGTGCCGCCCGTTCAGCGCGCAGTAGTAGCTCGGAGACCGTATCTGCCCTCACCGCCAGACATAGGCGGGGCAAACGACCGGGAGAAACGCGGAATGAAAACGACCCGCGGGGCGTGGGAGCGACAGATACCATGCGCGGGGGCATAGTAACTGGTGCGGACGCCGGTTGGCAAGACTTATTTTAATATTCATAGCGCCGCTAGCGGAGTTGTCGGCGCACCGCGGCGCCGCGCGGCGACGGTAGTAGTGACAGAGATATATCTACTAAGCCGGCGTAATAGGCGCGTAGCGAGGGCGGCAAAAGCTTCCAGTGCCGAGCCACTGTGGCCGAATCACCACGGGCGAACGGGCCGGTCCAGGCGGCAGCCGTGCCGTGGCGCAGGTTGTCGGCGGTCGCCGTCAGCAGTTGTAACAACCCGCGGCGGGCGAGGGCGAGGTCTTTGGCCGACAATCCAGCGGATTTCAGGATGCGTTCGGCGGCGGCAAACTGGGCCACCGCGCCCGGACCGACGAGGGTTGCCGTCAGATGATAGGCGGCCTTCTGCCGCGCCGACATCACCATTGGCACCGCTCCCCAGCCGCGCACCAGCGCCGCGGCGCGGCGGCAGGCGGCTGCGTCGCCTTCCAAGGTGACGACAATCCCGCCCGGCGACGGCTTCCGCCCCGGAGGAAACGTCATCATGGGATGCATCCCCGCAAGCGCCGCCCCGCGCCGGCGCAGTCCCGCGAGCGCCGCCGACGGAACCGCGCCCGAGGTGTGCAGCACCGTCCAACCGCGCCAGTCCGCGCGGGCGGCGGCCAATTCCCTGCCCGCCGGTTCGATCGCGTCGTCGGGAATCGCGAAAATAAGTAGCGCCGGGCGGCGCGCGCCGGCTTGCTTCAGAAAGCGCGGCCAATCGCGGTGGCGCACAATGGCCGGCCGCGGCCGCAGCCAGCCTGCCATGGCGCTTCCCAGGCGGCCATGGCCGACCAGCACGACTTCCTCAGTGCGCAAGTTGCGCCGTCCAGTGCACGGTGTCGAACTTGTCACCGGTGTGGAGGTAGTAGTAGCCCTTACCGTCGTGGTCCTGGTGATCCCAAACCGCCACCCGTCCCGGACCGTTGACCACGAACTGGTCGCCGTGAACGGTGATGGACGTTCCCTGGTCGAGCCCCAGGCCGAGCAGTTCGGGATGGGCGGTCATCACCTGGGCCAGGTCGTTCTCGCGTCCGCGCGCATCGACGTGCTGGTCAATCGCGACGTTGGTGAAGAGTCCGAATCCGGCCTCGTGTCCGGGCGCCATCATGATGTGGTTGTCGTCGGGCGTTTCCGAGCCGCGCACCATGAACGATGCCTGAATGCTGGCGCCGGCCGAGCCGCCGCCGACCACACCGCCGCGCTGCAACACGCCCCGGATCGCGGTCAGCGTGCGCGTGCCGAGATAGGCGTCGGCCAGCCGCCACTGCCGTCCGCCCTCGAGCCAAACGCCGGTCGCGTGTTCAAGCGGCGCGGTGAAGGCGGCCGAGTCGGCGACACTGCGGTCGGTGGTGTGGAGCACGGTGCAATGGGTCGCGCCGAACGTCTTGGGGTCGGTGCAGTAGTGCGCCAGCTCCTCGGCGGTCTCGGGCTTGGTCACGCTGGCGGTCGGTATAACCACAATCTGCGCCTTGTCGGCGCCGCCCGCCATGTCGATAAAGCGCGGGATGTCGATGTGGTAGTCCATCCCGCCGCTAATGATCAGATAGCCATTTCTTGGACCATGCGACGGAGCGGCCATCATCACGCTGGTCAGCAGCATTAACGCCAGAGTTCTCATGCCCCATATACTACGGCACTCCGGCGGGGTAGAGCTCGAGATTGTGGGCGCTGTTCAGCAGTGCCATGTGGGTGAAGCCCTGGGGGTAGTTGCCGAGCAGCGCCCCGGTCGCCGGGTCGAGTTCCTCGGAAAACAGCCCCAGTGGCGAGCCGTGGCTGAGCATGCGTTCGAACAGCGACCGGGCTTCGTCGGCGCGGCCCAGCAGCGTGAGGCAATCCACCATCCAAAACGTGCAGATCGAGAAGGCGCCCTCGGGGCCGCCCACGCCATCGGCTTCGGTGTTCTGATAGCGCGCCACCAGCGAATTTTGCGACAGCGTGCGCTGAATGCGGTTGATGGTCGCCGTCATGCGGGGCTCGTGTGGCGAGAGAAAGCGGACCAGCGGCAGCAGCAGCAGGCTGGAGTCGAGCACCGTGTTGTCGTAGGTCTGGGTGAAGCTGTGCAGCGTCTGGTTGTAGCCTCGCACCATCACGTCGCGATGGATCTGGTCGCGAATTTGCGACCAGCGCGCCACCGGGCCTGGCAGATGGTGGCGCTGGGCCAGTTTTACGGCGCGGTCGAGCGCCACCCAGCACATGACCTTGGAGTAGACAAACTGCTGCCGGCCGCCGCGGACTTCCCAGATGCTTTCATCGGGCTCGCGCCAGTGGGCGGCGGCGAAATCAACCAGCGGACGGAGGGCTTTCCACAGCGGCAGTTCCAGTCCTTTGCGCCACTTGGCGTAGGTATAGGCGGCGTCGAGCACCTCGCCGTAGCTGTCGAGCTGGCGCTGCGCCGCGGCGGCGTTGCCGATGCGCACCGGGCGCGAACCGCCATAGCCGGCCAGCGGCAATTCGCGCTCGGCCACATCGGTCGAGCCGTCAACCCGGTAGCAGACCTGGAGCAGCGCGCCGGGCGCGGTGGGACGGCGCGAGGTGGCCAGCGGCGCGGTGCGGTGGCGATGGGCCGGAACCGAGACCGGCGTGGAAGCGTGAATCGCGGGCGCCGGACTCTGCCAGGACGCCTGCGTGGCGGCGCAGATCTTGGCGATGAATTCGAGAAAACGGCCGGCTTCGTCGTGGTAGCCGAGCAGCGACAAACCGTAGAGCGCGAACGTCGCGTCGCGCGGCCAGCAGTAGCGGTAATCCCAGTTGCGCGGACCGCCGATGGACTCCGGCAGGCTGGCGGTGGGGGCGGCAACGATGGCGCCGGTGGGTTCATAGATCAGCGCCTTGAGCGCCAGCGCGCTGCGTACCACCGCGTCGCGGTAGGGGCCGCTGTAGTTGGCCTGGCTCGACCAGCGCTGCCAGACGGCCGTGGTCGAGGCCAGCGATGAGCGCACGTCTGCCGTGGAGAGCGCTGCCGGCGGCCGTCCCCAGCCGAAGACCACCCAGGCCGGGCTGGGCGTCGGCGCATTGGGGAGAGCCCGCAGCACGCCGGCGGCATTCGCGTCGGGCGCAAGTGGGAACGATGCGGCGACCCAATAATCCACCTCCGGCCCCTGGGCGCGCCAAATGCCGCCCGGCGCCTGTTCCCAGCGCAGCGTGTCCGCGCCGTAGTTGGGACGCGGAGCGCAGCGGAAATCGAGCGAGAAGGCCTGGCCGGCGCCCGCCAGGCGTTCGGCCAGGCGGCACACCGCGCCTTCGCCGAAGGGGGAGCCGGCGGCATCGGCGACGGGCGCCGCGCCGTCGAAGCGCGCCGGCATCCAGTCGGTGACGCGCAGCGCATGGGACCATTCGGTGACCAGGACGTTGGTGCCGTCAACGTAGGATTGCGTGCCGAGAGCGCCCGCGCCGGCCGGCGCCAGGCGGCACATCCCGCCTCGGGAGCGATCCAGCAACTGGGCAAAAACCGAAGGGCTGTCGAACCGCGGCGCGCAGAGCCAGGAGATGGCGCCGTCGCGCCCCACCAGCGCGGCCGTGCGCCCGTCCCCCAGCAATCCGTAGTCGGCGATGGGAAGCGGGGCTGGCATTCAGAATCGGCGGACGGGGCCAAAAGGGACGGCGGAATCGTTCAGCATATTCGTAAGATGCGCGACGGCGCGGAAAGCGGTACGCCCGCCGCATGGAGGCATAGCCGCATTGTAGCCGCACAAGCTGTGCCATAATCGGTGTGCGGGGTGGAGCAGTCCGGTAGCTCGTTGGGCTCATAACCCAAAGGTCGGTGGTTCAAATCCACCCCCCGCAACCAAAAAACAAATCAAGCGCCTGTGGGATTTTGCGGCGGTTGACCGCGCTCATTCCACCGCGCCGCGCGACCGCAGCAGCTCGGCCATTTCCGCTTGCGCCTTGCCGCCGCCATACCGCGCCCAGCCCAGCGGCGTTCCGTGCCAGGTGGTATCCCTGATGTCGAGGCGCGCGCCACGGTCGAGCAGCAGCGCCACCACCTCCGTGTGGCCGCCGAGCACGGCGTGGTGCAGCGGAGTCGCGTGCGCGTGGTTGCCCTCGGGGTTATAGCGGTTCGGGTCCTCGCCATGGTCGAGCAGCAGGCGGACCACGTCCGCATGGCCATGCTGCGCGGCCAGGGCGAACGCCAGGCGCCGGTCCTCCGCGCTTGCGGGGAGCAGCCGCGACGCCTCGTCCAGAAGGCCCAGGCCGGCCGCGTCGGGCAGGTCAACCCGCGCACCGCGCCGCGCCAGCGCCCGGGCGGCATCGAGCATGCCGAATACCAGCGCCGTATGCAGCGGGCCTCCCCACTGTCTGGTGCCGCGCCCTTCGAGGGCGGCGCCATGGTCGAGCAGCAACTCCACCAGCGGAATCTGAAGATGGGCCTTCTCCGGATGACTGCTTGACACCAGCATGCTCATGGGGGTGCACTCGGCGCCATACATATGAGCCAGCGCGTCGGGCTCGGCTCCGGCTTGCAGAAGCTCACGGGCGACCTCGACCGCCTGGGGCGGCGTCATCTGGCGGTATCCCTCCACGCCATTGGCGGCGACATAGTGAAGCAGCGTCGCCGCGTGCACGGGTGGATCGAAGCAGCAGACGCGCGTCGAGCGCGCTGCGACCAGCCCTGGATTGCGCCGCAACGCCTCCCGCAGCGCCTCCAGATCGCCGTGGATGACCGCCTCGACGGCTGATTCGAACTCGAAGACCTCGCCCTCCTCGGCGATGGCCGCAGCGCAGGCCGCGAGCGATGCCCAGTCGAGGAAGTCGTAACAGCGCGCCAATGCCAGCCGGGCATCGTCCAGCGAGAGCGACGCGTCCCGGATTTCCTCATCCGCGATGCGCTTCGGGAGCCACTTGATCTTCTCGTCCAGGAAGCGCGGATGCTTGCGATGAAAGAGGTCAACGGCCGCGGGATCGCCGGCGCGATGCGCGGCGAGCAGCGCCTCAGCCTGTTGCTCGTACCGGGCCAGTGGAGAGCGAAATGGCAGCGGCTCGAACTGCATGGAATGATCGTAACGCAAGCTCAATTTGGCATTGGGCGGGCGACCTGCTACGCTCATCACTGTGATTGTGCGATAGCTCCAGTCCGGAGACGAGTTTGCAAACCGCATCGATTGATTGGCGCGGGCCCCTGCGCGGCTAGCGCCGTGCGCCCCGCTTACGCGCAACGCCGGGTCGGGGACCCCACAGCCCCAATCCGGCGTTGCGCGGCTCGTGTCTTCCCAAACCTCAAACAGATTGTCTGGAGCTAATCATGACTTTAAAGTCTTCGCCGGCGGACGATACCGTCCGCATTCGAACTGAAAACACCGGAAACATCGCGGAGCGACGCGCTATTCGTGTGGTCAACGAGGCCGCCTTTGGAGGCTCTGAAGAAGCCGATCTGGTCGATCAACTGCGCGGCGACGAGCACGCGCTTCTGTCCCTCGTGGCTCTGATGGCCGACGGTCAGCGCGGCGTCGTTGGCCACATCCTGTTTAGCCGAATGTGGATCAAGACCACGCGCGGGCTGGTATCCGCGGTTGCCTTGGCCCCTGTCGCGGTCCTTCCTGGATTCCAACGCCATGGAATCGGCGGGCGTCTGATCGAGCACGGTCTTGACGTGTTACGAAGTCAAGGCGAGCGAATCGTAATCGTTGTCGGACATCCCGACTACTACCACCGCTTCGGATTTTCAACCGATAAGACCGTGTTACTCGAAGCGCCCTTCCCTCGCGAAGCGTTCATGGCGCTGGAACTGTCCGACGGCGCTCTCGACGGTGTTGCAGGCCCGGTGGTTTATCACCCGGCGTTCGGCATCTGAACCCGGAATCAATGTTGATTCGCGCCCGCGGCTACCGAGCCCAAATCGGAAGCGGCACCGACGTGCCCTCGATAAGTTAAGCCAGGAACAACCGATTCGCTACCTTGTCAGATCGTCGGCCGGCTGCCACGGCGCGCATGCCAAAGCGCGAGGATCTGGAGTCGCGCGGGATCTTCGGCAACGCGATAGTAGAGATCGTAATGGATTCGTCCCAGGTGGACGCGGCGTACGTTGCGCAGTACGCTATTCGTGGATCGCGTGCCGACTTGGGGATGGCGGGCAATCAACGACGAGAAGCGTTCAAACTCCGATTGAACGGCACCAGGAGACTTCGGCCGGTTCGTATTCCACCAGGTCTCTGCTTCGTGCACCTGCGCTCGAGCCATCGCGCTGAACTCGATCGGGAGCGGCTCGGTCACTCGCGATCGCGAAGTTCGGCGATAACTTGGGCCATGGGGGCAGTTTCGCCGCGTTCGCACTGTGCGATCGCTTCGAGCAGCATCTGCTCGGTAGCGCGGTCAGCTTCAAAGGTTTCATCGCTTTCGGGTACGAGCACCGTGACCGACGCCCCTTCCGGCAGCGCGCTATCCAACTCGACCCGTCCGGCCACTACTTTCCCCGAAGCGATCACCATGACCCCATTTTAACATCTGTGCTTCCTCCTTCGACGATAGAGGAGGCGCCAGGCCTTGTCGTTGGATTGCTGGCCTTTCCGGCCAGTCTGTTGCGCAGCACGATGTCCACGGTGGCACGGTCGTTCTCATGAACTTCTGGGCCTCGGACTGCGGCGGCTGCTTCCTGGAAATCCCGTCACTCACCCGCATCGAGAGCGCTTTTTCGAGCTCTTCACCTGCCGCGCTATCTCAATGGGTTAGACATCTGTTAGCGGAAGCCCCGCGCGCGCCTACACCCTGATGAACTGCCGCCAGGCATGTCGAGCCGCGCGCGCGGCGGCAGCCGCGGCCCGGGCCATTAGGATGGGCAGGCGTGGACGAAATCGGCGGCAGGCCTGTTCAGCAATTGGGTGAGGCGCGTCACAGTGGGAAAGGCAGTTCGTCCGCCTTGCGAAAGGCGGGTGAGTGAGGCCGGGGCCATGCCGCGCTTGTGGCCCAGCGACGTCCAGGTGAGACCGTGTGCGGCCCGGTAGGCATCCAGGGCGGCGTGCAGCTTGCGGGTGTCGAAGCGCAGCACCAAGCCCGGCGGAGGCGAAGGCAAAAGGTATCCCGGATGATTGGCGCCAGGAGGGGCGACCGGCTGCATGAAACTCTCGAGCGAGCGGCGAAGCCAGCGCAGCATTTGGAGTACGCCGTCGGCCTCCGAAATCCGGCTCACCCGGGTCGCCGTCACGGTCGAGGCGCTCATTTGCCGTCCGGCATGGACGCCGCCGCCGTTCATCTCGCGTACCACCGCCGCCCAGGTGAGTCCGCGCGACTGCCGCTCGAGGTCGAGCGCGGCAAACAGCGCCGCCAAACTGAACTCTGGCGCACGCGCGGCGGAAACATCGGCCATGGCCCGATTGTAGTCGCACCAGCCGGCGGTTGCCGCACTGTGGTCCTGGCCAGTTAATTTGAGGAAACGGGTGCCACTCAGCGGGCATCTCATGTGTTTAGTGCACCGAATTTGTCTTACCGCGATACTCCTGGCGGCGGCGCTGTGGGCGCAAACCCCCGCCCCGCCTGGCACGCCCCGGGAGAATGCCGCAAAGCCTTTGCCGGTGGGCAATACCGCTTTGATCACCAGCGAGCGCTTGGCAAAAGGCACGATCGCCTTTCCCCGCTCGGTGGCACACCACTGGCGGCTGGCGACCGGCCTGACACTGGGCTTTGTTGCGATCGCAGCCACCGCCGATGCGCCCGCCTCCGGCACAATCCATTCGCTCAGCGAGGAGAAGCGAAGCCGCCTTACTTCGGATTACCTGTTGGACGTGGCCGAGCCCAGCCTCGCGCTGGGAGTGGTCTTCACCGGACACGAGAACCGCTGGCAGAGCCTGGAATTGATTGCGGTCAGCGCCGGCGCCGGCGCCCTATTTTCCTCGGCGCTCAAATACGCCTCCGGCCGCGAGCGCCCCTACACCATTGGCGACGCCAATGGGGCCTTTCTTGAGGGTGGCGACTCGTTCCCTTCCGGCCACACCACAATTGCATTTTCAATTGACTCCGCGCTCGTGCACCGCTATCCCAGGCGCGGCTGGGTCCGCTGGGCGGCCTATGGCCTTGGCACGGCGGTCGGTGCACTGCGCTTCACCGCGAAGCAGCATTACCCGACGGATATTGCCATCGGTGGCGGCCTGGGCTACTTGATCGGCCGCTGCGCCATCGACTGTCATTAATTGGCCGCAACCGTGGGTTATAGTCGTGGCATGTGGCTGCTCACACGCACCAGTCTCGAACTGCAGACGTTGAGCAAACGCCGCAGTTCTGGCAACCTGCTGGCAGCCTTAGCGTTCGCCGTGATGCTATTGCCCGCGACGGCTGGCGCCGCGCTTAGCGCGCCTCAAGCGATCTCCGCTGCCACACCGCGATTTGATGCGGTCTCGATCAAAGCGATCTCACTCGACTCCGCGGTTCACGAGGGCGGCCCAAGCCAGGCCGGACTGATTGATCCCTCCGAGTGGCGCGCGCAGCAAATGCCTTTGGTATGGCTCGTGGATGACGCCTACAATGTCGAGCCACAAGATCATTCCTTGGTCGCCGGGCTACCGAATTGGGCCTATAAAGACCTGTTCGATATTGCAGCGCGCGTTCCGCCGCAGCCGCGCGGCGCTCAGGTCGCGCTGATGGTGCAGGCAATGCTGGCGGACCGCTTTCAATTGAAGGTGCATTGGGAGGAGCGTCCGATGCAGGCCGTCGCGCTCACGATCGCGCCCGGCGGGCCGAAGCTGCGTCGCGACCCCGCTTGCGATGGACAGGACCGGCCCCTCGATCCGCTGCCGATGCTGTCGGGGCAACTCGGCATGCTTACCAGACCCGTGAAAGATCCGCCTTGCGGGACCATTGCGATGTCTGTCACGAATGGAATGAAGGACATCATTTACCACGGAGCTTCAATGCAACTGCTGGCGAATAGTCTGGGCCAACGAGACCGCATCGTGGTTGACCGGACGCAACTCAGTTGCGCCTATGACTTCGACCTCACCGGTAGGCTGACCGATTCTACCGGGCTCACGCATGAGCAAGTCTCCGATTTGCGCGCCCAAGGTGAGCACCGTGAGGAACTGCAATTCCAAAAGCAACTGGGTCTGAAGATCAAGTTCTCGAAGCAAACAAAATTGCCGGTGCGGGTGTTGGTTGTTGATCGGGTGGAAAAGCCGACAGCGAACTGATTGCCCCCGCCATCCGAGGACGCGTGACTTCCGTCACTGACGGCCGCGGTGGCGGTCTTGCATGATCGCATCATGACGACCCGGACGATGGCGGATGGCAAAGTCGAGCGCGAGCATGCGCTGCAACAAGCTCTGACGGCATGGATTATCACCGGGCTTTTTTTCATGCTGCTGCCGGGAACGTTTTTGGGAGTCTGGAATCTGATTGGCATCAGCAACGGCGAGACGATGATGGCGATTTCTCCGGCGTGGCTGCAGGCGCATGGGCACGCACAGGTGTTCGGCTGGGTGGGCAGCTTTATCCTGGGGATCGGGTACTACTCACTCAACAAAATGGCGGGGAGGGTGCCCGCGGGAGCACGCGCCGCATGGCTAAGCTGGGCGCTCTGGACCTTCGGAGTGGGCCTACGCTGGTGGGCGAACATTACCCTGCATGCGTGGCGTGAAGCCTTGCCCGTCTCCGGATTAGCCGAACTGACCGCCTTCATGATCTTCTTCCGGACCGTGGCGCGGCACAAGCCGGCGGGTGCCGCTGAGCCGGCGCAACCGCGGCCAATCTGGATGAAATTGGTGCTCCTCGCCACGCTCGGATTCGCAGCGGCGCTGCTGGACAACCTGGGGCTGGCCATTAGGACTGCACTAGTCTCCAGCACGCCCGCCGTCGCTGCGCCGGCCGATCAATTATTCCTAACGCTTGTGCTCTGGAGCTTTCTCGTACCTTTAATTTGGGGTTTCAACGCGCGCTGGCTGCCGGTCTTTCTAGGCCTGCCGGAACCTTCCGCACGGGGGCTGGTAGCCGCGTGGCTGATGGCCCTGGGCGCGGTGCTCGCCGCGTTATTGGCCGACGCCTGGCTGCATTCTGGCATTCTGGCGATGGCAGCGTCGGTCACGGCGGGGCTGGCGCTACACATTCCGCGGCGATCCGAGCGGCCGCCCAAGACGGCGGGAGTTCACGCGTCATTTCCCTTCTTTGCGCGGCTGCCTTACGCGTGGCTGCTGGTCGCCAGCGCGCTTTCCATTCTGGCGCCGCTCGCCGATCGGGCCGGCGGTATTTGGGGCGCATCGCGCCACGCTCTAACCGTGGGCTTCGTCGCTGCCATGGTGCTTGTAATCGGACAACGGGTGCTGCCGGCGTTTTGCGGGATGCGAGTGCTCTTTAGTCAGCGGCTGATGTTCTGGTCTTTGGCGCTGTTGAATCTCGGGTGCCTGTCGCGGGTGGGTAGTGAGCCCTTAGCTTATGAAGGCATTTGGCATGCGGGCTGGTTGGTGCTGCCGGTTTCGGGAATGTTGGAGTTGAGTGGAATTGTTCTGTTCGCGGCCAACATGTTTCTGACCCTGGCCCGTCCGCCGGAACACTTGCGTTTGCACCCGATCAGGCCGCTGGCGTCGCGCTTATCATGAGGCATGACTCCTTCCGCCGCCGGAGCGCAGCAGATTCTGGGTGCGACACAGCTCTTTGCCGCGCTCGATCCATCTGAACTGAGCGCTCTGGCGGCGCGCTGCCGCCGTCAAAGTTTCGCCCGCGGCGAATCTCTCTTTCATGAGGGTCAAGCCTGTCGCGGCCTCTATATCGTTATCACCGGCCGCGTGCGTATTTTCAAGACTTCGGTGGGTGGCCGCGAACAGGTTTTGGCGGTGGAGGGATCAGGCGCGTCCGTGGCCGAGTTGCCGGTCTTTGACGGCGGCGCCTATCCCGCCTCCGGCGCGGCACTCGAGCCGACCGAGGCACTGTTCCTGGCGGGCGAGGAACTGCGGGCCCTGTGCCTCGAACGCCCCGAGGTCGCGCTGAAGCTACTGCGCAACGCCGGGGCGCGGCTCCGCCGCCTGGTTGGCCTGATCGAAGAACTCTCTTTCGCCACAGTCCGCCATCGCCTTTCGGCACTTCTGTTGCGCCAAGCCGCTACCGGCCGAAAAGGGCCGCGCGGTGTGGTTTTCCCTTTGCCTGGCAGTCATCAGGAGATCGCCGCCCGCATCGGAACTGTGCGCGAGTTGATCTCGCGGAATCTCGCCCGTCTGCAGGCCCAGGGATTGATTGAAGTCCACGATCACGAGGTCACGCTGCTTGATCGCGACGGGCTCGAGGCCGAGCTGTCCGAAGGCTAAAGCTCCGGTGACTTCAGTCACTGCATTGCCACGGGCGGCGGCGTAATCTCGGACCATGTCTAAGAAAACTGTTGCTGAAATCGCTCTCGACAAACCGGCTAGCGTGCGCGTCTTTGAGGAACTCGGTATTGATTATTGCTGTGGCGGCAACGTAAGCCTGGAGCAGGCCTGCGCCCACGCCGGCGTTTCCTTCTCCGATGTCCAGCACAAGCTGGCCTCGCTCGACGCCCCGGCGGGGGAAGACCGCGACTGGAGCCGGGTCGGGCTCGATGAATTGACCACCCACATCGTGGAGCGGCACCACGCCTTTATCCGCCGCGAGGCGCCTCATATTGAATTGCTGCTGGCCAAAGTGGTGGCGCGCCATGGCGCAGGCAATCCCGAGTACGCGACGATTGAGGAAACCTTCCGCGCAGTCAGCAGCGAACTGATGGCCCACATGCTGAAAGAGGAGAAGGTACTGTTCCCACTGATTGCGGCATTGGAAGCAGGCGCCACCAGTTCGGTTCGGGCGCCGATCACGCGCATGATGGCTGAACACGACGATGCCGCCACGCTGCTTCGGCAGATCCGGTCGTTGAGCCACGATTTTGTCCCGCCCGACGGCGCCTGCCCCACACTGCGAGCCACGCTGGCTTCGCTGGACGGGTTTGAGCGCGATCTGCATTTGCATGTGCACCTGGAAAACAATCTTCTGTTTCCGCGCGCCTTGGCGCTGACGGAAGGCTCGACGCGGGCGAGCTGAACGAGGCTGTGCGCCTGGCGAATGAGATGCGCCTTCTGGGCACGTGATTCAGGCGGCAGGCGGTTCGCTTGGATTGGAGGGCGTGGCGAGGGAGCGAACGTCGACGAAGTCGCGGCGGACCGATTCGATCTTGCGGCGATAGCTGACGGCATCGCCGAATTCGAGGAAGTGGGGATAACGCGAATGCGGGGCGCGAAGGCGGCGCGCGTGTTTGATCGGGCACCAATGCTGTTCGGTGCGGGCCGCGATCTCGACTCCGTAAGCGAGCAGTCCGTTGCCGTAGGAACAGTACCAACAGTTCCATCGTTCCAGCCAGTTCAGGTACTTGAGGTGAAAGCGGTCGAACACAATATAGTCGGCGCGCGCAACTTTGGGGATTCCATAAACCGGGAAACACAAGCCTTGATAGACGAATAAGAAAAGATCCAGCAAGGCAAAGGGCACAATGCCAGCGTAGATGACCGGCGCGGTCAGGATGGCGAGCAGGCGCGAGTCGATTAGATAGGCGCCGAGCGACGACTTCAGGCGGCGGTGGGCGCGCTCGGCGTCCTGCTCGAAGCGGGCGCGGCCGTCGAGCAGGCGGTAGGCAAAGGCGCGCTGCTTTTCCTCCAGTGCGGCGCGGAGTTCCTCCTCGAGTCCGCGGATGCGGTGCGAGATTTCGTCGTGGGCCTGGATCATGGCATTCATCATGGCCTAACGATGCATCGCCGTCCACTGGCGGGGCATCGAAACAAAGTGATGGATCTCCCAGGAAGGGATTTTGTTGTTTGCCCTCC
>Ga0134128_10000688_pt1 | contig 46090 bp, 66 predicted proteins | sample KB31754_FD_96462 | JGI IMG/M metagenome (GOLD analysis project Ga0134128, IMG submission 96462) | Terrestrial soil microbial communities with excess Nitrogen fertilizer from Kellogg Biological Station, Michigan, USA - KB3-175-4 | ecosystem: Environmental > Terrestrial > Soil > Unclassified ...
CCGTGAGCGCCGACGAGCCGCTGGACCTAGATGCGATCCGTCTGCGCAACGCGACTGCCATCAGAAGCGCGGAGCACGGCGAGACCGGGGCGTACAGCAAGGTCTATAGGTCCGCTCTCGACGTGCTCGCCCTCATCGTCGCCGTGCGCGAGCGGGACGCCGAGATCGCGCGGTTGCGGGATGAGTCGGCGTGGTGGTCTGCTCCGGGTGCGGAGATTCGCCTAACCGCTGAGATAGGGCGACTGCGGGAGTTGCTGCGGCAATACGGCGAGCACCGCGCGCACTGCGACACCATGGGCGGCACCAAGCCCTGCGTCTGCGGGCTCGACCAGGCGTTGCGCCAGACCGGCACCGAACCACCACAACCAGCGGAGGAAGACATGACGCACGTCACGCCGAACGTACCCATCGCCCCGATCACGCCCACGATTGGACGGATCGTCCACTACCGGCTCAGTGCGGCGGACGCAGAGGCAATCAACAGACGCCGCGAGCACACGCAGGCGCATCTCGACGAGCACCGCGCGAACTCAAACGGCGTGCAAGTGCACATCGGCAATCACGTGGAGGAGGGTGATGTCTTCCCGATGGTCATCACGCGCGTATGGCAGCCCGGCGAGTCGGAGGGCCACGTCAACGGACAGGTGATGCTCGATGGCAACGATTTGCTCTGGGTGACTTCGGTGAAGGTCGGCAGTGGACCCCGCACGTTCTCATGGCCCGAACGCGGATGAGCGACGTGACCCCGACCGTGATCCAGCGGCTGCGCGAGGTGCTTAGCGCCGAGCGCGTCGAACTTGGCTCGCATGGACACCACGACTTCGATACGTGGGTCTGGATGACACAGCGCACGGACACGGCCATCGCCGCCGTCGAGCAGGAACTGGCCGCCAAGGACGCCGAGATCGCCGAACTCAGGAAGCGGCCGACGCTGGAAGAAGCTGCGGCTGTGATCCGGGCGGCGTGGTGTCACGTGGCATTCGATCACAGCGATCCGTCGTTGCTAGCACTCGGCAGGCTCTACGCCGAGAAGGCGCGAGCCGAGGCCCCGAAGTGAGCATCGGACTCACCGACGAGCAGATCCGGCGCGGGCTCATCGCCCAGGGCGTGCCGCCCGAGAAGGCGAGCCGTGCGCTCGGTTCCGCTTTTCGCGCCAATCGCCAGCTGCAAAAGCAGGAACCGACGCTCGCCGCGGCGCCTTCCGGCCCGGTCACGCTCGTGCTGCCGTGGAGCTGCTTGGTCTCCGACAATCGCCACCGCGGGCCCGTGAGCTCGCGCGCCGACGCCGCGGCGTACAAGCTCGCCCGGACGCGCGCCCACGCCGACGCCGCCGAACAGTGGGGGCCGCGGGCGCCCTTCTCTGGACGGATCGCCCTGGTTGCACGTATCTTCCCGCCTAACGCGCAACGCCGGGACGTCGGCAACTTCGCCAAGTGCGTGAAAGACGCGCTGTCCGGCGTGGCGTACGCGGACGACGTGCAGGTGGTCGACGAGCGGTGGATCAAAGCGGCGATCGACGTGGACCGCCCGCGCGCTGAGATTCTGATCGAGGAGCTGGCGCCATGATGAGCGAGCGGGAGATCCTTCTCCGGCTCATGGAACTTGAGAAGGAAATGGACGCGCAACTCAGGGAGGCGCATGAGCATGGTTTCCCCGTGTTGTTCTGGGACAAGAACTGTGTTGAGAGGGCAGTTCTCCGCCAAGTCGTCGGCCTCCCCGAAGTGCCCTACGGTCCAGCCGACTGCATGGCAGGATGGTGACGATGGGTAAGGGCTTCGACGCGCGCGACGCACAAATCAAGCGGCACAAGCGGCTGCTCGCCATCGTCGTGCGCAAGCCCGAGGATTACCGCCCGTACGGCGCCGTCGATCGCGACATGGGCGCCGGCGACTGCTCGATGGGCTGCAAGCACGCGCTCGCGTTGCCGGAGCCGTACGGCTCCGATTGGGTTGTGTGCACGAACGAGAAGTCGCATCGGAGCGGGCTGCTGACGTTCGAGCATCAAGGCTGCCCGAAGTTCGAGGCTGGCGCGAACCGCTGGCAGGACGAGACGCCGGAGGGAGCATCATGACGACGCGCAAAGATGCTTATGTGTGCTACGCGCTTGCCATCTTCGTGGTGCTCTGCGCGATCGTCGACGTCTGTGCGGCAATCGTCGCCCGGTCGGCCGCGTTGGGTGTCTACGCTGTCGTATTCGTTGCGTTAGGCTTCGGGTTCCGCGAGGTGGGGTCTGGGTTTCAGGATTTATCGGCGCACGAAAAGCAACCGCCGGAGTCACCATGACGAACAAGGACAGCCGCGGCGCCGTAGAGATCACGATCAACGGGAACAAGCGTGCGTTGCCGGCGCGGCCGCAGCGCGTCGCGTGGATCGCTCGATGCCTTCGGTGCCGGCGGTGGTTCTACGCGGCGTTCGTGGAGGACAACGATGAAACTCGCGAGCAGATGACCAGCGCGAAGGCGCTGGATCCCAAAGCCGTGGCCAAGGTATCGACCCAGGAGGGACACCGCATCGTACTGACAGAGCCCATGTGCGAATGCAGAAAGCGGCACCTGCGCAAAGTGGAGGACGGTGAGTGAGCGACGCGACGGTTAGGCCAGCGCTGACGCCGGCGGAATATGCCGACCTGCTGGATAGTGCGAGCTACGCTGCTCGCTACGCATTTCTCAGGACGACGGCTGCAGCGCTGGACGATCTTAGAGAGATGATCAGCGCACACAATCTGACGGCCGCCGAGCGCATTTCCGCCGGCCAAACGATCGCTGCGCTCGCGACCCTACTTCGACCGTGGCAGGGACCATGACGATCGTTCCTCGAATCGTGCTCCTGTGGCTGGCGCTCATCTGCTTCGTCCTCGCGGCGGTCGGCGTACCATTCCCGCGCGTCAACCTCACCGCGTTGGGCCTCGCCTTCTTTGTCGCGTCGCTGTTGTTCGTCCGTTCGTGATGGACCCGTTTCCCCCTCCGCCCGAAATAGGTGATCGCAATGGCCAAACGACTTCCGGCAGCACTCAAGGAGCACCAGTTCAAGAAGGGCGGCGGCCGCGTCGGCACGACCAAAAAGACAGCGCCGCCGAAGAAGAAGTGAGCGACGCGCGCCGCACCTTCGCCGATCTCGAGAACGAGCGTCGCCAGCAGCGCGCCTTCTCCACGCTCGCCAACAACACGATCCTCGATGCGCTCCACGAGGAGTTCGGCGTCGAGCGCACGCTCGGCTACGATGCCGTCGTGGCGGCAATCAAGGCGAAGTTCGGCGAGGATGCGCGGATGGTGATGATCCCGGCGCACATTCCCTACGACGCGCCGATCGAGGCAATGCTGAGCATGGGCTGCCTCGTCATTGAGACCGGGCCGCCTGAGTCGCCCGAGACCGTGTGGTCGCGCGAACTCCGGATCGATCCTGACGCGGCGCGCATCGCGCTCGCTGTGACACCGCCGACGTAACCACAGTCTCCATCCCGTGAGCGCGGTCCCGCTGCCCGTTCCCCTTCTCCCGGCGACGAAGCCGATGTCGGCCACGACGCACCTCGCGTCGGGCGAGCGGTTTGTCCTCTGGACCAACGTTCACAAGATCCACTGCTGGCCACGCGAGCGAGGCGGACACCGCATCAGCCGCGCGCTCTTCATCTTCGGCCAGGTCGGGCTCCAATGCACGGTCTGTGATCGGCGGCTCTACGTCGTGCACCATGTCGCGTCGAGCCAGCTCCTGACGGTCGCGGCGACGTACGACGAGCTGCTCGCCATCCAGCGGGAGCGCATGACGGAATTTGAGGCGCTACATTATCTCGGCGTAATCGCACCACCCGGCGCGCGCGCGTAAGGCACGTCCGCCGTACGACAATCCAAGTACCTCCGGCCTGTCGCCGGCTCGCTCCACTCCTGGGGCGCGCCGGCGTTTTCGTTTCCCATTCCTCGAGCGCAATGCACCGATGGCACCGCCAACCGAACCGAGCGAGCCCGTTAGCGGCTACACGGTGGCCGACGTGCTCGAGGACATGCTCGACGAACTCCGCTCGTTGACCAAGGGCGGCATGGCCGGGATGCGACCCGCGACAATCGCGCGCTACGAGGCGGCGACGGACGTGCTGCGTGCGCTCCGCGTGTCCAACGCGCGCCGCCCGGGGTGGACGCTGCCGCAATGAGCAGGCCGAGCAAGGCACCCGAGGCGCCGGAGACGGAGCCGCCCACCGAAAGCACGGCCGACCGCGTGCTCCCCGAGCTCGAGCCGCTCACCGACAAGGAGCTGCGGTTCTGCCTAGAATACCTGATCGATCTCAATAAGGCGGCCGCGGCGCGTCGTGCCGCCTACTCACGCGCGACAGCGAGGCAGATCGGCTACGCGCTCTACCGCAAGCCGAACGTGCGCGCCGAGATCGATCGGCTCATGGCCGAGCGCGCGCAACGGACCGAGATCACGGCCGACCGCGTGCTCCGCGAGCTCGAACAGATCGCGTTCAGCGATCTCCGCGATTTCCGCGTCTCGGATGCCGGCAAGCTTGCCCTCCGCGAGGACGCCGACCCGCTGGCGAGCCGGGCGGTGCAAAGCATCAAACGCGTGCGCAGCGAGGGCGAGAACGGCCACGTGACCACCACGGTCGAGATCCGCCTCTGGTCCAAGCCGGAAGCGGTGCGCCTCGCGATGCAACATCTCGGCATGCTGCGCCAGTTCGTCGACGTGCACGACAGGACGCTCGAGCAGCTGCTGCGCGACGTCGCGCCGGCGCCCAAGCCCGAGGGCGAGACGTGACGACCGCCGTCCGTCCGACCACGCGGCGGGAGCCGGCGACCGCGATCGAGCACGCGATTGCGCACCTCAAGGGCTCGTTCCGCGAGTGGGCGCGCCGGTGCTACCACATCCGCACCAAGGCCCAACGGATCGAGCCGCTCGAACTCAACGCGGTGCAGCTCGCGGTCGAACGCGCCGAACGCGAGGAACTCACGCGGAAAGGCGAAGCGCGGCTCTTCATCCTCAAAGCGCGGCAGCCCGGCGTGACGACGTACGAGCAGGCGAAATCGCTCCATCTGATCTGGGGCACGCCGTACACGGATGCGCTGACTTTGGCCGACGCGCGCGATCGCACCGACGAGATCTTCGAGGTGACGCGCCGCGCGATCGAGCATTTCCCGCGCGCGCTCCGTCCGGTGTTAGGCGACGCGCAGACGCGCGAGATCACCTTCCCGGGCCTGGACACGCGCTTCCTCACCGACACGGCACGCGGCGAGCCGGGCCGCGGCCTGACGTTAGGCCGGCTGCATTGCTCCGAGTTCGCGTACTTCGAGGATCCGGAGGGCGCACTGGGCTCGGCCGGCCCGGCGCTCATTCCGCGCGGCTCGGTCGTCGTGCTCGAGACCACGGCCAGCGGCCACGGGAGCGCGGCGCACACGTTCTGGCAGCACGCCGCCGAGAAAGGCTACCGTCCGCTCTTTTTCCCGTGGTGGGAGTGCGACCCGGCTAATTATCGGCTGCCGCTCATGGAGCCGGACGAGTTAGGCCCGCTCTCGGATGACGAGCGGACGTTGGTTGCACGGCATGGCGTGGCGCTCGAACAGATCAAGTGGCGGCGCGCCAAGATCGCGGAGTACGGCCGCACGATCTTCCTCCAGGAGTATGCCGAGGACGACGAGAGTTGCTGGGCGTCGGTCGAAGGCTTGTTCTACGACCAAGCCACGGTGCGCGCACTGGCGCTCCGCGCCCCGACGCCGATCGAGACGCACATGAACGGCGCGCTCGCACTCTATGTCGGCACGGACGATCTCGGGCAACTAGATCTGCCGTTAGGCGAGCGCTTGGTCGGCGGGTGCGATACGGCCGAGGGCGGCGGCGGCGACCGGACGGCCTGGGTGATTCGGAGTTTTCCCTCCTGGCATCTGGTCGCGACGTACGAAGATGCGCACGTCGATCCCGTCGAAGCCGCGAAGGTGATGGACACGTGGTCGCGTCGACTCGCCGGCGCGCGCCCGCTGCCTTTCTGGGTGATCGAGAAGAACATGCACGGCATCACCGTGCTCAGGACGCTGCGCGACACGCTCGAATACCCGACGTGGTCGCTCTATCACCGGGCGCCGCTCGATGAGTCGGCCGAGCGCTACCACGATCGCATCGGCTGGGTCACCACCGCTGAGAGCAAGCCGCTCATGCTCGACGCTGGCCGCGAGCTCCTCAAGGCGGCCGCGGCGCACCACGTCGATGTGCCGTCCGCCGCGGCGATTCGCGATGCGGCCCGGGTGCTGCGCGGCGTCGTGGGCACGGCGCAGCTCAAGGGGAAAGACGCGCTTGTCGCGGAGATGTTGGCGTGGTTAGGCCGAGACAGCGCGGCACAGAACGAGAGCGCCGGCGGCGCGATGGTCACACTCTAAACACGGGGCCGCACTCATGGCCGACACCGCAAGCTCGACCTCCTACGCCACCTCAAGCATCCAGCGCGCGAATCCCACGACGGCACCGCGCTCGTGGCTCGAATACGAGCATCCCGACTACACGCGGCTCAAGAATCAGTGGGAGTACGCCATGGACCACTACACGGGCGACATCCTGCTGACGCGGAAGCTTGAGTTCTACTTGAAGCAGCGGGCGCAGGCGGAGTCGAACCAGAGCTACCAGGAGCGCGCGGCACTCGCCGACTACACGAATCACTTCGCGGCGATCGTGGACTCCATTGTCGGCATGGCGATGTCCGTCGAGGCGAACGCGAATCGCGTCTTCGGCACGGACAAGCAGCCAGGGTTAGGCGATCCGACCGACTTGACGACGCCGATCGGGAAGCTCTACGTGCGGTGCGATGACGAAGGGAATTCGTACGAGACCGTGCTCCGGCTCCTCGGCATGTATTTCACCGTCGTGCACCGCAGCTGGGGACTGGTTGACGCCGGGCCGGACGATGAGACGCGGCTGCGCTTCCTCGATCCGCGGATGGTCACCAACTGGTGGGTGAACCCCAATACCGGACTCTTGGAGCAGGTGCTGCTCAAGGAAGAGTCCGACCAACGGAGCGACATCAGGACGAATCCCGCGGGCAAGGCCGCGTCGTGCCGGTACGTGCTCTTCGGGCTCGCGGGTTGGACCCGCTGGTACACGAACAAGAAGGGCGAGCCGCTGCAGGTGAAGGGCGCCGCCGGCGAGGGGACGTACTCATACAAAAGCTTCGACGGCACGCCGGTGCTACCGATCTATCCGTGCCGGTTGTCGCTGCGCCGGATGGTGGGCTGGCTCCTGGCGAAGAAAGGCAACGCGATCTACAACGCGGAGTCGGCGCGCGATCACCTCATCCGGGTCGCGAACTTCCCGCGGCTCAACGTGTGGGGACCGCCGGAGCACTTCAACAAGATCGAGAAGGATCTGGCGAAGGGCATGAACATGCTGCACAACCTGCCCTCGCAATCGCACGCGCACGACTTCATCGCGCCCAAGCCGGACAACGCTTCGGTGGCGACCGATGTGCTCAAACGCAAGGTCGAAGAATTCTGGATCACCGCGTTCCGCGAGTACTCGGATGCGGCGCAGCAGCGGACCGCGACGGAAGTGCGGCAGGATCTCGCGATGGGCGTCGGCGCATTCCTGCAGCTCTTCAAGTCCGCGATGGATGACGCCGAGAACAACGCGCTCTGGCGGATCGCGCAGCGGGAGTTCCCGGACGAGCCGGCGCGCTGGTTCGTGCCGCGCGTCCGGCGCTCGGACGATTTCAATCCGATGAATCCGGAGACGATCATCACGAACATCGTCCAACGCGCGTGGGGCACCAACATCCAGAAGTCGGTTCCGTTAGACGCCGATGCGCTCTACGCCGCAGCGAAGGAAGTCGCGCAGCACATGGGCCTCCCGATCGATTCGTACCGGCTCAAGGCGGCGATCCGCGTGCGCATGTTCCAGGACCAGCAACAGACGGGCGTCACGATGCCCGCGGACGTGCGCGCCGATTACACGGTGGACTGCGCGATCGCCCAGGGTCGCGTGTCGGAAGGCGAGCAGATCCAGGTCGAGGACCAGCAGGGCGCCAAGTCCAAGATCCTCAAGGTCGACAAGCTGCGGCAGGACGCGTTGGCGTTGGCGCAGCAGGACGACCAGCGCACGGCGCTCGAAGCGCAGCACTCGGTGTTCCCGGCAGCGGAGAAGCAGATGGCTGGCATCAAGGACGACCACAACCAGAACGGCGTGGTGGGCGCCTAACGCAATGCAAAGCGGCCGACGCGAGTGTTACATCGAGTGGAGCGAGGACACCGAGGTCTCGTGGATTGAGATGCTCGCCGAGTTCAATGAGAAGGTGTGGCCTGCTTTCGAGCACGCTGGCTACACGAAGGACACGGCACTCCTGCTGTACTCCATCGTGCAGCTCAAGCAGGCCGTGAATGAGATCGCGGACGCGGTGATTCCGGACGACGAAGAGCAGGATCAGACATGAGGCGCCTCTTCGCGGCCATCGGCCGGCGGTTCGTACACCGGCACACTCGGCGTGCGCCGCGTGGGTACGCCGGTCGGTGGTCGACGTCCGACTGTGACGGCACGATCGGCGAGATCACGCATTACTACGATCTCGAGGCGCAGCGGTACTTCCCGATCCCGCCGGAGTGGGAGCGGTGAGCCGCCGCACGAAGGCCGCGCGCACCGCGGCCGACGTCATGGACGCGGTCGACGATGCGCTGATCGAGTTCGCGCGCCGCGCGGCCGTGCTCGCGCGGATCGGCACGCCGATCGACTGGACGCTGGCCGCGAGCCGGCTTGCCGACGAGCTCACGCAAGCGTTAGGCGGCGTCCGCGACATCGTCGGACTCGCCGGGCCAGCTGCCGATCTCTACGCCGCTCTCGGCGGCTTCGACTTGGCGAGCCGCGTGCGCATGTACGTGCGGCAGGCCGTGCGCACACTCCGGCAGCTCGACCAGCAGTCGGTGACACTGACCGACGTCGTGCGCACGGTGGGGACGCAACTCCGCTATCCGATGCTCCGCATCGCGGTCAGCGAAGCGAACAACGCGACGCGCGAGAACGCGATCTCGCGCGCCGTCCGCTCGCGCGACCAGCGGGCGATGCAGTGGTCGACCACGAGCGCGAACCCGTGCGCGATCTGCGTCTCGTACGCGGAGAGCGACATGTTCGGCCTCGGTCGCGGCATCTGGCCGCTCATCGCGCTGCCGGATCCGCCACACCCCTTCTGCGCGTGCCGGCTCTCGCCGGTGGCCATGAACGAGGAGTTCGAGCAGGTGAGCGCACGCATCGCGGTGCCGTCCGGTCTTTCGAGTCCGGAAGCCGCCGCGGTGAGGCAGCGCGTCCGCGCATCGCTCAAAGCCAGCAAGCCCACGCAACGCACACTGCAAACGCTCGTCGCGGCCGCCGATGCGTCGCGTGCCGCCTAACGCAGGTTCACACTGGGGAGGTATCGCGATGGCCAAACGCACAGTGATCACACGCCCGACGACGTACACGAACGCGAGCAATCCGGCGACGCGCGTGCCGGTGTCGCCGCCCAGGAAGATCGCGCCGCCGCCGGGCAAGCGCATGCCGACAGGGCCGATCAAACGGCGGCCAGCATGAGGCCATTCACGATGCGGTGGGCGCGGCCGTCGCGGCGCAAGGACGACAGGCCACGCGCGCCACGTGCCGACTTCAGCGCGGCTCGTGGATCGCAGCTGATGATGCGCATCCAGCCATCGGCGAAGTCGGAGCGCGAGCAGCTCGCGGCGCGGCAGGCCCGCAATCAACGGAAGCGCGCGAGACAGCACTACCGCGCGCGCCGGCGCTGACGGGATGCAGCGTAAGGCCTGCGGCGCGCACGTTTTCTCACTCGAGGAGGCATCGCCATGGCTGCACATCCGAGGAAGTTCACGCCTATCCGGAAGTCCGGCAAAGGCTACCAAGTCATCGCGCGGTCGACCGGGAAACCGCTGAGCAAGAAGCCGCTGCCCAAGGCGCGCGCCCAAGCCCAACTCCGCGCGATCGAGTTCCGGAAGCACAATCCGGGGAAGAAGTAGCCCGGGGGAGGGCTTGCACGCGCGGCGGATGCCGTTGTATCGTTGCACCAGATCTCAAGGCCCAACGCGTGACGCGGTCACTCGCCCGCGCGTCTGGCTCACAACAACGGCATTGGCTGGCCTGTCACCGGCCCGGGTTTGCACTTCCACGTGCGAACCGGGCCGGTTTGTCATCCGAGCCACTGCCATCCCGCTCCGCTCGCGGCTCTCGAGCGTGCGCCCACCGTCCGGGCTAACGGACGCGGTAGGAGACTCAACGCACATGGCGCTCTTCAAGGCGAAAGCCCTCGTCAACGGGGCTGAGACCGAGGTCGAACTCGACGACGAGAAGTTCCTGACGACCGACGCGCACAACCAGCGGCTCACGCACACGGTGCAGGAGCGGCTGGCGCGCAAAGAAGCAGAGGTCGTCGCTCGGCTCGAGAAAGACGACGAGTTCTGGAAGAAGCTCGCGACGACGCGCGGCTTCGATCCGGAGAAGAAGGCCGAGTTAGACGGCGCCGCGGCGGAGCGACTGAAGCGCGAGATCATGACGGCCGAAGTCGAGCCGCTCAAAGAGAAGCTGACGGAGCGCGAGAAGTTCGCGGACGAGTTGTTAGGCAAGACCAAGCGCGCGGAGCTGCAGGCGGCATTCGCCCGGGTGGCGAAGTCTGGGTTAGTCGACCTCTTGGTCACGCGATACCAGCACGACCTGCACTACGACGCGAAGAGCGGGACGTTCGGGCTCAAGAACGCGCAGGGCGAATGGGTCTGGAGCACGAACACGAACGACGGGAAGACGCCGTACCGCGGGATCACGGAGCTCGTGGAGCAGTGGGCGAAGGATCCGGCGAACAAGGAGTTCCTCGCGACGCCAGCGAAGCAAGGCGGCGCGGGCGTGGGATCTGGTCCGGGCAATTCCGGCGGTGAGGATCTGTCCAGCCTCCCCCCGGCCGCACGGATCGCACGGGCACGGCAGCTCGGATACAAGACGTAATCACGCTGCCAGGGCGATGATGCCCTCGGCGGCCTCCACCACACGCGGAGACAGCGACCGATGGGACTCACCCTGCTCGAATCCTCGAAACTCAACAGCGGCCAGGTCATCCGCAACGCGGTCATCGAGATGTTTGCCCGCTCGTCGGGCGTCCTCCGCGTCCTGCCGTTCAACGACATCCAGGGCAACGCGCTCCGGTACAACCGAGAAGAGGCGCTCCCGGGCATCGCGTTCCGCGGTGTGAACGAGTCGTACACCGAGTCGACGGGCGTGATCAACCCGCTCATCGAAGTGCTCGCGATCGCCGGCGGCGACCTGGATGTCGATCGCTTCATCGTGCAGACGCAGGGCATGGATCAGCGCGCGACGCACGAGCAGATGAAGGTGAAGGCGCTGGCGCAGGAGTGGAGCCGCGTCTTCATCAAGGGCGACTCGGAAGCAGACCCGCGCCAGTTCGACGGGCTGCAGAAGCGCCTCACGGGCAGCCAGCTCATCGCCAACGGCAACACCTCGGGCGGTGATCCGCTCTCGCTCATCAATCTCGATGCGCTCATCGACTCGGTGGCCGACTGCTCGCACCTGCTGATGGCCAAGCAGATGCGGCGCCGCCTCACCGCCGCCGCGCGGAACACCACCGTCGGCGGATACATCACCTACGGCCAGGACGAATTCGGCCGACGTGTCACGATGTACAACGACATCCCGATCATCGTGCCCTACGAGGACAACGGCGGCACGGAGTTCCTCGACTTCACCGAAGCGGGCCCCGGCGGCGGAACGACCTCGACGTCGATCTACGCCATGGGACTCGGCGACGGGCTCCTCAGCGGGATCCAGAACGGCGGCATGGACGTGCGCGACTTGGGCGAGCTGCAGGACAAGCCCAAGTACCGCACCCGCGTCGAGTGGTACGCGGGCTTGGCACTCGAGCACGGACGTGCGGCGAGCCGGCTCTGGGGCATCAAGGACGCGGCAGTCGTCGCGTAAGGCGTTCGGCCGGACCGGTTCGCGCCGAATCAGGCGGCGCGGGCCGGTCCGGGCAGCACACAACAGGAAACTCCGCCGACGCTCCGTTAGGAGCGCCATGGGCCACCCGCGAGTGAGGAAATAGCGCGCATGTCCACCCAGAACAAGCACTACATTTTCGACGCGAGCCTCCAGCTCAAGGACTCGAACGCCATCACCGCGTCCGCGGCGGGCCAGGTCGCCGGCTCCGATGAGATCCTCGACATCGGCACGGGCCGCGTCGATGCGGTCGCGATCGTCGACATCTCGGCGCTCGACATCACCACGGGCGACGAGACCTACGGCGTCGAGATCCAGGGCTCGTCCTCGGCCACGTTCGCGAGCGATGTGGTCGTGTACGCCGAGAAGGTGTTCGGCGACAGCTCGGTCTCACACGACTCGGTCGACACCGTTCCGGGCCGCTACGAGATCCCGTTCACGAACAACCAGGAAGGCGTGCTCCGGCGCTACCTCCGGACGTTCACGCGGATCGCGGGCACCACGCCCTCGATCACGCACACGGTGCACGTCGCACCATCGCCTGGCGCGTAAGGCAAGCACGGCGCCGCACTGCCGGTCCTCCCACTATGGGGCTCCGGCCGGCAGTTGCTGGCGCGTTGATCGGTTAGGCAGCGAACGGCGTCCACAGTCGGTAACCTCTGGCGGAGGGCTCCATGGCGTTCACGCACACGACCGGCATCACGTACAAGTCGGACGCTGGCACGATCACCTCGACGACCGAGGTGTTCACCGGCGACGGCGAAGCCGATTACGACGGCATCATCCCCGCCGGCGCGGTCAACCTCGAGATCGACGTCCCGGTGACGGTGGCGAACATCCGCTCGATGGTGCTCTTCGCGGCGACACTCATGACGGTCAAGACGAACAGCACGTCCGTACCGGACGACACGCTCAACATCAACGCCGGCACGCAGATCGTGTGGAACACCAACCACTCGGAGCCGTGCCCGCTCACGGTCAACGTCGTGAAGTTCTACGTCTCCAACCCCGGCTCGGTCGCTGGCGCGTTCAAGTTCCGCGCGCTCGTCGATCTCACGCCGGTGGGCGGTGATCCCGCGTAATGGCTGAGCAGCTTCCAGCCAAGCGGGTGCTCAGCGTTCAGGGGCAGCGGGTGGTGACGAACCATCCGCTGCGCTGGACGGTGCGGAACGTCGAGACCGGCGAGATCCGCGAGGCCTGGCCGGTCGACGCCCGCGAGATGGTCGCGTCCGGCGAGTGGGCGCACGTCGTGCCAAGCGACGCGGCGCCCCAGGCGACTGAGGAAGAAGAAGCGCCGGACGTCGGACCGCGTGCCGACGCGGACGTCCGGAAAGCCAAGGCCGCGGAGAAGGAAGCGTTGAACCCCGAACCGAGGTCCAGGCGCCAGCGCGGCGGCGCCTAACGCGCGCTGGCCGTGAACTCCTTCTTCGACGTCACCGATCCGGACGACCTGGCGCTCATCCCCAAGCGGCTCCAGGACAATCTCGATCTGGCCGGCGCGGCCGAGACGGCCGAAGCTGACGCGATCGCCGCGTACACGTTCACCACGCGCGATCTGCCCGCGTACTCGGCGTATTACCGGCAGGGCGACGACGCGCAGACCTTCCCGTACGTGATGAGCGTGCCGTCGACGCTCCCGCCCTCGATGTCGCCGCTCTCGGTCAACGGCGCGACACGCATCGACGACTTCACGTTCGTTGGGCTCTTCGGCTTCGATCCCAATCCGGCGCTCTGCGATCCGGCGCTGGCCGATGGGCTTCGGCGCGCGATCGCGAAGGTGCTCCGCTGGCGGCTCGCGCAGTGGTCGACGGGCGCCAACGTGCAGCGCGAATGGGTGACAGGCTCCGGCGGCAAAGGCTACGACTACGTGACGAACGCGCAGGCGACGTTCCCGGATGGTTGGGATTCAGAGCTCTCGCGCTGGGATGTGCGCCTCCACTACAACGGCGCGTGAGCCATGAGTCGCTCGGGTCGTGCGGTGGGCACCGCGGTGAATATCGGGCAGCTGCTCGACGCGCTCGATCGCGCCTCGGCGCGCGCGCAGGACGTGCGCCCGTTCTTTCAGCAAGTCGTCGAGCCCGATACGACGGCGCTCCTGCTCGCGCAGTTCACGTCGGAAGGTGCGCGGTTAGGCAGCCGGTGGGCACCGCTCGCGGCGTCGACGCTCGCCCAGAAGGCGCGTCATGGTGCCGACGGGCACATTTTGCAGGACACGCGCGAGATGATGAACGCGTTCACAAACCCGCGGCATCCCGACGCGGTCGCGATCGTGCAGCGGCTCCGCTACATCCGCTCGGTGCAGGGCCGTGCGAAATCGATCGCCGAGTTTCATCGCACCGGTACGAGCCGGATGCCGGCGCGCCCCGTGTTAGGCGACGGGATCCCGCGGCCCACGGTCATGATGTGGAGCTCGGAACTGCTCGCGTGGGTCAAAGACGGGAGCTTCCCCGCATGATCCACATGGCGTGCGCCCGCTACTGGGCCGACTTCCTCACGACCGACATGGGCGGCGGCGTCTGGCGCGTGAACCAGGAGCTCGCTGCGGTGCCGCGCTTCGGCGTCGATGATCCGGTGCCGGACGTGGCGCTCGTGGCGCATCCGTACACGCCGAACGACATCGCGAGCCTCCGCGTCGCGCAGAACGAAGCGCCGCAGAACGTCCCTGCCCTCTACATCCAGGGCGAGGGCCCGATCCCCGCCGAGGGCGAGGTCGCACCGGGCCAGCCCCGCGACTGCATTCCGGTGCTCATTACCAAGTACATCGTGAACAAGAGCGACCTCTCGCTCTCGCAGCAGTGGGCGGCGTACACGATGAAGGCGCTCGAGCGGTGCGCGTACAAGTTCTTCGCGGACGACGATGTCGGCGAGACCGCGCGCGGCTACAGCCACGAGTCGGGCATCGCGATCCTCTCCTGCGGCTACCGCGACAACGACTACTCGCCCACGTACCGCGTCGGCATCGCCTACGGCCCGTGGTCTGAGGACATTGGGCTGGCGGCCGCCACGCAGGTGTTCACGCTCGTGCTCTACGTTCGCGATCAGAATCCCTAACGCCTAACGATCCCGCGAGGACTGACCGATGGCACTCACCGTAGACGGCATCCGGATCCCGGCGCACGTGCAGGCGCAAGGCAACGACGCGACCGAAGCGTACGTGCGCGACTTGAAGGCGCGGGTCGGCATCCCGCATCCGGCGCCGCCGCTCGAGACGGGCGAAGGCGCACCGCCCCGCGCGGCCCAGTTAGCGGCGCGCGCCGAACAGTGGGCGCCCAAACTCGCGCAGATCGCGGAGCTCCAGGCGAAAGAACAAGCCGAGGCGGAAGCCACGGTGACGGCCAAGCCGCGAGAGAATCCGCCGCCGGTCGCGCGCGCGCAGCACCGCGCGCAGGCCACGCCCAAACCGGCCGAGCCGCCCGCGGCACCGGCAGCAGAGACGCCCGCGAAGTAGGTCGCACGGATCGCACGCCTAACGACGTCCACGCATTGCACTTTCTTTAGGAGACCGGAGCAATGACGCTCGTTGCCAAGACCACAGGGAAATGGGGCTTCCAAGCGAAGCCCGAAGCGACCTACGGCACGGCCGTGGCGCTCACGCCGGCGACGGATGGCATCCGGCTCTCGAGCGCGCCGAGCTGCAAGGTCACCGACGCGTACGACGGGAAGCGCGACGGCAAGTCGCCCGGCTCCTACGCGATGCTGCCGCTCGTGGGCTCCGAGGGCCGGACCGCCGAGTGCGATATCGTGATGGAAGCCGCCGGCGCCGGCGCCGCGTACTCGTCGACCGTGCTGCCCAACGCGCACAAGATCCTCATCTGCAACGGCTGGAAAGCCGTGGTGGACACCACCGCGGGCGCAGAGACCGTGACGTACACGCCGGGCGATGATGCGGACTTCCTCTCGATCTGCGCGGAAGCGTACGAGTACGGCGAACTGTACGCGATCCAGGGCATCCTGGGCGAAGGGATCGAGCTCGATTGCACGCTGCCCAAAATCGCGTCGCTCAAGTCGAAACTCAAAGGGATCATGGCCGCCTTCGAGTCAGACGCCGCGATCCCGGCGGACCTCGTGTACAACTCGACGATCGGCCCAAAGGCGACGGCGATGAATCTGACGCTCGCCGACTTCGCGCCGGTGCGCGTGCAGGAATTCAAGCTCACGCAGAAGACGGGGCTGACCGACCGCTTCTACGACAACGTGAATGCGCGCCACGGCGGCTACTTCTTCGGCGAGGAAGTGGATTTCGCCTTCGAGTGCACGATCGAGCTGCCGGCCTTGGCCATCGGCTCACCGTTCCACACGGCGACCACGTTCAACCCGCGCGCCTTGAAGGAGCTCGGGACGTCGTTCGCGGTCGCGCTGCAGGTGGGCGGCACGCAGTACAAGCAGTTCCAGCTGTCGGCGCCGGCGGCGCAGATCGTTGACGATCCGCGCGAGAAGAAGGGCGCGGTGGCGACGCTCAAGCTCTCGCTCGCCTTCCGGCCCACCACCGAAGTCGCGCACGACGAAGTCACGCTGCTCTACAACTAACGGACACAGGCCCGCGTCCGACGCCGCCCAAGCGTCGGGCGCGTGGCCTGACCTTTCTCCTTCTCAGGGCACGCCACACCCATGCTGCAAGACGCTGACGCAATGCTGGCGGAGCTCGACGCGCCGCAGCTCAAAGTGAACGGCGAGGTGTTCTCGGGGCGCCATCTCTCCTTCGAGCAGCAGGTGCGGCTCCTGAGCACGATGGAGAAACTGGGCGACGCCGAAAAGCACAGCAACTTCGGCGCGATGTCGGCGCAGATGCGGAAGGTGCTCGACCAGATCTTCCCGCCGCCGCCGCGGCGCTGGTTCCAGCGACGCGCGCCGACGGTGGCCGATCGTGTGCTCGCGCTGCCCGTGGACGTGAGCGCCCAGATCGTCCTGGGTTTTCTGAAGTCCCTTCACAGCGCGCCGCTCGGCTCGAACGCGAACGAGAAGCAGCCGAGCGCGGAGGGACCGACACCGGGCGCCGCTGGGAGTGGCACGAGCTAACGATCGCGATCGAGCCGCAGCATCTGCGGCAGTGGGAGTTCATCCGCGTCTTCGGGATGGACGCCTACCGGAACGCCCTCTACCCGACCAGCGATCACGTCGTTCCCGCCGCGTGGTTCGATCTCGCGATGGATGCATTGCCACACTTGGAAGCGCGGCAGGGGCGCACGATGCTCCACGCGTGGCAGTTGGCCTACGCGAGCTGCCGGAGCAAGGAGCCGTCGATCAAAAACGCGATCGACGACCTCTTCGAGCAAGCGGCCGGCACGATCATGGTGCGCAAGCGGCTCCGCGTCGACGCGGACGAGATGATGTGATGCGGAGCACTCTGACGCGACGGAGCGTGCGCAATGGCGACTGATGGGCTAAGCCAGATCGTCGTCGAGGCGGTCGATAACGCCTCGGGGCCGTTCCGCGCGATCGCTGACGCGGCGCGCGACATGGCGGCGCGCATCGGTGCGTCGATGGACCAAGTCGACGCGCGCGTGCAGGGCCTCCATTTCGACGATGCCGCCAACCGGTGGCGCGACACGGCCGGGCAGTTCGCCTCGCACACGTCGCTCATCACCCAGGCGCTCGACAAAGCGAAGCAAGTCGGTGAAAGCGCGTTCGCCGCCCTCTCGAGCGCGGCGCAGAAAGCGGGCGGATTCCTCTCGAGCGTTGTCGGCAAGATCACGGGGCGGACGACGACCGCGGCACCGACGGCATCCACAGCGGCGCGCGCAGGCGGCAGCACGCTGGCATTGAGCGCCGAAGCCGTCGAATCGGCGGTCGCCTTCCGGAAGCTGCGCGAAGAGATCGACGTCACGGACAAGGACGCGGTCAAAGCGTTTCAGCAGGCCGCAGCGGCCGAGCGCGCGTGGATCAAAGAACTGCCGCCGGGTGTGCAGGGCGTCAGGCAACTCGAGAACGAGCTCACCGCGATCGAACGGAAGGTCGCGGGCGGCAGCTCGCACCCGATCGCGGCGTTCTTCCGCGGGTTAGGCTCGATAATTAACGGCGTCTGGGGTGGCGTCAAAAAACTCGGCAGCGCGATCTCGAGCATCTGGACGTCGGTGGCCTCGCTCCCCGGCTTGGTTGCGTTAGGCGGACTCGGGGGCATCGGGAAGTGGCTCTACGACGCGAACAGCGAGTTCCAGCGCCTCACGATCAACCTGACCACGTTGCTCGGCAGCGCGACGACCGCGAAAGACGCGATCGCGTCGCTCATCGACATCGAAACGAAGATGCCGTTCACCCTCCAGGACATCACGGAGGGCTACGTTCGGCTCTTGGGGTTGGGGCTCTCGCCCACCAAGCGCGAGATGCAGGCCTTCGCCAACGTGTCGGTGCTGGCCAAGAGCACGATCGACGAGCTGGCGTTGGCGATCCGCTCGGCCGACGCCGGCATGATGCGGCCGCTCAAGAATCAACTGTCGACGTTAGGCGTCCAGATCTCCAACCTGGACAAGACGACCAAGACGTTCAAGGCCACGTTCCACGGCACCACGACCACGGTGCACGCGGACGCGGAGAGCATCGCGGGTTACATCACGCACATCGGCGAGGCCTTCCCGAACGCCGCGCAGGACCAGATGAAGACGCTGTCCGGCGAGGTCACCAACCTCAAGACGGCGCTCTTCAAGCTGGCGGTGGCGATCGGCGAGTCGGGCGTGAACACCGCGTTCGGCGCGATGATCCAGAAGTGCATCGACTGGGTCAACAAACTGTCGCAGAACCAGCCCAAGATCGCTGAGTTCCTGCAGTACGCGATCGACTCGATTCGCATCTTCGTCGACGCGGTGACGGACGCGTGGGAACGGACAAAGCTCCTCGTGTCGCAAGCCGAGCAGTTCGTGAACAGCGTGAAGAATCCGCTCAGCGTGCACGTGCCGGGCACGGAGGCGCACGCCCGCGACGAGCAGCTCTCGGGTAGCATCAGCGGGCAGCAAAAAGTCGTCGACGCGATGGACAGGCTCGTCGATGCCGACGTGAAGTTGCGCGCGGCGGACGAGGCGGCGAACAAGATCGCGGCCGACCGCGTCGACTATCTCCTCGCGCACCCTGAGGACAAGAGTCCGCAAGCGCAGGCCGATCGCGCGACGTATCACCTGGGCTCGAGCAAGGAGCTGCCGACCAATCCGAATCCCGCACTGCCGAACCCGGACGCCGAGGATCCGGAGAAGGCCGCGCGGATGCAGAAGGATCTGGATGGCGAGATCGCGGCGCTCGAGAAGATTCGGGCCTTACAGCAAGGCGAACTCAAAGACGCGACGGACCTGCAGCGCCAGCAGGCGACACTCGTGCTCGAGGACACGCAGCTCAAGCTGCAGGAGGCCGTCGCGCGCGAGGCGCTCACGAAAGCGTCGCTCGCCTCGGCCGCCGGGCCATTGTCGCCGGCGAACATGGCCCGCCAGTTCGCGGCGGAGCAAGCGCTCGCCGTGATCGAGGATCGGCGCGCCGCGATCCACACGAAGATGGGCGAGATCGACAAGGAGCTGGCGCCCATCCGCGCGGAATTCGGCAAGCGCGAGCTCGATCGACTCGCGGAGATCAAGACGGCGACCGAGCAGCAGCTGGCAACCGAAGAGAAACTGCTCGCCGTCGCGAAGCCGGGCTCCGCCGAGCAGATCAAAGCGTACGAGGAAATCGCGAAGCTCAAAGAGCGACTCATCAAGCTCAATGAGATCCTCACCGCGCAGGCGCGGCAGGATCGCGCGATGCAGGCGACGATCAACTTCGCGAGCGCGGCCGCGCTGGTGAACATCCCCGGGATGGGCGCGCTCCTGCCGCGCGGCGCGAGCGTCACCACGAAGCAGTCGCAGCAGCACGACCTGTCTGGGGCAGCGACGGGGCTGCAGCGCATCCAGGACGGGCTCCGGAAGACGGCCACCGAGCTCATGTCGGTGCACACGAGCATCCAGGACATCTCGAAGGAATTGTCCGGCGCGTTCGCCGAGGGCTTTGTCAAGTCCTTCGAGGCGTTAGGCAAGGGGTCCAAGGACGCCGCCAAGGCCTTCAGCGACGCGATGCGGGGCGCGATCGCGCAAGTCGCGGAATCCTACGCGAAGCTCTGGATCGGGAAGTCCATCGCCGAGATTGCCGAAGCGATCGCGGACCCCGCGATGGCCGGGCAGCATCTGGCCGCCGCGGCCGAGTACATGCTGGCGGCAGCGGCCATGGCCACGTTAGGCGGCGCGATCTCGGGCGCCGGCGGGGGCGGTGGGGGTGGCGGCGGCGGTGCGAGCGGGAGCCAGCAACAGAGGGCGAGTAATGCCGCGATGGCGGCGCTCACCGGCAGCGCCGTGGTCATCTGGGAGGGCGACAAGTTCGACCCGCGCGATCCGACGCAGCTCGCGAACTACAATCGCATGCGCGAAGAGGTGGGCGACCGGCGCATGATCATCCGCACGCGCCGAGGCTCGCGTCGTGGGTAGAGGCATCAACCGGAGCAAGATCGCGCGCATCGACTGGACCGCCACCACAAGCGATCCCACGCTCGTCTTGGAGCCGTTCGAGGCGTTCAACAATCAGCCCTCCGGTTCCGGCACGGACGCCAACGGACAAACGCCGCTCGTCGACAGCTGGCCCACGACCGCCATCAATGGCGGCACGGGCGGGTTCATGGACATCGCGCAGTTCGACATCGTCGGCGCGGGCGTCGGGAGCGCGTTCTCCCCGGGCGCCAAGTACGACGGCGCGCAAGCGGTGCGACTCGATTTCGACGCCGGCATGGCGGCCGGGCCCAACCCGACCGCGTACATCAGCCACACGTTCACGGGCCTCCCGGTGTCGACGGCGGTCGTGGTGACGTGCCGGTGCGGCGTCGGCTTTCACAACGGGCTCGCCTCAACGCCGATCGGCATGCAGATCGGCGCGGACGCCGCATACATCCCGGCGTTCGGCGCGTGGTACCTGCTCTCGCTCAACGCCGTGACGGATGCGAGCGGGCAGCTCACGGTGCGCCTGGGCGTGTTCGACTGGACGATCACGGGCACCTCGCTCGAGCGCTTCGCCTTCTGGGACTCGCTCGTGATCAGCCTCGCCACGCCCGGACCCGCACCGAGCGGCGGCCTCCGGTTTTACTGTGATGTCGGCGAGAGCTACCCGCAGCCGCGGCGCAACAGCACGATGCTCGACGGACCCGTCGGTCGCTTGCGTGCGCTCGCCGGGATCGATGAGCTCTTCAAGTGCACGGCACGCCGCATCCCCGCGGTCGGTGGCACCCAGGACGATGGGAACGCGATCACCGGGTGGGACGACGCCGACGGCTGGCAACAGTTCCTCATCGCCGCGCGCGACCAGCAGCAGATGACGTTCTATCCCGACGCTACGGACCTCGGCACGAGCTACCCGGTCGTGCTCGTCGAGCCGATCGACGCCGGGCCGCCGGAGAAGGACGGGCAGAAGCGGTATAAGCAGACGCTCACGCTGCGCTCGTTAGGCGGCCCGGTCCTCGGCTACTGATGTCGACGCTCCTCCCGCCGGGCCCGATTCCCTCGGGCGCCTCGCTCGGCACGCAGCCCAAGATTATCTGGTTCCCGAGCGGTGTCGCTGCGCCCCTCGTGGTCCGTTATCCGCTCGATGAGGCGGCCGCCTATCCGCGCATGTCGAAAGGCTCCGACGTGCAGCAGATCCGGAGCGGCGCCACGGACGCGTGGACGGAAGACACCGAGTGGTGCCTCTCGGGGTCGATCCGCTACATCCCGGCGACGGATGAAAGGAACGGGTTAGGCGCGACGATCGCGACCGGCTGGGACGGATCAAGCGGGTGGCGCGCGTTCCTCGAGTACTGCTGGCAGGGCGGCACGTTCCTCTTCTTTCCGGACGGTGCGAGCCCGAGCTATTTCGTGGCGGAACTCATGGAGCCGGCGATGGGAGACTTCGCCGGCAATCCGCCGACTGCGGAAGCCGACTATTCCCGCGCGCTGAAGATTGTCATCCGCCGCGCAGACGGGGTGCCGATCTCGGGGTACACGCCGGCCTACCGCGCCCGCGTGTACAAGCCCAAGAGCCAGAACGACAGCACCGAGTCCGAGCTCTTGGTACCGGCGAGCGGTGCGCCACACTCGGACGTGTTCGCCGTGTCGACGCTGCCCGAGTTCACCGACACGGGCGTCACGTACAAGCCCTACCTCGACACGGTCTCGGGCGAGCGTGGCGGCATCGACCTCTTGGCCAAGGCGACGGACAAGGGCACGTGGAACCTCGAGTTCCTGGACAAGCGGACCGGCACGTCCAACCTCGAGCGGTGGCTGACGGCGTTCCTGGCCGGGACGGACGGGGTCATTCAGCTAGGCGGCTGCCGCTGCGAGATCGATCGCTCGCTGGACGGTGGTGCCACGTGGAACAGTTTCGCCACGGGCCGCGTGCGGAACCCGGCGCTCTCAGGCGTCCAGCGCTACACGACGCAGGTGCGCGATCTCCAGGACGACATGGAGGCGGACCTCTTTGTCGGGCCCCCGCACGCGTCGATCACCTACGCCTCGCTCGCGCCCTACTGTCCGTTAGGCTTGCTCACGCCCTTTGGCGGCTTCCCCGTGGTCGCGCCGATCGATGGGATCGTGCGCGCCGGCGTGCAGGGCTTCACCAAGATCATCGAGTGCAACGGCCGCCGAAACCCGCAGAGCACGCTCGTCCAGTCGCTGCTCAATCAGATTGTCCAAGTGCGGCTGGACGCCGGTGCCACCGCGGGCGTCTCCACGGACAACTTCGCGGTGCGCTTCGATTTCGAGGGCGACGCGATCACCCTCAATGTCAACGGCAAGCAGTACGCGCTCCGCTCGGTCTGGAGCGCGCTTCCGGATAAACACGAGACGAGCAATGTGTTCCGGTGCTGCGCCGTCTACGGCGTCGTGTTAGGCGTCGACGGCTCGGAGTCGCCGTGGGATGCCGATCTGCCGGCGGCCGGCGGGGCGATCGGCGGCATCACGATCACGCCAGCCGGCGGGCCGACCGACGATCAGCCGATGTTTGTGAGCGATGTCCATCCGGTGCAGCTCTGGAAGGACATCATGGACGGCAAGTTCGGCTACCTCGACGCGACGACCGGGGCGCCGCTCACGGCAATCAAGTACGACGCGGCCGCGTTCGCGGCGCTCATCGCCGACACGACCATCCCGAACGGCAACTGGGTGATCAAGCAGCTCGTCGCGTCGGACGGATCCGGCGACGATGCGTCGGTCTCGACCTGGCTCGTCGACAATATCTGCTCGCAGTTTGCGTTAGGCTTCCGCCTGGCCGAGGACGGGAGTGTCGTGCCGCTCGACCTGCGTCTGTCCGCCTCCGCCGCGGCGACGATCGAACTCACCGATGACGATCTCGTGAGCGATCCGAGCGCCGTCGAATGGGAGCAGGCGGACAACGACGCGATTACGCGCATGACCGCCACGTGGTACGCCGACCAGCAGTTGAACATCGCGCAAGCCACCCATGCGAGCGCTGCGGTCACTCCGCCGACCGTGTCTGCCGGCGGCGCCGTGTCCGGCGGCGGACCGGACGTGCCCGGTGGCTTGATCGACGAGCAGCAGGTGCCCGAGGTGCTCATCAACAACACCGGGCGCGCGCGCGATTTGGGCGATCACTCGCAGACACTCGACGCCACCGCGTACCACGGCTTCGTGCACCTGGACGGCAGCGTGTCCAACGTGTCGGAGGTGGTGGGCAACCTGGCCGAGCTGCTCGATGAGTCGCTCGCCCCGTTCCAGGCCGGCGCGCAGTATCTCACGCTCTGGTGTCTCCCGACCACGCGCGCCATCTCGGTCACGGAAGGCACGTGGTTCACGGCGACCATTACGAAGCAGCCCAACAGCGCGAGCAACACGCGCGGCGGCTCGCGCCTGGTCCTCTGCTTGAAGCGAACAGAGGACCACGACACCGGAGCCGTGTACCTCCGCTGCATCGACGCGGGCGGCTCCGGAACAGCACTCAACGCGCCGACGCTCGCGAGCCCCACGGCTGGCGTGGATCCGCGCTTCGACGGCGACATCGCGGTCACGCTCAACGCAGCGAACGATCCCGCGTCCGTCTACTGGAACGCGCAGCCGGCTGGCACGGCGGTGCGGCCGGCCGACAGCGATCCGGGCTGGCGGTTAGCCGATCGCCTCACGACGTCGCGCACGCTCTCCGTCACGAATCTGCCCTCGGGCTCGCGCATTTTCTGGCGGGCGCGGAGCGTCTCGGGCGTCGACGGCGCCGGCGGCCTCCCCTCGCCGTGGGTCTATCCGCCGCCCACCGAATACCTGGATACCACGGCGCTCACGGCGCCGACGGGACTCAACGCATCCAGCATCACGTCGAGCTCGGTGCTCCTCCTCTGGTTCAATACCGAAGGCGATTGCGCGATCGAAGTGCTCAACGTCGCCGGCGCGGGGCCACCGACTGGCGCCGACATCGTCGACTCGGCGTTCCCGGGCAGCATCATCGACTGGCTCCGGGGGCTCGCGTCCGGGAGCTACACGGCCGGCGTCCGCTATCGCGATCCCTACGGCGGCGTGAGCCCGATCGACACGGTGAGCTACACGCTCACCGGATCGCCGGAGCAAGCGCCGGATATGGCCGGGTTAGGCATAGTGAGCGGCACCGCGACCGCCGGCGCGCCGAATGGCTCCGGCGGCAGCGGGATCGGCAGCGCGGTCGGGATCCCGCTCACTCTCTTCGGCACCGATCTCAATTACCAGTTCGAAATCCACCGCGCGTTCGATGATGGGTCGGGGAATCCCGATCTCACGACCGAGTTCGCCCTGACCGACGCCGCCAATCCGATCGACTCGGGGTCGGCCGTCCTGTACGTCGATGCGACGCAGAACGATGGCGCGCGGCGGCATTACCGCGCGCGGCAGATCGCACCGGGCGCGACGCCTGGGAACTGGACGTGTTGGCGCGACGCGCTCCCCATGCAGCTCCCGATCGGACTCACGGCGCTCGCCGCGCAGCTCCCGACCTACGGCGAAGGGAAAACGCAAACCGCGACGGTGGGGACGCTCGCACTCACCGTGGACGATCCGCAGTGCCGCGTGACGCAAGTGCGGATGAAGAGCAAGTCCGGCAACAACGCCGAGTCCGCGTTCGCGGTCGTCACGCTTTCGGGCGGCGTCTATACCGATACGGTCGCGTTAGTCGAAGGGCTCCCGTCGACGATCACGTACGAGGTCACGGGGTACGACGCGTCCGGCGCGTTAGGCGTGATCGCGACGCATGTCGTCACGTTCGGCGTCTCGAATGTGCCGGCGCTCCCGGTGCTCTCGGCGTACGTGACGACGGGCGGGTCGCTCGTGGTGACCGCGCAAGGCGACATCCTCACCGACCACTTCAAGGTGGCGGCCTCGACGTCGGCCGCGCCCACAGATACGACGGTGCGCGCGGCGAGCCCGACGACGGCAGGCGATCGCGTGATCACGCTCTCGGGCGTGCTCACCGGGCTCACGCAGGGGCAAACCGTCTTTATCGGCGCGTTCGCGTACGCGGCGGACGGCACCGAGTCGGCCGCCCAGGGGACGCTCACGCTCATCGTCGGCTCGCCGAACGCAGCGCCAGCGGGTGCGGAATATCTGACGCTGGCGACGGATGCGACGCTCACGAGCGAGCGCGTGTTCAACCCGGACACGACGAACGACCTCGCGGTAACGGACCACGGCGCCGGGGCCAATTACGATCTCGCGCTGAAAGCGACCGGCGTCGCGGCAGCCACCTACGGCGACGCGACGCACGTGCCGCAGATCGCCGTGGACGCCAAGGGGCGCATCACCGCCGCGTCGAACGTTGCGGTCTCTGGGGGCGGCGGCGGGAACATCACCTTCGATCTCATCCAGCAGTTCGGCGACGGGCTCAACGTGCCCGCCGTGGGCGAGATCCGCGAGATGCGCGTCGACGTCGCCTGCACCATTCAGGTCGCCGACATCTTCGCGGACCAGTCCGGCTCCGCCGTCGTCGACGTCCAAACCTCGAGCGACGGTATCACGTTCGCGTCGATCGCGGCATCCGCCAAGCCGACGCTCGCGAGCCAGCAGGAGCACTCCGATGGGAGCCTGGTGGGCTGGACCACATCGCTCGCGGCCGGCACCTACGTCCGCTTCGTGCTCAACAGCGTGGCCACCTGCCAGGCGGTCACCGTCGCGCTCAAGGTCACGGGCCCCGCCGGCGCGGTCAACGTCGGCTGCTCGGTGGGGGACGGCGTCTCCGGCCTCACGAGCGGCTACCTAGTTGACGTGCGCGTCTCGACAGCGTGTGTCATCACGGTCGCGGACATCTACGCCGACGCCTCGGGGAGCGCCGTGGTCGATGTGCAGACCTCGACGGACGGCATCACCTACAGCTCCATCTGTGGCGGCAACCCCCCGACGCTAGCGAGCCAGCAGGAACACGCGGACGCCACGCTCACCGGCTGGACGACGAGCCTCGCCGCCGGCAGTTACGTGCGCTTCATCCTTTCCTCGGTGACGACGTGCAAACTGGTCGGCGTCACCTTGGTCTGCACGAGGAGTTAGGCGATGGGCATCCGGTGCGACTCGTGCGGCGCCTACTATCGGGCCACCCAGTTAGGCGATCGCTACGCCGACATCTCGCTCGCCACCGCGATCGGCATCAGCCCCACGGGCGGCGCCGGCGGTCGGGCGTGCTTCGATCTCTCGACAGGCATCTGCGCCGTGGGCGACGCAACGCCGACGAGCAACCCGACGACGATGTCCGCTGGGTGCCGCTTCAAGCTCCCGGCGCTCCCGTCGACGAATCCGTTCACGCTCATCGCCTTCTGGGAATCGGGCGGCATCACTACGCATCTCTCGATGCGCGTGAACACCAGCGGCAATCTCGAAGTGGGCCGCGGGCTCTCGGGCAACGTCGTCGGCACCGGCGCCCAGACGATCCAGGCCAACCGCTGGTACTACGCCGAGCTCACCATGGCGATCAGCGCGACGTTAGGCAGCGTCCGCGCCATCCTCTGGGACGATGCCGGCATTCGCTACGACGAGATCGCGCTCGCGAGCCAGAACACGCGGAACGGCGGCACCTCGGGGGTCGTGAGCCGCGTCTATTTTGGGCCGCAACTCGTGCCGGGCGGCTTCGGCGCGAGCGCCTTCCTCATGGATCTCTACCAGGTGACGAGCGGGAACACGTGGGCCACCGGACTCTTGGGCCCGGTGCGCGTCGTCGCGCTCCAGCCCGCCGCGGACGGCAATTACATCGGTTCCGTGATCGCCGGCTCCTCCCCCGCCGCCACCCGCTGGCAGAGCGTCCAGGATATTCCGTCCGACGAGGACGTAACCAAGGTCACGAACGTCATCTCCGCAGCGACCAAGGACACGTATGGCCTCCCAACGGTTACCGCGGAGGACACGATCTGGTTCGTGCAGCCGGTGCTGCGCGCCAAACTCAGTGCGACGAGCGGCGTCGTCGTCTCGTTAGTCGATCGCTCGAGCGGAACCGACTCGACCATCGGGAGCGGCTTGATCGTCAACACAACGAGCTACAAGTATTGGCTGGCGGGGGGCAGCGACACGGACGCTGCGCACGCGAGTGTCCCCTGGACGCGGAAGACCCTTTCGGCGGCGGAGTTCGGATGGTCCGTTGGCTCGAGCACCCTCACCTTCTCCGTGACCCAGCTCATCGTGGAGGCCGTGCTGAGCGATGTCCCCTATCAAACAGGGCTCATCCTCGCCGACGGCTTCGACGACATCACGACCGGGACCAGCGCGCCATCGAACGAGTTCGTCGATGGCGGTGTGAGCGGACAGTTCGCGCCCACCGGCGGTGTCAACGGGAAGGTGTGCAGCAACAGCCAGCAGGCGGCGCCGGGCGTTGCGTACAACGTGCAGCCTCGGTTCCGCGTGATGATGGGCTTCAAGTTTAGGTACGGGCAGAACCCGAATCAGAACTGGCTCCCGCTCTGCGGCCTCTCGCAAGTCGTGTCGAGCAGCGTGGAGAAGCCGCAGCTCTGGATCGGCATCGGCACGACGGGGAAGATCGAAGTGCGACGCGGCGTGCTCGCGACCGACACGCTGCTCGACAACTCCCAGAACGCGCCGACCGTTGCCACGTGGCATCAGGTCTTCGTGGATCTCACGATCGATGCGGCCGCCGGCGCGGTCCTGATCAAGATCGACGGCACCACAATCCTCAATCTCACGGGGCTCAACACAGTCGCTGGCGCCGGCACGACTAACGGACGCATCGATCGGGTCTCGCTGGGGAGCGGCGCACTAGGCGCCACGAGCGGCAACCCGTGGAGCACGGTCCAGACGTTCGGCGTGTCGTTCGACGACTGGTTCGTGCTCGACCCGGCCGGCGGCCACGTTGTCGATGATCCCGGGTTCTGCACCGTCGAGGCGATCATGCCGGCCGGCGCCGGCGCGCGCTCCGACTCGACGATCGCCGGGAGCGTGCCGGCTGCCACGCGGTGGGCGGGCGTCGATGAGATCCCGCCCGATGATGGGACGACGTTCAACAACTTCACGGCGGCGCTCCAGGAAGATCTCTACACGGTCGGGCCGTTGAGCGGCGTCTACACGGTATTCGGCATCGCGCTCCGGCTCCGCGCCGCGGTGAGCGCCCTGCCGGCGGCGTCGGGCGCGTCGGCGCTCTACGCGGTGGCACGGTTAGGCGCAGGGGGCAGCGACGTCATCGCGGCGTACTCGCCCAAGTCGCTCACCTCGACCGGCATGTCCGGCTCCTCGCCCAAGGCGTTCGACGCGGACCCGAGTGGCAATCCGTGGGCGTACGTCACGCTGCCGAGCCTCCAGGTCGGCGTCCGTCGCACGGACGCGTTCGCGGCCAACGACGAGCTCACCACGCTCGCCGTCCAGGTGCTCCGCTCGGACGCGGTGCGGAGCCCGCCGGGCGCGATTGCCGCACGCGCGTGGGTGCTCTCGTGAGGGGTCGTGTGAACGCGTGCCGTTCGCGACGCGCTGCGCGTCTTGGGGAGGTAGCTCGACCGACAATCCGACCCGCCGCCTTGCCGCGGCCTTGCGTGCTCCGACGAGCGCGTCGGGCCGCGGTCGTGTTTCCGGAGCTCGCGCGTGGATCACAGCCTCTTCACCGTCCTAGGCATCGTGCTTTCCTCGGTCATCTCGATCCTCGGGACGCTCGCGGCCAAGCAGCGGAAGGAAGGACGCGACGAGCAGCTGCTCATCGACCTCGCGAAGAAGGTCGCCGTCCTCGAGGCGAAGGACGAGAAGCGGACCGTCGATCTCAATCGCGTCGGGCAGATTGTGCGCGAGATGCGCGTCGTGTTAGGCATCGCGGGGCAGACCGGTGAGGTGCCGCGCTTTGTGCCCCGCGACTCCGGCGAAGGCCCGGTGGTCCCGTGAGCCGCTGGCAGTGGCTCAACCCGCTCTTCCTGTTCGACTTCCTCGACTCGAACGGGCGGCCCGATCACCAAAAAATTATGGCGGCCGCGGTCGTCGCCGGCGTGTTCTGGTGCCAGGCCACCGGCAAGCCGCTCGACACGACGACCGTCATTGCGTTAGGCGCGATCGGGTTCGGGCCGCGCCTCTTCGGCATGTTCCTGCGCGCTGGGAAGTGGAACACGTCGACCGAGGCCAAGGTCAATGTCGATGCCGCCGCGATTGCGGCGATCGTGGCGCGCCGCAAGGACAGCGACGTCGAGCCGGCGCCGTGACCACGCCCGTCATCTCGGTCATCGACGCGTTTGTGGGCGGCTGCTCGCTCTTGGAGAACGTCGAGGAAGTGCCGCCCAACTCGAACACGGGCCCAATCGTGAGCCTGATCCAGGCGAGCACCGGGTCCAAGGCCGGCGACCCGTGGTGCGCGTCGGACATGTCGTACGTCGGCGGCAAGCTGTTCGCGGCGCGGTGGCCGCTGCCCCACACGGCGAGCTGCAATGATCTCGCGCTCTACGCGATCCGGCACGACGTTCTTGCCTGCGTGGGCCGCGTCTACGATGACATCCAAGCGCACGGCCTCATCGACGCGAGTGGGCACCGCGTTCTCGAGCCCAACGCGTTAGGCGCCCGGGCTGCGGTCGTGCTCCCGCCTGAGCGCGGCGATCTCTGTCTCCTCTACAGCATGAGCGCCCACCACTTCCACCATGCCGGCTGCGTGCGCGACGTGATCGCGCAGGGCACCGCATGGCGGAGTTGGGAGGGCAACACCACCAAGCCGGGGCAGAAAGGCGACCAGCGCGAAGGCTGGGGCCACTTTGCGAAGCAGCATGAGATGACGGAGCCGTGGGGCTTCGTCCGTTGGGCCACTCTTCTTGAACGGAGCGAAACGCCATGAGCGGGACCCTGCACCTCATCGAAGCACTCGTCGTCGGCGCCATTGCCGGCGCGATCATCCTCGTCTTTGCCCTGCGCAACAACCCGCGCATCGCCGCCTGGCTCGGCATCAAGCTCCCCGTCGCCAAGTAGCTCGTGCTGCGTCGCGTTGGTCTCGCGCTCGCCGCGCTCTCGCTGGCCGGCGCCGTGCTCGTGTTCTTAGGCGCGAGCGGCCCGTCGGCGGCGCTCGTGGCGCGCGCCAACGCGGTGCCGGATCATGCTGCGCGCGCGAGCGGCCCGGTGGTCAGGCCCAATAGCGACGTCGCGCGCGAGCTCGAGGCCGCGTACCACGGCGGCGTTCCGGAGCGCGGCTACTGCGCGACGGTGATCGTGGCGTGCGCCTTCCAGGACACAACGCTCTTCGTCACGCACGTCGACTCGGCACCCTCGAGCCCGAGCAGCATCGCCGGCAAGCCGGGCGTGGCGTTCACCTGCACGACCCGGTGGACGCTCCACACGCATCCGTTGGGCGCCTGCTTCGTCTCGCTCTCGGACATTGTGCAGGCCAACCGCGAGCACCGGGACGGCGCCATCGTGCAGTGCGGGCCGCGCGACTTTCGCGCGTGGATCGTCCGGTGACGTCGCCTCCGCCGCCGACCGGCGGCCTCTCGCAGACCGAGGCGCTCGATTTCTACAAGACGCTGCGCGACGCCTCAGATGCCGCGCTCTCACGCGCACATGTCATCCGGACACTGATCGACGCCGCGCTCATCGCGCTCGTCGCGCTGGCCGGCTGGCGTGCGTACGTGTGGCATGTCAAGGACACGGCGCAGCTGGAAGCGCGCGTGCAGGCCAACCAGGCGGCGAAGGATTCCGCGATCGTGAGTCGCGACTCGGCCGACGCGCGCGCCGAACGCTGGGAGCAACGCGCGGAGGTCGCCGCCGCGAGGGTGCGCGTCGACACGCAGCTGATCGCGGGCGCACTCCACACGGTGCCGGCGCCGATGCTCGTCCCGGTGACGTCATCCACCGGCATCGTCTCCGAGGTGCCGATGGTCCCGGCGGAGACGGTCGATACGCTCGGCGCGCGCTGCACGCGGCTCGAGCACGATTGCACGCAGGCGCTCGCGGCGAAAGATTCGGCGCTCTCGGCCAAAGATTCGGCGCTCGCCGAGGGGCGGATCGCGATGGCGCACGGGGACTCGCTCACCGCGCTCGCGCTCAAGAAGGCATCGGACGCCGAGCGCGCCAACTTCTTCTCCAAGATCCTCTACGGCGCCGGCGGCGCCCTCCTCGGGCGCGCGACGTGCTCGGTGCACTGACGGGTCGCTGCAGCGACTGCCTGCACCCGCTGGACGAGCACAGCGTGATCCTGACGGTCGACCCAAGCGGGCATGTGCGCGAGCGGGTTCGCGTCTGCCGCGCGCTCGTCAATGGGCACGTGTGCGCGTGCGCGACGCCGCTCTCAGGACTCCGCCGTCCGCTTCAGGCGGACGGTCAGGAGCTCGAGTGCTGAGCGTGTGCACGGCGGTGAGTTCGCGGCGAATCAGGTGCCGGATCCACGCGGACACGGTCCGGTGCTCGCGTGCCGCCGCGTCGGCGACGCGAGCTTTCACGTCGGCGCGCAGGCGCACCTGCACGACGCTCCGACGACCGGTGTTGGCGATCCGGCTCATCGTGCGCGCGTCGCCACGCCGCGGGCTGACGCCCAGCGCCAGGTGACGATAACCAAACCAACCCAGACGATCGCAAGCACTGGCGCTTCCGGCGTCGGCTCTTCAGGCCGCGAGAATATTGAGAGCAGCGAGGATGCGCACGACGCGAGCGTAAAGAGAATCGCCGCGCCCCAGAGCAGCAGAACCTGCGCGCCGTGCCGCTCGGCGAGCCACCGCTGAACGCGAGGACGGCCGAGCGCAAACCATAGCGCCGCGAGCAGCGCGAGCGCCGCCAGATCGATGGCGACGTTCGCTGCATCCACGAGCTTCTCTCTACGAGTGCGCGCCGGCACTTCGCCACGCGCGATCGCGGCCGCGGTTGATTCCTCCGCGGCTTCAGCTTGCACAACATCGCGCTCCGCCTTTGCCTGCGCGCTTTCCGCCTGGACGGCGGCCGCTCGCGCTCGGAGTTGCGCCGCACGAGTTGCCGAGTCGGCCGAGAGCGGTGGCCCATTGCCACCGATAGCTTGGCCATGGGGCGCAGGCGAAGCGACGACGACTAGCGCCGCGGCGAGGATGGCCATCCTGATCGCGCGGTGCAACAGACAGCTATGTGCACGGCGCGTTGAGGATACGCGCTCACGCACCCTTGGCAGTTCCCTCCGCGCGCGACTTCACGAGCGCCTCGAACTCTGGTTCCCACACCCCGCGCGTGGTGCATCCATTGGTCGCGTTAGGCCGCGACCACAACACTGTGACGCGAACCGTTGCGTTCGTGCTGTCGCCACGGACCAGCACGTTATACGCAGCCCTTGTCGCGCCGAATCTGACGGCAATGTCGCCGCCGCAATCCGCCCACTTTTCTCCGTCCTGGAGACCGACGTCCATCGGCTCAGTCGCGATGAAGCCGCTCGCTCGCTCCATGTTGCGAATCGGGATGTTCCGCTCCGCGAATATGTCTACGACAGCGTCCCACGTCTTGCCGACAGATGCGTTGATCGGTGTCGCCGCTCGTTGCGGCGCCGGTGCCGGTGCGACCGCGCACGCAGCAGAACAAAGCGCGATCGCTGCTCCTACCGTCCAGCGCACACACCGCGCTGCCAGCGGCATCGGGTCCGTCGTCGGATGATGCGCGTCCATGTTGGCTCGCCTCTCTCGTTAGGTCGTTTGGGCGGTGCCCGGCCGCTCGCCAAGCACGCGCTGTGCGAAGAACTCCGCGTCATCTTCGCGTGGATCGTTAGGCCAATTCGTGTCCATGTGGTAGACGAGTCGCTCGCCGGCGTCGCTGGTGCGGTGCAGCCACAGGTGGCCGAGTTCGTGCGCGGCGAAGTATGTGTGTCGTCGCGGCGGCAATCCCGAATTCACCAGGATCATCCACGCGCCGTCGAATGCGACAAGCTTTGCCGGCCGCGTAAGTGAGACGGCCGCGAGCACGATGCCTTCGCGATCCGTGATCGCGCGCAGCGCGTCCCAGGTGAGGGGATGGGCGAGCTCCGGGTGAACTTCGCGCTTTGCGGCGATCACCGCGTCGATCGACTCGATTTGCATTACACTTTCCTCCCGCGTCGCCGAAGAACCACACGAATGCCCTCCGCGACGCCCTGCATTTCCGTTAGGACTTCCTCTCCCGACATCTCGCGCTCGACCCCGCCGGCATACATCGCGTACGCCTCTTCGCTCGTTAGGAGCCGTCGAGCCGCGTCGATCTCCTCCTCGCTTGCGCCGCCAGTCGCGAGCTCGAGCAGGAAGGAATGCATCCACACACGGGCGCGCTGCGGCAGGCCGGTCGGCACGGAGTACTCCGCGGGTCGTTCCCGCACGGTGTCCGGAGCCGTGGGCGCGTCCGCGGTACCATAGCGGAGCCATCCCACGGTCGTGCCGAGAAGCGGCGCGATCGCCCGCAGGTGCCGGTCTTTCGGCTGCTGCCGATTCCGCCGCCACTGGCTCACCGTGCTCTCGCTAACATCTGCAGCCGCAGCGAGTTCGCGGTTCGTGACCGCAGTCGCGTCCTGTCGCTCCCGGATACGATCTCCGGGAGTCGGCGAGCCGGGCATAGCCCCCCTTCCGTTTGACACCTTGGCGTGTGTCGCAATGACACTCTTGACATGTTTGGCGTTCGCCGCCAAATTGCGCCGTGTAATTACACCGTTAACGCGAGACACTATGCCGCTCACTCCGTTGGATCGCAAGGTCGCTCTGCTTCGCGCTGGGGTTCGCATGTCGGACATCGCGCGCCGGGTCGAGCCGCCGGTATCGGCGAATCACGTCTCGAAGGTCGTGGCGGGCGAGCGGCGGAGCCCACGGATCGAGGCGGCGATTGCCGAAGCGATCGGGCTGCCGATCGCGAAGGTCTTTCCGCCCGCTCCGCCACATCGTCGCCCTGCCGCCTAACCGCGGCGCACCATCCACCCTCAACACGCACCTGGATTCATCCCATGAACGAGTCCCGAATCATTAAAATCGACCGCCGGTGTGATCGCGCCGGGCCGGGCTTTCGCTCGACGCGCGAATATCAGCGGCATGTCGAGTCGGAGTGCGCGTTTCATCTCGTGCGCGCGACCGACGTCGCGCCCGGCTCCAAGACGTGGCGCGAGAAGCGCTTCCGCTCGGGCCAGCGCGTGCCGTTCCGCACGGAGATCGAAGCGTTCCAGTCACTGCTCACGCGCTCTGCGGAGGACGGCGGCATCGAGCACGTCGAACGCGCGGCCGATGAGGTGTGGGACGCGGTCGTGCAGCTGACGCGGCTTGTCTCGCGCCTCGTGACCGACGCCCGCATCCGCGCCGCGACGCGCGTGGTCGCCGCACAGAGCGACACCGGGAGGGCCGCCTAACCATGAATCCCACGATCGCCATCATCGTCCGGGCGTTCGGCATGGCCGGCGCCATCGCTGTCGTCTACGGGCTCGTCGCGGCGTACATGGCCGTGACCGACCGGCGCCGCGACGCGCAGGAGCGCGACCGCAAGGGCGAAGCGGACTTCCAGCGCACGGTGCGCACGGACCCGCGTCAGTCGCGCCGGGACCGCAACTGGCCGCCGCGCGGCGGGATGGCCGCGTGAGAGCGTTCCTCTGGTCCGCGCTCGTGATCGCCGGCGTGTTCGGCGTGCTGTGGCTGCTCGTGCGCCTGGGCGTGCTCGTGACGCGCTACGTCGAGCGCCGGCCGCCGGTTAAGCGGCCGACCGTTCGGAACCCGAGGCTCTGGCAATGATGAGCGCGTGGAACGCGGCGATGCCGTGGCTCGATGCCGTGCCGCCTGTGTGGTTCGTACTCGGCGCCGCGGCGCTCTACGCCGCGCTCTCCATGCGGCGAGCGCGTTAGGCAGGAAAGCACAACGGGCCAGCGCGGCAAGGCGCTGACCCGAAGACAGCGACCGGCGAACCGACACCGGCCCGCTGGCAACGTACCTGGTCGGAGTGAGGCGAAGCAAGATGACGTGGACACTGAGGTACCGCGGGTTCGATCGGCAGTGGCGCACCGCCACGGTGGATGCGGCGACGCGGGATGAGGCACGGGACAAGCTGTCCGCGCAGGGCTACGCGTGCGTGTTTTCGTTCGCGTCGCGCGACGTCCGCCTCGAGGCGAGCGAAGAGGAGGCGCTGCAGCAATGAGCTACGATACCGCAGTCGATCCGAACGCGCTCTGGTGGGGCGATGAGAAGCTCCGGGCCGAGGATGGCGCGTTCGCGACGCAGATCGCCGAGGGGATCCACGAGCAGCTCGTCGAGCGCGAGCAGGACACGGTGGACAGCGACGACGGCGCGCGCACGTTCCGCGTGGTAGTCGCGGTGACGCTGGTGCCGATCGAGCAGTGCCCCGAGTGCCACGGCACGGGCTCGATCGGCGTGGTGGTCCGGTTAGGCGGCGTGGGCGAAGAGGACGTGCGGTGCCCCAAGTGCAACGGCGAGGGCCGCATATGAGCGCGCCATTCACGCCGATCGCGGCCGAGGCGCTCGCGGCCATCATCGAGAAGCACGGCATGTGGCTCCGCGGCGAGGAAGGCGGCGCGCGCGCGAACCTGAGCCGCGCGTACCTGAGCCGCGCGAACCTGAGCGGCGCGGACCTGAGCCGCGCGTACCTGAGCCGCGCGTACCTGAGCCGCGCGAACCTGAGCGGCGCGGACCTGAGCCGCGCGGACCTGAGCGGCGCGTACCTGAGCGGCGCGAACCTGAGCCGCGCGTACCTGAGCCGCGCGAACCTGAGCGGCGCGTACCTGAGCGGCGCGGACCTGAGCCGCGCGAACCTGAGCGGCGCGAACCTGAGCGGCGCGTACCTGAGCGGCGCGTACCTGAGCGGCGCGTACCTGAGCGGCGCGTACCTGAGCGGCGCGGACCTGAGCGAGTTCTACGCCAGGCTCGAGACCGCGCGGTTAGGCGAAGAATATACCTTCGGTGAGTACTGGCGGCAGTTCGTGCCGGCGCTGCTCACCGCAGGCGGCCGTGCGCTCGACGAGATCGCGAATCCGACGGTGTGGGGCTGCCACACGTGGAGCAACTGCCCGATGGCGGAGGCGTTCGGCGTCCACGATATCGACCAGGTGCCGATCCTCCACCGGCCAGCGGCCCGGCAATTCGTGTCGCTGTTCGATGCGAAGCTCATTCCGCTGGACCGCGTGAACCCGAGCGCGGCGCAAGCCACCGACGCGGCCTGCGCGGTCCCGGCGAAGGAGGATGCATGATCACCGACATCGACAACAGGGCGCAGCGGGAGCACGATGCCATCCACGAGCGCATGCAGCAGCTCGGTCTGGCGTATGGCGCTCCGAATGAACAGGCGCACAACATCGCCGTCGCGACGGTCGTTCTCGAGCGGGCGATCAACCGGCTCGCCGTTCACGTCGAGCGGATTGCGGACATGTTCGAGCACGTCATCGATCGAGAGCGCGCGAGCGTGCGCGTCGACCACGAGGCTGGACGATGAGCGCCGCGATGAAGCCCCGGCCCACGCTGTCGCTGTACGAGCGCGCGCAGAATCTGGCCGCGATCGATGGCCGCATCGCGTGGTGGCACGAGACGCATCCCGAAGCGTTAGGCGTGACGCCGGACGCGCTCGCGGACGAGTTCGAGGCCGCGCTCCTCGCGTTCCAGTCCAAGGGCGAGGGCTACGCCAGCTATATCCGCTACACCGACACCGCGGTCCTCAACTGCCAGCGCGAGATCGAACGGTTGCAGGACTTGAGCGCGAAGCTCGCGGCGCGTGCCGCGAAACGCCGCGCCGAACTGCAGGCGTGGATGGAGGACCGTGGCGTCGACGAGATCCCGTCCGATCTGTTCGAGAAGATCGCGCTCGAACTCAACCCGCCGCACGCGGTGATCGCCGACGGGCTCCAGCCGACCGACGTGCCGCAGCAGTTCCAGCGCGTGACGCCGCCTAAGCCCGCGTCGATCGACTTCGACAAGAAGGCGATTGTCGCGGCCGCGGCGAGGGGGGAAGCGCTGCCAACCGGGCTGTCCGTGGCGCGGACAACCAAGCTGGTGATCAAGTAATGCCTAAGCGCGACAAGGGACACCATGTGCGCGGCGGGTTCTCGCGCATCGCGCACCGATCGCACGTGAGTGGCCGGCGATTCCTCGCCGGCAGCCGGAAGAGCGAGCTGCAGGACAAGCTCGCCGCCGACGCCGTGCGTCTCCATCGGACGCTCGTCCAGCGCGACGGCGAATCCGCGCGCGACTTCGTACGCCGCGTCGCCCGCAGCAATCCAACTTTCAGCCAGCGCGTCGCGAAGGCGCGCGGAGGCGCGAGATGAAAGCCGAATCGCGGCCGCCGCAGCCGCCTGGACCAGGACCGTGGACGTGGCACGATGCCGACTGGGGACACGAATGCGAATCATGCCACTGCGTCCCGATCATGCCGGACACTGGCATGTGCGCTGCCTGCACGTTCGGCGAGGCGCAAGCACAGACTGACCTTATTGTCGACGGTGGCTATTGGCGTGGGCCGAAGCTGCCTAACAAGAGACCCAAGCGTGCGCGCAAGGCGCGCGGAGCCAAGCAATGAGCACCGCACTCAAGATTCACGACCCGTCGCAGGTTGCCACGGCGAGCGAGCAGCCGGCGCCGATGGTGAGCCGCGACCAGGTCGAGCTCCTCAAGCGCACGATCTGCAAGGGCGCGACCGACGACGAGCTTGCGCTCTTCGTGAACGTTGCCAACCGGCTCCGGCTCGATCCGTTTGCGCGGCAGATCCACGCGGTGAAGCGGTGGGACAGTCGCGAGCGGCGCGAAGTGATGCAGATCCAGATCGCGATCGACGGCTTCCGGCTCGTCGCCCAACGCTCCGACGGCTACCGCGGGCAGACCGGTCCCTTCTGGTGCGGTCCCGACGGCGCATGGAAGGACGTGTGGCTCACGGACGAGTTCCCGGTGGCGTCCAAGGTCGGCGTGCTGCGCGAGGGATTCGCGGAGCCGCTCTGGGGCGTGGCACGATGGAAGAGCTACGCGCAGATGACCGACGAGAAGGACGCCCGCGGCATCAAGACCGGCGTCAAGGTTCCGAATCGGATGTGGGCGCAGATGCCCGACGTCATGCTCGCCAAGTGTGCCGAAGCGTTGGCGCTCCGGAAAGCGTTTCCGCAAGAGCTCTCGGGATTCTACACGCCGGACGAGATGGGCCAGGCGTCGAACGATACACCCGCGTCCGAATCGGCGTCTAACGCGCGGCTCGATGCGGGCGCCGACAGTGCGACGGAAGAGCAGCGCACCGAACTCAACGCGCTCTCCGAGAATCTGATTGTCTTCACGCCGCTGCAGTGCGACACCCTCGCCGATGCCGCGGCGTCGGCAGCGACGACGTTCAAGCAGGCGGCACGGCTCATCTTGAAGGCGCACGCAACGATCGACGCGCACGACGCGAAGACGCGCGTGACCACGATCGAGAAGCCATCGCAGGGAGCGCCGGAGGGAAACGCACCAGCGGCCACGGATTCAACGCCATCGTCTGCGCCCGTGGCCGCTGCACGCCAGTCCGCATCCCCGACACCGAGCGCGCCCGCGAAGGCTACGGGCTCGTCGGCGTCGACCCCTTCGGCGAGCACGACGACTAACGTCGTGCGACGCCCCGGCGAGGAGGCGCCGGTCGAGGCCTGGCGCGCGTACGCACGCTACCTGCTCACGCATCCCGCGCTCGGGCAGCTCGTGCCGACCATGGACGTCGACCGCCTCGATCTCAAGAAGCTCCAGAGCGAGATCAGCGTGCTCGAGGCCGTGGTCGCCGGGAAGAACACGGAAGCGCGCCGGAGCGAGCAGGGACGGAAAGGCCACGCCGCCATGCAGGCGAACAAAGCGAAGCGCGCCGCAGCGGAGGCGCAGAGCAGCGACGACGACGAGGACCCGTTAGGCGGCAACGATGACGACCGCGACGACTTGCTCAACGATGGCCTCGACGCCATGGGCAATCCGCGCTGACGCGACCCCATGACTAACGCAAAGCTCCATATCGCACCCGGCCTCACGCTGCCCGTCGACGCGGTCACGCAGACGTTTGCCTTCCTCGCCAAGCGCGGCGCCGGCAAGACGTACACCGCCTCGGTCGTGGCTGAGGAGATGCTCAAGGCGCAGCTGCAGATCTGCGTCGTCGATCCGACCGATGTGTGGTGGGGACTGCGCTCGAGCGCCGACGGCAAAGCTCCAGGCTTTCCGATCATCGTCATGGGTGGCGAGCATGGCGACGTGCCGCTCGAGGAAACCGCCGGCGAGACCGTCGCGCGGTTCCTGGTCGAGGAGGGCGTACCGGTGGTGCTGTCGCTCAAGCATCTCCGTAAAGGTGCGCAGGTGCGGTTCATGACCGCGTTCGCCGAGGCGCTCTACCACTACAACCGGAGCCCGCTCCACATCTTCTGGGACGAGTGCGACGCGCACATGCCGCAGAGGCCGTTCAAGGAGCAGCAGCGGTTGCTCGGCGCCGGCGAGGACATCGTGCGCCGCGGCCGCGCGAACGGGCTCGGCGTGTCGCTCATCTCGCAGCGCGCCGCGGTGGTCAACAAGGATGTCCTAACGCAGACCGAAGTGCTCGTGGTGCTGCGTACGACGGGACCGCAGGACATCGATGCGGTGCAGGCGTGGGTCAAGCAGCATGACGTTTACGACCAAGCGTCCGAGATGTTGGCGTCGCTGCCGTCGCTGCCGATCGGGGAGGCGTGGTTCTGGTCGCCCGGGTGGCTCGATCTCTTCAAGCGCGTCTCGGTTCGGGAACGCACCACCTTCAACAGCTCGCGCACGCCGACGGTCGGCGAGCGCATCATCAAGCCCAAGGCTGTCGCCGAGGTCGATCTCACGCGCCTGGCGCAGCGGATCGCCGCGACGATCGAGAAGGCGAAGGCCGAGGATCCGAAGGAGCTCAAGAAGCGCATCGCGCAGCTCGAGGCCGAGGCGCGGAAGAAACCGGCACCGGCACCGGCGGCCGCGGTGGAGGATCCGAAAACGTTTGAGCGGCGCGTCGAGCGCGCGCTCGCACCGATTCTCAAAGAAGCCGAAGCGCGCGATCGCCAGTTGCGTGGGCTCGTGGATCGGTTGGGCACGACGATGAACCGCATGGTGACGCTCGCCGGTGAGGGCGCGGCCGCGGCCAACGCCGTGCACGAATTCCTCGCGACGCCGGTGGCGTCGAATGGTCATGGAAGTGCGAACGCGGGGCGCCTGCTCGGCGCCGAAGAGCACCGCGGGAATCCTCAGTCCGCGCGCCGTCTCAGTCGGGCACTCCCCGAACGGCGTCCTGAGGCCACGCACGCGGAGGCAGGTCGGAGAGACGATCACCCCAGCCCCTTGCCGCGCGGCGAGCACGCCATCCTGACCGCGGTCGCGCAGCATCCAGATGGCGTCACGCGCGAGCAGCTCACCGTGCTCACCGGCTACAAGCGCTCGAGCCGCGACACCTATCTCCAACGGTTAGGCGCGGCGGGTCTCGTCACAGTCAACGCGGACGGTACGATCAGCGCAACGCCGGCGGGGCTCGATCGGTTAGGCACGGACTTCGAGCCGTTGCCGACGGGCGATGAGCTGCGCGCGTACTGGCTCAATCGGTTGCCGCTCGGCGAACAGACGATCCTTCGCGCGCTCACCGAGGCGTATCCCCATGGGATCGACCGCGGCGAGCTCTCGGCCCGCACCAACTACAAGCGTTCGTCGCGCGACACGTATCTGCAGCGGCTCGGTGCACGAAAGCTCGTCACCGTGGATGCGGATTCGTCCGTGCGCGCGAGCGACATCCTCTTCGACTGATGATGATCATGACTAAGCCGCCGTCGTTGACGTTGAGCGGGAGACGGCCGTCGCCGGGCACACGGGCCTTGCCGGCACCACGGGTAGGAACGACTCGCGACCGTGGGTCTCGATCGACGGCCCCCGTGCCGTCGCCGGCGGCACTCGTATGAGGACAGCAGTGGAGGGCATCATGCCACGATCATCGCGACGCGCGCACGCGATCGCGCTCGTCCCGCCCGCGCCGCGCGACCGCGGTCGCTTCATGTCCATCGCCATGGTGAACGAGACATACTATCATGGCGAGAGGACGACGCGGTGGATCCGGCGCCGGTTCGCGCCGGAGTACAAGATCACGCAGGGCCGGAACGCCTACTGGTGGGAGCGGGACTGCGAAGCGTGGCTCGACGGCCAACGCCAGATGGAGAAGGGCGCGTGATCTATTCGCCGAAGCGCGGCAACCCGCAGCTGCAACGCACCTTCGCCGGACTCCCGACGATCCGCCGCGCCGTGCCGGCCGACGCGTACGCTGCCGTCAACGCGGCGCTCGACGCGCTCTATGATGATGAGCAGTTGGATGCGCTGCGCGCCTTCCAGGCGGGCGACATCTCGGTGGCGGAGATCCTCGCGGCCAAACGCAAAGGCCGGCTCGATGACCTGTATCTCCTGGAACGCGTCAAGCTCGATCGCCCGCTCTGGGAGTCGCTCGCGAGCGCCGTCCAGCAGTTAGGCCACGCGCCCGGCACGCGCGAACGGTATCACTGGTCGATCGAGAAACTCAAGACGGTGACGCGCCTCGGGGCCAGCGCGAAGGTGCGCGGGCTCTTGCGAGTCAATTGGCGCGAGCTCGATCGGGCGTGGACGTCGAGCGACGCCGACTGGATGCGGATGCGGCAGATGGTGGGCGCGGCGCTCACGGTGTTGTTAGGCGATACATACCACCCGTGGCGCCGGCAGGTCATGAAAGCGATTCCGCGGCGGAAGGAAAAGCCGCGGGTGGTCGAGCTCTCGGTGCGCGAGTTCTGGGCGCTGGTCAAGGCACTGCCCGACCAGGCGAAGCCCGGCGTGGTGACGCTGGCCGCGACCGGCTTCCGGTTAGGCGAGTACCTCTCGTGTGAGAAGCGCCACCTACATCCGGCGACGTTGTCCGTGACCAACCCGAGAGGCAAGACGGGGGCCGACGTCGTCTACGTGGCCGAGCGGTTGTGGCCGTGGATCGCTGCGGCGATCCCGGCGCCGATCCAGGCGCGGTGGCTCCGGATTCACTTCCACCGAGCGCGCACAAAGATCAAGCGACCAGACCTGACGTTGCACGATCTCCGGCACGTGTACGGCCAGCTCGCCGCGGACGCGGGCGTAGCGCAATCGAAGATTCAGGCGGCGATGCGGCACGAGACGCCGGCGATGACGGCGCGGTATCTGACGCGCGTCGCCAAACGGGAAGTCGCGGACGCGGTTGGCCGCGGCCTAACGAAGCGACGGAAGCGCGCCTAAAGGGCGCCGGGCGAGACAGGAGTCGGACATCTGACTTGGCATCTGACACGACGCGGTGTCGCGTTAGGCCGAAGGGGGCTAAGTGCTTGGGACTCAACGATGGTCGCGCAGGGACTCGAACCCCGGACCTCTGGTATGTGAGACCGTCCAGCCGGCGGTTCGTCACGACCCGCGCCCGTGCATCGGGGCGCCTTCGGGGAGCCCGCGCACCCGGTTCAACCCACCGGAGCAGCGTCGGGCATCTGCGGCGGCATCTGACATTAGGGGCCGCGCATCCCATCGGCTGACGGTTAGGCAGGCGCTCATCATTGCCCGGTGGGCGCTCCCGTGAGCCGCGATTGGGCGGCCATCCGCGAGGCGTGGGAGCACCGGGGACACCGGTCGATCGCGCAGCTCGCGCTCCAGTTCGGCGTCAACGAGTCGACGCTCCGGTATCGCGCGGCGCGCGACCGCTGGGCCAAGCCCACGCGCAACCTCCGGCTGACCGGCGCTGGATTCCCGACCGGCACCGTCCGCGCGCGCTGCCACGACTGCGGCGCCGTCTACCAAGCCACGCTCACCCGTGACGGCGCGAGCCCGCACTGCGCGCCGATTCCTCTCGCACGCGAGGCCTAACCATGAAGTTCTCGAAGATCAAAGCCACCGGTAAGAAAGTGGTCCTCATCTGGACCACGAGCGAGCACGGCGTCGAGACCGAGCATCACGTCACGTCCGACGAGGAGCCCAAGCCCGAGTTCCCCAAGGCGCTCGACGCGTTCGTGCCGTTCGTCATGGAACTGTTAGGCCTGGGCGACAACTCGACCTTCCGGAACGATCTCCACGTGACCGGGCTCTCGATCGACGTGGGCGAGGACGAGCGCCGCGGCTTGGTGATCACCTGCCGGAAGGAGCTCGCGCGGACCAACGGGCCGCTCATTTTCAACCTGCCGCACATCCGGGAGCCGAAAGCGGACGGCACGGAAGCGCCGATCGCGGGCATCTGGCTCGTGGGGATGGACAAGGCGCTGCAGAAGGTGCAGGTCCAGGCGCAGAAGTTCCTGGACGGCGAGCGGTCGCAGACGACGCTGGAACTGCAGCATGCCTAACGGGACGGCAGAGTTGCTTTCCGCGTGCCGCGTGCCGGACTCCGTACACTCCGGCAATTTTGGGGGCGTGTGGGAGATTCGGCGCCACGAAGTACCTGTGCAGTTGCGGCGTTTCGCCGGCATGGAAGACGGTGAGCAGCGCCGGTTTACGGCGCTTCACCGATGGACGGCAGAGACGCTTAGCGATCAGTGGGGCGAGATCGTGATGGAGGACACGCCGCGCGAGCTGCGCCGACATCTTCCGATCTTGCTGGCAGCAGAGCGGCGCGTTCTCGTGAGCGGTCTTGGCCTCGGCTGCGTCGTCCGCGGATTGCTTGCCGTTCGCCGCGTCACGCACATCGACGTCATCGAGATCGACGCCTCGATCCTCGCGCACGTCGGGAAAGAGTTCATCGGCAATCCGCGCATCGCACTCCATCACGGTGACGCGCTGACCGTGGCGTGGCCAGGTGGTTCGCATTGGGAATTCGCGTGGCACGATGTCTGGTCCGAAGAGCGCCATCTCGCTGTTGTGCACGCCGAACTTCTCGCGCGCTACTCGCAGTGGTGCGATCGCCAGGGCGCATGGCAGCTGCCGCGCGCAGTGCGTGACAAGTGGCCGCGCGGCCTGTTAGGCGCCCGCCGCAGGACCGCCGCATGAGCGTCACGCTACGCCGGATGCCGCGCGCTGAGGCCCTCGCGATCGCCGAACGCGTGCTCGCCACGCTCGCGCCCGTCATCGCCCGCGGCGTCATCGTCGGCTCGCTCCGCCGCGAACGACCCGACGTCGGCGACATCGAACTGCTAGTCGAGCCGCGCTCCGAGCCCGCGCTGTTAGGCGGTCCCGTCTACGAGGTCGAGGCCATCCGCCGCCGCGTCGAGCTCGACGTGGGCCACATCCGCGTCGGCGGCTCCCGGCACATGCGGGCCGCGCTCTGTGACGATCCGGCGATCGCGATCGAGCTGTTTCTGGCGCATCCACCGGCGCACTGGGGAAGCCTGCTCGCGATTCGGACCGGGCCGCAGGAGTTAGGCGCGCTCGCGATGCGCCGGCTCATCCATCGGGGCTACGTGCACCGGGACGGGCACGTGGTGCGGGAATTGGATTGCGTGATCGTGCCGACGGAGACGGAAGAGCAGTTCTTCGCGCTCGCGGACCTGCCGTGCGTGCTGCCCAACCGGCGCGATCGGCTCGCGGCCGAGTACGGAGCGATCCGGCGATGACTCTAACTGGATACTACGAATGAAGAACCGGCTGACGGACCTCAACGACGTGCTGTTCGCGCAGCTCGAGCGGCTGTCCGATGAAACGCTGACCGCTGAGCAGATCACGCACGAGGTGGCGCGCGCGGACGCCATTGTCGATGTCGCCGACCAGATCGTCGGCAACGCGCGCTTGCAGCTCGAGGCCTGCAAGATGGTCGTCGAATATGGCGATCGGGTCGCTAGCTATCTGCCGATGATTACAACCGGACCCCGCGCTGCGGAGATTCCAATGATCGCGCCCAACGGGAAGAAGGCGACCGCGTGAGACAGCGCCGGATTCGCTATTCTGCGGACGAACTCGCGTTCGTCTCGGAGCGGCGGACCATGCGACGGCGGGCGCTGCACGCGCTCTTCGTCGCCGCGTTCGGGAGGCACGACGTTACCGTCGACCACCTGAAATCGCTGTGCACGCGAAGTGGTTGGCTGGTTGGTCGCCGCCCCTGGAGGCCAGAGGACGATGCGCAGCTACGTGCGCTGTATCCCGACAGGAGCACGGCCGACGTCGCACGCGAGTTAGGCCGGTCGGTGAGCAGCGTCTATGGTCGGGCCCAGCAGTTCGGCCTCTGCAAGAGCGCGGCCTATCTCGAGAGTCCCGCCGCGTGCCGTCTCCGCCGCGGTGACAACGTCGGCGCCGCGTACCGGTTCGCGAAGGGGCACGCTCCCGCGAACAAGGGGAAGCGGATGCCGTTCCACCCGAACAGCGCGGCACACCGATTCAAGCCTGGACAGCGACCGCCCAACGCAACGCCCGTCGGACACGAGCGCGTGGACGAGGACGGCTACGTCTGGATCAAAGTCGATGAGCCGAATCCGCACACGGGCTACCGTGGCCACTACGTGTTTAAGCATAAACGGCGATGGGAGGACGCGCACGGCCCGGTGCCTAGCGGGTACGCACTCAAGTGTCTGGATGGGAACAAACAGAATACGGATCCGTCGAACTGGGAGCTGATCCATCGCGCCGTGTTGCCGCGCCTCAACGGACGTTGGCGCGATTATGACCGGGCGCCCGCCGAGTTGCGGCCGACAATCCTGGCGCTGGCCAAGCTCGAGCAGGCCGTCGCCACGAAGCAACCGCGCACTGCGCGACGTCGCCGGCGGCAGCATCGGTGCGTCACGTGCCCCACGATGCTCACCGGCAGGGTACGCAAGTGCGGTCTCTGTAAGGCAAGCGACGACCGGGCGGTGGCTGCGCGCCGAGGTGCCGAGTCCGGTATTCTCAACGAGGAGCACGTCGCGTGACGCCCGACGCCTTCGGTCGCGCGATCGCGGTGTA